>Ga0315285_10000105_pt1 | contig 80944 bp, 61 predicted proteins | sample YL17G09_36_MG_FD_203698 | JGI IMG/M metagenome (GOLD analysis project Ga0315285, IMG submission 203698) | Sediment microbial communities from Yellowstone Lake, YNP, Wyoming, USA - YL17G09_36 | ecosystem: Environmental > Aquatic > Freshwater > Lake > Sediment | place: USA: Wyoming | collected... | reverse complement strand
CCTATAAATCAAGAAATAAATGTATATTCTGTGGCACTACCTTTTTGGCATTTTTCAGGTAACGATCCAGTATTGACGCGGCTTTCAGCCATTTGGTCACCCCACAACTGTCCAAGAAAAGTTAGACCAACCAAAGAATGGGATCTCCTCGTTGTCCGCGAGCAGACACTGATCGCTGCTATCGAAGCCAAATCCCAAGTAGGTCCCTCTTTTGGCAACAATTTCAACAATCGGACAGAAGAGGCAATTGGTAGTGCTCTTGACCTCTGGACAGCTTTTCGGGAAAAGGCATATCTTGATAGTCCACAACCATTCCTTGGATACTTCTTCATGCTGGAGGATTGCGACGCATCGAATCGCCCTATAAGCGTCCAGGAGCCGCATTTCAAGGTCTTCCCGGAGTTTGTTGGCGCCTCTTATATGCGCCGGTATGAATTGTTCTGCAGGAAACTTGTGTTGGAGAGACAGTACACAGCATCTGCTTTCATAACTTCATCTAGCGTCGACGGTCTTAGCGGGGCATACAAAACACCAGCGGATGACCTATCAGTGGAGCGCTTTGCAAAACTACTCATTGCTCATGTAACAACCTTTGTCTGAAATCATGTCATCAACAGTCCATAGGCTAATTAATGGTGATGCACGGGATTTGTCATTTTTAAATGATGAGTCTGTACATCTCGTCGTTACATCACCACCGTATTGGAATCTCAAACGCTATAATGAAAATCCTGACCAGCTTGGACACATCCAGGACTATGAGACCTTCTTGATGGAACTGGAGAAGGTCTGGAAACATGTTTTTCGCGTTCTTGTCTCTGGAGGCCGACTGGTATGTGTAGTCGGTGACGTCTGCATGGCCAGACGAAACTTTGGACGTCACCTTGTGTTTCCCCTTCATGCGGACATCTGTGTCATCTGTCGTCGCATCGGCTTTGACAATCTAAATCCGATCATCTGGCACAAAATCGCTAATGCCTCCTATGAAGTGGCCAATGGCTCCAAATTCTTAGGCAAGCCGTATGAACCGAACGCGATTATTAAGAATGATATGGAATTTATCCTTATGCAGCGTAAACCTGGAGGATATCGAAAGCCGTCTGATTTACAACGCAATGCCAGCAGAATTTCTAAGGATGAATTTAACCAGTGGTTCCAACAGATATGGAACATTCCCGGGGCATCAACCAAGCAGCACCCTGCCCCATTCCCCTTAGAGCTGGCCACCCGTCTTATCCGTATGTTTTCATTCACAGGAGATACGGTGCTCGACCCATTCTGTGGATCCGGCACGACAATGATTGCTGCCCTCCGAACCGGGCGGAACAGCATCGGTGTTGAAATTGAGCCAGAATATTGCCGAATGGCAGCACGATATTTAAAGACCGAAACTGCTGATCTCTTTTCAAATGCAAAGTTGATCTTTGAGAAGGCAACTGCAGAGCATACTTGTCTTGTCGGGGAAGAGCAGGAGCTTTACCATGTTCGATCGGCGAGGGAAAAATTGAATTAGACTAAAAATTAATACAACGGACGCGCCAAATGACACCGCGCTGATGATTTCAAACTTTGTAAAAGAAGTCTGGTCTCAATATTAAATATTCAATAAGAAGAAACCATTGTTGAAAAGTTTCACTTTACAGTAGGTCTGATTTTATTAGAGCGATGCGGCGGTGTTGAGGATGATTTCACAGCCCTCGCGGAGTCCTGAGAGAAATGCCTTGCTCTCAAATCCCGACTTCCACGTAAGGTCGTAAAGCTCATCAGAGATTACGAGTAATCCACCAAGCTCAACTTTCCTAAAACAGGCAACCGTGAAAAGTGCCGACATCTCCATTTCTACTGCGAGGATACCTTCGGTTTGATAGTTTTTGATCTTTTCCACCGTCTCACGATAGGGGGCGTCGGTGGTCCATACCTTTCCTAAAAAAAATCTTTTATTAGCAAGTGCGCATTGAGTCTTGAGTACATCGACAATCCTGGGGTGTGCCTCCGGAGGATGACTAAGGGGATAGTGCGCTGAAGTGCCCTCTTCACTCACCGCGCTTGAGGGAATTACATACTCTCCGATCGAGAGGTTGCTCTGGAGGGAACCCCCACTCCCGAAGGCGATGATTTGTCTTGCACCCAGCGCGATTAACTTTTCCAAAGTAAGCACCGCCAGAGGTGCACCCAGGGCAGGGCCAATCAAGGTAAAAATTTTATTTTTGTAGTGCAGCTCATAGCAGGTGTTGTTAAATAATTTTTTTCTAAGAGGTTGGAAGTTATCTGCTGAATCACAGAACATCTCCAGCTCTCTTTCAGAGAAGACGAGAATAGCAAGTGGGTGCACAGAGGGATCGTTTCTCCCTCTTCGTGGTTCAATAAGCGCGCGTTCCTCTTCACAACTCATGCTTTTTTATTTCCTCTGCTGAGTATACCTTATTACCTCTGCAAGAGGTAGAGGGAGGTTATACCGATGGCATAGAGGGTAATAAGACTAATTGATCCCCAGCTAAGGCGCCCAATCCTTTTCTCAGGGTAGTAACGCTGGCTCACCAAGAGTGTAATAGTCATCATAATAGCTGTGAGGATGGTGATAGAGTGGGTGAAATCAAGCGAGGCGAGAAGAACTCCACGACGGTAGACGAAATCACAAAGTGCTAGGATAATGAGGTTAAAGAGGTTAGCACCCAAAACGTTTCCTAATACCATTTCTGGTGCTCCCAGTCGAACTGCGGAGAAGCCTACCACCACCTCTGGGAGAGAGGTTACAATCCCCACTAGGGTACTTCCCACAAATGTTTGACCAATGCCGGTTATAATAGCAATGTGATTGGATGATTCTGCGAGCAACATTCCTCCCGCTAATACGAAAAGAGAGGATACCCCGTAGAGGAGAAAGCTTTTCCCTAAGGTATCCTCTTTATACCTTGATATGACACCCATTTCTTTTGAAGAAACTGATTTCTTTTCGAAGTTAAAAATCAAGCGGGTGGTGAGAAGGTAGGTGATAACGATGAGAAAGCTGGTGAAATCTGCATTCCATACGCTCAAGTTCGCCGTGGGGAAGAAACGCCTTATGAGCATAGAACATTGAATGGCTGAGAGGAGAACTATGCTGAGTCCTCCAGAGAGTAACAACCCACGGTTAATTTCTCTCCTGAATGATTTTTCACGTCCAAAAAGGTCAATGAAGATGACAATGAGCAGATTAAATGCCATACTGCCAAAACAATTACCCGCGGCGAGATCCGGTTCACCTACCAGGAAGAGAGCGCTTAAACTGGTGGTGAGTTCAGGAAGGGTGGTGGCAAAGGAAATAATGACCAAACCAATCCAAGCCCTGCCAATCCCCGTTTTGTCAGCGATCATATCACCCGAGCGTGTCAGCTGGGTGCCACCATAGAGCACCAGTATCACACTTATAAAAAAAACTAATCCCCATATCATATCTGTATACTCAGGTTTGTTTTACTTAAAATATACTATTAATGAGTGATAGTTAAACTATAATGCAGGATGCATGATCCACGATGCAGGATGAAACTTCTAGTCCATAGTTCATGGTCAATAGTCCACGGTATAAATTCCGAATCCTAATATTGAAATCAGAAAGCTTGCCAGCTTACTTATTTTCGTGCTTCATATTTTAAATTTATTATTTAAAACTCTTTATATTTCCTTTATTATATTGCTCTTGTCCGGTCAAGAAATATGTTATTTATTTTTTATCTTGACATACAATATATTGTATTATATGCTTTCCTTGAGCACAATATGTAGCATTGAGGAATTAAGGAATTGAGGGATTGATGAATTAGACAGGTTTGACTGTTGCTATTTAAAAATTCCTCAATTTTCAAATCCCTAAATTAAGTTCTTGGATCAGTTCATGACTCCTATGTTGAAACAGTATCGAGCTATCAAGGAAAAGGTACCAGGAGCTATCTTATTTTTCCGCCTGGGTGATTTCTATGAGATGTTTTTTGATGATGCTGAGAAGGCATCATCACTTTTAGATATCACCCTTACCTCACGCGACGGAGGGAGTTCGGGAAAGGTACCCATGTGTGGTGTGCCTTACCACGCGGCGAAAAATTATATTAACCGTCTCACCAGAGAAGGTTTAAAGGTAGCTATCTGCGAGCAGGTTGAAGACCCTCTCACCGCAAAAGGTATTGTGAAAAGGGAAGTGGTGAGGATTATTACACCTGGTACCAATTTAGATGATGAGGAACTGTTCTCTCTTCAAAACAACTATATTGTTTCCTGCACTTACCGTGAGGGGTTGTGGGGGGTTAGCTACCTTGACCTCTCAACCGGTGTTTTTAAACTTACCGAGGTGAGTAATGATGAGGATCTACTCAATGAACTGGGTCGAATTGCCCCCAAAGAGTTAGTCATCCCTGAATCATTGAGAGAACGTACTACCCTGCTCCAGTTCATCAAAAAGGAGCATGCAATAGTGGTCAATCACTACGAGGATTGGGTATTTGATCTGGAGGAGTCGCAGAGACAGTTGCAAAAACAGTTTCAGCTTATTTCGCTCGAGGGATTGGGGCTTGCTCTCTACAGTGTGGGGATATCCGCCGCCGGGGCGCTCCTCTACTACCTCAAAGATAACCTCCATAACTCTCTCGCACACCTCAAGAGACCCACCCCCTACCGCTCCTCGGAATACATGATGGTAGATCGAAAGACACAAAGGAATCTGGAGTTGGTAGAACTGCTCTCAGGTGAAAAGAGGGGGCTGACGCTCTTTACCATACTTAATGAAACCTTAACCCCCATGGGAGCTCGGTTGCTCTCTCAGTGGATAAAGCAGCCACTGCTTTCTCTTCCCCAGATCAGGGAACGGCATGAAGCTATTGAAGGTCTTATAAGCAATCCGGACTGCCTCCGGACGCTGAGGGTTCAGCTTAAATCGATTCGCGATATGGAGCGCTTGCTGGGGAGAATTACCTGTGGGGTATGCTCTGCGAGGGATCTGATTGCGATGAAAGAGTCACTCAAAGTAGTTCCTGAGATACGAGGAGCCATCTCACCGTTTACCTCGTCACTCATTATGAGACAAAAGCAGGAGCTTTTTGAATTAAAGGATCTCGTGGTATTGATTGAAAATGCCATAGTAGAGCAACCGCCCTTTTCTACCAAAGAGGGGGGATTAATTAAAAGAGGATACCATGCGGGACTTGATGAGCTTCGCGATGTATCTAGGCATGGGAAACAGTGGGTGGCACATTTACAAAACCAGGAAAGAGAGAGAACCGGGATTAAGTCACTTAAGGTGAGCTTCAACCAGGTGTTCGGTTACTATATTGAAGTGACCAAACCTAACCTTTCCTTGGTACCCGACAACTACATTCGCAAACAGACGTTGGTGAATACGGAGCGATTCATCACCCCGGATTTGAAAGAGATGGAGAATAAAATTTTAGGTGCAGAAGAGAAAGCCCATGCCCTTGAGTATGAACTTTTTGAGGAGATTAGACAGCGTCTCCTCACCTATGTTCGTGAGATACAGCGAAGCGCTGATGCAGTCGCACTTCTGGACGTGCTCATTTCGTTGGCTACGGTAGCAATGAAGAATAACTACCTCAAGCCAGAGATCAGTGAGGATTCGACCATTGTTATCAAAGCGGGGCGTCACCCGGTGGTGGAAAGGGTTTTGGGAGAGGGCCAGTTTATAGAAAACGATGCCCTGCTCGATCAGGAGGATAATCAGCTGCTTATCATTACCGGACCTAATATGGCGGGCAAATCAACCTACATCCGCCAAGTGGCGCTTACCGTGCTTATGGCACAGATGGGTTCTTTTGTACCGGCAGGGTATGCCCACATTGGCTTGATAGATAAAATTTTTACCCGCATTGGTGCTTCTGATAACCTCGCCAGGGGTGAGAGTACCTTCATGGTAGAGATGATTGAGACTGCTAACATTTTAAATAATGCCAGTCCTAAAAGCTTGGTCATCCTGGATGAAATAGGGAGAGGCACCTCTACCTATGATGGGGTGAGTATCGCCTGGGCGGTTGGTGAGTTCCTCAATCGAAGTGAAGGTCCGAGACCCAAAACCCTCTTTGCGACCCACTTTCATGAACTCACCGAACTGGAACATTCTCTCAAAGGCGTAAAGAACTACCATATTACCGCCCGTGAAGTGGGTGAGGAGATCGTGTTTATTAGAAAAATCGTGCCAGGGGGCGCAGACAGAAGCTATGGCATTCACGTGGGTAAATTGGCGGGATTACCTAATGAGGTGGTGGAGAGGGCACAAGAGATACTCTCCTATCTTGAAGAAGAAAAGATTTCAGAGGAGGCGCTCGCTAAAAAATTGAGAAAGAAGGGGAAGACAGCTTCCTTAAAACCTCTTCCCCTCTTTAAAGATTTGGAGGGTGAGGATGTTGCCCAAAACATTTCCCACAAAAGAGTTTCGCGAGCAGTTTCTGAGCAGTCGGTGCGGATGATCACCCACCCTGTGGTCAAAGAGCTTGGGGAGCTTGCTATTGATGAGATGACCCCTCTCGAGGCACTCAACAGGCTTCAACAGTTAAAGGAAAAAATTACCTCTTCCTCCTCTTCTGGCTCACCGCAGGGTTTATAGTGAACTGAAGCCTTGCGCGAGAGAGATGTGAGATACCATGGGATCGATAAGGATTTTGCCAGAACAGATCGTAAACAAGATTGCCGCTGGTGAGGTGATTGAACGTCCCAGCTCAGTGGCAAAAGAGCTTGTAGAGAATGCACTCGATGCTCAGGCCACGATGATTGCAACCACCATAAGGCATGGGGGGAAGAATCTCATCAAAGTAGTGGACAATGGGGCAGGGATGGATCGAGAAGATGCGGTACTTTGTTTAAAGAGCCACGCCACAAGCAAAATTAAAGAGCTCGAAGATATTTTTACTATACATAGTCTAGGCTTTAGGGGCGAGGCGCTCTCTTCTGTTACGTCGGTTTCTCGGATGACGTTACGGACCAGAAACAGCTCACAACAGGTGGGTACAAAAGTTGAGGCTATCGGTGGAGAGATACAATCTGTTCGGGAAGAAGGGATGCCCGTAGGAACATCCATAGAGGTATCTGACCTCTTTTTCAACACCCCTGCGAGGAAGAAATTTTTAAGAGGAGAGAGGGTTGAGTATGCGAGCATTGCAGAGCTCTTAACCACCATGAGCCTTGCCTACCCGCAGGTTGCCTTTAAACTTTACAGAGACGACGCCTTGGTCTTCGATTATCCCCCTTGTGCTCAGGTGAAAGAGCGCCTCCTCAGCACGCACTATCGAGAGTGGGTTGAGTACCTTATCCCCCTTGAAAATGAGGATCAGGGGGTTAGTGTTACAGGGTATGTTGGTAAGGCTGAACTTTCTAGGAGTAATCGCACTGCCCAGTTTTTCTTTGTTAACAAGCGGCCTATAAAAAGTTTATCGTTAAGCTACGCCCTCCAGAGTGCCTATCAAGGGTTGCTTTCCCAGGGTCGATTTCCCGTTGCCCTCATCTTTTTAGAAATTGCACCTGCTGCCGTTGATGTCAATGTGCATCCCACCAAGCGAGAAGTAAGATTAGAGCAGGAAAAGGTGATTCAGGGACTTCTGACTCAGATCATAAAGGAGACATTGGGTAGGTATGACCATTCACCGAAGGTATTCCCCTCCTACACACTAGATCGGAAAAAGAGCTATGTGAAAGAAGCAGTGTCACCTACCTTTGATTTCAAAGAGATCAAAGAGAAAGTTGCGAGAGCGGTCGACTATCAGGGACCACTGCAGCAGGCCATGGCTTCTCCTCATGAGCTGAGGGAGCCGGAGGAGACAAGGTGGTGTAACGAGAAAAATACATTCAAGGTGATTACCCCACTCGGACAAATCAAGGGGAGCTATATCCTGGCAGAGACCGAGGAGGGGCTAATGATAATTGATCAACACGCCGCACATGAACGGATTGTGTACGAGCACATTTTGAATTCCATAGAAAAAGAGAACGCCGTATCTCAGTCATTGCTTATCCCGGTTACGGTTGAATGTAATTTTAAAGAAGCTCAGCTATTGGAAGAGAATCTCGACATCCTTACCCACGCCGGTTTTAGTATTAGTCACTTAGGAAACAATACCTTCTGTATCGATGCCACACCTGCCCTGCTGGGGAATATCGATCCACGAGGTATCCTTCAGTGTGTTCTTGATGAGCTGGTGGAGGGAAAAGGGAAGGTGCCTCTTCATGGTAGAAAAGAGCACATGGCTAAATTATTAGCTTGTAAGAGCCAGAGTATTAAAGCTAATGAAGAGCTGAGCGTTGAAGAGATGAGGTGCCTGATAAGTGGTCTTGCAGCGAGCCATCAGCCGTTCACCTGTCCACACGGACGGCCTACTTTTATTAAATTTACTATTGACGAACTTGAGAAGCACTTTAAGAGGAGATAGCGCTACTGAACCACTTTTGTGCTTTCGTGCACATTGTATAATTAGTTAACAATAATAGATTATTTATCATAACTTTTTGATTCTAAGGATGTTATTTTACTGTTTGGAACGAGAGGTAGGCTAAGCAGTACGGGAGTAAGATAAAAAATGCATAAAATTTAGATAGATAATGATTAAGAATGATTATGCCTGGTTTGGCTTCTGTATTGCAAAGAAGAAACATAAATGATAGCAAAAATTATTGTAGCGCTCATAGTGCCGAGGCGTTAGTTATGGGATCTGAACAAAGAAGAGGGTTGAGTATAACAGAACTTCAAGGGCTTATTGGTTCCTGTATTCCTGAGAGCTGTGATAATTGTATCTGGTTAGAGACGAAAGAGAGGTTATCCTGCCCGTGTTCAGAGGCTGCCCCGTGCAGGAAGAATCTCAATGAGTTTTTTGGTTTTTTAGAAAGCAAAGGCTTAATGTAATACAACAGCATTATTTTCACTATTAATAAGGTTTCTACCCCCATTTCAGAGAAATGGGTTTTTTATTTTTTAAGAGGGGATATTTTTTATAGATTACATGATGAGGGCTAATTTTAATTGACACCCGTTGCTAGAGATTGTACAAGATAGCTCATAAAGATACAAGGAAGGAAATCTATTGTGGGTTGTAATCCAAAACGATTGTAATTATCAAACGTGATTAAAGTAGATGCGCTCACGGAAGAAAATCTTTAAAAGCTATTTAGTAGGTGGCCTGATAACCTTCGTCATTAGTGTACTTTCTCTTAAAGTGGTGTACACTCAGGAAATGCCCCCAGCATTTAATCATGGGCAACTGGATAAGGCTCTCACCACTGTTGACCTTTTTGAGCTCAATCGTTTTGAGACTGTTTTAAAAAACCTACTCAGTTCCTCCTCTTCCCCATCTCATTATCTCTACCATTTCTACCTTGGGGAAATTTACCTAAGAACGGCTCTCTACTATGAGAGTAAATCACAAGGAGGAAAAGCCCTTTTAGAAACCAGTGAGTACCTGGTCAACCAGGCGCGGGATCAGTTTAAAGAGGTGGTGAGGGCAAATGGTGATTTCTCTCAAGGGTACCTCTACCTGGCGATGGCCTACGCGCAAAAGATCAGGCATGTAGGTTATCCCACGCTGCTACGGTATGTGAAGCGCGTGGAGGAGAATATTGAGAAGGCTTTAGCGAAAGATCCTACTAACCCGCGGGTGTACCTCATTCAAGGAATCCAGGCCATGTATAAACCGGTACGTCATGGAGGAAGTGTTGATGAAGCGATTCGCTTGCTGCAAAAATCTGTAGAGCTTGAGCCTCAGTTTCACGAAGGGTACTATTGGCTGGCGAGGGCGTACGTGCAGAATTCCTTTAAGGGGAGAGATGAGGTGAAGGCACAAAACTGCCTTCTCAAGGCACTTAAGCTATCACCTGATGATTATTTCTATAAGCAGGGTCTCACTCCCGATGTGCAAGTCCCTGAGTACAAGGAGTTTGAGGGAGCGAAAGGTTCGGGTAAAAAACAGCAAGGAGAGGATTAATAATGGATGGGGTATCTCTATGTTTCTCTTGTAGCCATGTAGTCTTCAAAAGGCATATAGTTTTTCTGTTTCCACTTTCTGCCCAATAGATTAGAGAGTCCTAATTTGACATAGGTCTTTTGTTGATAGCGCAGAAAGGGGTTTGCGGAAAAGAATGCAGACCATAGCACCTTCCAATGGATAAAGTATCTTGCTAATCCCCATGTATAAGCTTTTTTTGCCTCTTCATAACTTAAGTGTTTAGTGGGCATAACTATATTGACCATAGTGAAGTTTGAAAAGTCTCTATCGGCAATGATTCCTTTTTTTTCGGCTTCCCTGTAGTAGTCCGTGCCGGGGAAAGGGGTCATGGCAGTTAAGGGGTAGGTATCAGCATATTTATTATAAAACTTCCAGGTATCAATTAATGAACTTCTATCATCATCCCAATCTCCCCACATCATCATGGTCATCAGTATCACATCACTGTCCTTGATGCTCTTCATCGCCTCGATCTGGGTTTTTATCCCAGCTGTCTTTCGTAAGTGCTTCAGCTTTTCCTTACTCATCGATTCTGTTCCCATCATCACCTGAAAAAGACCCAGTTTTTTTAGCCAGGGAAGGAGCGTTTTGTTCTCAACCACCTTATTGGGATTAGCCTGAATCCAGAAATGGACATCTTTGAGCTTCCGCCGCTCGAGCTCTTCACAGAACTCAACATTCCTTTGTGGGTCCCAGAGAAAATCGTTATCGCCAAACATAATGGTGGTTTTCCCGTATTTTTTGGAGACAAGTTCCATATGGTCGACGATGTACTTGGCGCTGTTACCTCTCCACTTATTTTTCCAGAATTTGGCCTCAGAGCAGAAGCTACAATTTCCTCCGCACCCACGTGAGGTGCTGATGACAAAGGCATTTTGACCAATAACTGGAAGGGAAAATTTATCCATGGGGAGGAGGTCATAGTTGGGCATGGGGATACTATCTAAGTCCTCTATGAAGGGACGGGGTTCGGTATATACGACCTTTCCATCGGAGAGATAGGCAATACCTTTGATGGAAGAGTAGTCAACCTTTTCTCCTCGTTTACTCTTTTCAATTGCCTTGAGCAATTCCATAACGGTCAATTCACCCTCACCCATGATGACAAAGTCAATATACCCTGATCGAAGATTCTGCTCGGCGGTGAAAGACATCATGGATCCCCCTGAGATCACTATAGTGGAAGGATTAATCAGCTTTATCAGGTGAGCGGCATTGAGTGCATCGTAACAGAAACAGGTCGCGACACTGGTTAACCCCACTACGTCAGGTTTTCCTTCCCGAATTATCTTCTCTAGGTCTGCCCAGGGACGTTCTAAGCCACTGGTCGCATCGATGTAGCGTATATCAAAATCATTCTGCACATAGGTGGCAACATAGGTCATTCCTGGTGCGGGGGTATGACCTCTAAAAAACTCCCATATTTTGTGGGGGGGCTCGACAAAGAAAACCTTCATATCTGGCTCCTTCCTGAATGTATCAACTGGTTTTCCTCAAGGTAAAACTTCCTGCAATAAACATAGTGGTTCCTAACAGTGCCATTCCCACAAGACTTGGTATGATATCGTAAAGATCCCCCTGTTCAAAAATCAGCTCTTTCATAGAGGTGATAGCATAGGTGAGAGGAATAAGGTACGAGCACTTTTGCAGCCAGGGGGAAAGAAGTTCGATAGGATAAAAGATTCCTGAGAGCAGGAGGGCGGGGATCACTACGAGGGGGATAAATTGGAGTGCCTGTGCTTCTGAGGTGGCAACGCTTGAGATGAGCGCACTCACACCGATGGAGGTAAATACGAGTAAAATGACAATGGGAATGAGAAGCAAAAGGTGCGAGTTAAAAACGATAGTGATTTCATCAAATAGAAAGTAAGAAAAGATAAGCACGTAGAGTGCCTGAATGATCCCCAGCAATGAAAAACCCACTAAATATCCTCCTAGGATTTCAATCTTCCGCACTGGGTAGGTAAACATTCTTTCCAGCGTTCCCCGTACCCGTTCCCTCACCAGTACCAGTGCTCCTGTGAGATAGGTTTGAAAATAGATTTGGAGCGCAATTAAACCCAAGATCATCTCTTTGGCTTCTAAGACATAGGAGCTTTCCTGCATGTGGGAAAAAGAACACTTCACAATGACGAGCGTCCCCACAGGGAAAAAGATGGATTCTAGTATCAATCCATAGTCTTTGCGTGCCTGCCATAGATTACGCAAAGCAATATAGTATATCTTCTTTATCATTTCAATCTTTATTGTGAGTTAATTTAAGGAAAATATCTTCCAGCGTTTCCGAAGAGATGTCCACCCTTAGTATATCTCCATTGAACTCTCGCAGGTGTTTTGGAAATTCCTCGGAAAAGTTGATCACCTCAAACTCTCTTACCCCATCACGCAGGGTGATGCGGATCTTTGAGATTCCAGAATCTTTCAGGTGGCCAGGGGTATCTACCAGAAAAACTTTACCATGCTTCATTAAGGCGAGTCGATCACAGTTTTCGGCATCAGTTAACTGATGGGTAGTAATGATAATGGTGGTTCTCTCTTCTTTTAATTTTCTAAAATAGTCCCAGAAGACCCGCTTAAGTTTAGGATCAACACCTGAGGTAGGTTCATCCAAGAAAACGATTTTTGGTTGGTGGACGAGGGCACAGGCCAAGGATAGTCGCTGCTTCATCCCGCTCGAAAAGGTTGCGAGGAGATCATTTTGACGATCTTTAAGTTCCACAAATTCAAGAATCTCTTCAATTTTATGGTGAACACTACCCTTAAACCCATTGTGGGAGTGAAGGCTCAAGAAGAATTCCAAATTTTTCTTTGCGGAGAGATCTTCGTAGAGGGATGACCTTTGGGGCATATAACCAATCAGTTTTTTAAGTTGATAGTCTTCGCTGGGCAATGTTAACCCGGCAACCGTAACTTCCCCAGAGGTGGGTTTGAGCAAGGTGCTAAGAACTCTTACTAAAGTTGTTTTACCCGCCCCATTCGGTCCCAGAATGCCAAAAATCTCTCCCTGGGAAATTTCGAGGTTAACCCCATTGAGGGCCCAGAGGTGGCCAAATGATTTCTTCAGGTTTTTAACCTCAATAAAATTGGGCATAAACTGATAGGGTGCTTAAAAAATTGATTTTATATTAAAAACATGAAATTTCTATTTCAGAAAAGAGGCAGCAGTAGTTCTTAATAAACTATTTTTTATATTTTACTGAAAAGATAGTATAGCTTGTCATGCAAGTATCGGCAATAAATCATTAAAACATAAAGAATATTATAAAGGATGTCAAGAATAAAAAGGGGGAAAGCCTAATTTTAAGAGAGTTAAAATAGTTAATGGTGGTGAGGAAACAAATATCGGTCTGGGGAGGTGAAGATGACCTACCATTTCGGGGGTTATCTTTTTATCTTAACCCAGCTTAGGTGTTTTAGACCTTCTCGAGTGGGTTATCTTAGCTCTTCTGTTTCCACGTTCATAGTGGTCAGGTCGAGGAAGGCGATGGTTGATCTCCCGGTCAGCCACCCTCCTGCCTCACCTGGATTGATGATTAAGGTTTCACCTTTACGGATATCGATTTCATGGGTATGCCCGTAAATAATTACATCAGCCTGCTTGCTCGTACTCAGTTCTTCTATGCAGGTAGGTTCATGCATGAGTACAAAGCGTTTTCCGTGATACTCAATTTTCTTAGGTCCTTTGCCAATGGTACCCCGCTTGCTATAGATGTGGTGTAGGCCTACCTTTTCACCATCGTTGTTGCCGAAGACTACCGTCATTTCACATTTGAGCCTCGAGAAGTCATCGGCAGTGAAGGGAGAGATTAAATCACCTGCGTGGAACACCATTCCTACTCCGCGCTGAGAAAATAGCTCTACCGCTTTGGCGATAGCTCTCCTGTTGTCATGGGTGTCAGCGATGATGCCTACTAAATCTCCTCTGGTCATGGCGCACTCCTTAGAGGTGTTATGTGACAGGGTAGCGTCCATCAAAACAGGATAAACAAAACCTATCGTGAGGGAAAGGCATCGCTTTAATCATTCCCTCAAGGCTTAAGTAGTCTAAGGTATCCACTCCGATAAATTTACCAATTTCCTCTAGGCTGTGGGAAGAAGCAATCAATTCCTCCCGGGTGGGAAAGTCGATACCATAGTAGCAAGGAAATCGATGGGGAGGGCAACTCACTTTCATATGAACCTCTTTAGCACCTGCATCTCTTAAGCTTTTCATCCTGATTTTACTCGTGGTGCCACGCACGATGGAATCCTCAATCACCACAATCCGTTGATGGTGAATGATTTCGTGCACGGGATTGAGCTTGACCTTAACACCCAGATCACGGCTTGATTGAGCGGGCAGAATGAAGGTACGTCCTACGTAGTGATTCCTGATAATGCCCATTTCAAAGGGGATCCCGGAGGCCTGAGCAAAACCAAGGGCTGCACAATTACCAGAGTCGGGCATGGGAATCACCAGATCACAATCCAGTGGTGTTTCTAAGGCAAGTTCCTTGCCCAGTCGTTTGCGGACGAGATAGACACTTTCACCAAACACCCGGCTATCAGGACGGGCAAAATAGATAAATTCAAAGATGCACAGCGAAGGCTTGGTGGGGGGAAATGGTTTCACTGAGTGTATCCCCTTGGTATCTATGATGATAATTTCATCTGGCTCAACTTCTCTGAGGTAGTCAGCCTGAATGAGGTCCAAGGCACAGGTTTCGGAGCAGAGCACATAGGCGCCGTCGAGCCTCCCTATACAGAGAGGTCTAAATCCATGAGGATCTCTCACGCCGATGAGGTAGTCTGGGGTAAGCAGAAGCAGGGAATACGCCCCTTTCAGTTGAAGCAGAGATTCAACCAGGGCGTCTAAGAAGGATGCACTCTGTGATTTGGCCAGAAGGTGTACAATAATCTCGCTGTCCATGGTGGATTGGAAAATGGATCCTGACTTCTCTAATCGGCAGCGTAATTCTTTGGTATTGACCAGATTCCCATTGTGGGCGATAGCGAGTGAGCCACGAGCATAGTCTACCTGAAATGGCTGTGCATTTTTTAAAGAGGACCCCCCGGTGGTTGAATATCGCACATGGCCAATGGCGCTCGTGCCCTTTAACTGTTTCAAATTGTCTTCATTGAACACCTCAGATACTAGTCCCATCCCGCGATGTCCCACTAACTGTTTTCCATCAGACACTACGATGCCAGCACTCTCCTGACCCCGATGTTGTAACGCGTAGAGGCCTAGATAGGTGAGGCTGGCAACGTCTTCATGTCTAAAAATCCCAAATACCCCACAGGCTTCTTTGAGTCTACTATTACTGCGAGATGGATGCAGCGCATTCACGGAATAGTTCTCTTTATGGAAGTGTATCGTTTGTAACTATGGTTATTGGTTGTTGAAGCACTCCCGATCTTAACCTAAGTCCTTCGATTCATAAATTCGGTTACGAATTTATTTACTCAGGACTTAGTGCTGAGTGAGCCATTGCCCATAGAAATTCCCCCAAAATACGTCGCTGTAATTGCGAATCGAAGCACTAAGGAGTTGCTATAGTAGGTCACCTCTACCTTTTTTAGCTCTCGTCTGTCAGGAGGTGGGAACTCACCTGTTCATGGGTGTTCTGTTTTTTATACCAGGGGTGATAGTCTTGAAGTGCTTTCACCTCAATTTCTCCCCTCTGGAGAAACTCAATGCCATTGACGGCAGCGGATGCACCGGAGATGGTGGTGATATAGGGAACATTATAGAGTACCGCGAGACTTCTTAAGTTCAATTGGTCGGAGTGGGCTTCCCTACCTGAGGGGGTATTGATAATGAGGTCAATCTCACCATTTTTAATCATATCAGCGATATTCGGTCGACCTTCTCCAATCTTTAATACGCGCGTTACCTGAAGTCCGTTGGTGGCGAGAACTTTTGCAGTTCCTGTGGTCGCGAAGAGGTTAAATCCTAGATCAGCAAGCTTTTTGGCAATGAAGATAACTGCGCGCTTGTCTTTATTCCTCACACTGATGATTACATTACCCTTCTTGGGAATCATTTGACCTGCGGCGATCTGAGATTTAGCGTATGCCTTGCCAAAGTCATCGTCGATACCCATGACTTCTCCCGTTGATTTCATCTCGGGTCCCAACACCGGGTCAACGCCGGGGAAGCGCTTAAAGGGGAAAACCGATTCCTTAACCGCTACGTGGTTCACCACTACCTCGCCAGTAATCCCTAGCTCTTTTAATTTTTTACCTGCCATCACCTTCGCTGCTACTTTTGCCCAAGGGATACCAGTTGCTTTACTCACAAAAGGTATGGTGCGTGAAGCCCTGGGGTTTACCTCTAGTACGTAGAGCAGCTCACTCTTAATGGCATATTGGATGTTCATTAACCCTACGACCTGTAGTTCCTGGGCGAGGAGGGTGGTGCTCGCTTTAATGGCGTCAATAATTTCATCCCCTAAGGTATAGGGTGGAATAACGCAGGCACTATCACCAGAGTGTATGCCTGCTTCCTCAATGTGCTCCATGATCCCTGCAATAGCACACTCATCCCCATCTGCTAATGCATCGACATCAATCTCGATAGCGTCTTCGAGAAACTTATCTATCAGGATGGGATGTTGAGGGGAAGCCTGAATGGCATGGGGGAAAAAATCTTGTAAGGACTCTTGATTATATACAATCCTCATAGCCCTTCCTCCCAGCACGTAGGAAGGTCTGACGATGACGGGAAACCCGATGGCGTGGGCTTTCTCAATCGCTTCTTCAAGGGTAGTAGCAACCTCATTAGGTGGTTGGTTGAGGTGAAGCTTCTTGAGTAACTCTTTAAACCTTTTTCTATCTTCTGCCCGATCTATATTGTCAGGCGAAGTTCCGATGATAGGTACTCCTGCCTTCTCTAGAGGAACTGCAAGGTTGAGGGGGGTCTGACCTCCCAACTGCACGATTACCCCATCCGGTTTTTCTGCCTCCGCGATGGCGAGCACATCTTCCAAGGTTAACGGTTCGAAATAGAGCTTGCTTGAGATATCATAGTCAGTGCTTACCGTTTCAGGGTTGCTATTGACCATAATCGTTTCATAGCCAAGTTCCTTCAATGCAAAAGAGGCATGGACACAACAGTAGTCAAACTCAATACCCTGGCCGATGCGATTAGGCCCTCCCCCTAAGATCATAATCTTCTTGTGCGCTGTTCTCTGGCTTTCACCTTCCTCTTCATAGGTTGAGTAGTGGTAGGGGGTATAGGCTTCAAATTCTGCAGCACAGGTATCCACTGATTTGAATACCGCTTTGATATTGAGGTCCTCGCGTAGTTTTCGGACAGCGCCTTCATCGACACCTGAGAGATAGGCTAGTTGCACATCTGAAAATCCATACTGTTTTGCCTTGCGCAGTAGATCTCGAGTGAGAAAGGGTTCGGGCAGAGAGGAGGAAACAAGTGGTCCTCTCGCTTTAAGATCATGAAACTTTTTCGATTGCAGACACGAGGTGATTTCCTTTTCCACCTCAATAATTTCTTTGATGTTATAGAGAAACCAGGGATCAATGTGGGTGAGCTGATGTACTTCATCAACACGCATCCCTCTCTGCAATGCGTATTTAATATAGAAAAGCCTCTCTGCCCGTGGTATTACCAAATTTTCTTTAATTTTTAATTTTAATTCATCATCCGGCACACCTTCTTTTCCCCACCTGTTTCTGGTATCGAGGAGACCATCTTTTCCATCTGAACCTAACCCGTATCTCCCGGTCTCAAGAGACCGTAAGCCCTTTTGGAGTGCCTCTTTAAAGGTGCGGCCAATCGCCATGGTCTCTCCCACCGATTTCATGGAGATGCCAAGCGTGGGGTCTGCCTTGGGAAACTTCTCAAAGGTGAAACGGGGTATCTTGACCACACAGTAGTCAATGGTGGGTTCAAAGGAGGCAGGTGTCTTTCTGGTAATATCATTTTGGATCTCGTCTAAGGTGTAACCAACTGCCAGTTTTGCGGCAATTTTTGCAATCGGAAAACCGGTAGCTTTAGAAGCGAGTGCAGAGCTTCTAGAAACCCTGGGGTTCATTTCTATCACTACCCTGCGTCCATGGTGAGGGTTTACCGCAAACTGGATGTTAGCGCCACCTGTGGCAACCCCAATTTCTCGTATGATCGCGATCGCTGCGCACCTCATTTCCTGATACTCCTTATCGGTGAGTGTCTGGGCAGGTGCGACGGTGATACTGTCCCCGGTGTGAATCCCCATGGGATCAAGATTCTCTATGGAACAGATGATCACTACATTGTCCCTTAAATCTCGCATCACCTCAAGTTCATATTCTTTCCACCCTAGTACTGACTCTTCAATGAGTATCTCATGGATCATACTACTTTCAAGACCTCGAGAAGCAAGCTCTTCAAACTCTTCAAGGTTGAAGGCAATCCCTCCCCCCGTTCCACCCAAAGTAAAGCTAGGCCGGATGATTAAGGGGAAGTCAATGTCTCTCGCTATCCTGCGGGCCTGTTCCTTATCGTGGGCTAACCCACTTCGGGGTAAATCTTGGCCGATACGTTTCATGGCTTCTTTAAAGAGCTCCCTGTCTTCTGCCTTTCTAATCGCTTCATAATTTGCCCCAATCATCTGAACACCATAGCGTTCCAATACTCCTTTCTCTGCAACCTGGGACGCAACGTTTAAGGCAGTTTGACCACCCAACGTAGGGAGTAAGACATCAGGGCGCTCTTTTTTAATTACCTTTTCCACTATCTCAGCAGTGATAGGCTCAATATAGGTTCGGTCTGCCATCTCCGGATCGGTCATGATGGTGGCAGGGTTACTGTTGATCAGGATTACTTCAAAGCCGTCTTCCTTCAAGGCCTTACAGGCCTGGGTTCCTGAGTAGTCGAACTCGCAAGCTTGACTGATAATAATAGGTCCGGAGCCAATAATTAAGATCTTATGGATGTCGGAGCGTCGAGGCATAGATGTGTTCCATCAAGTCACCTGGGCAGTGTGAAGGTGAGATTGAATCTTCCCTTGTTCCATTAAGCGAATAAATTCATCAAAGAGATAGTTCGCATCGTGAGGGCCTGGTGAGGCTTCAGGGTGGTACTGCACAGAAAAGATCGGGTAGCGCTTATGCCTCATTCCCTCGAGCGTATGATCATTCAGATTAATATGGGTGAACTCAATCTCATCTTTATTAAGACTACTACCATCCAGGCAAAATCCATGGTTCTGGGAGGTAATACTTACCTTCTCGGTAGTAAGGTCCTTAACCGGCTGATTAGCGCCTCGGTGACCAAACTTTAACTTATAGGTTTTCCCCCCCAAGGCAAGCCCTAAAATCTGATGCCCTAGACAAATGCCAAAGATAGGAAACTTGCCTATCAACTGTCGAACGGTTTCTACGACATAGGGTATCCCTTCAGGATCACCCGGACCATTTGACACTATAAGACCGTCGGGATTGAGCGCGAAAATCTCTTCGGCGCGGATGTGAGCAGGTACTACTGTTATCTCACAGCCTGAGCGGGCAAGCATTCGTAGAATATTAGTTTTGATGCCGCAGTCAAGAGCAACTACCTTATACACAACTTTCTTTTTGGCAGGAGAGCTATCGTCCCACCTCCCAACGTTTGCTTCCCCTCTCTGCTCACCCCATTGGTAACTCGTCTGACAGGTAACTTCTTTTACCAGGTCACGTCCTATGAGCCCTGGGGCATCCTGGGCTTTCTTTACCAATGTTGCTTCATCAAGACACTCGGTAGAAAGTACCGCCTTCATGGCGCCACAAGTTCTAATGTGCATGGTGAGGGTTCTCGTATCAACGCCCTCCATTCCCAGTATGGTATGCTCTCGTAAGTATTCTGCTAATCCTTGGAGCGCACGCCAGTTACTGGTAATTTTACTTACTTCTTTCACTACAAACCCCTCTACCTTGGGGGTGGATGATTCAATGTCTTCGCTATTAACACCGCAGTTGCCAATCAGGGGATAGGTCATGGCGACAATCTGGCCTTTATAGGAAGGGTCTGTTAAGATCTCTTGGTATCCGGTCATGCTGGTGTTGAATACGATCTCGCCTGTTCTTTCACCAGGTGCACCAAAGGACCTTCCTCTAAAAACTTTTCCATCTTCTAACGCAAGTAGCGCATCCATCAGAGCCTCTGTAAAAATACTATCAGTGAAAGGTAGGGTGATACACTATGACTACCGAAATCCAGGATTCGTAGGAGAGAGAAGAAAATACCAAGAAAGAGAAAGAGATCGGAGGGATAGAGACAGCTAAGAGCTCTAGACCAATTGATTGGGTTGGCGATCATCTATCAAATGAGTAGTGTACCTTCTGAAATGCTTTTCTTAGTGCTCTCACTTCATTTTTTACTGAGACACCATCTTTGAGACACTTTTTGAATAGCTCAGCAATGTTCTCCATCTCTTTTTCTTTCATACTAAATCGGGTCATCTCCTGCACTCCGAGACGGATGCCTGAGGGATTGGTAACCTTCTCGAGAGGCTCAAAGGGAAGGAGATTCATGTTGAGGATGATGTCGTTTTCTTTAAGGATGCGGGCAACCTCATTTCCTCCCCCTAGCTCAGACACATCAACTGCAATCTGATGAGTTTCGGTAAAGTCAAACGCTTTGGCTTGCACCTCAAAACCACGCTCACAGAGACTCCTGGCGAGTGCCTTGGCATTAGCTATGGTTTGTTGTGCGTACTCTTCAGCGAAGACGAGCATCTCACAGATGGTGATAGCCAGGGACACGAGCGTGTCAAGGTGGTGGTTCGAGGAAGAACCAGGAAAAGCACCTTTATCAATTTTCCACCACTCTTTAGTATCCACATTGCTCATAATAAGACCTCTTTGAGATCCAAAGAAAGTCTTGTGGGTGCTTGCGGTAACAATATCTGCTCCTTCAGTGAGTGGGTCTTGAAATTGCTTGCCGGCAATCAAGCCCAGTACGTGGGCGGCATCATAGATAAGAGTTGCCTCATTATCCCTGCAAATTTCAACCAAATCTGTAATAGGTTCTGGAAAGAGAAAGAGACTTTTTCCCAAAATGAGCACTTTGGGGTGGAGCTTCTTAATGAGATGTTGGGTTTGTTCAACATCGATATGGTATCCATCGGGGGCGAGAGGGAAGTCAACTATATTCTTAGTGTACTTTCCGACAGAACCTGACTTATGATGGCTGATATGGCCTCCGCCGGGAGTAGAGTTTACCATCACTACATCACCGGGGATTATATATCTGCTAAAAACCGCGTCATTGGCGACTGTCCCACTGATGGGTCGCACCTCTATGTGTTGGCAATTAAACAGTGTTCTTAGTTGCTGCTTCACCCAACTCTCTATCTCATCGATTTTATCGGTACCCTGATAGTACCTTTCTCCTGGGTGTCCTTCTGCATAGCGGTGGGCAAAATCAGAACCCATCACCCGGCGGGCACGCTCGCTCATTACATTTTCACTGGCAATGAGATTGATGGTATTGTGCCTCCACTCATTCTGCTGGGTAACGATTTCCTCAATCCATTTAACGTTTCTCTCGTACATTATCTTATAGTTAGTAGATTGTGTATCCATGGTAGATCCCGCCAAGGTAATCTGAACAAGCCAAAGATAACTACCATTTTTTAGACGGTGAATCAACAGAATTATTCATAGGGGGTACCGATAGAAGCCCTTTTCAGTTACTTTTCAAGAAAAGATCACCCTACCTTTAGTGAACTTTACATACCGGGATAGGAAGCCTCTTATGTAGGGATTTGTTCATAAGCTTTTCAATACGTGCATAAATCTCTGGAGGTGTTTCCTTCAGCTGGTGTGAGGTAATTTCTTCAATGGCCTGATCGAGTTGCTCATAGGTAAGTTGAAGCTCACCTTCGTCGGTTTGTCCAGGCCAGAGGCCGGCAGTGGGAGGTTTATTAATGATTTTCTCAGGCAGTGCCAGTGCACGTGCGATTGACCTTACCTCTGATTTGAGCAGATCGCCGAGAGGAAGGATATCTGCACCACCATCACCATATTTAGTGAAGTAGCCTACTGAAATTTCGCTTTTGTTACCAGTGCCGGCTACCAGATAATTTCTAATGCCGGCAAAATAGTAAAGAATGATCATGCGAAGACGGGGTTTTATATTAGCCTTGATTTTTATATCACCAGGAGGAAGCACGGTAATAAATGCATCATATACTGGGCTTAACTCAAAGGTATATGTTTCCAGTTGGAGATGAGAAACGATCAGTTGCGCATCGTCTCTATCTTCTTGTGGACTGCGGCATGGAAGAATCAACCCTACTACCCGATTACCCAGGGACTGTTTTGCCAGTGCTGCCACTACTGATGAATCAATCCCACCGCTTAACCCTACTACTACCCCTTCTGCCCCAGCGAGCGTTACTTGTTCTTTGATCCAGGCAGTAATGGCATCAATGAGTTCCATGGTTACTCCTTACCTGTAGGTTATTCTCCTTCTCCTTCAGTTAATACGTCAAGCTTCACTGCCCTCACCTTGCGGTAGATTTCCTGAGGCTCTTTTAATTTCCCCCTGGTAGTGAGGAGATCTCGTTCAATGGATATATCAAAGAGCCGTTCATTTTCTTTAAGATAGGGAAGAATAAGGTTCCAGTCATCGGGGGTGAGGGAGACAAACTCACCACCATTGAGCTGTTCAGCCATCAGTTTTTGATAGGGATCTCTCACATAAATTGCACCGCCTGAGGCAAGCGAAAAAAGATTAGAACCCGGGTAGGGGATTGGTTGTTCTCTTATTGTTCCGTTTTCATCAAACTCAATTCCGTTTAAAACTACAAAACCACCGCCCTGGAGGGGATCACCTGCCATAAAAGATTCAGCTAGGTAGTCTAAGCAAGTGCCGTTGATAACTACTCTCGGACGTCCTACTGCATTAATCAGCGGTCTTCCCGCCGCATTTCCCATGATATACACTTCACCACCTTTGGCACCATACATGAGGGTTTGACCCACATCGCCATATACCACCATTTTCCCTGATTTCATAATTTGACCTAGTTGATCTTGGGCAGTACCGTGGACATAGAGTTCCATTCCATCAATCGCTGAGCCTAGATAATCGCCCGAACTCCCATAGACATCAATGCCCACTCCTTTAGTATCAGGACCTAAGCCACAGCCACAGAATCGCTGCCCCCGGTAGTCGAAGGCAATGAATTGTTTCCATCCCATCTGGTAGGCATCGACCATGAGCCGGGCATCACTGTGATCACCTTCAGGTGGAAAATCTTTGGCGTGAATGATTAAGATCTGCCCAGAATTTTGAGGGGGAGCTAATGTAGTGCTGGTATGGTAATCAATGAAACGGTAAAGGTCTGTTCCCTCAGTTCCACAAGGGGGTGTTGAGTGGAACACTTTATAGAGATGTTCATGTACAATCTGCAGTATAGAGCTTCTCTTTTTAGTCCCAGTGTCATAGCGGTGATCGATGAGCAAGGTCAAGAGTTCAATGATCTTTGCCTTATGGTTGTTACCTGCGTGCGCTTTTTCTACCAGGCTCTCACAGCACCATAGTATAGTATGGTAGTCCCAGGTGCTAAGGTGGTCACTGAGGGTACGTGAAAGTAGTGTGGAATCTTTCTGGTAAAGCCCTTCATCAACCATGGTCATAATCGAGGATGCACTAGCAGGTGCGGTGAGCGTACTGCTCCTATCCCAGTGTGTTTTTCCTTGCAGAGTGGAAATGGTACGGCCGAATTTATCAGTACAGGTTAGGCACATCTGATTCCCTTTATCACCATTGTGCTTGAGAGTAAAAAGAAATGCACCCCCATCGGTATAGCTTCCACCCCGGGCATTCCAGTATTTATCTGCAATGGGGCAGAACCTTGTATCCTCAGAGGAGAGGCTGTGGAGTGTGGCATCGATGGCTTGTTTTTCGGAGCAGATGAGCCCTATCTGTACTTTCCCTTCCTGGAGGGCGAATACTTGAGGTCGTAACATGGCGGTATCGGTGATCCCGATAAGCTGTAGTTTCTTTTCATAGGAATCATTTCTTGCGATGATAAAAAACCAGGGACCATCGGGGGAACCGTGGATATGGCTTACCTGGATGGCACGGTATATTTCCTGCTTAGCAGAAGGGAGAAGATCAAAATCCATCTCGGTGGTGGGAGCAAGTGCCTCGATAACATATTCAAGGGGATAGCCATACACTCTGTGCAAAAGATCAAAAAGGAGAATTGAAACTTCTGTATCAGTGAGAAAGAGAGGGTAGATATTTCTCTGCTTGAGATACTCTGAAACCGAGTAGTAATTGGCAAAATCGCCGTTATGGACTAAGGCTTCATGCATTCCGCAGAAAGGATGCGCACCGCCCGGATGCCACACCCTTCCCTTGGTCGGGTAGCGTTGATGAGCTATCCAGATGTGGGCTTGAAAATCATCAAGCTGGTAATAACGTACCACTTGTTCCGCATACCCTACGATCTTAAGAATCATCATGTTGCGCCCATGGGATAAGACAAAGGCCTTCTTTTCGCCAAGGGAGGCATAGAATTTTAGGTTGAGTTTGAAACTGTTTTGATGAATGAATTCATCTTCTGCCCTGGGAGTGGGTAGCTCTTCAAGGTGGTGTTCTTCTATGAACTGTTGTAGTACCTTTTCTTTCACTCTGGCAAAGTATCGCCACACATCCGGAGGTTTGGACTCCAGACCTTCAATCATCTTATAGTCATCAATGGTGGGAATCTTTTCGGCTTTTGCCACCTCAAGGAATGGACTAATGCATTCTGTTTCAACAGCCTTTCGGATATGAGAATCAATATAAGCGATCTGGATTAGATACGCTTCTTCTAGAAGAGAGGGGGAAACCCTTAACCCTTCAGGTGAAAGACCTACCGCTGCAATCCCTCCTCCTTTCCCATTTCCTCTATTATGCATTTGAATGGAGGGTGTAAAGATGTGGCGACCGCTCACCGGGATGCTGCAGGCAAAACCGGTTACGCCACAACCGCCTTCTTCTTCTGCTTTGTATGCAGTAGGAAGTTTATAAGCTTTGGCAAGCTTAGATCGAGACAAAAGAATATGTTGAATCGCTGAGGGGGAGAGATAGTCTTTCATTGTCTAAGGGGCTGCTTTCATCACTACATCGTTAGTATAATCAAGGTGCTTTAAACAATCAGTTCTTCCGACGAGCTCTTTAATACTACGCATCCCCAAGCGGGATAGAATCTCAACCAGCTGAGTTCTCCAGGAAGTAAAGAGATTTACAATGCGCTGTGTCCCCCATTCTACTTCAATCAGATTGCTGAGTTTCATATCGGTAGTGGCTATTCCTCGTGCACAGCCACGACCACTTTCACAGTTGCCACAGCGCAAGCATTCCAGTGCAACCAGCTCAGCAGTTCCCGTTACCGCGCCATCGGCGCCAAGGGCAATTGCCTTGGCGATATCATAGGCGGTTCTGATTCCACCACTGGCGATTAAAGTTATGTTATCGCGAATGCCTTCATTGATCAAAAACTTATGTACCTTGGGGATTGCATATTCGATGGGCATGGCAATATTCTTTTTGGCAATATCGGGCGCAGCGCCGGTCCCGCCATAACTTCCATCGAGGTGGATAATATGGGCGCCCGCATAGTAACTTCCCACCGCGACCATATCCACATCCGTAGGGGTTGAAACCTTTACCGACACCAGTGCCCGAGGATTAATGTGTTTAATCCAATCCACGTGTTTCTTGTGATCTTCAACAGAATATACACTGTGAAAGGGAAATGGTGAGAAGAGCGCATTGCCTACTATTGATTCCCTCATCTGGGCTACTGCGGGGGTGACCTTATCGCCGAGTAAATGCCCTCCCAGCCCAGGCTTGGCTCCCTGGGCATATTTAAACTCTACTATTTTTGCTCGCTGAATGGTGTGCTCTCGCACTCCGAAGAGACCAGTGGCAACCTGGGTGATGACATGGTCCGCATAGGGTACCAGTACTTCAGGATATCCTCCTTCACCAGTACAGGTGAAGGTGTTCCAGATTTTTGCCGCCTTTGCCCTGGCAACGATGGTGGGCAGACTTACTGAGCCAAAGGACATTCCCCCTCCATAAAAAGGTACTTCAATGCACACCGAAGGACGACCATCATCTCTTTTATTCAGCTCGATGCTGGTTGAGATTTTCTCTGGAGGAATCTTGGCTCCTGCCGCATGAAAGATAAATCTCATCTGATCAAATCCACCGCCCGCATCACCTACTTCGTATTCAATATCCCCTGCCGGTAATTTCCCAGTCTCCGCCTGCTGCCAGGTACTGATAATCAAATCAGCGGTCCAGCGGTAATCTCCCATCGCCTCAGCAAGAGGATTGAGGGCAAGCTTCAGTGCCTTGCGAGGACACTGGTCAATGCAGTAAAATGGGTTTTGCTTGCAGGAAAAGCCCCTACATCTATAATCTTGAGGGCGGGCAAGTTTTTTTCCTATTCTTTGATGCACACCATAGGGACAACACTCGATACACCTCCCACAGCCATTACAGGCAGGGCTTCTCCTGATTTTATATTTCCCAATCGGATTTCTGAATCGGGAAGGTGCGGGTATAGTCTCGATGGGTTGTGCTAATGCTCTCTCATCCATAGAATAGTGCTAGTGTAACTCTTGTATCCTTTGACCAAACAGCGGGGCAAAGATTTCTTGCTCGAGGTCTTGGAAAAGCATGGCTCTCCCCATTTCACCTCGCAATCTTCTTACCTCACGCAAACCCATTGCTCCAAGTACTTCAAGCAGTTGACTGCGCCAGGCAGCCATTAAGTTCATAATGCGTTGTGTTGCCCAACCAATATTGATGTTTCCTATTTTAACTGGACAAGGAAGACCCCTTAGGCACTTTTTACACAGTCGGCACTCAAGCGCAATCAAAAGAGGGAGATCGAGTATGACTCCATCTGCCCCACAGATAATCGCCTTCGCCACATGCTCAGCCATGGCAATGCCACCGCTCACCAGAAGGGTTACCTTATCTCGTAGTGATTCATCCACCAGACGCAGGTGGATATCTCTGGTCAAGTCTTTTATAAACCGGGGATGGGCATCGTCAATGGAATTGCCCTGCAGGTCAGCATAGAGGTGAATGATTTCAACTCCTTGTAACGCAAGTGCTGCAGTAAGTCCTGTTGCATGGTAATTAAAAGGTATTTTGAGCGAAATGAGCACCTGGGGATTTATTTCTTTGATGGAGAGCCAGGTCTTTTCCCATTCGCTTGTATAGAGTAGTTCAACCATCCTGCAGCCTTTGATGATTTCCCCAGGAAGTCTTTCACCCTTTGCTGCAATCTGAGGAACGAGACAGTTCAGATACGGTGTCAGTGATGGTGTCAGGTTTTCTTCGGGGATGAACATCAAAGTAGTGAGTGCTTGTGCTGCTTTTGCCATCGCGATCACTACCTTTTCACTTACTTCTCCAAACGGTGACACATTAAAGATCATGGGGAGAGGGATTTCAATAAGCGGAGGAGTCTCCGAAATGAGTGCTCCTTTTTCATCAAATCTAAGCAGAGGTGGTTTCTTGCCTAAGTCGATTGCGGTGCTGATGTATTCTCTTCCGTGGATTCCATCTCGAGTAGGTCGTACAATCTCAGACATATCGGTCCACATATCATCAAACCCCTTACCGGCAAACTTACCTCGATAGCCGGCACCTGATACGGGTATTTTCCCTGTTTCGGCCTGATACCAGTTACAAGAGATGATGTCGGGGGTCCAGTAGTGATCTCCCATCCTCAGGTATTCAGGGTTTATGGATTTGGAAATAAGTCCCTTTTTGCAGCTCTGGATGCAGCGAAAGCAATTTTTACAGAGATAGTCAATGGAATCGGCGAGCTGGGTTGAATCGAAGTTTCTGTTGGTATAGACATTGAAGATACATGCATCCTTAGCACATGTCTGACAACGTGCACAGTCTTCGCTGAAATCTACAATGCCAGACTTACCCATGGGAGTAAACCGGGGAAGAGTTGTTTTGGTTTTAATAGCATATTTTTTGGGCATTGTTCATATCTCGTGTGCGTTCTCTTCCTGAGATGGTGAACCTTCAGTTTTGTTAAGGGGAGAAGGTCCTAATTCATTGACTATCTTCATCATCTCTTTAATTATCTCCCGCAACTGATCAGTCTTTAGAGGATCAATCGTATACATCTGGACTCTTTTACCTTCGAATCCTATCTCTTGTAACATTTGACCGGCAAATGCCACTCTTCTTTTAGTACGAATATTACCTTCTAAGTAGTGACATTCACCTTCCAGACATCCTACTACCATCACCCCATCAGCTCCCTCTTCGAGGGCCTTGAGAAGGTAGAGTATTTCTACCTTTCCAGTGCAGGGCATTTTGACCAGGTGTAGGGTGAAATTATTTTCTCTGAAAGAGTTTAGGGTATCTTCTGCATGGGGGATGCAATTATGACAGCAGAAAGATACGATGCGTGGATGATAGTAGTATTTAGTCACTTTGCATTATCACCCTGGGGTTACACCCTGCAATAATGATGTTCTTTTGAGGTGGCTTTGCTGGTCGTAGTACTATTTTAGAGAATTGATAAGTATCGTTCGAGCTCATAATCAGTGACCTGAGCTCGATACTTTTCCCATTCTATTTTCTTATTAGTGATAAAATTTTCAAATACATGGTCACCCAGGCACTCTTTTACCAGAGCACTCTTTTCCGCAACTGATATCGCTTCCCATAGGTCTTCTGGAAGTTGAGCGATATTTAGTCTCTTCCGTTCCTCTGGAGTCATTTTATAGACATTCTCCTCTACAGGAGAGGGTGGTGTTAATTTCTTTTTGATACCATCTAGGCCCGCGGCGAGCATGGCAGCAAATGCTAAGTAGGGATTACACGCTGGGTCAGGAGAACGATACTCAAGCCTCATTGCCTTTTCTTTACCTGGTTTATAGAGCGGTATGCGAATGAGGTCCGAGCGGTTTCTCTGTGCCCAAGAGATGTACACAGGTGCTTCATAGCCGGGTACCAGTCGCTTATAAGAGTTAACCCACTGACTGGTGATAAGGGTGATTTCACGGGCATGGGAGAGTAATCCAGCAAGGTATGCCTTACCTACTTTGGAGAGGTGGTACTTATCTTTAGGATCAAAGAAGGCATTCTTGTTGCCCTTGAAGAGCGACTGGTGGGTGTGCATGCCACTGCCGTTTTCTCCGAAGATGGGTTTGGGCATAAAGGTCGCATACACACCATGTTTTAAGGCAATCTCTTTGACTACCAGTCGATAGGTCATCGCATTATCAGCCATAGTGAGGGCATCGGTGTAGCGGAGATCGATTTCATGTTGGCTGGGTGCTACTTCATGATGGCTATATTCAACCCCGATCCCCATTTCCTCTAAGGTGACTACCGTTTCTCGGCGAAGATCACTTGCCGCATCGAGCGGCGTGAGATCAAAGTATCCGCCTTTATCCAAGACTTCTGGCTTCCCATCACTACTTTTAAAGTAAAAGAATTCTAATTCAGGTCCCACGTAATAGGTAAAGCCCATGTCAGATGCCTTCTTGAGGTTTCGTTTTAAAACCCATCGAGGGTCACCTTTATAAGGTGTGCCGTCAGGCTCGATGACGTCACAAAACATGCGAGCAACAGGTGTTTCCTTTGGTCTCCAGGGGATTATCGCAAACGTATTTGGGTCAGGCACCGCAACCATATCGCTCTCGTCAATTCGTGCGAATCCCTGAATGGAAGATCCATCGAAACCCATACCTTCGTTGAGGGCTCCTTCCAGTTCTTCGGGGGTTATGGCGAAACTTTTGAGAAACCCCAGGATGTCAGTAAACCACAATCTGATAAATCTCACATTTCGTTCTTTCACCATTTTTAGTACATAATCTTTATCTTTCGTTTCCATGGTTAATCCTCCTTTGAAGGTAGTTAAAATTGTGATTCATTAGTTCAACTATTTTGTATAAATATACAATATCAGTGTTTCAGGATAATTTCCACATTGTAAAATTTTTGTAAACTTATTGGGCAGAGTAGCATGGTAGTAGAAAAGCGAGAGAATGCATTTTCGCAATGTTACTAGGATAGTATGGTGCAGTGATGAAACATCGTGTTAATAGTTCGGTACATGAGAGGTATATAAAAAGGTCAAGCGTTTTTTAGACTTGACCTTTTTATATGCGTTGAATGTTTTCTGATACTTCAAAAATAGCGGGTTAAACTATACCCACCCGCGTAGTCGGCACGCTTCAGCCACCCTTGCTACAGACACTAAGTACGCAGCCTGACGCATATTAATCTTTTCACGCTGACTCATGTCATAGACGCTTTGGAAGGCATGGGTCATTTTCACATCAAGTTTTTGGTGAATCTCATCGAGTTCCCAGTAGTAATTATAAGTGTTTTGCACCTGCTCAAAGTAAGAAACCGTGACCCCACCGGCATTCGCTAGGAAATCAGGAAGAACAAAAACATTATTCTGGTAAAGGATATTGTCTGCTTCAGGTGTGGTGGGACCATTCGCAAGCTCACATAAGATTTTACATTTAATCCCATCTGCATTTCGTTCGGTAATGACTTGTTCCAACGCGGAAGGAAATAGTACCATAACCTCCAACTGAAGGAGTTCATCATTACTAATGGGTTCAGTATTGGGGAATCCTTGGAGCGTATCGGTTTTCAACTTATAGTTTACGAGCGCTTCCGGATCTATTCCTTTTTCGTTATAGACACCTCCTTTGGAGTCGGAGGCAGCGACCAGTTTGAGACCAAGTATTTTGCTGCCGAGAAGTGCTGCATATTGACCTGCGTTTCCAAAACCTTGGATAGCCATGGTTTTACCATGAAGATCCAGGTTCAATCTAAGTGCTGCTTCCCGGATGACATAGGCACCTCCACGGGACGTCGCATCTGTGCGCCCAGCAGAACCTCCAATGGCTAAAGGTTTACCGGTAATAACGCCAGGATGATGGTGCCCTACCAGGGTTTCATATTCATCCATCATCCATGCCATGATTTGTGGAGTAGTGTATACATCGGGAGCAGGTACATCCTTGTTCACACCAAGGTTTTGCCAGATCGCACGCATATATGCTCTCGCAAGTCGTTCTTTCTCATTGTCGGAAAGCTCTTTGGGATTACAGGTAACCCCTCCTTTACCTCCACCCAAAGGGAGATCGACTACCGATGTCTTCCAGGTCATCCAGGCAGACAGGGCACGAACCGTATCTAAGGTTTCATCTGGATGCCAGCGCAGCCCTCCCTTCGCAGGCCCGCGAGCGGTATTATACTGAACCCGGTAGCCATGAAATATTCTGGTCGATCCATCATCCATTTTTAAGGGAAGGATTACTTTTATTTCCTTCATGGGCCACCGCAGGAATTCATGAATAGCTGGTTCTAAACCTAGTTTTTCTGCGGCGATGTCTAATTGTTGCTGAGCCATTGCGAATGGATTAAATTTTGACATAGACAATACCTCCTTCTTACTACGATATACGTTTTGTGTTATTAGTAAGCTGACTCTTTGAATACCATGGGGTAGTTAATTTTTTTAAGGGACTACCTAATTGAAATGGTCTCATGCTATGCTACCGGGGTTGTGTGTATAGCAATCATCCTAGTATTTTGTCAACTGCTTCTCGATCGCTCTCCATTACATAGGTAATACCAGACATTTCAGCTGTCTCTCGGGTTAGTGCACATATATCGTTGCGGTCGATGTAGTTGAGCGCAAATTTGCGAGCACCCGCCATAAGTTGCTGAAGCCCTTGGGTAAGGCGGTCGACGTAGGTATAGAGGCCGATAGCGCCGTAGGGGATGTTTTTAAAATCCTTACCATATTTTTCTTTTAGTTTAGGAGTGGTGATAAAGATATCCTCGATATTGACCCAATCACCTTTTTTAACAATGGGAATTTTCTTTTTAAGTTCCTCATCAAAGTGGTGCATGACCGTTCCATTTTTTTCAATATCTTTCTCCATTTTCTTTTTTAACAGGTGAGCCTGGGTATTGCCCACCATGGCAGCAGTCATGAGAGAACGACCCATACACACCGCCTTAATATAGGGAGCCCCAAGGGCAAATGCTTTGAATATGTGGTCTTCTAGGGAAAGACCACCTGCCATAGCGCAGTCGGGGATGAATTTTCCTTTTACATCGAGTCGCTTTAGGTAATTGTAAAGGAGACATTCGAGCTGAACAGTGGGGATGCCCCATTCATTCATCATACGCCAAGGACTCATCCCAGTTCCCCCGCCCGCACCATCTACAGTCAATAAATCGATTTTAGCTTCCGAGGCGAATTTCACTGCTCGGGCGAGATCGGCAGGTCTATAGGCTCCTGTTTTTAAAGTGACATACTTAGCACCGAGCTTTCGTAAATATTCCACCATCTTATAGAAACCTTCTTCTTCTACCATACCTAAACGGGAATGGCGCTCAAACTCTTTAAAGTCTTCATCCTCAAAGGCTTTCTGAATGACTGGATCTTCTGGATCAGGAAGTACGATATAGCCCCGTTTTTTCAATTCAATCGCCTTTTTAAGATCAGGGATTTTTACTTCACCACCAATGTTTTTAGCACCTTGTCCCCATTTTAACTCAAAGATTTCTACGCCAAGCTTTTCAATCACATATTCTGGTACCCCAAGGCGGGTATCTTCCACATTAGCTTGAACTACCACACCGCCATGTCCCTCATACCATTTTTGAAATGTCTTGACCCGACGTTCCATCTCAGGTGAGCGGACAATTTTGCCTTTTTTAATTTCCGCTGCCATATCCATACCACATATATTTTCACCAGCTATTACCATAATACCTGATATGGCTGCACCGATTGCTATTGATTCCCAGTGAATTCTTCCGATTTCAGTTGATCCTACCGCACCGGTGAACCCGGGAAAACAGAGTTTAATCTTTTCTTTGGCACCAATCTGAGTTGAAATATCAACGGCTGGGAAGGTAGCTTTGTCAGAGTTAGCTTCGATACCCACTGCTCCAACGCAAGTTCCCTGAATATTAAAGTGTGAAAAATCGTTTGGGTAATCTTTTTCAGAGCCAGCGATTACTTCTCCAAATGGTTCTGGATAGAGATTTTCCCTTCCCCTAAGGGCTGAGCGGCCAACTTCGCAAAGGCCAGGACACCCATCCAAACAGGTAACACAGATACCTGATATTGGTGAAGCCTTCACTCGATTTTTTGTTAATGTTGCGGGACTGGCATTGGGTACACTTAAACTCATGATGTTACTCCTTGTAATAAATGTAATTTTATTAACGGCAAGTATGTGCCTATATAATATATTCGGGCTTATTAGCATTAAAATAATTATTTGTCAATATATAAAATAGTTATGTTTTTATTTTCAATATAATATTTTTTAATAAATTTAAAAAAACAAGGCAATATTGCCGAATTTTAATTGACATATAATAAATTTCTGATATTATACGGAACAAGAATTGTGGAGGGAAAATTGTGGATAAGTTTTCTAAAAAAAAGATTTTGGTATCTATTCTTAATATTTTACATAAAGCAGAAAAGGCTTTAGGTGGTACCAGAATTTCCAAGAGATTGGAGGAATTTGGATTTGATCTCAGTCAAAGAACTGTTAGATATTATCTTCAGAAAATGGATCAGGATGGTCTGACCCAGAATCTTGGAAAAAGAGGAAGAAAGATAACTTTAAAAGGCGAAGATGAACTTAAGTCCTCATTTGTCATTGAAAAGGTAGGGTTTGTCGCATCTAAAATTGATACCTTGACATATCTAATGAATTTTTCTTTAAAAAAATTAAGAGGGGATGTCATCCTTAATATATCTGCCATAGAGAGGGAATACCTTACTAAGGCTCTTCAGCAAATTCAATTGGTCCTTCGAGCAGGTCTTGGAATGGGGAGATTTGTAGTGTTAGGATTTCCGGGGACGAAGATGGGAAATGTATCAATTGAAGGTGATAGAGTGGCCATTGGGACAGTATGTAGTGTTACTATAAACGGGATACTATTGAAAGAAGGTATTCATACCACCTCAAGATTTGGAGGTCTTTTGGAATTAATAAAAGGTCGCCCTTTTCGCTTTACCGAAATAATTAATTATGATGGTTCTTCAATCGATCCTCTCGAAATTTTTATCAAAGGTGGTATGACGAGTGTTCGCCACGCAACTATAACCGGCGATGGTAAGATCGGAGCAAGTTTTCGAGAAGTTCCTTCTATAGCTATTACAAAAGTTGAAAAAATAAGAAAAAAATTAAATGAAATTGGCTTGGGTGGTATACTCATGATCGGTAAGCCGGGTCGTCCGCTCCTCGATATACCCGTATCTGAAGGAAGGGCAGGTATGATTGTATCGGGTGGATTAAACCCCTTAGCAGCAGTGGAAGAATCGGGCATCGCTACTGAGAATATAGCTATGAAAGGATTATTCCAATTTGACCAGCTTGTTCCTTATTGGGAATTAAAGGTCAATTGATCATACTTCCCGGGATTGACGGAATCTTTTCTTATGTGATAGAATTTTTTCGTTCGTAAGAAATTTAATAGTTAGGAAAAAATTTAATTATGGAGAAGGAGCATGAAAGGTGAGGAAGTTAAAGTCAGTACCGGCGTACCAGTGATTGATGGATTGATTAGTGGCTTGAGGTGGGGAGATAATGTAGTGTGGCAAGTCACCACCACTTTAGAATATTCTTGGTTGGTAGGTCCCTTTGTTGAAGATGCGACTGCCAAAGATATTGAGATTATCTATATAAACTTTGATGCCTATAGTATTCCAGTGATAACTCCTCATTGCAAAGTGGTCCCCATAGATCCTACCCAGGGTTTCGACTATTTCTATCGGTTTGTAAGAGATGTAATGGAAGCATCGGGAAAGAGAATATATTATGTCTTTGATAATATCTCCATCCTGGCGCGGCAGTGGGGGAGTGACGAATCACTTGCCAATTTCTTTCGCACCGTGTGCCCCCGTCTGTTTGAGCTTGATACCATTGCCTACTTCTGTATGTTGAGAGGGAGTCATAATAATCAAACCGTTGCCCGCGTAAGAGATACCACACAGTTATTAATCGATTTTTACGTGCAAGATGGCCAATCTTACATTCGTCCCCTCAAGGTATGGGATCGATATTCACCCACCATGTTTGATACCTACCTGCTGATATCTCCTATTGGAAAGGCTCCTGAAGGACCATGGGAAGCACTGGAACGAGTACCTCAAACGAGAGATGACCAGGGGCCTCCTAAATCCGAGTACCTTCAGCCGATTGAAACGCTCTTTCGGCGTTTAAAAGCTCGATCATGTTGGTCACCCGCTAATTGTGAAGCGCTTCGGATGGAGTTAATAAAAACGGTCATTAGCCAACGCTCTGAGTACTTTGCCATAGCGCGAAAATATTTTTCTCTGGAAGATCTCGAAAAGACTCATGAACGGCTGGTAGGCTCGGGCAGGATAGGGGGAAAAGCTGCCGGTATGCTCTTAGCGCGGAAGATTCTCGACTTAGCTGCTGAAAAGGATATGCCGGAGCTCAAAGAAATACTTCAGGATCATGATTCCTACTATATTGGTTCTGATGTATTCTTTGAATTTTTACTTGATAATGACCTGCTCTATCTCTTGAGCCAGCAGTATAAAGATAGGGATGAGATTGTGTCAGAGTATCCTAAAATAAGAAAGCTTTTTTTAGCAGGGTCCTTTCGACCAGAAGCGCTTAACCAGCTGAGAAAGGTATTAGAGCATTTCGGTACACAACCGATTATTGTCCGTTCTTCGAGCCTTTTAGAGGATAACTTTGGATATGCCTTCGCCGGTAAATATGATAGTGTATTTTGCACTAACCAGGGTGAGTTTAAGGATCGTTTCCATGATTTTCTGAATGCGATAAAGATGGTGTATAGTAGTGTTTTGAAGCCAGACGCATTACTCTATCGCATTAAGCATAAATTGATCTATACGGATGAACAAATGGCCGTCTTGGTGATGCGAGTAGAGGGAAGGCAGGTGGGCAATAAATTGATGCCCATGATTGCAGGTGTGGGGTTTTCCCGGAATTTTCATCCATGGTCACCCCGCATTGATACCGATCGGGGTTTGCTCAGAATCGTATTTGGTATGGGTACCCGTGCGGTTGATCGGGTAGGAAACGATTATCCTCGAATGATTGCATTGAGTCATCCTACGATTCGCCCAGTGCTTTATGAATCTGAAATTAGGCACTATTCACAACATGCGGTTGATCTGGTTGATCTCTCATCAAACCAATTTAAAAGCATGGAGTTAGATGCGGTGCTGTCAGGAGAGGACTTACCGGTGTATCAGTATCTTTTTTCAGTGCTCGAAGAGGGGACCCTTACTGAACCGATTAGCTTTATGCACTATAAGAGAGCTAAGAATAGAATCCTCACCTTCAATAGCCTCATCAAAAAAACCACCTTTGCGTCACTCATGGATAAAATTCTGCAAAAGCTGGAGATGGGTTATGGCATCCCGGTAGACATTGAATTTGTAGCTGATATCGGTGGAGATGATAAGGTCAAGATTAACCTCTTACAGTGCAGGCCACTGAGTGAGGTGCGCGATCAAGAAAATGTTTCGCTCCCCGAGAACATTGATCTTAAGGATATGATTTTCCAAACCGATAGCTGTGTGAACACCGCCATTGTTGATAATATTCATTATCTTGTATATGTTGATACCGATGGGTATCACGAATTATCGTGGGATGAAAAATATCAGACAGGCCGTGCAATCGGGAGAATTAATGGTATCATGGAAGCTGCTGGTGAACGATATATTCTCATCGGGCCAGGACGCTGGGGAAGCAATAATATTGACTTAGGGGTAAACGTGAGTTATGCCGATATTGATGGGTCAGCAGTTATTGTTGAAGTTGCTAAGAGCATAGATGGGTATGTTCCGGAAGTGTCCTATGGTACCCATTTTTTTCAGGATCTGGTAGAAGACGGGATCTTTTATTTAGCTGTTTTTCCAGGACTTGCTCAAAGTTTTCTTAATGAAACCTATTTAGGTGGTGCTCCCAATGTACTGGTAGAAATGGCCCCAGAGTTTAAAAAGCTCTCCTCCATAGTGCGTATCATTAGGATACAGAGTGATAAAAAGGGCTTTCGGGTAGTTATGCACAGGCAAGAGAGCCGGGCTATCTGCTACTATGTGTCTTAATGCAACGCTGCTCTCCTCTCTCAAGGTTTATTTCCTGCAAAGCAGTATCCTACGTTTCTTACGGTTTGAAGAAACTCGTTGTATTTTCCTCCCAACTTGGTTCTCAATCGTTGAATGTGGATATCTACCGTACGGGTACCAACGTAATTATCATATCCCCACACCTTATCGAGGAGGGTTTCTCTGGTGTATACCCTGCCCCGATTGAGCGCTAAAAATTTCAGCAGTTCATACTCTTTGTAAGTGAGATAGACTAGTTTCCCCTTCACCATTACCTCGTAGCTGTTTAAATCAATAGTCAGATCTTCAATCTTAATAATGTTCTCGGTATCCAGTCTACTCTGACGCCAGAGTAACTGTTTAATTCTCAGAAGCACTTCTTGAGGATTCTGCTCTTTTATCACGAAATCATCAAAGGCAAGGGAGAAAGTAATCTTTTCCATTACCTCTCGCTCGGTGATAATAATGGTGTGAAAAGGTGTGGTACCCAGTTCCTGCTTTAACTGTTTATAAACCTTTACCCCTTCTCCCTTCCATGAGGCGATATCCACAATAATTAAATCTATTTTTTTAGAATAAATTTGATCAGCGGCATCGTCACTACTCTCAGACGCATAGGCAAAATAACCGTTATCCTTGAGGAGAGAGACGACGACCTCTCTATACACTCTATCCTGACTCAGGATCAGAATATGCTGCATGAACGCATACCTTTTCTGTAAAAGGAGGTTGAGGGATTTTATTTTTAAAGTAACCCTTTTACCTTAAGGTACTCAGCGTTGAGAATGGCAGCCCCTGCTGCGCCTCTAATGGTATTGTGGCTTAAGATGGAAAATTTATAATCGAGGATAGGGCACTCTCGTATTCTTCCCACCACGCAGGTCATTCCTTTTCCCACATCCCGATCATAACGTGGTTGGGGTCTGTTGTCTTCCTCCCTCACTATGATAGGCTGAGGTGGGGAAGAAGGAAGGTTAAGTCCCTTGAGGGGATTGAATTCTTTTAAGGTATTTATTAATGCTTCTTTTGAAGGCTTCTTTTCCATTTCGATGCTCACACTTTCCAAATGGCCATCTTTTACATTTACTCGATTGCACGAGGCGCTTATTTTAATGGGGGCAAAGACAAACTTTCCCCCTTCAATCTTTCCAAGTAATTTTAATGGTTCTGATTCTACCTTTCCCTCTTCGCCCCCGATGAAAGGGATGACATTATCAATAATATCAAGAGATGCGACACCAGGATACCCTGCGCCACTCAGTGCCTGCATGGTGGTAACCATAATCTTTTTAAGACCATACTTTTTATGGAGAGGTGCTATCGCAAGCACTAAGCCAATAGTAGAACAGTTGGGGTTAGTCACGATATAGCCCATTCCTTTAGCTCTTTTCTTTTGCTGTTCGATAATGGCGGTATGGTCTGCATTGACCTCAGGGATGAGCAGGGGTACATCTTCATCCATGCGATGATTCTTGGAGTTACTACTCACCACATACCCCGCTTTGGCAAACGCTTCCTCGATAGGACCTGCCACGCTCGCATCGAGGGCAGAAAAGACGATGCGGCAGTCAAGAGTAGGGGTACATTCTTTTACCTGCATCCCAGCAGCGTGAGGAGGAATAGGGGTTTCGAGCTTCCAACGTCCTTCCACTGCCTCCTCATAGGTTTTTGCTGCGCTCCTCTCAGATGCCGCGAGTTCACTTACTTCAAACCAGGGATGGTCTTCGAGCAGTTGAATAAATCGTTGTCCCACCATTCCGGTGGCTCCTAAAATGCCTACTTTTACCTTTTTCATCTCATGTACCTCTTTTTCTATTAAAAAATTTATGAAAGGTCTTTTACTCCTTGATAGATAATATCAAATAATTGCTGAACCTCCTCAACCTCAATACAGGAAAAGGCGACACGTATATCGGTATCATCAACCGCAATTACCCCCACACCGTAACGGTTCAAAAGGTGCTGCCGTAATGTTTCCGCATTCACTGATTTGATTCTGAGACACATAAAATAGCCGGAGTTGAAGGGATAGTAAGTCCAGACATCCTTATACTTTTCGTTTGTAAGTACCTCTTTTACTCTAAGCGCCCTTGCCTTCATTACCCCATACTTTGTATTCGCTTCTTTGGCAAAATCTTGATCCTCCAGTGCTTTGAGCACTAGGGTCTGTGAGAGGTGAGGGCTGTTTGATATTCCTCCTCTGATAGCGCCCATAGTCTTTTTTTCTAAAGCGTTATAGATAATCTCTTTGTTTCCTTCTCCACCTACTCCGTAGGTGATAAAACCCACGCGGAATCCCCACACATACTGTTCCTTGGTAGCGCCATCAAGTTTAACAGCGAGAATCCTTTTGTCAAGATTGGCAATGTGAGCAAACAAAGATTCTTTCAACACTTCATCTTCGTAGAAGAGCCCAAAGTAGGCATCGTCATTAACAACAATCAAATGTAACCCCTTGGAGGAGAACTCTTGTAAGATTCCGGTAATTTCTCCTGCGTCCTTGGGGGTGATGGAGTAGCCGGTGGGGTTATTAGGGAAGTTGAGGAGGAGTAGCATTTTTGACTTCTCTCTGCCAGTCTCATCTATTACTTTCTTTAATCCATCAGTATTGAATCCATTGCTCTCATTATAGAGAGGAAAAGTTTTAAGTACCGCTCCTAACCTCACACTGAAAATAAGGCGGTAGTTTCCCCAGAGTTTATCAGGAAGGATGATTACATCTCCTTCATCAACGAATAAATCGCCTACGAGGCTCAGACCGTGGGTGATAGCGTTGGTTACCATAGGCAGGCTGAAGCTTTTTCCTCTAAGAGAGGGATTATCGTTGAGCAGTTTTTCCTGCCACTTCTTCCTCAGCTCTGGTTTTCCTGGGGCAGGGGCATAGGTGAAGGCATCATTGGGTTTGATAGCCTCAATATATTTCTTGATACAGGGAAGGTACATGGCGTCGCCATGTTCTGTGGCTATTCCTATGGTGGCGTTAAATTTTGTGGCTTTGACTTTTGCCTCAGCACTCTGGCTTAAGATACCTTTGGGGAAAAAGAGTGCTTTACCTCGTTTGGAGAGCATCTCGTAAAGTGAATTGTTCTCTTGTATCACTTGATCATTCAGCTCTTTTGCTAAAGGATTCATCGGTGCTTCCTATTGAAAGGATTTTATATCTGAAGCGAAAAGGAAATTTACCATATTCTTCTTTTGAAAACAAATATAATTATCAGAAAAGAGCCTCATTTTAATGGAAAACGAAGCTCTTTAACTTTAAAAGTCTGTCTCAACTATTTGATTTTCTTTTAACTAATTGAGTTTTTCTCTAATTACCTGTGCTAGATTATGGGCTATTGCTATGATTTCGCTCTCATCATCTCCTTCAACCATAACGCGGCAAAGGGTTTGGGTGCCGGAATAGCGTACCAATATCCTCCCTCTTCCGGAGAGCGTCTTTTCTGCGGTAGCAATCGCCTGTGTAATCTCCGGTATGGAATTGAGATCTTTTTTGTGTTTTATCTCCACATTTTCGATTACTTGGGGAAACTTTTGCACTATGGAACTTAATTCAGAGAGCCTCTTGTTGGTCTTTCTCATGGCAGCAAGCACCTGGAGCGCAGAGAGGATCCCATCGCCTGTGGTATTGAGGTCAAAAAATATGATATGTCCTGATTGTTCACCGCCGAAATTGTACCCATGCTTCAACATTTCTTCCAATATATACCTGTCTCCTACCGCTGTTCTTATCACCTTAATTCCTTCTTTCTTGAGAGCAATTTCAAGTCCTATATTGCTCATTACCGTAGCAACTACCGTGTTTTTCCTGAGGCGGTTTTCCTTTACCATGTCCAGGGCACAGATGGCCATGATCTGGTCACCATCTACTTCAGCTCCTTTCTCATCGACGAAAATGACCCGATCAGCATCGCCATCGAGGGCAATACCAATATCAGCACCTTCTTCTTTTACGGTGCGGCTGATTACTTCTGGATGGAGTGTTCCACAGTTCAGATTGATATTAACCCCATCAGGTTCAACGCCTATGGTGCACAGCTCTGCTCCAAGCTCTTCGAAGACAAGGGGTGCAATTTTGTACGCTGCTCCGTGGGCACAGTCAAGCACAATCTTGTATCCATCGAGCGTGAGTTTATTGGGGAAAGTGTTTTTCAGAAATACGATGTATCTTCCCGCGGCATCATCGATTCTGAAGGCCTTTCCTATCTCGGTGTCAGTGGGTCGTAGTGATTCTATCTCTTTTGAAAACATAAGCTCCTCAATCATTAACTCTTTTTCATCAGGGAGCTTAAATCCATCTCGACAGAAGATTTTAATTCCATTATCTTGGAAAGGATTATGGGAGGCAGAAACTACAATGCCTGCATCTGCCCTCATATCGGTGGTGAGAAAGGCAATACCTGGCGTGGGGATAGGGCCTACCAGGAGGACGTCTACACCCATGGAACATATTCCTGACACCAGTGCCGTCTCCAACATGTATCCTGAGAGCCGGGTATCCTTGCCCACCAGGATTCTATGTCTTGCGTCTTTATTTTTAAACATGTGGGCAACCGCTCTTCCAAGTTGCATAGCGATTTCAGTAGTCATGGGGTAGACATTGGCAACTCCTCTTATACCATCAGTACCAAATAATTTTCTCATATTCCTTGTTACCTCTTTTCTGTTCACTCTACCGTTACGCTTTTTGCCAGATTCCTAGGCTGGTCGACATCCGTTCCTTTCAACTCTGCAATGTGATAGGCGAGCAGTTGCAAGGGAACAGTGAAAAGAAGAGGCATCAGATAATTGTTATTCTCAGGTATTTTTATAATGGTATCGGCCTTGGATTGAATTTCTTTACTGATTTTGGGTGTCACCGCGATAATCTTACCCCCTCGAGACTTGACTTCCTCCACATTGCTCATGATTTTATCAAAGGTAACCCCTTTGGATAACAGTACTACCGCTGGCATCTGTTCGTCAATGAGTGCAATGGGCCCGTGTTTCATTTCACCTGCGGGGTATCCCTCGGCATGGATATATGAAATTTCCTTTAATTTAAGGGCCCCTTCGAGTGCAATGGGGTAATTGATTCCCCTCCCCAGGTAGAGAAAATCACGGCAGTTCATGTATTGATGAGCGATAGCCCTTATGAGAGAGTCACCTTCCAGTATCTTTTCTACTTGGCGGGGGATTTTTACTAACTCTTCGATCATGGCTTTTTCTTGTGCTGTGGATAGCCTCCTAGTGAGCTTTCCTAGGTAGAGAGCCATAAGATAGAGGACTATGAGCTGGGTAGTAAAAGCTTTGGTTGAGGCTACTCCAATCTCGGGACCTGCATGGGTGTAGATTACTCCGTGGGACTCTCTCACCATGCTACTTCCCACCACATTGCAGATAGAGATGATTCGCGCCTTTTGCTTTTTCCCTTCTCGGAGGGCTGCTAAGGTATCAGCGGTCTCTCCCGATTGGCTTATGAGCAGAAGCAGGGTATCTCTGCCGAGGAGGGGATTTCGATACCTGAATTCAGAACCCAGATCTACCTCAACCGGGATCCGGCAGAGATCTTCAATCATAAATTTACCCACTACCGAAGCATGGTAGGAGGTACCACAGGCAACAATAAAAATTTTCTTAATCTGCTTGATATCCTTGGAGGCAAGGTTAAAGTCTTCCAGAAACACACCTCCCTTCTCCTCCATAATCCTTCCTCTAAAGGTATCGATAATTGCTCTAGGCTGTTCAAAAATCTCCTTCTGCATGAAATGTTTAAACCCGCCCTTTTCTGCCATAGCGGGGCTCCAGTCAATGGTCTTAACTTCCTTAGATATCTTCTCACCTGAGAGATCAGTGAGTTTCACACCTTTATCGCTCAACACCGCTATTTCCCCATCATTGAGAAAAATGACCTCTCTGGTGTAAGGTAGGAAGGCAGGGATATCAGAGGCGATGAACCACTCGTGGGTGCCTAACCCAATCACCAGGGGACTTTCATTCCTTGCGGCAATCAATTTTTTTGGTTCGTCTTCGCAGAGGACACCAATGGCATAGGATCCCTTAATTCTCTTGAGAGCGTTTCTCACCGCGTGTTCAAAACTGGTTCCTTTAAAAAGGTAGCTCTGAATGAGGTGGGCGATAATTTCTGTGTCCGTTTCTGACTTGAAGGTGTGGCCTTTTTTTTCTAGTACCTTCTTGAGAGTGAGGTAGTTTTCGATAATGCCATTGTGAACCACTACGATGCTTCCCGCTTTATGGGGGTGGGCATTGGTTTCTGAGGGCTTACCGTGAGTGGCCCATCGGGTGTGACCTATGCCGATAGTTCCTTTCAGAGGGTTTTTAAAGAGGGTGTTTTCTAGCTGTCTTAATTTTCCTACATTACGTCTGATTTCCAGCTTTCCACCATCTATCACCGCGATGCCCGCGGAATCGTATCCCCGATATTCGAGGCGTTTTAAACCCTCAATCAGAAGGTGAGGGGCATCCTTTTCACCAAGGTATCCTATAATGCCACACATGATTTTTAGCTCGATGCTTAGTGCACAGTATAATAAATGAGGTGGTGGATTTACTCTAAGATTTTTTTACTATTTCTTGCTCTTGTCTACACTTAACTATTGAACCGGGTGGATAGTATCCACGCAGTGAGCTGTTGGGATAGGATACCACCCCTTTTGCAAGGATAGTCCCGGGACTGGTGACCGTATTGCATCCCAGTTCCACTCCATCGCCAATGATCGCTCCCAGTTTCCTGATTCCTGTATCATACCAGGTTCCTGCTATTTCGATTTTGACCGATGAATCAAAGATTTTGAGGTTGGCGAGCTTGGTGCCTGCTCCAAGATTGACTTCACCAAGGATGCTGTTTCCAATGTAGGCAAAGTGGCCTGCTTTGCTGCCATGCACCATAATAGAGTTTTTAATCTCAGTGGTGTGGCCTACCACACAGTGGTTCCCTACGATTACGTTGCCTCTGATGTATGCACCTTGACGAACCTCGGTATGGTCTCCAATGATGGTGGGGCCTTTGATCAGTGTTCCTGATTCCACTATGGTGTCTTTTCCAATAAAGATATCATCATCTGCGAGGGAGACGCCGGCGTGGATGATTGATGCACCCGTTAACTCTTTACCCTCGACGACTACCTTAAGTTTTCCCTGATGCGATGCATCTTTTTTAAGGGTAAAATGTTCTATGAGCGTGCCCCCATAGAGGACACACGTCTTGGACAGTACCTCTCCTTTCTTTCTTAACTCCGCTACGTTGGGTGTAAGGACGCCTTGGATGTACCCTTCGAGCTTTTTTAGCGCATCCCACACAAATTCAGTTTTTTCAAAGAGAGATCGGTGTGAGAATTCGGTTAAATCAAAAAAATCTCCAGCGCGGAGCATCTCTTTCACCTTTAAGATCCCATGGGTAAAGAGATAGTAGCGAAGGTAAGAATAGCTTTTCACCTCGGCAGGGCAGGGACTAATCAACCCCCCTTGTTTTTTTCTTTACCTTCTTAAGTGTATACTTCTCCTTTTCACCATAGAGGAAGGTACAGTTTTTACCTGCGCTTTTACCCTGGTAGAGGGCTTTGTCAGTCTTTTCTATAAGGTTATTCTTACTGGTGGCATCCACGGGGAATGCTGCGAGTCCCGCGGTTACGGTAATTTTTCCAATAGGGTTTCCTTTCTCGTCAACTATTTCGATTTGCTCCACCGCCTTTCTGATCCTTTCACAGAAGATTGCTGCCTCCTGCTTATGGGTTTCTGGAAGTATAATGACAAATTCTTCACCACCACAACGGCACACTACATCACATACTCTAGTGGTATTTCTTAAGGTAGTTGACAGTTTCTTTAACACCAGGTCTCCGGTGGTGTGGCCATAGCGATCATTGTATCCCTTAAAATCGTCAATATCAAACATGATAAGGGAGAGGGGGTGCTTGTACCTCCTCTCCCTCTCCAGTTCCTTCTGAAGATACTGGTGGAAATAACGATAGTTGTAGAGTTCGGTGAGCCCATCAATGTATGAGAGTATTTTATAGAATTCGCTTTCACTTGCTAAGCGTTGGAAGTGTCGTCTCTCAATATTTTTATCTACTATCAGCCGTATCTGATCGCTGTTGAAAGGTTTGGTGATATAGTCTACCGCACCCGCTTTCATTGACTCTACCGCTGAATTCACTGAGGCATATCCAGTCATTACGATAATATCGACACCCGGATCTATGGACTTTACCTCTTTGATTACTTCCAGACCATGCATTCCCTTCATTCTCAGATCGGTCACAACGAGATCATAGGTGGAAACGCGGATCTTTTTCAATGCTTCCTCTCCACAGGAGGCGGTGTTAACTATATAGTGTGATTCCGCCAGCAGGTCTTTGAGTAAAGACCGTACCCCTTCATCATCATCTACAACGAGAAGTCTCCCGCGAACATCATTCTTCTTGCCTGTTCCCGTGATTTTATCAGTAATCTGAAAAGGAAACGCAGGATCCCCTGGAGGGGTAAACTCTTGTACCTTTCTCTTTTTTTTATGTTTGCTATTCATCTTTCATCACTAAATAAGAAATCTTGATTTGGTACGCCATCAAGATTTCCATACTGAAGTTACCTCACCTTGAGAATATATACATACCTGGAGATTAAGTAGGTAATTACTGGAACATATGGATAGGCGCGTTATTAACGGGAGAAGGGAAGTAATGTCTCCTCTACGCCTAAGAGGTAAAAATCATTGAGGTTTTTATATCATAAAAATGCTTGAAAAGAAAGATTTAAATAATCTTCTTTGCTTTCTTCCACCGACGGTGAAACCACCACCACTGGGTTGGATACTGTTGTATGTAGGACTCGATGAGCTTGGTGAGATTGGCAGTGTTACGGAGGATATCGTTCTCCTTATTATCAGTGCTCTCCAGTTGGAGGGGGGGAGTGATGATGAGTCGATGGTGGTACGGAGTATCCCTTACGATAAACATGGGGGTGATGGGAGCACCTGTTCTCATACTAAAAACTACCGGTCCTCTGAAGGTAGGAACTAACCAGCCAAAAAAATCAACCCAGAGATCTTGAGAAGAGGCATTCTGATCGAGCTGAAGGTAGAGGATACGGTTCCTCTTCAAGGCAACGAGTGATCGTACAACGCACACCTTACGCGGCTGATCAGGTATGGATTCAAGTCCTAGGGTAGTTCTCATCCCTAGCAAGGTGTGAGCCAATACCTTATCTTTAGGATCACGCGCAATGAGGGAGAAGGGATAGCCTTCAATGATTAATCGAGGCCCGATGAGGAGAAAGTTACCCATATGGGCACTTATGGCAACTGTTCCTTTTCCTTGGCTCAGTGCATCATCGAGGTACTCTAACCCCTCAATGCTCACCATTTCTTTTAGTATACCAGGGTTGGTACAGGCAACCTTCGCTATCTCGAGGGCATTGTTTACTGCATCGCAAAATATTGTTTTCACAATTTTATTACACTCTTTTTCCGTTTTTAAGCTACCAAAGACGGTCTTTAGATTATGGTAAGCGATATGTTTACGCTTTCTCATCAGATAGTATCCCACAGTTCCCAACACCTCCCCTAACTGGTAGAGATTTTTTAGGGGAATCACGCGGGCCAGACTGAGTACAATGATAGCTCCCATCCTTCCCCAGACAAAGACAAGGTTTTTTAAGGGCTTATATCGATTTTTTCTTTTACCCATCTTTTTTAACGAACAGGAAAAGGGAAATTGTATATCCCCTATTTTTTGCTGGTTGTCAATTATTTTATCAACCAGATTACTTTTTTAATAAGGAATATTTTAAATAACTGAATATTTATAGAAATATCTTGACAATTATTATCTCTGTGGTATGAGGTATTCTACCTAAAATTTACAAGAAAGGAGGTGAAAAATTTAACATAACTCATGGTAGTTAAACCTTATTAAAAAGAAAGGAGAAAACAATGAAAAAGGTTAAATGTATGACACTACTCGTAGCACTGTCTTTTATCACATCATTGTGCATTACCGTTCCTTCCTTTGCTGCTGGTGAGCCTGCTAAAGCCATCCCATCAAAGCAAGCTCTCGCAGGGAAGATTAATATCAATTCTGCTACCGCAGAGCAATTGGAGGTGTTACCCCGTATTGGTGCCAAAACTGCCCAATCCATTGTTGAGTATCGTACTCAGAATGGTGCCTTCAAAAAGGTAGAAGACCTTGTTAATGTAAAAGGTATTGGTGAAAAGATGCTTGAGGAGTTGAGAGGCTATATCATCCTCGAAGGAGAAACTACCTTAAAGAAAGAGTAGGGAGCTTTCGGCGAGCTAGGGGTAAAAAGGCAGGGATGTCTTCCCTGCCTTTTTATATTCCTGTATGACCGAAGCCCCCTACATTTCTTTCTGTGGGCGGAAGCTCCGGGGAAAGCTCCATTTCGGCGTGACAGATTTCATTAATGATTATCTGGGCAATGCGATCTCCCCTTTTTATCACAAAGGGATTTTTCCCAAGGTTGATGACGATAATTCCTACCTCACCCCTATAATCTGCATCTATGGTTCCTGGTGAGTTGAGAATGCCGATTCCATAGTTTATGGCTAATCCACTGCGGGGTCGGACTTGTGCCTCAAAACCGGGGGGCAGTGCAATACTGATACCCGTTGGGATGAGTTTGATCTCGCCCGGATTGAGCAAGGTGTCCTCTTTCACCGCAGCATAGAGGTCCATCCCTGAAGCATTGGGCGACATGTATTGGGGCAGTGGTATATCTTCATTTGAGGGAAATCGTTTAATAGTAACCTTGATCTTTTTTATAGTATCACCAACTATTCGAGACAGGTCTGACATTGCTCAGGTGCAATACGTATCGTAGTTACACTTATCCAAAATACTATGCGTTCTCAGAATTCTTTATATTCCATTTAATCTATAAGTCAAGGCATTTTGAAATCATTTTGAAATCAAATTGACTATTTAATAACCGTTCTTATATAATAGTCCTATACTTTATCGCAGTAATATTAAAAATAATGTGCCGAAGGAACAAAGATGCCCTATGTTTCATTTCATGATTACTTCCCGACTGTGGCCGAACGGGAAACCCGGTCGATCACGGTGCTTCCCGGATCTGATCTTAGTCTTCCCGCTGGAAACTACGCATTCCTTGAAATGTTCTGTGATGAACCCAGATGTGACTGCCGCCGTGTGTTTTTCTATGTAGTTTCTTCCCTGCGAAAAGATGTCGAAGCGGTCATTGCCTGGGGATGGGAGAAACCTGATTTCTACGCCAGATGGATGAGAGAGGATGATCCCAACGTGATTGCCGACCTGAAGGGTCCAGCCCTGAATCTTGGCAGTCCTCAATCAGCCCTTGCTCCCGCCCTTCTAGAACTTGTTCAAAACGCACTGCTTCAGGACCACCAATATGTCGAACGAATCAAGAGACATTACAGAATGTTTCGAGAGAGAATCGACGAAAAGGCATCGAAGAAAGTCAAAATAAAAAAGAAGGCACAACAAACGGATCCACGCGACAAAAAATAGCTGCGCCATTTTTGCGCATGATCCTTGTTGTAAGATGAAAAAGTAATTCTACTTCTCTCGATCATGCTTGGCCCTTATATGACATAACAAACCATTACACCGGACGGCGTGAAACGCCGCCGCTGATTTTGGTTATGAAGGCAAAAATATAATTAATAATTTATCAAGTGGCTTAATGTTTTTATCATATACCAATTGGATTTTTTCTTAACCAGTTGATTGACCGACAGCTCTGATGTCTTGAGAGCGCCAGCGGCACGAACCAAAAATCTTAATAGTAACTCCTCCTCCTTTCAACTTCATTGAGTTTGGTGTTTTTCTATCCTTTTTCTCTCCTCTTCCATTGCCTTTTTCCCTGCCTCGATAGCGGCAAGGAGTTCAGCTTTCTTCTCCTTAGTGAGTTCGATACCTTCTTCGATCACATGATCCATAGTTTCTTTAATCTCTTCTACGAGGTAGTCAACATTTTCCCTGATGCTCTCTGTGAGGTGGCGGGCTTTCTTTTTTGCCTTCTTGGTTTGAATCCGCAGGTATTGGCGTGTCTTTTCACCGCTCAAGGGTGCGTAGAGCAGCGAGATTCCCGCACCGATTAACGCCCCTGCTAAGAAGATGAAAAGCGGACTCGTGCCATTTCGTTCGTCCCTTTCTTCTATCATAGTATCATCCTCCTTTCAGAATGGGTAAATTAGTTTTTTATTATTAATATAATATAATATATGTTCCTTCTTTGCTAGTCTTTTTTACAAATTTCTGGGAGGTCAGTGAGTCAATCTGAACTGGGTTTCAATAGTACCGACTATTTCCTTGCGGTGATTCTTAATGAAGGGGTGGTGGTAAGATTTAAGCGTATCTTCTTCTTCCTTGGTTAAGATGTTTAATTGTTTCAAGGTCTCAATGATAACCGGTTCCAGTGCCCGGTTATTGCCATCTTCAATCTTTATAGCAACACCCCATCCCTTTTCCATAAGACTCAACGCGTACCCCCCTTCCGCTCCTGTTTTAGCAAACACTTTTTTCCCTAACGCTCTCATGATATCAGTACAGAGCCTTTCATCACCTGCGATCATTTCTGGATGGGAGAGGGTTGCCTCCATTAATCGCGTAATGGCTTTATTTGAGGTGGAGGTAAGTTTGGCATACGATCGGGCAAGATTTTCAAGGGGGAGAAAAAACACAGGGACACCGCACCCATCAATGCCGATTCCGATTTGTTCAGTGGGAACTTCGGTCAGCGAAGCGACAGTCTTTACTATAAGCTGCTGTACCGGGTGTTCTCTATTTAGATAGTTATCCAGTGGCCACTCGTGGTGAACGCAGAGGGTGAGCATTGCTGAGTGCTTACCTGCGCAGTTGTTATGGATGGGTGTTGGTTTCTTGCCTGCTTGCTCTAGTGTGGTAGCGGTGGCTCGATGCGAAGGACGGTGAACTCCGCACTGCAGATGGCTCTCATCAAGGCCAATTTTATTGAGGATAGAGATAATCGCTTGGACCTGAAAGTCCTGACCATTAAGTGATCCACTCATCACTGCTAATTCCGCAGGGGTAACATTGAATCTATCTGCTGCCCCTGTGGTGATAATGGGCAATGCCTGGAGTGGTTTAGCGCAGCTTCGTAAACAGATTCTAAATTCGGGGTCTCCAACCTGGTAGAGTACGGTACCTTTGGTGTCTACCACTACCACATGACCGCGGTGGATACTCTCAGTCTGATTTCCCCTAAGTACCTTCACCAGCGTCGTTGACATGGATTTTAAAAGGAAGTGGTTAGAGTTCTCGTCGATAGCGGTTGAGACAGTTAAGGACTCTTCTCACATACTGTTGTGTTTCCTGATAGGGAGGAATACCATCGTATTGTTCGACCGCTTCCGGACCGGCGTTATAGGCAGCGAGGGTTAAGGGGAGGTTGTGGTTAAAGCGCGCGAGCAGTTGTTTTAAAAATTTCACCCCCCCATTAATGTTATCCCTGGGATGAAAGGGGTCATACACGTTGAGATTTCTGATCGTGTCAGGCATGAGTTGCATCAGCCCGCGGGCACCCTTCTTTGAAACTGCATGAGGATCAAAATTGGATTCGGTTTTTATCACTGCCTTAACCAGGGCTGGGTCGATGTGGTATTGATAAGAGATCTCTTGGATGAGCTGGTCATAGTAGTCTTGATTGTAGCTTCTGGTAGTAACTTCCGATCTCCGGTAGGGTTGATAGCGGTTGTGGGTGGGTAGGTTGGTAAAGTGGAGAACCCCAGTCTTGTCAACATAGCGGTAGATATCTGCAGGTGAAGGGGATGGAGCACCTATTAATAGGAGCCCCGCCAGGCAAGGGACAAGAGTATATAGTTTTTTTAGATAAGGAAGTTTCATTTTAAAGGTGCCAGATAGATTAGGTATATTAAAATTAATATATTATTATTAATCGTATAACTTCAAAAAAAACTTTACTTATTTTACATAAATTTTGAAAAATTTCCACTGAAAAATAAGGGCATTTAGCTTTTTATCCCCAATACTTCAATCATTTGACTATGGATTTTCCCATTGCTGGCAACGATTTCTTTGTCATAGATATAGAAGGGTTCTCCCTTGAAATTGCTTAAAGTTCCACCCGCTTCTGTTATCAGCAGTCCCCCTGCCGCTACATCCCAGGGGGAGAGCCTCTGTTCCCAGAAGCCGTCAAACCTCCCCGCAGCGATATAGCAGAGGTCAAGCGCTGCAGAACCATCTCTTCTCACCGCCTGGGCTTTCATGAGAAAGTTACGAAAGGGGAGGATAGTGCTCTCCATATCGCTTCTCACATCGTAGGGGAAGCCGGTGCAGAGAAGGCTTTCATTAAGATGCGGGGTGGAAGATACCTTAATTTGCTTTCCATTCAGATAAGTCCCTTTCCCCTTTTCTGCAGTAAAGAGTTCTTCTTTCAGTGGGTCGTATACCGCACCATACCATATCTCTCCATGGTATTCAATCGCCAGAGAAACGCAGAAAAAGGGGTAACCATGGGCGTAATTGGTGGTGCCATCGAGTGGGTCAATAATCCATTTAAAGGGTGAAGATTTTCTTGTATCACCTGTTTCCTCAGCGAGGATACTGTGGTCTGGGTAGTGTTCCTGTATAATCCCCACTATCATTTCTTCTGACTGCCGGTCCGCTTCAGTTACCAGGTTGATTTCTCCCTTATGACTGATTGATTGAACCTTCCCAAAATGTTTTCTAAGGAGAGAGCCACCTGCCTTGACCGCTTTGAGCGCTACCTTTTTTAATTTCTCATCCACTGATGCAACTCCTTTTCTTCAAGTGAGCTAATAGTAATAAAAATGGTGGGAGGAGTAAAGATAAAAGTTGGTAGAAATTCTTGTGGGGTTTTCGATGTGCGTACCTTGCTTTACGTTTCCTCCATCTAGAGGTTGTTAAAAGCTTTTAAAGGATATAAAGTTATGGTACATATCTAATAATTGAGGGACTTCCTTTTGCTACAAAGAAACTGACTAAAAAACCATGAAGACAGCATATTCAAATCTTTGGGTTTCTTCACCAAAGACCTTGCTCTTATCATATAACGATATTCATCTATGGTGTGCCAAGTTAGATGTGCCCCAGGATTGTGTAGAACAGTTGGCACAACACCTTTCTTTAGACGAACAAAAACGGGCTGAACGCTTTCGTTTTGAGCGTCACAGGAGGCGTTTTATTGTAGCTCGTGGGCTGCTAAGAGACATACTTGCATGCTACGCAAATGTAAGCCCACGCCATTTTGAATTTTCCTATAGTGAAAGGGGTAAGCCAGAACTAGCGCATCACGCTATGGATAAGAGACTCTGTTTTAATATATCCCATTCCCATGAGCTGGCCTTGTATGCGATAACCTATGAACATCGTATTGGTGTTGATATTGAATATACTCTTAACAGAAAAACTGATGTCGAGCATCTGGCAAAACGGTTTTTCTTACCACATGAATATGATGTGATCAGGAATACGCCCCCGACGCATAAACACGAGTTGTTTTTTAAATGTTGGACTATTAAAGAAGCCTATCTGAAAGCAACGGGGGAAGGTTTAGCGGGGCTGGAACAGGTTGAGATTTCTTTTGCTGCCGGTCAACCGAATGGATTACTCAGTATTAAACAGGATAGCCACGCAGCTTCCCGTTGGTCAGTGTACCAGCTTGCCATCCCGAAAGCCGGATATACAGCTGCATTAGTTGTGGAGGGAAGAGGCTATCATCTTACCTTTGATTCTCTAATTGAGTAAAACATGTTTAAGGGAGTAAGCCCCTCCTCCGCCCGCAAGCCGGGGCGTCTATAATAATTTTAATTTGATTTTTTAATAGGTTATGATTTGCAACCAGCAGCAGGAGGAAGGTAATGTATTATTTTTGAAATGGAGAAAAAATAACACCCGCTCGTAAAAGCGAGGGGAAGGGGAGCAGTTTGTCTTATGATGAAAGAGATTAATCTCTTCTCTGGCTGACGACAGTGAGCAGTTTGCCCATGTCAGCCTCTTTAATCATCTTCATTTTTTCTTTCATTTGATTTGGTACTTCAGGGAGGCTCGCAAAGTAGTCCATGAGGACATTAGTGTAGTCGAAGACACCTGCATTCATTTCATCGGATACTGCAGGGTACTTCTTTGAGAGATTGAAAAGGAAATCAATTTCATCAGGGGTGAAGAACCGAGGGAAAAGTACTCTCTTCATGTAATCAGCCATCCGCCTGGGATTTTTATTCCATTCAAAGGAAGCATTCCACCACTCGGTATATTCCTTGAAACCGTTTTTCCCCTTAAGCTCTTTCTCTACTGCCTGAGCTGCCATATAGCCGCACATAGTAGCCCCTTGATATAGGACTTCAGCAAAGCAGGCTGCGTCACCTGCCACCAGGATGTTTCCCAGATAGGGGGTCTTCAAGGGGGTAAATACCTCTACAATGGCACCACTTTTTTCAACAATCTCAGCGTGTGTAAACCACTTGGCAAAGGGACTCTCTTTCATAAAGAACTCAATCATATTGTAAGAGGTCCTTCCAGGCAAAGCTGACATGGTTTCAAATCGGTAGGCATTTTTCCCCCGAGGGCTAGGAACGGCGATGAGCCCTCCTGGTCCGCCTACATTTCTTTCGCCGAAGAAATACATGTCTCCCCGATCGAAAGGACATTCAACGTTGATTATCTCATACTCAATAGTTGGTCCTTTCATGAAGTACATGCGCTGCTTGTTGAGCCCGAGGTTTCTTGTGATCCTCGATTGGAGACCATCGGAGGCGATGAGCTTTCTGCAGGTCTTGGTGGTTGGTTTTCCCTTTGTCCTTAAGCTGACCTCTACCCCCCCACTGATTTCTTTTGCCCTGAGTGCGAGGGTGTTGGTCATGAAAGTGACACCTAGTTTCTTTGCCCTGCTATAGCGATCCGAGAGCCAGGTGGTGGGGTTAAAGAGATGGTAGAGTGGTTTTTTACGGGAGGTTGCCTGAAAATGGCTTCCCGTATTTGCAATAATGTGGGTGTGGTGGATACCCTCCATGGGGCGAGAGTATTCAAGAGAAAAGCCGCATTTAGTGTAGGTGATTTTAGTGTTTCCATTTAAAGGTTCAAGTTGAATAAATTCACCGTTCATCTCCTGGCCATCAATAAAAAAGCCGGAGGCTGATCTCACATTTTCATCAAGTCGAGGTTTCTTATCTATCCCGAGCACGTTGATGCCCTTTTCTTTGAGCTCGGCAGTTGCCATCAGCCCTGCAGGACCACAGCCTACCACAATTACATCGTAATCAAACATTTTTCCTTTGCCTCCTTACGGTGCTTTTACCTCTTAGCCGTCTTCGTGATAGAAAATCTTGAGAAGAATAATTGTGTACGAACGTCAACTCCTTAAGTTTTATAGTAAACAAAAAGGATAAAGTCAAATATTTATTTAAAGCTGTCATTTAAAGACGAACTCCCCCGTATCCACTTATATCTTTTGGGAATTGCCTTTCACTTCATAACATTGATTATTGAGTGCGTATATGATAAGCATACCATTAGAAATCTCGCTCAGGTACGTATATAGTATCCTTTAGAGGTTGAGGAAAGTAACGGTGTCTGATCAGTTAGTTGAGACATTAGAAAAAAGGGTAGCATGTCTTCCCGAGGCACCCGGTGTATACCTTTTGAAGAATAGAAAGGGGACGATCATCTATGCAGGTAAGGCTAAGAGTTTATTGAGCAGGGTAAAGTCTTATTTCCAACACTATTCTTCATCTTCTGCCAAACTGCACTCTATGGTTTCTCAGATTAATGATCTTGACTACATTGTTACCAGTACGGAAAAGGAGGCATTGATTTTAGAGGGTACCTTAATAAAACAACACCGGCCACGGTATAATGTAGTATTGAAGGATGATAAGAATTACCCTTATCTGAAGCTCACGCTTAAGGAGCAGTTTCCCAGGCTCTCCTTAGTGAGAAAGGTTGAGAAGGACCACTCCCTCTATTTTGGTCCCTTTGCCTCAGCCCGAGCGGTGAGGGAAACCATAAAGGTAATCCACCAGAATTTTTTACTCCGCAAATGTCAGACTACACTATTCCAATTCCGCCAAAGGCCCTGCCTAAATTATCAAATAGCTCAGTGTCCTGCCCCCTGTTGTAAAATGATTGATGAAGAGAAGTATGGCGAGGTAGTAAAGGAGGTAGAACTTTTTCTTGGGGGGAGGGGTGGTGAGTTGATAGAGATGCTCGAGGGGAAGATGGCGGATGCATCAGATCGGCTCGATTTTGAGTTAGCAGCCGCACTGCGAGATCGTATTACATCCTTGAGAAAAACTTTAGAGAAGCAAAAAGCAGTGGTACTGGATTTTACCAATCGAGATGTAATTTCTTTCCATCTTCAGAATGGGGATATGACATTGGTGGTGTTATTGGTTCGGAATGGAAAGATCATAGACCGTAAGGACTTTACCTTCAGAAGAATGGAGGTTCCAGTAGAAGAGGTTATCTCCTCTTTCCTCAACCAGTTTTACCGGGAGGATAAACTTGTTCCACAAGAAATTCTCATTCCTATTGCCCTGGAGGATCAGTCAACCATTGAGGATGCGTTGAGAGAGAGAAGGGGCGGGAAAGTTGAACTGTTCATGCCTCAACGGGGAGAAAAGGCAGCGCTTGTTGAAATGGCCCGTCTCAACGCCGTGAGCGTTTTTGCAACAGCCCAAGGTAAGGTGACTCATTATGATAAGGTGGCAGTTGAACTGCAGCAGAAACTTCACCTCTCTGCCGTGCCTTTCAGCATAGAGTGCTATGATATTTCTAACCTCGGTGGTCACTATGCAGTGGGGTCAATGGTCTATTGTAGAGGTGGAGAACCACTTAAAGATAACTACCGTCGTTTCAAGATCAAGACGGTTGAGAAGGCAGATGACTGTGGCATGCTCTATGAAGTATTGAAGAGACGATTCAGCAGGGGTGAAGAAGCAATGGCATTTCCTGATCTAGTGGTGGTGGATGGTGGAAAAGGACAGCTTAATGTTGCAGTGAGGGTATTACATGAATTACAGATAAAGACGGTAGAGGTAGTTGCTCTTGCTAAGGGGAGGACAGCGGGGAGTAGAGGTGCGCGGGGGAAGGAAACTCCTCTTGAACAGATTTTTCTTCCGCGGAGAAAAAACCCTCTCCTTTTACCCGCGCAGTCACCTGCCTTGCTCCTCCTGCAAAGGATACGCGACGAAGCCCATCGGTTTGCTCTGGCATACCACCACAAGCTGCGCGCCAAGGGTGATTTTCATTCTGTGCTCGATGATATTCCTGGCGTGGGAAAAATCATTCGCAACCGACTTCTCAGGCATTTTGGAAGTATCGATAAGCTGAAGAATGCCTCTTTAGATGAACTCCGTCAGGTTGCCCAAATGAACCAGAAGAGAGCAGAAACTCTCTATAATTTTTTCAAAAGTAAAAAGCAGTGTTAGTTGATAGTTACTCATGACTTCGATTCTTTTACCATGAGACGTGCTTGGGTTGTTTATCTTTTGGTGTGGGGATTAGAAATGTTATAATATGTTGTAGGAACAATGCCTATGTCTAAAAGAATACGAGCTCATCTTCTTATTGAGGGAAGGGTGCAGGGTGTTTTTTTTCGGGCATACACGCAGGAGGAAGCACGAAAACGGGCACTCACCGGATGGGTGAGGAATCTCTATGATGGAAGGGTTGAGGCAGTTTTTGAGGGAGAGGAAAAGGAAGTACGCTCCATAATCGACTGGTGTCATAGTGGACCCACCCGTGCGGTAGTTACTAATGTCTCTGTTGACATTGAAGAGCATAAAGGTGAGTATCAGGATTTTACGGTGAGATTTTCACACTAATTTCTAGGTTATAAAGAACTTACGGTTTCCTCATTTGCTGGGGGATAAGATGGAATTGGGAGAACAAGAGGTGGGCAGTGGATATTCTTATCGATTGTCAAGGTCGATTTATGGGAGGTATTCCTTTGAGGAGTTACAACGCCGGTTTAGTCAAGTTGATTTGATTGTGATCGACTTTGACGAATGCCTGTTTCCCGGCTTCTCACAAACCACCCTAGGGAAGCTCATCTTTTGGAAAATCCTGCTCAGCCCTTTAAAATTTAGTGACCGTCGGTTTCTCCCCTCCCTGCTTTCAGGCGGGATATTTATCTGCCTTGCCAGAATTCGACAATCGATAGGTAACAACTATGATAATAGGGCTATGATGGAGAAGTATGAAGACACCATGAGGGGGATTCCACTTCACTATTTTAGAGAAGCGGTGGTGAAGATACCCGTGCAGGAATACTTATACTCAAGTAAAACCATCAAAGAACTCTCCCGGCAGGCTAGGGTAGGGATCATAAGTTTCGGGGTGGATGTAGTGATGCAAGAGTATACAAGACAGTTAAATAAGGGAAGAGGGGAATGTGTGAGCTTCTATGAGTGCAATATACTGCGGTTTGAGAAAGAAGGAGATCGAGAGGTTTTTATGGGTTATCAAAGAGATGAAGTAAAAACTGATAAAGCTCATAAAGGAGATTTATTAAAGAAGTGGATACAGCAGTGTGACGCAAGGACTCCTCTGGTCATTGGACATAATGAAGATGATACTGAGATGGTAGCCATCGCTCAGGGCATGAACGGTATAGGAATAGGTTTTAATCCCTCACCCGAGGTAGAAGACATATTCGATCTTAAGGTATATGGGAAAGATTGGGAGAGTATCTATCAATTGGTAAGAGAACTCCGCCACGGTGGACAAGGATAGAGAATTAATTAAATAATTGAGAGTGTAGCGGTAGAACGTTACGCGGAGTACCCCCCGGCAAGGGCAATGCCGTCTCGTGAGGTATTTTTAATATTATACATTGCCTCATCTGCAGCTTTGAGTAGCTCATCCTTGCTGGTGGCATCTTCACCATAGGTGGCTACCCCAAAGCTTGCGGTTATCCTGATATTGAATCCTTCCTCAGCAAAATAGATTTCCGAATTAATGGCATTCCTTAAACGTTTGGTAACACCGTGTGCCTGTTTTTTATTGCTCTGAGGCATCACTACCACGAATTCATCACCGCCATAACGGACGCCAAGGTCTACCTTGCGTATATTCTTTCTAATGACGCTCGCAACCTTATGGAGCATCTGGCTTCCCACGAGGTGTCCATAGGAATCGTTTACTCGCTTAAAGTAATCGAGGTCAAAGAAGGTAATAGAAAATGGGTGGTGATATCGTTCGAATCTGTCTATTTCGTGTTGGATAATTTGGTAGAGGTAGCGAGAGTTATAGAGTCCGGTGATATCGTCAGTGATGGTGAGTTCCTGGATGCGCTCATAGTTGTGGGAGTTTTCCAGCGCGATGGCTGCGTAGTCAGCAACGGTAGTGAGAATTTTCACATCCCTTCTGCTTAAAGGGTGTGAGTCATTTTTATTAATTATTTCGATCACCCCCAGTACCTTATCCTTGATTTTCATGGGAACTGCAATAATGGATTCAGTGGCAAAGTTGGTTATTTTGTCTATCTTCTTTGAAAAGCGGGGGTCTTGAGAAACATCCGGAACCAAGAGTGGCTGGCCGTGCAAGCCTACCCAGCCGGCGATTCCCTCCCCTAACTTTATCCTGATGTCTTTTATCTTCTCAGCTGCTTCTCCTACCACGACCTCAAAGTAGAGCTCTTTTTTGTTCTCATCAAACAAGAGAAGGGACCAGTTGCTCGGCTTGAAGTAATCAGCCATGGTGCGCATAATTCTAAATAAGAGTTCCCTGATCTCGAGGCTTGAGGTGAGGGCCTTGCCAATTTCGTTATAGATATTGACTTCTTCTTGGTAGCGTTTGAACTGTTGCTCAATGTTCTTGGCGCTCATAGTATCTTCCTTATCGGAAAAAGGGTTAAATTCTTAAGGAGTAATGCAAAAAATTGAGGGGGAGGAATGATTATGTTTCATTAATTTTTATAAAGAAATATGGTGGTGATGTAAAGGGTTGTTGTAGTGGTATCGTACCTCGCATTAGTAATCGTTGTCTAGGAGATGGAGATTGCCTATACCTTGGAGGTGGCTGGGGAAGAGGTGCAGGACTTCTAGCAGGTGATCTCTGTGGAGCGTTGGCTCATTTCCGCTGATGCGCACCTGATGGTATCCTGAGCGTGAAGCGATCTGCTGGAGGCGGTGAGCAACCTGTCCAGGTGAGTAAAATGTGCCGGTTCGTTGAGGATTGACAGTTTCTTTCCATGACCAGCAGAATCGGCAGCGTACACAGCATCCTACACAGTCAGCAGTGGCAACACCTCCATAGAACCTAGCTGAGCGGAAACGGGTAGTACTTCCTTTGGTGATTCTGACCTATGAGTGCCTCCTGGTGAGAGGCTCGTGCTACTGGGTCATACATAAAAGGTATCAATTGTTGGTTGACGGTGGTTAGTTGTTTTCTATTCGATGCTATATTCTTAATAGAGACTAAATCACCGGCTATTGGGGAGGTTGTTTACCAAAGCTATCTCTTGGGGGTCAGCAACGATATGAGGAATCCACTTCCATATGCAGCTTGCTGGAGCATAAACAGCAGGGGTGTGAGAAAGAGCGCTCTAAAAGAGTGGAGCCTTAAGGCGCCGTCGATTCCTATGAGCACAATAAGAAGTATAGCAAAGCCCCCAAAAAGCTTGAGGAGAGAAAACGCAGGCTGCCAGGTGAGTGAGAGGATGCTGAGGAGTACTACAATAGTGAGCGCGAGTGCAGGTAGTACATGGAGGAATTCTAAGCTTGAGGGGTGAAGTCGGGCGAGGGTGACTCTCGCTTTGCCCATGTGAAAGAGCTGCATCACAAACTGGGAGATTTTACTTCTCCGGCGATGGTATACCTGCGCTGAATCCTGATAGGTGAGGTCAAACCCCTTGTGTCTGATACGATAGCTTAACTCAATATCTTCTGCGTGAAACATTTTTTTAAATCCCCCGGTGGCCTGGTATGCCCCCCGGGAGATAGCCATATTGAAGGTTCGAGGATAAAAGCGGGCTAGTGTTTTTCCCTTTTTACCTCGTAACCCTCCTGTAGTGAGGGGAGAAATCATCAGGTAGTGAAAACAGCGCATGAGGAGGGGGTCCTTCTCATTGATACTCTCACGCCCTCCTACTGCTCCCACCTTTTTTGAAATAAAAGGTTTGATCAATTGTTCAAGCCACTCCGGCTGTGCGATGCAGTCAGTGTCAATAAAGGCAAAGATGTCGCCCGCAGCCATTTCCATTCCCAGATTTCTCGCGGCACCCGGACCACCATGCGCTTTGGTGTAGAAAGACGTTTTTATCTTGAATTGATCCTTGTGAGCGGTCAACCACTCTGTGGTTTCGTCAGTTGACCCATCATCTACTACAATAATTTCATACTGAGATGGTAAAAGAGTCTGGTGATTGAGCGAGTGGAGGAGCGGTTCTAATTCGTGCTTTCTATTGTAGGTCGGAATGATAACGGAGATAGTAGTATGAGTGATATCTACCAAAGAGATACCCTATGTGGAGAGTGACTGATTCGAATCCAGTTTTTCCTTAACCAGATAAAATGCACTTTTTGGGGAAGAAAAGACAATCAACTCTCCCATTAATCCAAAAAATATGAATTGTATACCGAGGATGAGTAGAAGGATACCAAGGAGAAGGAGGGGTCGATTGGCTATCCACTTTCCGGAGAAGCGGAGCACCGCCATATAGATGTTGATAGCTATACCAGCAATAGAGAGGAGCGTTCCTATGAAACCAAAGAAGTGGAGTGGCTTCTGTGGATATTTTGTGAGCATGATCACCGTTAAGAGATCGAAGAAACCTCGTAAGTACCTTTCACCACCGTACTTAGATTTTCCGTGAATCCGTGGATGGTGACTCACTTTTATTTCTCCTACCTTGAAGCCCTTCCAACTAGCGAGTACAGGGATGTAGCGATGGAGCTCCCCATAGAGTTCGATTTCTTCAATTACTTCTCTTCGATAGCACTTGAGTCCACAGTTGAAATCGTGAATGCGCACCCCGGTGAAAAAAGAGCTCACAAGATTAAATAATCGAGAGGCGATTTTCCTCCTCAGCGGGTCCTGTCTTTTAATTTTCCACCCGGAAATAAGATCATAGCCCTCATCCAGCTTTTTAATTAAGTTGGGAATTTCCTCTGGAAGATCTTGAAGATCCGCATCAAGGGTAATGATAACATCTCCCTGAGCTTCTTTAAATCCTGCAGAAAGCGCAGCTGCCTTACCAAAATTCTTCCTAAAACAGAGGGCTTTCACCCGAGTATCCTTCTTATGGAGATCCCTTAGTATCGTAAAGGAGTTATCAGTGCTCCCATCGTCAATGAAAATAAGTTGGTAGTTCTCGCTGAGGGGTTGGAGTGCAATAGTAATTCTTTTATAGAGTTCCTCAAGAGACTTTTCTTCGTTGTAAAGGGGAATGACTACCGAGAGCTTGACGTTACGGGTCTGAGAATTGTAGGGCATGTTACGTCTTTCTCATTGTGATTTAGAGAGGGATAGTATACTATTTTTAATTTATAAAAAACTATACCACAGGCAGTAATAATTTACAATCGGATTGAATTTAAAAAAAGGGTGGTGGTGAATGCCCGCGCATTGCTTTTGTGAGATCACATTAGTGGAGTATCTTTTACTCACGCTGTATCCTCCCTGTGCCGAATAATATGGAGGATGAAGCATCGGAAAGTAATTTATTTTTTACCAGTGGGCACTATCCTATTACTGGATAGTCTTTTGGTGTTTACCTTTACCCCGCTTTTATTTTTTGCTCTACACTTTACCCTCTCTCTTCCACTAGTTTCTCTACCGCTTTTTAATGGAAAACCCATCACCGCGATAGATTATCCTCATGAAGTTTTTCAATCAGGATTCTTTAAAGAGTTCTTGACTTACCATTGCGTAGGGGGTAGTTTTTCATACATCGGCACACAGGGTACAGGGTCAAGATCCCTGAAGTGATCGAATGCTATCTTCATGTCGGAATGCAAGGGAAGATATAATCAGGAGAGGTAGTGGTGGAAGGGGGTCAGAGGAGCACGCACATATTCATTTTAGCTCTTGTATCGCTCTTGCAGATGGGTGTTTCTGCACTCTTATTAAACCATCTCAGCATGGAGAATTGGTCTGTCATTTACGCTGAGGATAGTGAAGGATATCTTTTAGTTGCCCGCAATTTCTTAGGCGAGCAGATTCCACCCTCCTCCCTTCCCCTCCTCAAGTATCGGCTGTTCAGTCCGGTAGTGCCTTTGACTGCATCTCTGATAGCCCGTATACTTTCTCTTAAATATTCCTTTCTCTTTCTCAATGGGTGTTTATGGTTGGCTTCTGTCTATCTGTTTTACAGATTTGCACAAAGCCTTCTCAATGAGAAACTGGGGTTCTACAGTGCTCTGGTGTTGGCTACCTCTCTCCCTTTTATCATTTGGGGGCTTCCTATTATGACTGATATGGCAGCATTCTTTTTTGCTGTCCTTAATTGCATATTAATTACTTATTTCTTCTCTGAGAAGAAGTCTCCATTCATGGTACTTGTAGGTACCCTCTCCTTATCCATTTTAACCAAGCCTACTCTTGTTTCTCTTCTCCTATTTTTTATACTGTACACATTTTTTCAAAGGCGGTATATGAGGATACTTCCCGTAGTATGTATCACTCTCATCGTGGTGGGTGTAATCTATCGCTCACTCGATTTGAGTATAGGTGATTTTCGTGCTTTTGGCTATCTTCGTCACCAAGGTTTTCTTTATGTGCTGAATGCACTGGTTGTTTGCTTCCACTGGGGATTGCCTCTAGCAGTATGGGGCTTTTGGTTGGAAAAACACAAAAGGGGTTTCTATCTTACCTACCTTGTATGCACTTTTAGCTGCTACCTTATCTTTGTCCACAACCCACGTCTGATCTTTGTTATCTATCCCGCGGCGCTTCCTCTTGTGGTGAGGGGACTTGAGGGATGTGCTTACCAAGTGGCTCTTCGTTGGCACCACAAAGTTGAGAGAGTTACGATACTCTTGGTTTCCGGATATGTGATCACCTCAAATATTCTGGCGGGATTATATCTCTTGGTTACCAGGGTTCTCCAGTATCGATCGATTGAGAGCTTGCCGCAACTTTTTTAGGCGAAAAAATGGTCAGTAGCTTTCTATAAGAGGGTGAGCCCAGAGAATCTCATCGTATCGGTCATCACGCAAGGGACCTCCCGTTACCTCAAAGGTAATATCTACCACTTTTCCTGCGAAAGTAGAAAGGTCAAGAGAAATCTCATGCCACTTTCTTTGATCGGAGTTATGTTTCGGATCGATGAAGTCAATGAAGTAGGTGCGGGGTAGAAAGAAGAAGGTCTTAGGCCTAAAAAATTGCCTTTTCTGTTCAACACCAATTGCGCCGGTTATATGAAAGATATTTTCCAGGAGGATGTCATTGATGAGGATCCTGCACAGTGCGCCATCACCAGGTTTATCCCAACACGACGGCATCATACTGAGTGCTGCTCTCAACCTGCAGCTTCCTTGTGGTAGCTTTAACCTGAACGATACTTGTGAGGGGGCAGTTTGAAGCCATGCAATTTTTGTGATCCCTCCTATACTAATGGTAACCTGAGAGATTTCTATCGATATGTTTTTGGTAGAGAAATGCATCCCCTTAAAGTTCCGTAAGAAATCAAATGTAGGAGTACCCTCAGTGTGTTGTTCATTGGTGCGAGTTTCTCTCTCTAGTAGATAGATTTTATTGTTTCTCATATAGAAAAAGCTGAGGTAATCGCATGAGTCGATAACCGTATATCGGTCATTATCATAATAGTTGAAGAACTCAAAGCCTGTAGGGATGGGCGAACTGGAAATAAGATAGTAGGGGTCGATAACGGGTGTGAGTTCCTCTATCCACCAGGGGATATCACCCTTCTGAGGTGCTATTTCATAAGGATGTTGTTGTGAATAGCGGCAATTATGCCATGCATCCCATGCAAAACCGGCTGAGATTTGTTTCGATGGGATGTCCTTGTCGAGAAGTCGTTGAGCGGCTTGCCACTTAGCTTGATTCCAGCTCATGAAATCCTGAGTGATGGCTATGGAGAGGATGCTATAGAGTATTAAAAGAAAGGAAAAGATAATTTTATTTATTTTTAGATGTCTGGTGGCTTCTAAAAAGATTAGTATGAAAAACGGAATGAGCGTTAAATAGTAACGGTTGAATTTATAGGGAGTGATGAGAAAAAAGAAAAGTTGTACAATTCCTATCATTATCACTACACACGAGGGCGAAGTATAGAAGAAACGCTCAACCACGGATTTTCTTCCTTTAATTAGAAGGTGGAGAGCGTAAACGATTGATGCAACAGAGAGGAAGTCTGCTATTCTGTAAAAGAAGAAGAGGACATTGAAGTGGCCTCTGAAGCCGTACTCTGAAATGTAGGCAAAAAGAAATCCATTGATCCACAGATCAACAGAAGGATAGAGACCAATGTGTTCAAAAAGGAGGTAAAATAGTGTTCCAGAGAGGCAAAATAAAAGCAAGAGAGAATAGTGTTTCCTATAAGAAAGTTCCCATAGCCTGGGAAGGAAAGCGAAATTTAAGGGGAGAAGGCAGAAACCCACAAATTCAAGAATTATAAAAGGCCTCCACACGAGTTTAATGAGCATGAGGTGGGTTTTTTTTACACCATTGATTAACAAATCCATTTGTTTAATGTACTCGGCAGGCGGGCCGTGTACGACATTTAACCAGTAAGTGAATAGGATCAGGGTGATAAGTGGGAGGAGTAAGGTGAGGAGACATTTTCTTACGAGGCTGCTGACTGATCGTTCGCTTACCAGGAGGTAGATAAGTACCGCTAAGGGAATGAGAATGCCATTTTGCCTCACCAGTACAGCGGCGGAAGCGAGGAGAGAAGCAAATAGGAGGAGCGTGTCTTTTTTGTCCTTGAATGCTTTGTGGAAAAAAAAGGTGGAAGCAAAAAGGAGGGAGGTAAAAAAGTGGTCGGTAAAAAAGGTGAAGTTGAGTGGAAAGGAAAAGGGATTAAAAAGGATTAAAAGGATGACTAAGAAACTTGTGTGCCACTCATGATTCAATTCCCTTAATAGTAAATATATAAAGATAAGTCCTATGAGAGAGATGACCAGAGTGGATAGCCTCAATATCTCAATTGAAAATCCGAAAAGTTTGGTGAAACACACTCCCCACCATATCTGAAAGACGAGACTCATTGCAGTCCAGGGAGTAAACTTAATTTCTCCTGTGTAGTGGAAGGTTTCTGCTGCCTTAATATACGACCAGTCATCGTCTATGGGGTAGTTCTTAAAGGAGAAGAGGAAAACCCCTAGCAGGAGATAAATCAGGATGAGAGATACAATAGGTATATATGCGTATTTTTCTTTTTCCAAGAAATGCTACCTTAGTTTTTTATGCCGGAGTTGTACATTGCATCTGTCTTATTATTTGCTATATACACTGGTTTCTTATTACCAGGAACCGTATTTATATCTCCAATGGTTGTAGGGAATGGAGAAGATCCTTTTCATGGTATTAAGCAATATTGTTATTAACACGGGGCATTTGTCAATGAAAATCTAGTCGTATCTTGGGAAACAATTGTCTTTTTTTCCATGTGGTGAGGGGAGAATCATAGTGTTACGATGTAAGGTGTGACCGGACGTTGGTTCTACTACGAAGGGAACTATTGAAACATCTTCAGGGCATCAAGGGGCATGTGTTCTATCGTTTTGACCCTGAAGAATTTTCCTCTTCCAATTTGGGAAATCTTGCGGGCAATCCATTCACCGAGTTCGTCTTGCTGGGTGATGAGGAGCACCGATATTTTAATATCCTTGTCCCTGGTGGTACGGGCTTCCGTGATGGCGTGTTTGGTTCCCAGCTGTTCTCTCATTATCCACTCAGCACCTTTCGAAGTCGTGGGAGGGTGAACTCTCTCGTGTTTGACTGCTGGTAGGTCTGATGCAGCATCACTGGCGGTGGGGAGGGCCGCATTGGCTTGTCCATCACTGATAAGGATAATGTGCTTTTTATTCCCGCTGTTATCTCGGAGCAGCATGTTGCGTGCATGCCGTAATCCATTTCCAATATTGGTGTATTGATCGGCACGAAGTCCTATTACCGAATCCATAATGGTCTGATAGTTATCGGTTAAGGGTGTGATTATTTTTCCTATATTGCTGAAGGCGACAATTCCTACCCGGTCCTTCTTATCCAGTGCCGCCTTGGCTAACCCTGCAAGGGCAAGCTTAGCATATCGCAGTTTAGACTGTTCTTTCATAGAGGCACTTACATCAACACAGAGGGCGATATCAAGCTGGGCACTAGGTTTTTTATCAAATGACCTGAATTCCCTACGACTTATATCCTCTAATGTTTTCCCCTGCTTGACCATTTCTCTCAAAGTGTGACGGAGAGAGATATCCCGGTAGACATCTCCCCACTGGTAGCGCCTCACCTCTACCCTCTCAATCTCATGTTCCTTTTTGAACGCATGGCTGCTAAGAACGGTGCTTGAGCTTTTGGGAATTAGCTCTTCCAATAGCCAGGAGAGCGCTCGGGGGGTAAGGGTGTAGTGCTTCATGCGGGTACCGCTTATTTTGAGTAACCCCCTCTCCTCTAGTTGGTGAATCAAGATTTGAAGCTTCTGGTAATCAAGCTTTTCTGGATCAGTTTTAAGTCCCTTCTTTTCCCGTAGTGTATAGTGAACATAGATGTCTTCCAGTGAGGTACTCAAGGACCTGCCCTGGTGTTGGGCATCCATCAATTCAGCGAGAAAGTGGGACATCTTCTCTTCGGGAAACTCCATGCGCATACCAGAGCGGAGGGTGGAGAGATTTTTAAGCTGGCGCACCATTCCTTCTAGTTGTTCAGGGCTTATCTCCCCTCGTGCGAGTTTCTCTTGTAATCGTTCAAGTAATGCCCCCTTTCCCTTCTCAGTGAGGCTATAGTGGTCATGGTTGAGGTGCTGGAGCAAACCTCTCTTCTCAAGTTCTTCAAGCAGTTGTCTCAAGGCCTCTTGGCCTTCCGCGGGCGAGCGGGCATTATGGAGTGCATCTTGCACCAGGGGATGTTTCATTATTTCCTGGGCGAGAGCCCAGTCTTGACTGGTAAAGGACTTTTGGAGAGGAGCATGCGTAAGTGTGACGTCCGTTAATCCCTCCAGTGCTTGTTGCAAATTTTCTCTGGTTAAGGGCATGGATTTCGCTGGTTTCGCCGACGCTGGGTGAGAAGAGTAGGATATCCCATAGAGGGCTTCTTTGGCGATTTCTTTTACTATACTCGTAGGCTCCTTTTCACTTCCAGGCTTGAGCTGTATTCGATGGGGCAGTGTTACCAGCGATGACCGGTAGAGTGCGTTGCGATTAAGTCCACTTCCTAATTGAGCATACCCCTGGGCCACTTCCTTGAGCGCGAGTGATCCCCTCACACTCCCACCGCGTTCAATCTCGGGGTGACTCCGGGTAGTGCCCAGGATGTGAGTGATAAGCTGGTCAATAGACTTTGGTGGTAGTGTCTCCTGTGAGAAGTGGGTTACCCACCTCTGGAATGATTTCTGGAATGTGCTTTGGCAGAGAGTGCTCTGGGGTCCTTTTTTTCGTGCATGTTCTAAGAGCGTATCTAACCTTTCTTCAGCAGCGACGAAGGAAACCGGTCCTCTTATCCCCTGAGGAGGCTGGTAAAATTCTTCCCAGAAGTGAGTACCCTTACGTAGGGTTTTAAGCAGTGGTTCAATATCACCAAAGTGTTTGAGCTCGATGAAAAGCAGAATACGGCTTCCTTTTTTTACCCTCGCGCACAGTTCTGCAATTCTGCTGGCGAGATAGCAACAGTCATCAATCAAATACTCTCTCTGCTCTCTTATAAAGGGAGAGCTTTGCCAGAGATAAGTGATGAGGTTATAGGCACTCTTTTTGATATCGTGGAGGGGATTAAGTGTATTCAGGGAGTGATCAAACTTTTCATAGACGTTCTCTGCAGACTGCTGAAAGATCTGTCCAGTGCGGGAAGGTTCTTTGGGTGATGGTATGCCGAGGGGAATGAGGGGGATACCTTCGAGATAACATTTGATGATGGTGGTTTCAATGAGACTTCCTGAGAAGAACGCACTTTTATCTAGAACTACCTGTTCAGATGAGATGGTTTGCACAATGAGGGGTAGCCCTACCATATTGTGAAAGCTGAAGGCATAAAAATTTCCTGCCCCAAGCCCGGTGAGCGGTGGCGTGTCGAGTGCAACCAGATGAGGTTTAAACTCGGCAATTGAATTTTCAATGAATTTATTAATATTGTGACCGTAGGGAATGACAGGCCTTATTTCTATGGTGGTTCCCTGTGTGCCTCTTGTAGGAAGTACTTTACCTTCCATCCAGCTCTCCACCAGTTCAGCCAGTTCGGAACTGAGGGGCTTAAGGAGTGCGAGAGGGGTAGCCTTAATCTCTGCGAGGGGGGGATTATTAAAGGCTTTCTTTACGACTTTAGAGAGGAAAGTGACATCGCCATGATTGAGCAATGCCTGTCGAATATCCTCAAGGGTTAAGCTCATACCTATCCACCTTCTGATTCCTCAATAATTTTTTCAATCAGTTGCTCGGGTTCGTCAAAATATTTGCTCTCCCCGGATACAGAAATCCTCCCCTTAAGAATGGTTCTCGCCACTTCATTGACATCTTTAGGGTTTACACTGGTTCTTCCCTTAATCTTGGCGAGTGCCTGGGCCTGTTCATAGATTGAGAGGGAGCTCCTCACACTCGGGGGGCGATCTAGTTCTTTGAGAGAGCGGGAATAGTGAGAGATGTTGACTATTTTACGGGTAACTTTATCGGGTACCGTAACGGGTTCGATCTTTTTTCCGTAGAGCTTCAGAATTTCTATCTCCTGTTCGGCAGTGGGATAATCGATGGTTAACCTTTCAAAGCGGTCACCTAAGTTTTCTGAGATTCGTTCGGCACCGGCGTACTCCTCAGGGTTTTCGGTTGCTACCACCAGGGTGTCCACCTGTGCTTCGATATCGAAGCCAGCAATGGTAACTGTTCCCTCTTCTAGAACCTGAAGGAGAGTGTTTTGCGTCCGCTGGGGAACACGGTTTAATTCATCAATGAACATGATTTTACGATGAGCCTTCTGAATTTTACCAGGGTTGAAGGCACGGGGGTCCTGGATTCCTAATCGCATCGCCAGCACGGGATCGATATCTCCCACTAAATCTTCAGGCATCATCTCTGGAGAGCCCTGGATGCGGACAAATCGTTTCTCACCGGGGATGGTGTGTGATCTGGGTCTAGATTTTCCAAGGCAATCAGGGCAGGTGGGATCATCGGGGGAACATATATAACGGCACCCCTTGACTGCCTTCATGGTGGGGAGGAGCTTAGCGATGATTTTAGCTACCGTCGTTTTGCCTATTCCTGGAGGACCTTCAAGCAAAAGGTGTCTACCAGAAACCAAGACCGCGAGAATAGCGCCATGAGTTTCTTCAGCGCAGAAAAAACCTACCAGGGGATCTTCTCCCTTCTTCAGCTTCCCTAAAATTGATTTTCTTAGTTCTTCTCGTAGATTCAAGGTATTCTCCTTTTGTGAGGTTCAGAAGCATCCTAATTGACATTCTTTCAACTTAATACCACAGGAATCCATAAGTAGTTTCATCTTGCTAAGTTCAAGGCCGTGATCATGGGCAAAGCGGTGCGCTTGAATGCAAGTGATTTTTCCTCCTTGAGCGCACTGGGTTAACTCTTTTTGTAATGCTTGGGTCATCCATGGTTCCTTAGGTACCAGCTCGGGTATGATCTCTTTTGACATCGCACTTCTCCCTATTGATATAATTTCCTTAATAAATAAATAATTTTAAGATGTTTGTCAAGCGCACTCACGTTTTCAAAGCGTAGGGATTGTCCTTAGTATTTGTAATTCCTTTGGGAGTACTTTGCTTCCCGGGAAGGGGAAAAAGGTGTTTACCATTAGAGAAGATTTAAGCTGCCAAATGAATCTATGCAGTGAGTAATTGTGGGAGCCCCCTTGTATTTAAGCATTTGGTTTTTTTTATAGTTTATGATATAAGGTTACGTTAGTCTGATTGATACTCTATGGTAGAGAGAGGCGCAAATGAAGTATGAGGCAGTGATAGGGTTAGAGGTGCATGCCCAACTTCTCACCAAAAGTAAAATTTTTTGTAGCTGTTCTACAGTATTTGGTGGAGAACCTAACACCCACACTTGCCCCATATGTTTAGGCATGCCGGGTGTACTGCCGGTGGTAAACAAAAAGGCAGTGGAACTTGCTATCAAAACTGCCTTAGCAACCCATTGTGAGATTGCCTCTTTCAGTCAGTTTGCTCGAAAAAATTATTTCTATCCAGACCTCCCCAAGGGCTACCAAATCTCTCAATATGAGAGACCGCTTGCTTCAGATGGGTACGTTGAGATTGAACTAGGTGAAGAGAGGCAGAAGAAGAAGATAGGTATTATGCGAATTCATATGGAAGAAGATGCGGGAAAGCTCCTCCATGAGATAGGAGGAGCAGCTACTGAGTACAGTTACGTTGACTTTAATCGTACGGGCGTTCCTCTCATTGAGATTGTGAGCGAACCTGGTATGAATATCCCTGAAGAAGCCAGTGAGTACCTGCGGGCACTACGTGAGATCTTACAGTACTTGGAGGTATGTGATGGAAATATGGAAGAAGGGAGCTTACGCTGTGATGCAAATATTTCCCTTCGTCCGGTGGGGGAGAAAAAGCTCGGGACTAAGGTTGAATTAAAAAATATGAACTCCTTCCGTCATGTCCAGAATGCCCTAGAGTATGAGACAGAGAGACAGCGAGGGCTGCTTGAGGAAGGAGCGTCTATTATCCAGCAGACGAGGCTGTGGGATGCCGATCAGGGTGTGACCTCTTCTATGAGGAGTAAAGAGGAGGCGCATGACTATCGTTACTTTCCTGATCCAGATCTCGTACCACTGGCAATTGACCCTGAGTGGATTAATGAGATCAGGAAAACGCTACCCGAGCTTCCTATAGAGCTCCGGGAGCGTTTTGTAAGGGACTATCAGCTTCCCCTCTATGATGCAAAGGTATTAACCAGTTCAAAATCACTCGCGTGTTATTTTGAGGAGTGTGTAAAACTCTATCCCACACCTAAGACGGTGAGCAACTGGGTAATGGGAGAGTTACTGAGGGCGCTCAATGAGAGCAAAAAAGAGATCAAGGATTGTCCTATTGCACCTTCCTCTCTCGTGGAGATGCTGAAGATGGTGGATGAAGGTGTTATAAGCGGGAAACTTGCAAAGACGGTATTTGAAGAAATGTACCAGAGTAGGAAAAAACCGACTGAGATTGTGGAAGAGAGGGGGCTCACACAGATATCAGGTGAGGGTGAACTTCATACCATGATTGACCATATCATTGCAACTTACCCGTCGCAAGTGGAAGAGTACCGTCAGGGGAAGGAGAAACTGTTTGGGTTTTTTGTGGGAGAGGTAATGAAGACAACCAAGGGGAAGGCTAATCCCCACGTGGTGAATGAGTTGCTCAAGAAGAAACTAGGCAGGTAAATATGTTTAGAACCATTGCGTGGGAAGATGACAAAGTAGTCCTTTTAGACCAGACGAGGCTGCCTCTGGAAGAGTCCTACGTGGTATGTGATAACTACCGTGCGGTTGCCGAGGCAATTAGGAAAATGGTAGTACGAGGAGCACCTGCTATCGGGGTAGCCGCGGCAATGGGAATAGCCTTGGGAGCCCTTGCTATTGATGCACCTGCCGGTGAGGAGTTCACACAGCAATTTGAAGGGGTATGCCGAGAGTTTGCTCACACCAGACCGACTGCTATTAACCTCTTCTGGGCAATTGAACGCATGAAGAATCTGGTGAGGACTCATGGTGGTGAGGAGACTAGTGGGCTCAAGGCTCTTTTAAGGGAAGAAGCACTTAAGATTGGCAAAGAGGATATACAGATTAACTATACGATAGGTCAGGTGGGAAAAGGGCTTATAAAGGATGGTGATACTATATTGACCCATTGCAATGCGGGGGCACTCGCTACCGCTGGTTATGGAACCGCACTGGGGGTTATTCGTGCAGCCTGTGAGGAAGGTAAAAAGGTGAAGGTGGTGGCATGTGAAACACGTCCTTTCTTACAGGGGGCTCGACTTACCGCATGGGAGCTTGCGAAAAGCGGAATTCCTGTGACGGTGATAACTGATGGTATGGCAGGGTATGCCATGCAGAAGAAACAGATTACCGCGGTGATCACTGGTGCTGACTGTATCTGTGCTAATGGCGATGTGGCCAATAAGATAGGAACCTATTCCCTCGCGGTACTCGCTAAGGAGCATAGGATACCTTTTTATATCGCTGCTCCTCTTTCTAGCATAAACATTAACTATGAGACAGGTGTCTCAGTTTCTATTGAGGAACGGGATGGAAGAGAGGTTACTCACATTGAGGGAAGGAGGATTGTTCAAGAAGGAATTCCAGTATGGAACCCTGCCTTTGATATTACTCCTTCACACTACATTCGTGCGATCATTACGGAAAAGGGAATTATACAAAAGCCCTATAGAAAGAATCTTAAGAAGATTGGGTGAACTTTTATATGGGAAAAATTAACGAGAGGGGTGCTTTCATTAATTAACAGAAAGGGTATATGCCATGATTAAGAAGGTTGATAAGATTTGGATGGATGGAAAAGTGGTAGCGTGGGAGGAAGCTCTCATACATGTACTCACCCACACCCTCCACTATGGCCTGGGTGTGTTTGAGGGTATCCGCTGCTATCTCTGCTATGATGGAAGATCGGCAGTCTTTAGATTGAAAGAGCATATTGAACGTCTCTTTGATTCTGCACTGATTGCCCAGATTGAAATACCTTACAGTCGCGATGAACTCTGTGAGGCAGTGAAAGAGGTTTTGAGGATTAACAAGTTGCGTGAGGGGTACATCAGACCCCTTGTATTTATTGGTGATGGAGAGATGGGACTTTATATCAAGGAATACCCCGTGAGGGTTGCTATCGCTTGCTGGCCCTGGGGGGCCTATCTGGGGGAGGAAGGCTTACGCAAGGGTATTCGAGCTAAAATTTCTTCCTTCACCCGTCTCCATGTAAATGTATGCATGACTAAAGCTAAGATCTGTGGCAACTATGTTAACTCCATTTTGGCAAAAAAGGAAGCAACTGCTGCAGGCTACGATGAGTCAATTCTCTTGGATACGGAAGGTTATGTTTCTGAGGCAAGTGGAGAGAATATCTTTATGGTTAAAAATAAAGTGATTACCACAACCCCTCCCACCTCTATTCTTAAAGGTATCACCAGGGATGCCGTTATTACCATTGCCCGTGACCAAGGCTTGGAGGTGGTAGAACAACGATTTACTCGCGATGAGCTCTATGTTGCTGATGAGGCATTTTTTACCGGTACCGCAGCAGAGATTACCCCTATTAGGGAGGTAGATGGGAGGAGAATTGGGGAAGGCAAGCGCGGGCCTCTCACTGAGCGCATCCAGACTACCTTCTTTAATGTGGTCAAAGGAAGAGAAGGACAATACGAGAGGTGGTTAAGCTACCTTTAAAAGTGGTATCACGTAGGATATGAGGGAGGATATCAGGAGTCAAAAGAAGGAACTGCGAAGCATAATCCTTACCCAAAGGGACACCTTGTCGTTAGAAGAGAGAAGGAAGAAAAGTGAGTCCATTCATTCCCGCCTCTTTTCCCTTCCAGCATGTATAGCTGCCACAACGGTTGCACTTTTTGTTTCTTTCAAAAGTGAGGTGCTCACCGATTCCATAATACGAGAGACCTTGAGGCTGGGTAAGGTGGTAGCAGTCCCGTTTACTGATCGTCGTAGCAACACATTACTCCTCTCCAGTATCACTGATTATCCAGCCGATCTTGCCCCGGGAACGTGGGAGATTTTAGAGCCGATACCGGATCGTTTAAGACCCATAGCCTTAGAAACGATGGATCTCATCGTTACCCCCGGAGTGGTGTTTGATCACCGAGGTTATAGAATTGGTTATGGGGGTGGTTTCTATGATAAGTTGATAAGGGCTTCGGAGAAAAAAACTATTTTTGTGGGGTTAGCCTTTGAACTACAGGTGGTTGATGAGGTTCCCTGTGATAGTGCTTATGATCAGCCGGTTGATATAATTATTACCGAAGATCGAGTGATTCGGTGCGAGAGGTAAAATCTTCCTTTTACTCAGTTCTTATTAGAGAACTTCTCCAGTTCCTGAAGGGGGTTCTTCTTTGAAACACTCAAATATGACTTCATGAGAGTGAGTAGTGGGTGGTTTACCGGTTTCTGGGTCAATTTTTACAAATACAATACCCTCAGGGATTGAAAAGGTTTTTAAAGGGGTTCCCTCAAGTATGTCCTTCATGAAGTTAAGCCAGATAGGGCTTGCTGCCACCGCGCCAGTTTCGTGCTTCCCGAGTGGTTTCTCATCATCAAACCCAACCCAGGTTCCTGCAATGAGATCCGGAGTAAAGCCAATAAACCACGCATCTCTTACCTCATTGGTGGTTCCCGTTTTACCTGCGCAGGGTCGTTGGAGGGCTTTTACTTTCTTTCCAGTGCCTTCCTCCACCACGCTGGTAAGGAGGCTCACCATCAGATACGCGGTCTGCGGGCTTATGGCTTGGGTTAACCTGGGTTTATGAGTTTCTAGGGTAGTGCCGTTACGATCTATAATCTTGGTAATGAAAATAGGTTCTACTAGTATTCCTTGATTGGCAAATACCGAGTAGGCCCGGGTAATTTCCAACAGGGATACCCCGGATGAACCTAAGGCAAGCGAGAAATTACGATTAAATGGGGCACTAATGCCTAACCGCCGTGCGTACTCAATTACGCAGTCAATCCCGATGTCCTGTAAAATCTTAACAGTTATGACATTTCGTGAATAGCTGAGTGCGCTCCTTAAGGTGGTAGGACCTTTAAACTCTAAATCGTAATTTTGGGGCTCCCAAAATTCTCCTTGCTCTGTTTTTATTTTAAAGACCAGAGGTGAGTCGATAATTTTGGTGGTAGTGCTATATCCCTTATCCAGTGCTGCTGCATAGATAATAGGTTTAAAGGCTGACCCGGGCTGACGGCGAGCTTGCATAGTACGGTTAAATTGATTCTCAAGAAAATTAACTCCCCCCACCAGTGACTTGATGTAGCCGGTTTTTGGTTCCATGGCTATTAAGGCCCCTTGAACATCTGATCTTCCCTCTTGGTATTTTTGACGCGCTTCAAAATCTTTTAGACCTGTTTCAATTGCCTTCTGTGCGGCTTTTTGCATAAATAAGTTAAGAGGAGTATAGACCTTTAAACCTTCCCCATAGAGTACCTCAGTTCCGTAAGTACTTTCCAAGTATTGCCGTATATATTCAGTGAGGTAGGGAGCAAGTGTGATATTCTTATTTTCGGGGGGAGCAATATGGAGGGGTAAATTTTCAGCTTCGTAGGCCTGCGCTTCATTAATATATCCTCGTTCGACCATTCTCTGCAGCACATAGCGTTGTCTTTGCTTTGCCTTGAGAGGTTGGTGGAGGGGGGAGTAAGTGCTCGGTGCCTTAGGAAGGCCAGCGAGCAGAGCCGATTCAGCTAGATTAAGCTCGGATGCGTGTTTACCAAAGTAGGTCAAGGCTGCCGCTTCCACCCCGTAGGATCGTTGGCCGAGGTAGATTTGATTGAGATAGATAGCGAGAATATCATTTTTGCTCAGAGCTTGCTCGATTCTTCGGGCCAAGATAGCCTCTTTGATTTTTCTGGAGTAATTTTTTTCAGGGGAGAGAAGCAGTGATTTGGTAATCTGTTGAGTGATGGTGCTCCCACCCTGAACGATATCCATCGATTCAATGTTTTTAATGAGCGCACGAATGATACTCAGGATATCGATTCCCTGGTGCTCGAAAAATCGAGCATCTTCTGCTGAAATGAAGGCCTGAATGAGGTGGGTGGGCATCTTTTCAAGGGGGATGAGATAACGTCTTTCTACAAAAAATTCTGCGATTATTTCCCCCTCGTCAGAAAAAACCTTGGTAACTATCTTAGGTTGGTAGTCTTCGACCGAGGCCAGATGGGGAAGGTCGTGGCTGAAGTAGAGGTAGATTCCCACCACACAACTACAGGGTATTAGTATGAGGAAGAAGAGAAGGCAGGCAAGAAACCACCGTACTCTTCTCTTCTTTTTTGTTTTTTGGGGGGAAAATTTTGCCACTCTTCTGCTCGTCATGAAATATAATTTTATCACCTGCTATGGACTTGAGTATTTTAGATTAAATCATAAAGATAGATAATTTTCAATAGTAGAACGACTTGCATGTGAACGATTGGCGAGAAAAATGGATTTCAAGACGGTTTCCCCCACAATTGTAGCGGAGGCAGACCAGCGCTATGATGTGGTACTGGGGAAGGATGTAAGGCATTAGCTGAGGGCTATGGCGCGTGGAGAGGGAGAGGACTTAACCGTACCAGAAGAATTTTTTGAAGATGATTTTAAGGAATTTTTTTTATTGAAATGTGTCCTAGTAACGATGGGACCTCGTCAAATCTAAAGATTGAAGATATGAAGAGGCTTGTTACCGCGTGGTGAAAAAAAGGGGAATTTAAAGTGAAGAATCTCATGATGGAACTTATGGCTGATGGGGTGATGCCTCAGTGCATGTTTAGGCTTACTCCAATGGGAGAAGAAGCATGTTACCTAGTGGTTTTTAGACAGCACGGGAGAGAGAGATGGTAGTAGGAATTATTCTTGGGAAGTAGTAAAATTTAAAAAAGTTTTTAATTCCTTACTTTTACTAGGATGTCTCAATTTCAATAAGGCGTTGGCTTCAATTTGTCTAATCCGTTCTCTCGTTAAGTTAAATATTTTACCAACCTCCTCCAAAGTATATTCTGCCCTTTCTCCTATACCAAACCTCATCCTTAAAATTTTTTCTTCCCTCGGTGTCAAGGTAGATAGTATCTTTTTAATTTGTTCCAATAAAGTGCGAGTAGCAACAGCCTCTTCTGGAGACTTAGTATGCTTGTCTTCAATGAGATCACCGAGGTGGTTATCTTCGTTCTCACCGATGGGAGTTTCAAGAGAAAAGGGTTCTTTGATAGTACTAAGGATAGTGCTTACTTTATCTAAGGAGAATTCGATCTTTTGTGCAATTTCCTCCTGGGTAGGTTCTCCCCCTATTTCTTTCATCAGTCGGCGAGAAGTTCTAACTACCTTATTGATTGCATCGGTCATGTGGACTGGGATTCTGATGATTTTTACTTGATCAGTGATGGCTCTACCGATGCTTTGCCGTACCCACCAGGTGGCATAGGTACTAAATTTGTAGCCACTCCGATACTCAAATTTGTCAACAGCTTTAATGAGACCTATATTTCCTTCTTGAATAAGATCTAGAAAGGGAAGGCCACGCTTAGTGTACTTTTTTGCCAGACATATTACAAGTCGCAAATTGGCTTTTATTAATTCATCCCTAGCGAGCTTGATTTTAATTTGTGCTTTCTCAATGCGTTTTACAATATTCCTCAGTGTCGTAGCATCAAGGTTTGATTTAGCTTCAATCCATTTGATGTTTTTATGAGCTTTTTTTAAGGTTTTTGCATATTCTAACAATTCTTTTTTGGAAGGTCCCCACTTCTTTTCTGCCTCAATCGTGTCTTGGTGATCATGAGAGTCCAGATAATCTACTTTTTTAAATTTTTTGAAAGGAATAGGTATTGTTGTGATGCATTGTGCAATTTCTGCCCCGGCTTTCTCTAGCTGTTTAAGTAAAAACTTTAATTTGCGAGCTACTCTTTCAATGTGAGTTTTGTTAAGTGGGATTTGCTTGATGAGACCGTATATCTTTGTTGAGTTGTGTTCTATCTTTTTTTCTAACGTTCTTCTTTGAACCTCACTCAGGTTTTGCTGATTCAATTTCTCCTGTAGTGCACGTTTCCTCTGATCACATTTTTTAATCTTCTCTATTGATGAGAGTATTTTTTTAAGAACCTCTTGAGCAACTTCTTTGTCATCACAATCAATACCCCTTATTACCTCCTTGATGGAGAGCTTGTTTAACTTGAGCAATTCCCCTAAGGTGAGGAGTTCTTTTATCATGAAAGGGGTGTGTAGCACGATGGTAGTAATTTCTCGTTCGCCTTCTTCTATGCGTTTCGCAATTGCAGCCTCTTCATGCCGATCGAGCAGCGAAACGCAATTCATTTCTTTGGTATAGATACTCAATGGAAGGTCAATTTTTTTCGTGGAATCTTGTTCTGATTCTGCTTTCTCATAATCCACCTGTTCAGGAATTGCTAAAAAATTAGCATTAGTAAGAGCTAACTTTGGCAGTCTACTTTTGACTTTTTTATCTATTCTTTTAAGGATGGTTCTCAAACCGCCACTCTGAGTGGAAGAAGTGCCATCTAAAGGTAAGGTTTTACACCATTTCTTATTAATGAATGATTCCTCGTCTTTTGTTGCCTTAGTATGCTGATTTTGTAATTCAAACATGTCTTTCTTTGATATCGACATAATACTCCTTGAATGATTTCGAAATGATAGGGAAAAGATTATCGCTCACTTTTACGGGAAGTAGTAACGAGAATTAATCAGTTGTGTACGGATGATGGAGGCTACGACATGTTATGAATATTTTTCTTTAACCATCTTTGCACACTATTGATTTTTGTTTCGAATTCTTTGATTTTCAAAATATGTTTAATGGTACACTGTAAAAAGTTTAAATCTACAGGTTTCTCAAAATAATAGAAATGATCTTCTCTTAAACCCTGTGTTGCTGCGTTGGTAAAGCTATAACCGGTGATAAATATAATGGGCATTTGAGGGTATAATTCTTTAACGTTGTTAAAAAGTTCTATTCCATTCATCTTGGGCATTCCAATATCGGTAATGAGAATATCGAATTCCTCACCTTGTAATATTTTTAGGGCGGCTATTCCGTCTTCTGCTATGGATACATTATAACCCTCGTCTCCCAGTACTTCTGCCAGCAAGCTTCTAAAGCTAAAATCATCATCTGCTACTAATATCTTCTTTTTCATTTTCCTAAAATATTGAGTGTGTTTTTTTTAGAATGATTTCCTACCTGTGAGACGCGAGATTAGCTTCTGCAGGATTGTTCTTTAAGATATTTTATTTCTTTTATCTTTCCTTCAATTAATTTCTCTTTTAGGTTTTTCAGTTCAGGTTCAAGCTCCATTAACTTATCAAACATCATCTGCTGTATGAGAACTAAGCGATTATGAACATAACCCGCTGACTTCAGTTTATTTGCTATCACCTTCTGGAGCTCTAGTGCTTGCTCTTTTCTTTTCCCATCAAGAGCATTTATGAAGTCTTGTCGTGCTTTTATAGCTCTTGCTAAATTATCACTCTGGAGATTCTTCAAACTTAAAACACCTTCTTTAATAATTATTAATACTATCTTTTTGGTTTTACATTTTTACATTTTTATATATTTATCATAGCAATTTAAGTACCAATTAAAATAAATTATCAACTGTTTTATAGTATTATAACTATTTGAATATTCGATATATTAATTTTTAGCCAATTAAAAATACTCTTAGTTTAAATTTTATTTTTGAACATTTAGGTACATAGGATAAAATCATTAAAATTAATATAAATATCAAATTGTTAAAATGTACATACTTGCACAATAATTTACAAAAATGTAAAAATACGAGATAAGCAATTAGTAGAGGATGAAGTGTAATGATTATGAAGGAGGTGATTTTGTAAACGAAAATAGAGGTAGTGGATTTTAAGTCAAGAACTTGGAAGAAGATGTGGTAAAGATAGGCGTACTAGCCCAACTTCCGCAGTTTCAATATTTTTGAAGAATTTTTTCGGGGTGGGAGGTGTGCAAGTATTTGATTATGTACGGAGCTATTTCCCCTGTCGAGCAAAAACTCCATGTAGTGACGACCTACCCTATTGACATGCTGAGCAACTGCGTCATAATGGACGCGTGTATCTAAGGAAGACAGCACGATTCAAGGATGGTAAATGGCATCACTATTGGGCCTTAGTGGAATCCTATCGCACCGAACGCGGGCCGCGCCAACGCGTTGTGGCTTGGCTTGGGGAGATGGACAAGGCAGGAAGGTTGGGAGTAGAACGGGTTGTCGAAGGGGATTGTGGAATCCAGCAGAATTTGTTTGAAGAGATGGTAGAGCCCGAGTGGGTGGAGATTAACGTCAACGGGGTACGGGTTGAGAACGTAAGAGATTTTGGGGGGCCTTGGTTGGGTTTGGAGTTGATGCATTATTTAGGGTTAGACCGATTTTTATTAGAGCATGTTGTCCAGGGGCGGGAAGAGATTCCGTGGGCCATCATGGCTGAGGTTTTGGTGCTTTGCCGGTTGTGTCATCCATCGAGCGAACTGCATATTGCCGAGCATTTTTATGAACAGACGGCGTTGAGTGATTTGTTGGGCATCTCTCCAGAAAAGATTAACGAAGATCGATTGTATCGTGCGTTGGATGAAGTGTCGCCACAGAAGGAAGCCCTTGAGAAGTATCTGAAAGAAACCATTGGGTCATTATTCAGATTGGATTATGATTTATTTCTGTACGATGTGACGAGCACCTATGTTGAGAGGGAGGCGAGGTTCAATCCGTTGGCGCAGCGGGGCTACTCTCGAGATCATCGGGGTGATTGTAAGCAGATCTGTATTGGGTTGGTGGTGACGCGGGATGGGTTTCCCCTGGGATATGAGATCTTTGCGGGGAATCGTACGGATGTGACGACGATGGAAGGTCGCTATGGGAAGGCGGATCGGATCTGGGTGATGGACCGTGGGATGGCCAGTGAGGGGAATGTTGAATTTTTGGTGAGAGCGGGGCGGCGTTATATTCTGGGGACCCCGCGTGGGCAACTGAAACCCTATGAGGCGGA
>Ga0315285_10000104_pt1 | contig 81509 bp, 131 predicted proteins | sample YL17G09_36_MG_FD_203698 | JGI IMG/M metagenome (GOLD analysis project Ga0315285, IMG submission 203698) | Sediment microbial communities from Yellowstone Lake, YNP, Wyoming, USA - YL17G09_36 | ecosystem: Environmental > Aquatic > Freshwater > Lake > Sediment | place: USA: Wyoming | collected... | reverse complement strand
CCCCTGTCATCGACCGTGACGCCTGGTGGCGTTTTCATGTGATCCTCCAGTCCTTTACACACCCGTGTGCGCGGCCTTGATCTTGACGACGATGTCCTTTTCGTCACCGATGAAGAAGTAAACGACCTCCCCGTCATTGCTGTCGGCGTGCCAAACCGACTGGTCACCGGCTTCCTGGCCGAGCTGATATCCGTTCTCGAAGATGTCGAACCCCGTCGATCCGTCGTTGTTGTACCCAGACGTGCAGGAACTGGCCGACAGCTCTGATGGGTCTCCGCCCGCTTCTTCCAGTTCCGCAAGAGCTTCCTGGATCAGCTTGGAGAATTTCAGACTCATGTGTATTCCCTCCAATTGGACCTAACTCGGGGGTGAGGAATCGAACCTCAATTCTGGGATCCAAAGTCCCATGTCCTGCCGGTTGGACGACCCCCGAAACCGAGGACGAAGTCAGGCCGGGCTGGGTTAGTCGACCAGGCCCACCTCCTCAAGCTTCACCTTGGTGGTGAACGCCTCGCGGATCTTGTCGTCGATCACGTTCACCTTGCTGTTCGTGTGCGCCAACTTCGGATCCCATCCGTCAAGGTAACCTGACTCACGCATGTCCCGAAGGATGACACCCCGATGAGCCGTGCAGAACCTCGACGTGGGCGACGACGCGCTCTTCTTGCATTTCTTGTGGGTTTCCTTGTTGATGAACTTGCATTTTCCGCATTTCTTGGTCTTAGTCATGTGACCCTCCGCAAAACTGTTGGCCCCCGGCGCGGGCAACAGCGCCCCGCCCGCCGCCGCGCCGCCGCCCCCGCCGCGCCGCGAGGAGGGGCTCTTCGTGGGCGTTGATTCTTATAAACAAAAAAGGCGGAGGCAAGGCGATCAAAATCCTTGCCTCCGCCTAGCGAAGGTGGGTCTGGCGGCCTTGAGGGGAATCGAACCCCCTTTCACCTTCCCTCAACCGGGCTATTATCCGGTGGGGCAAGGCCGACGAAACCGGGGCGGGGTTGCCCCCGCCCCGGCGTGTGGTGCCCGCTGGGCTTACTCGCCCTTGATGATGCGGGCGATCATGCGGGCGCGCTCGATCGGGCTCATCTTCTTGTCCATCGCCTTCAAGGTCATCCAGACCTTGAACTCCGTCTCGTCGTATTGCGCCGTGTTCGTCTCCTTCATCCACCGGACGCGAGCCTCGAGGACGTCGACCTCGGCCTTGAGCTTCGCGATCTCCTCCTGGATTTCCCTCTCCGTGAGCTCGATGGCCTTGATGTCCCGGAGGTTGACGTAGACCCCCCGGTCGGTCATCCACATTCCGTTCGCCATGCGCTGGGTGAGCGTGACGATCTCACCGTCAGGGAGCGAATGGTTGCCGCTGTTCCCGACGATCTTGGCCTGCATTCCCGACTTGAACTTGACCATGTGTAACCCTCCGCAAAATCGACACCGAACACAAAGGGCAACCCCCGCCCCGCGCCCCCGCGCCGGGCGGCTCGGCCCGCCGCCCCCCCGCCGCCGCGCCCGCCGCGCCGCGAGGAGGGGCTCTTCGTGGGCGTTGATTCTTATACACAAAAAAGGGGCGGCCAATGGCCGCCCCAATCGAACGCCCCGTGTGATGTTACTTGGCCTTGTACGCGACCACCAGGCCGGTCTGGATGTTCGCCGGGTCGCTGAACTCGTAGAAGAAGCGGCCCGCCGCGAACTTGAGAACGCGATCCATCTTGCCCTTCTCGAGGGCCTTCGACTCGCTCTTGCACCCCGAGCACACCGCCGTCCCGGCCTTCTTCCGCCGCCCGCAGTCGCAGATCCAGTCGCTCTTCATGTTGACCCCTCCACAAACAAACCTTCCTAACACCGCGTTCCACGTGGAACCGGTGTGGTGTACAAAATAGGTGAGCGCAACGTCGGACCGCGCTTCCCCCACATACAAGTAGGGGGAAGAATTGCAGTCATTAAAACGCGGATCGCCGATTCCGCCCACCGAGGGTGTGATGTACTGAGCGGCCTGCGCCGCCACGTGGTATGTTATCAGCCCTGTGATGTACGAATACGAATGCGTAGACCGGCTACCCAAGAGCAGCCAGTCTACGCATTCGGGCGGAGCGCCGAGCCCCGCCTCGAATGCTTCGATAGAGTGGAGGGTCTAAAAGCGGGCAGGTCCGTTAGGCCCTACCCGCTGCTGATGAATAGATCGATCGTCGTAGACGCTGCACTTCTGATTTGGAGCCCTTTGAAATGATTAACGCATAATCCCTCCTCGGCACTTGCCTCAAAAAGTAGGGAGACCTTCAGAGAGCCGGATCTCGGCACCACTTTGGCACTCGCTCGGCCACGCACGGTCACGAGAATCATGCAGAACCCTCTGAAGCCTCACCCAAATCACCAGGCGGCCCCTTCTCGGGGGCCGCCGCGCCGCCCCCGGACCACCGGCCCCGCCGCCCCCCGAGAAGGGGTCTTTCATCGCGGTCCCACAACCAATTCAAGATGGTCGTCAGCAGTGAAAGCAAAGAGGATATAACGTGTGTTAACAATATATTATTTGTGTGTTAATTTAACAATAAAAATCCCGTGGCCGGGCCGGGCAAGACGTGTGTTAACCAATATAATGTTTGTGAGTTAACACGTCGGCCTGTCCTCGCGGACGTGTGTGGTACCCTATATAGGGTGTCCCCACATGTCCGCCGCCCATGCAGAAAGGGCCGGGGGAGAGGTCCCCCGGCCCAGTCCGCAGGGTGGAGTCCGTCCCTAGGTGGCGGTCGTGCCGCCCCCCTCGACGAGGGCCTTGGCGGCGGCGATCCGCGCCGCCTCGATGGCCTTGGCCTCCTCGAGGGCCTTCAGCATGCCCAGGGTCCGCTCGAGCTTGCGCTCCGCACCGGAGGTGGCGCGGATCGCAGGCTTGCAGATCAGGCACCCGACGAAGGTGTGCAGGTCCGAGGTCCTGCGGAAGACCACCTTCCCGCACTGGCACTGGACGAGGACTCCCTTCTTCCCGTGCTCTTCGGGGAGCGTCCACGTGTCGGTTCCGACGAACTTGATCGCCGGGTAGCGGGCGGCGTACACCTTCAGGGTGTACTCCGAGACCGCCGGGTGCTGAACCTGAGCGCTGTCGGGACGGACGTCGGGAATGGTGAACATGCTCCACCTCTATCTGCCGCCTCCCCGGTCAATCGCCGGGGCGGTCGGTTTCCCGTTGTCCGGGCTCGGGCCGGGCCGGGCCGCGCCGGGCCGGGCCGCGCCGGGCCGCCGGGCCGCCGGGCCGGGCCGCGCCCCCGCGCCGCCCCGCGCCCCGCGCCCGCGCCGCCCCGCGCCGCCCCGCGCCCCCGCGCCCGCGCCCCCCCGCGCCGCCGCCCCGCCGCCGGTCGAGCCGCCCCGCGCCAAGTACCACACACAGAATATTCTGGTACTTCCCGGAGAGGGGGGGAGGGGATGGGGACCATGGGGAGGGGGATGGGGGATCCCCACCCAGGTCCTCTATTTTCTTTCAAGCGAGCGATATTTTCCGCGTGGAAGCGGCATATATACTAATGTACAAAGGTCTGAGATGCATTATGGTCTGAGATGCATTATGGTCTGAGATGGTGGTCTGAGATGCGTGGTTGAGATGCGTGGTCTGAGATGGTGGTCTGAGATGCGTTATGGTCTGAGATGCGTGGTCTGAGATGCGTGGTCTGAGATGTGTTATGGTCTGAGATGCATTATGGTCTGAGATGCGGCAGACGAAAGATATTTTCCGCGTGGAGAGATATATATATTAATGTACATCGGGGTCAAATTCTATCATAGTCCCTGGTTCTATTAGATGTTCTGGTGTTCCTTTAGTTTCGCCAACCAATACTCTCGCGGCAGTATCCCGGACTTCACTAACAAACTGCTTCACTGAGCGATATATTACCTCTTCTGATCCAACCGCATCGTCTGTTACTGTATGTAATTTTGTATTGGTTCCTCGGCTGTTAGCTATTAAATCAGATTCAAGATGACAACTAACGGATCTTAGACCACAATTGCATCTTATACGAAGATTTAAATAAGCCCTATTGCCAAACTGCTGATGTATGTCAGTATAGGTTTCTAGTATTGGTATGAACACTGTAATCTCATCGCCGGATTTGTGAAATGATACATCTGGTGGAGTAACACCTTCTAACTTTCTTTCTGCGGCACGAAAATCATCAACAGAACTAGCTGCGTGCAGACGCCATGCTTTATACGTATTAGAGTATTCTTTCATAATTTTGTGGTGCGTTCCAATAGGATTATTTAATATAGCATCGTATATCGTATATGATACATTGAACGCATTTATGAATGGGTCTTCGATACCAAGCTCTTCCCATCCTTCATATAATATTATGAGCTTCATATTCATCTCCGAACTACATTTGCTCCTTAAGTATCTAACAAGTATGGCTGCAGCAATGCCTCGACCCAAAATTATGATATGATTATTGCCTATCACGGAACGACACAGGAGAAAGCCGATATAATTATTAAAGAGGGATTTAGTGTCGGAATGTATTTTACAAGTCGTTTCGAGGCAGCAATATACGTGGGAGGACCCTATGTCTTCGGGGTGTTGTTCAAGGAGCAGCCATCTGGGTGGGAGTGGAAGAGCTACGAGCCAATAGGCATAGGCAGGATAGTGTTCTTACAAAAAATCACTCTAGAAAATATCCTCTATAATCCTAAAGCAAACAGATACCTACGGATCAGCAATATGAACAGACCTTGCCCCAACTGCGAAGGGCGTGGAGAAATAGGATACCCAGATGACGGGCAGCATCTCCTGCCCTGCGGATCGATGACCAATAGAGGAATTATGTGCCCGGTGTGCTTCGGGTTCGGCGACCTGACGATGAAGCACGTCTCCATAAAGGACCCAAAAAGGACCCGAAGGAGGGACCCGTGAAGATCGCTGAATTCCAGGGAGAATATAGATTCTTAAGTAACTTCTGGGAGGCAAAGGTCGAGCTGGAGGGAGTGCAATACCCTTCGGTAGAGCACGCCTACCAGGCTGCCAAGACGACAGTCGATGCAGAAAGAGAATGGATAAGGGTTTCAGACACGCCTGGAGTGGCCAAGAAGAGGGGTAGGAAGATCACCCTGAGGCCAGATTGGGAACAGGTGAAGGTCAAAATAATGGAAGAATTGGTTAGGCGAAAGTTCCAGGACCCTGGATTAAGGAAGATGCTCCTCGAGACGGGTGATGCGGAACTAGAGGAAGGCAACAGGTGGGGAGATAAGTTCTGGGGAGTTGACCTAAGGACGGGAACGGGAAGCAATAACCTGGGAAAGATATTGATGAAGATAAGGGAAGAACAATGAAATCAATAGGACTAATCTCAGAGCACGAGTTAACGTCAAAAAAGAAGGAACAGGTGTCTGGGTTGATTTCCCTAAGGCACTGGGCGACTATAGAAAAGGTGAAGAGTGAAATCTCTAAGACGCTGAGAGATACAATATTCTCGGACGGAATGGGGCTAAGAAACACGATAAAGGAGACGATAGATGGCATTGGTATACCAGAGATGCAGTTCAGGGTAAATGTAGGACAGTGCAACGACAATTATATAAGCGCTCAGATATTAGTAAAGCCTATGAAGGCGGTCGAATATATCATCCTGAATGTAACGATGATAGCGGAGATTAAGGCGCGGGAGACTGCGCTGGTCAGAAATAGAAATAAGATATGGGAGACATGCACGAAGGCGGACATTTACGATCCGGAGTACGTCCCGGCGTTCGTGCACTTTGGGGACATTACGAAGGATTGGGTGATATTTGACGGCGATGGGAAGATATTGGTGCAAGCCGGGTCGGCGTTTATGATGGACCAGCCAGAGAACCTAATAAGCGAAGCTAAGGTTACGGAAATCCATTTCAAACTGGTGTCGTAACTATTTCTTGCCGTGATTGGACGGCTTCTTCTTACCGATCACGAGCCCGATCAGGAATCCGACGACGAACCCGATGGGGGTGGCGTACCATGGAATGCTGTTCAGGAAGCTCGTGGCGGTCGCGGTCCCACCTTCAACGATCTGCTCGGCGCCTTTCTTAACCAGGTCGGCGCCATCCTTCACTTCCTTGTCACCGTCCTTCTTCACTTCTTGCTTCGTGTCGTCTCCGGCTAGGACCATCTTCGGTCCAGTGCTTAGGCAGAACGCAACCATCAACGCAAGTAGTGCCACTCCGATACGCATTATTCTTCCTCCAAACTTTCGATCTCCACGAAATACTTTTGATGGGTCCCCTGATTCGAGAATCCTCATTTTCCGGACGAATATTTTCCGCGTGGGAAGGTCAAAAATATTGCGTGAAACTTAAAGAATTACTTGCCGAGTATAAGAGTCCAGATGCTGAGCCGTTAGAATTAATATATGAATACTTGAAGTCGAAAGGAATCGATTGCGAATTCAAAGAGCCGTTCGATGAGATTCAAATTCAGTCGCGGACCAGTTACGTTACGGGTGGGCGCTTCTCAATCAGTGTTGGCGGCGAGCCATCTCAGATATGGGTATCGGACAATGGCATGAGCCTGTTCACCCCAGGCACTGCAGATGTCATAGGTGAGGTTGATTTATATGATCCTGGGTCACTTGACAAAATAATAGATATGATCAAGAGCCACGAACTAAATGGTTGAGACGATCTAGATTCTCAAACTGATATGACGCCAGTTATCGCCGATGGTGGTATTGGCCTGTCAACCATCACCTCTAACATATCATAGTTGCTAACTTGTTCCCTATGGATGTCGACATTATATGCTTCGATCGTTTCAAGCCAGTCCTTAAACTCCTCTATCGATTCTATCTTGACTAGGTCACCTGCTCCTCCATGCTTGCTACTCCATCTAGCATAAAGTAGCGGCTTATCGTCGTCGGGATTTGCAGCATCGCGGCCCCACATCTTAGCTGGAGAAGTGTAGACGAAGTCTCTCATATAGATCGGGAGGCAATCTTGTAGCTTGAGCTTGATAATTACTGGGTGTGAACTTTCGAGGGCTGATGCCCAATTCTTGGCGGCCTCTATTGAGTAGCTAAGGAACACCACCCCCTTACGGCATGGGATCAGGCCGTTAGAAAGTATCGCTGGAAGGTTTGACTTGCTCGTTACGTGATATAAGTATGGTTTGCTAATTATTCCGCTTACGTCTTCAACTAGCTCAGAAAGCCTCATGAAGTATCTTTGATGATGCCATCTGGCTTCTCAGAGTCGAAAACCGAAAACGCGGCAATATTGACATTCGGGATATCGAAAAATGCTGAATGCCATACCAAAAATAAGATATGCTTGGATGGCTGTCTAAATGGCTGTCATCTATAAGGGGTGGTCATTGGATTTTCGTAACTAAAGATGGATGGATTAAAGTTACGTGCACGAGAGGGAAGTCCGAAGGAGACAGATGCAAAAAGGTAAGCGTCAGAAACAATGCGCAATTCGTATTGTGCACGATATGTGGTAAATGGGTTGGAATTAAGAGACGGAAATTGTGTACTTGGGTCAGGGAAAGTGGGGATAGTATTTCAGATTCATGAACAACGAGCGTGAACACGAACAAGAAGCTGAGGAATTAGTAATTAAGTATTTAACATGCAACGGATTCGAATATAAGAATGGTCATATTATCAAGAACGGCTTTAACTTGGGAAGCTTCAAAGTCACCAAGAACAAATTGAGATACATAGAGTATATGTATAGACCAGATGGATCTAGCACAATGGTTGGAATCTATCCTGCAAATTACAATTACATCGAGCATACTTACGATCTATTTGATCCGGAATTCCTACCAAAGATGGTTGAAAGATTACGAGCGCTAGTTGTCATCAATTCTATGAATAAACCGGAGAAAAATAATGTTCGCAAGGATCATATCTGACAATGTCCGCGTAGAATCGATGTGGGACCCAGCCGACGACACCTTAAAGGTGTGGGTTAAGATGGATGGGGCAGCATTGAAAGGCGGATACTTCAGTCTTCATTCTAGTGAAGTTGGAAATAAACCCACGGTTGCCATATTTGTTGTTGACGATAGTGTCAGCCTATCAATAAGTGGCATCGTTAGGATTGTCGTTCCATTCAGCATATTGCAAGAAGTTAAGCCATTTGATTATTTTCCGAAGATTAAGCCGCAGAAAATTCTTATGGGGCTTTTGCCAGACCCATGCGGAGACAAGGGAGTGGACGGCCCTCCGGGCCAAGGAACTTAGTTGAAAAGCAAGCTTGGCCAACGGCCAAAGCGTCTATTCACTCTGTGTCTGGATCTAAGATCCCAGATACAGATCCATCAACGCCACCATGCACAATTCAAAAAATATGCGATATGATGGATAAGGTTGGTGCTGCGCACGAGCATTCCGGTGATTATAAGCTACCACAAGTTACGATCCAGCCTTCAAGTGCAGTCCGTGTTGTTAAAGCGAGGCAATACGGACTAAGACCAGCCACCAAAAAGGCGGTCAGACGGACAATATAATGTCAAAGATATATTAATAATGAAAAATGATATTAAATATATCGCCAATGTGATTACAGAAGATCCTGACGTCATAAATGAGGATCTCACCTCTGACGTCAGGAAGATAGTTGACGAAATCAATCTTTCGGCTATGGATGTTGCTACAGCCAGAAAGCAATTAGAGGATAAACTAAAAGCTCAGATGTGGTCCCGACATGATATCGATCAAGCAATAGATATCATCGCAAAAAATTATCCAATTAACTACGACGTATTCAAGGGTGGGTGGAAGCCATTCCAGACGTTCCTGCAGAACCCGGCGGCATTCCAACCCACCACCTCAACACAACCATTGTTGGCGGCTCTTTCGAACAAGCAGTTATTAGCGCACATAGCATCGACCACAGATATAGACGATGCTGGTAGTGCTATAATTAAAGGTCATTGGTCTGGTAGTTATTATCCAGCATCCATGTCTGGGCCAGAAGAATTCCCGGAATATAGTAGTGATGAGCTTGAGTGGACTGATCCGCAAGGTGCGGCTAGCATAACATTCGAGGGTCAAGCGCAGCATAAATTCGGCATCACAGATAAGGAATTAGCTAATTCTTTTCCATGGGATCAAATTAGGTTGGTGGCGACACTTAGAGTAAAATGGGATGCTCCATCTGGTTATAGTAGGCCAAGAAGACGTAACCGCCGCCGATATGAAGACGATTACGACGATGAAATTGCAAGCCCGAAGGCTGAATTCAGCCGATCTTCATTAGGAGGACGTAGCTGGGAATGTGTGAATGTTGTTTATAAGATTGTTAAGGCCGAATCATTATATGGTGATTCTGTTGATCTTGAATTAGAGCAAGAGTGGGTAGAAAGCGCAGATATAAAAGGATCAATTTTAGGTAAGATAGTTGGACCTAATGGCATTGGGTATGTTAAAGAATCAATTATTGGTACGGCCAAATCGCCAATTGATACTATACCGTGGGAAACTTAGCTCTCAGCTTCTGATGCGCATTTATAACATAATCTAGCACTTGGCATGACCTTTAGACGCTTATCTGCAATGATCTTGCCACACTCATTGCATATTCCAAACTTTCCGTGATTTATTTTATTAAGCGCAGACTCTATTTCTTGCAATTTTGCGTTATACTGCTCAATCACTTCAGACGATAATGCGTGTGCATATTCCATATCTATTTCGTCTGAACTACGATCAGCGCGATTAACATCTTGCTGATAATTAGACATAGAATTAACATTTTCAAGAAGACGCTTCTTCTGATCTTCAAGCATCTTCTTGAGGGTAGCAATGGCTGATTTACGCATACTTATGTTTTCTTATATTCGTCTAGCTTCTTCTTCGCGCTGTTGAGAAGCTTTAGAGCGCTTTTAAGGATAACTATACTTTTCTCGTTCTTCTTTTCATTTCCCTTTTCTTCTTCGAGATCATTTTCTTTGATTGCAATCTTGCGCACGACATCATCGATGACGCTATCGATGCTCTCTTGAGTTTGCGGAATAGACGATTTTACCTCGCCCATGATTTCCTCCTATGCAGCTTCAACCATTTGTTGTTGCACCATCGGAATTGGTGGAGCAATTTGATTCCAGATCCCAGCGTTTTCGTATGCCGGTGCCACCGCGTGAATATTTGCAATCTTCCTAAGTCCCTCTTCATCGCCGAGTATCATCATCATGCGCATGATCAACACGTCTGTAGGCGGCAAATCTTTATCCTTGAAGACTATACACAATCTCTCCTTAGTAACCTTACCATCTTCCTTAAATTCAGTCATCTTGTGGCCTGGGAACACTTGATAGAACTTTCCAAGTGGACTATGAATCATTACAAAACCATCTTTTAGATATTTCTTATATCTATCTAGACCAATTATCGCCTTAAGTGATTCTCTTGATCTTTCCTCAGCTACATTGCCAGCTTTTCCGACACCAATTCTCTTGTAAATTGTATGATCACTAATCTGGTTCTTAAGTTTCTCTAGTTTTAACATTCTAGCTGTCGGCGGCAACCATGTAATATTCGCTGCCGCATACGCAGTAGTTGCGTCTTGTTCCCATGGCGTTGTATAGACATAGCCATTGGTGGTACTATTATTATAAACAATGTTGGTAATCCATGAGGCTGTGGTGGCCCCAACAGTGATATAACTACCAACAGTATATTCTTGGTTGGTGCTGGCTGTACAATCAGCCCAGTAATATCCCGATGGACCAGCTTGTGGGTTTGGGCCAATTGCATTAGTTACGTTGGTTGGATATCCGTATACCATTATCCACCTACCATTGGGGGAACTAAGATGATCTCTTCGGCGGTGGGGTCGAACTCTGTGAGTTTCTCGCCTTTACTGCCGCCATTATCTACTTTGAAGGCAATATGACCATCAATAATTGCCTTCCTAAATTCCTTCTTTGCTTCTTCGATTTCAGGAATTGACTTCTTGCGCCATACTATCCGGCGATCACCGTTCATATCAAGAATCCGCATGATTCCAATTTCTGGTTCTTGCGTTGAAGTATTCATTTTTTCTCCTTTGCATATCCCGTTCCACTGCATTTCTTGCATTTGGGGTCGAGCGGATTACACGCTACACATTTCTTTTGGCCAAGCATTTCGGCTAAGTCATCTCTTTTGGCTTTGCGCGATGGGGTTATTTCACCGTTAGATGGCATGCGGCATCTCAAGATTTTAACTGGCTTTTCTTGTGGTCTAAAAACTATATCGTGCGGCCCACGTGGGTGCGTATTATTTTTAAGTTTTGCTATATCTATTTTTAAGCTATTTATTGCTTCAATAACATCTGAAAGCAGCGTCTCGCTATTGGCAAATCCACCATTAACATATAACGCTATATTCCCATCACTTTTAGATTTAATACGCCTAGTCATTGTTTCCAGCCTTCGTCTTGGGCCTTCCTGACCCAAAGATCCATCATAAATGGGTCCCTATCTATCTGAATAGCCTTCATGGCCTCTTCACGCGAGGGAAAGGCAGCGGAGGGCATCGGTTCTATTGTGTCAACAGCATCGCCCCTACTGTGTCTGAAATCTGTGATTTGACCATTTTCAACTTTTCTATAATGTCTATGGTGACATTTCGGGCATACGATCACATGTTCCCCGTTTAGAGAAGTGTCAAGATTGGCTAATACAAAAATGTGACACCCACCTTCGCAGTAGAATACGAATGGCTCTCGCATGACTGCCTCGTTAAAATACAGTTAACCGATGATAGTTGAAATAATGCCATTTGAGTCTTTTTGCAATGTTGTCTTTCCTGATCTTCGTAGATTATTTCTTGCCTCATCTAAAGCCACAGAACATAGACTACATAATATATGGTTTTCCTTACTGCCGCATGTGATTAAGACCATAAGCGGCGATGGATCCCTAGTTTCTACTGGTGAACCGCAAAGATAGCAGCAGGTCATTCTTCTGGCATCGCTTGAATTAAACTACCAAATGTGATTCGAACATCAAACCCTTCAATATAAGCTATGGCCACGACTCCTGGTTGTGGGCCATGCGGCATGGCCAAGCCTTGGATGATGCACTTATCACTCATAGACCCCGCTTTAATACATATTTCAGACCAATCTTGTGCATCCTTGAAGAAGAATAATTCTTTATGTGGGATTCCTTCTTCTATCACACCAATCAATTCTAGGACTCCCTTGTCGTTTGGTTTGGCTTCTATCACATCAAGAACATTTACTGCACCCATTGTGATATTCAGAGACTTGTATAAATTTTGATTTTTATCGACAACTTGTGCGATAATGACCTCATTGTCGCACAATATATTAACTAATCCTGATTCTATCATCTCGCAATCTCCTCAGCTTGATTATCAAGTGGCTTCAACCCTCCGGGCTTTACAGTAAGCCTGACTTCTAATGGATTGCCGTCTGAATAGTCAAACGGGTCAAGTTCAATTTTGGTTAAGTCGTTTAATTCCTGGCCATTAATCTTACAATGGAATTGAAATCGCCTAACTGGCCCAAGCTGCTTTTGAAATGGTGCTGAGATTTCAATCTTCGGCAGGCTGATTAAGATTTCAGACGCGCCGTCGACAATGATAATACCATACTCTTGGATTAACTTCATCAACGCAGAATACTTATCACCACCGATAAGATCTCTAATTTTCTTTTGAAGCTCTAGGCTAAGCTTAACATTCATTTAACTTCTCCGCTTTTGGTTCCTAAACATCTTTATCACTACTATGCCACCTTTACCGTCTGGTTCAATTACCCTAGTCACCATTTTCTGCTGTCGAGCTGCTTCAAATGCTGTAACTTCTGGCGTGATCCTATAATCGACCATTGGCATATCTATCCATTTACCGCGCTCATCTTTAAATTGAGCCTTTCTTACTTTGACTTCTTTCTCTGTTTTGATCTCTCTCTCGCTGTTAGTCGATCGTGTTTCTTCTGACATGCTATACATCTCCTCACTTTACCCAAATTCTGTGGTGAAATCTTCCTTGCTTCGTAGCACTCAACACATCTGATGGTGTATGACGCGCCGTCAAAGTTAGGTGTTTCTTCATTTTCGTTTAGATGGCTAATATGTTCTAACAAAACTGTCCTATAACCAGCATGTACACTATTACCACTAACATTAGCGTATGCCTTACCATCGGTGCCAGTGTATTCATTTATAAATGTACCAGTAAATCCCTCAACTAAAACCTTAACTCCACCAATGCTAATTTGGTGGCTTCTTACTCTAATCTTATCGCCTTTACTTATCTCGGTTGCCAATTAATTTCTCTATTTGTTTGCCGCACGTTTCTATTACTTTCCATGTTTTACCATTAAATTTGTGATGCAAATTATCTACTAAAGAACTCGCATTAGAACAATTTAGCACAGTTTGTGCGTCTGATATTGCGTTTTCTATCATTTGTCTTGATGCGAATTTTATGTTCTCTGATCTTAATAGTTGGACATTGTGCCCATTTATTGTTATGTATAGATCCGTTGGTATGTCTTTTTTGCCATTCCAGATAATCGGAAAATCAAGATAATCAATTTCATCAATTACATTGACTAACTCGGCCTCTTCTGCTCTAGCTTGGGCTCTCCATGCTATGTCCCAATCGTTTCTATCCTCTGTCATTAGAGCCTTGGCCCTGGCTCTTAAATACTCCGCCAACATTCTTTTGTCGTGTTCTATGGATTCAGCGAATTCTCGTAGCCGCTTAGATTCATCAGAATGTCGTCGCATCTGATTGAGACCTTGTATTTGATATTCAAACATACGTTAATCTTGATCGATTAAATACGCATGAGTAGATGGCGATACGAAGAATTGAAATTTAGCGACCAACCAGAAGATATACACATATTTATAGAAGGCAATATTGAATCATGCGGAACAGCTATAACAATAACCATTTATATAAATATAGCAAGAGGTGTAGATACAGCTAACGTAATGTGGTATTCTAAAAAGATTAATATGTGGAGATCGTCAAGTTTTAACGAAGAAGACGTAAATGCCAAATATGGATATTTGGTTGATAAACTAATGCAGGTTGATAGTTTCAAAGATTTATGCTTAAAAGCTGCATCTAAGGCTGATGGTAACAATTATGATAAGATTATAAGTTTTCACAAGCCTTGGAAATAAGAATGTCATATTCATTGGCTTCGTTATTATACCCAAAAGCCCGCAGAAATGTTTGAGCTCTATTTAAGTATGTGTGGTCATGTAATACTTTAGATCTCATAATATTAGCTTGTTTCTTTCTAGAAGCTTCGTCTATATTAATATACATTTCGACGAGTTGATGATAACTTGATGGATCAGAGGCCGTTGGTAGTACGTCTTTGCTAAATAACCTATCAATCCCATATATTGGATCTGATATCGTCAAAGCCCCACACGCAGCGACTTTAAAAATTCTTTCTGGTATATCAATACCAAACTTAGTTGTGTGTGGCTCAACAACGCAAGGACATACTTTGGCCGAATTAAATAGCGACAATACTTGGTCTTGTGTGGCTTTTCCTTTCCACAGACCTGACGGGCCACTCCATCCAAGCCAGATTGTGTGATGTCTTTTAGCTATTGGAATTAAATATTTATCTAAGTTGATTGCTTTATATCCCCAATAACCGCCAACCCAACCAATATCGCATATATAATCATGATTTTTTGGTATGGGTTTATATTTGGTTATATCAGCCGCATTTGGCATTCCAATAATATTTATTCCATGATTTTGATGCCATTTAAACCATAATCTCTCGACATCTTCTTGAGTACCATATCCAAATACAAATAGTGGTTTTTGTTGCAGCGTCCAATCTATAGCCACCTTTGCTTCGTTTATGACTGGACCGCCAGGAACTTGGACTATCGAATTGCAATATGGATTGACGTGGATTGCTATCCTAGCTTTGTGATCAGACGGCGGCGTTTGCCTCCATCCAGAACATCCAATGAAAATATCAGGAATTAATCTGTGCCATGTCTGTGGATCACCATCCCACATAGTCACATTATGACCACCCAATTTAAATGAATTATACCATCCGGTGGCTATCTCATAAAATGCGCCAGATTTTGAATTGGTGATAAAGATGGTTAGCTTAGCCATAGAATGCCTTTGATTCTGGATATTTGTTTTGCATCTGGGCAACCAGATGATTTATATAGACCTTTCCCTTCATAGTTTTACCGATGGACGCTATGAGATCTTTATTTATTTTATGCCTGCGATCCCACCCAGAGACTCTAGAATGCCACATATGCAGCATGTCAATCGAACGCTGACTATAAAAACGACTGTGATCTTTCAATCTAGTGAAGAAATCGCAGTCCTCGCAACCATAGCCTTCGAATGCTTCGTTAAATCCACCAACTTTGAAAAATGTGTCCTTTCTGCACGCAATTGATCCACCCTCAAAATACCCAACTGCTCTTTCGCATGTATAGTCCTTACCTATTTTGCCAGTTTGCGCCAATTTAGTTGTAGATGTAGTGTCTATATATAATACCCTAGCGCCTATATGGCAACTTTCATATGCATCTAATAATCCAAATATCGTTCTAATATAATTAGCTTGTATTATTATGTCGGCGTCGTGCATTATAATTTTATTATGATTAGAAATTAACACTCCTTTATTAAAAGCTTTTGATTTGTTAAATTCCTGGTTTGGCTTAGAATTACCAACAAACACATATTTTATCGGATTAGACGGCTTAAAGTCAAATCGTCTATCGCTATCCTGTTCGACTACAATAATTTCAATATCTGGGAATTTTTGTGCCTTCAAGCAACTTATCACAGTATTGGCCGATCCAGTCCTTCCAACATCTCTAATAGGAATAATAACAGAAATCGATTGAACATTAGATTGCGGTGCACATTGGACTAATATTCTTGACCTATCGTTTTGTAACTGGTTGTAAAGTGCTCGATTTTCTTTTAAGTGAGCGCCTCGATTGGTCGCAGCCGACTGCTCTTTATGTATTATAAAGAACTTATCTGAACCAGATGCGTCGTGAAATCCACTTGGTTGAATGCCAGACAATCCAACTCTGTTTGACCAATCAACGTGTTCCATGCCATAATGGCCCAATTGACTATCAAAATACCCAACTTTATCAAACGCTACGTCATCAAATGCCATCACAGCACCATGTGGTTTCTCTCCTATGGTCTGCACCAAAACATTGTTGATCACAGATTTGCGACCTTCACCCCTAGATGCGCCACATAACCCATCTTGTCTAAAGCATAAATGGTGGAGACCGGTTTTGGCCATAACATCGGCATAAAATTTTTCCCACCCATTCGACAATATTTCTACATCATCATTTAATATTATTTTATGCTTAAATCTTTTGAGGCAATTTAGTAATCTATTCGAATTGCCAGCTACTCCAAGATTGTCGTGATTATTTAACACTACCATATCATCTTGCGTAGAGAGCCATTGTCTTAGGCTAGGATCGGTTGATCCATCATCACTTATGAATATAGTTGTTCTAGAAAGATCGGTATATTTTCTGATAGAGTCCACCAATCGTTGGAGAGGCCCAAGTCTGTTATAACTCATGATGCCGACGCCAATATTATTGCTGATAGCAATAAAAACGTCTTGAACTACTTGGTTATAAATCTTCGAGGCATTTGGGATAGTCCTACCTACTATGCGGCCCCTAGATATCAGCTCCTTCCTCTGACTTCTGGTACTTCTGACACCATCTACGATGTTTCTTATACCTTCTGTGGCTTTAATAATCCTATGCTCACTATTCTTAATTTTTTGTGCTCTCACGGCAACTTGCGCACCAAGAACGTACGGTCTTGTTGTTTGTACTGAAACGCCATTTGATCGGTTTGGCAGCCCTTGGTCGCTAAGTATCCTAGCAACTCGTAAGAACTTTGGAGTATAGCGATCAATATACCAATCAGACAGGACAACTTTTGCATATTTTGGGATGCGATGAATTTCTTTATTGGGGCCAGTTATCTGAACTGTATGTGGATGAGGATTGACGTATTCTACTAACCTTGACATACGCCCTCGTGTGCATCTTAACCATTTTATATATCACCGGGATGGCTTTAGGATATGTTCATCATGATGTTTGGCTGGGTTATTTGTGTGCCACATTTCACTACCACCATATGGTTTGGATTCTATCGTACCCTTTGGTATATATAATGATTTGTTGGTCATTCCACCTGTCTTTTGCGGTTGCCAGACTAATGTTTTGACATTCTTTGGTTGATCACCAACTTGTATAGTTTCCTTTTGAGTTGTTGAATCCTTCTTTTCCATCAAACCATCGGTGTAACTGTCGTTTGCATACGCCAAATACCACCTTTGTCTCCCTCTTGGTCTTACAATGTCAATCTTACCATCGCCATCAAAGGCTGCTGGCTTAATTGCTATGGCACCAACTACGGTCGTCTCATATAATAGATCTAGCTTCATTTCTGCTCTCCTGGAAGCATCGCGCTGACATCATATCCATCTTTAGAAGCCTGCCTAAGAATTCTTTCATTTACTGCGTCGATCACTTTATCTAGTTGACTATTAACGGCTAGTAAACTTTCTCTTGTTGAGAAATCTTTTAACCTCGCGCCAAGTATGATTCCGATTTTATTGAGATTGGAGATTGATTCTTCTAAATATTCTCTGCATTTTTGTAATAGTTCTACATCACCAATTTCAGGCTGATCAGCTGGTGGTTCTGTTAGCTCAGGCAGCTCGAGTGTTGCAAGTTCATCACCAGCTGGCTCTGGCTTTGGTGTGGGTTTTATTGTGGGTTTTATTGTGGGTTTTATTGTGGGTTTTAACTTATCTACCCCAAGCGTCTCTTGCTCGGAAATAATCCTTCGCTGCGCAGATGATAGCCTTCTCATCCCGACCTCGCATAAAGTGGTAAGAATTTATCTCCTCTTACAATAATTTTGAATGAACTATGTTTTAATATAACTTGGCCCATTGATGGAAGTTCTTTCAGCAAGCCATCGTCTAATTTTTTAATAGCAATTATCTCCTGTGTTGGGATTATTTTAGAGCATAGTTCTTTAACCATGCCGGGTCCAGACATCTTATCTAAATGTGTTCTAATGTCAACCAATATATCACCAGAAAAATAAAATTGCGCTTGCGGTATTCTTGCTCGATTCATTAAATCGACTAGTGGACCAACATAATTAGCGGCGAATTTCTTATCTAACTTTTCTGGTTCAATTATATTTCCAGCAAAATCACCAAACCTTATTCCGATTTTACCACTATTCCTAAAGATTAATATAGAAGTTCCATCTAGCTTATATGATCTTATGATATAAACTAGCCTATCTTTCAGCTCTGGAACTCTATCGATATGTAATATTTCTGGATATGCTATTATGGAAGGGATTTTAGACGTACCAGACTGTTGCATTTCTAACATTCTTTACAACTGCATATTTACCACCAGTTGACAATTTTATTTCATCTGAGTCAATTTTAGAGATTGATTTGCTCATCTTAGATTGGCCCATCGTTAGTAACAGAATCGGTATCCCTGCTCTGACAACGCTAACGATACCATTAGGTTCGATTTGGTTTATCAAACCAAACCAATGCACAATCCACCCGTGGTATATTATAATATCGCCAACCTCTGGCTCCCACTCTTGAATCGGCATGTACTGCGCCAACCCGACTTGAAATGATTTTATCATATAATATGTAGTGCCTTTAATCCACCAGACATTAAAATACTAATTGGTATTATGATTGCGCCCCATCTCATAAATGATCTGGGCGTAAGATCACCCGTCACGAGACTTCTGATATAGAACCACACCGATGCTATACCGACACCAACAATCGCAACTTCAAGAACTTCTTTCAAGGCAACCACTCCAGGGATCAAATGTGAATTTAGTCTGGCCAATTGTCCATTGAATCTTAAGATCAACCCTCTCGCCACCCATCCTTCTTTTAATGAAGTTATCTAGAGATCTAATTGATAGGTTTAGGTGCATTGGAGCTGGCTGGAATTCCCCAAATCTTGTATAGTCAATGTCATCCAACTTACCACTAATTTCTACTCTCTTACGCAACGATTCAAACCCGTCCATTAGAGTCTTCCGGACGTGGCTCTTGCTCGATGGTTGGAAGTTTACTAATAGTTGGTTCAATTCCGATTCGTTCTTCAGCACCACGTCCGTTATCTGTGGTGGGTTTTCCATTGATGCCTCCAACGATGTCATTCGTTATACTGAAATCAGATACTGGTCTAAATGCCATGATGTATGGCATTCGATTGATCCATCTATGAATTAATTCGTGCAAACAATTCGAAAACCTATGGAGCACAAATACACTTATTATATAACTAGATACCATAAAAATGATCGGGCAATCAACAATTTCAGATAGCAATGACCCCATCCCATCGTTGATAAACTTAGTTGGCACAAATAACGCAACTATTGCGCTAACCCAAACAGACAAACAATATCCACAGCTGAATAACCCGTTTATGTACCATCTAATAGTGATGAATCGTGAGTGCTCTGATGGCATAAGCCTGGCGCGGATTGCTTTGAATAGCTCCGATTCTACTTCTATTTCGACTACCGCCTCTATAAATATTATGGCAGCTACCCATATTGCCATATATTTGGCCATTAAATCTTTCTCCGGTAGTTACATTTTGGATTTGAGCATTTCTTTTGGACGTTTTGTTTTTTGGTTATAGGATCAAAGGCATATATTGTTCTTAGTTGCGTTCCACATACTGGGCATTTATCTCTACCACTCCTAATTCCATTGTTGAGTTGAATCTTAATTCCGCGAGCTCTTCCACAGCATGCCATGGCGACTCTCCCAAATGACTAAGTTATTTTTGGCACATGGGAGCGCACTAATATATACGCATACAAGTGCATAAGTATATATTATATGAAGCTTAAGAAGAGTAAATTACAAAAGAAGAGGGATGACCACAACTCAAGGTTGTGGAGAAATAAGGCTGACAATATTTGGAGGAAGCTTGTATTTATTGTCGGCAATGGAAAATGCGCGGTGTGCGGCTCAGAAATATATGTCCAAGCACACCATATGATCCCAAGAGAAATGTATTCGCATCGCCACGCGGTAATGAATGGCTTGGCGATTTGCGCATCGCATCATAAATATTCGTTTGAGCTATCGCCGCATAAGGCACCGGTGGCGTTTTATAAATGGCTTTGTAATAATTTACCAAATAGATGGGAATGGTTATTGGCACAAGAACCAAGTAGGAAGAACCAGATCACATTTAAGGAAACTTTCGAAATTATGTCGAAAGAATATGCGCTCATAGAAACTAAACAATCAAAAGTAAGTATGGACGAAGGAGGCTAACATGGCGCAAGTACACGTTGCCTACGTTGGAATGGTAAGAGTGAAGCCTGGCGGCGGTGTGATTAAAAAGCAGTCCACAATTCAGGAGAATCTATCGTTCGAGACTCAGCATAGAGTCATAGAAGATAACACAATCCCAAATACAGCCAATAATCCAACACTTAAAGATTATCTTGAACTAGAAGTGGCTGACGGATTCATACCTAATCACATTGACCAGTATGTCGTGGTGACGCTAAAGCCATAAATTGTGGTATATATCTTGGTAAATCGGAAGGTAAGCCGCGCACTCTATTCTGATTTGCCATATTTTCAACCTTTTTTTGATCTAAGATTATCATAGTTTGCTGTTTATATTCCACATACTCACAATTATCCGCAATGTGCGGGCACCACGATAAATCAATAATTCGTCTATTTCTCATAAACAGCGAATCACCTACTACCTTAGGCTCGCCATCAACCATAACAATTGCTTTATTTGACCTAAGGAACTCCTGCATCTTAGGCTTATCTTTAGCCATTTCTGTTGACTTGACTGGCCCAATATTGTAATACCCGATAATATTATCTGACTTATCTCCCATAAGCGACTTAACAATTACCACATCGACATCCGGCTTTGGCTCTACCTGCGGTTCTTTTGATAATGGATTATATATATGAACATGATCCATTTTGTAACTTATCTGCCTGAAATCTTGGTCGCTTGATATTATCACAGTTGATTCGCGATTTAGCGTGCAGAATGAATATATAAGATCGTCAGCCTCCATACCTTCTCTATAATATTGTCTACAATTCAAATATTTGAAGGCTACGATTGATAAACCAACTTGTCTTTTTAACTCGCTATGAATATCGATTTCAAGATCTTTGTATTTTTCTGCTCTGTGCTCCTTATACTCTTGAATTATCGCTTTCCTCCATATTTTATCTCTAGGTCCATCCCAAAATATATGTACATTATGAGGATTAAATAATGAAATATAACTACCAATAAATCTAACCATTATTACGAAATAGTCATATCCGGTCGCTTTAAATGCTGGATCCCCATATCCAGCAAATATAGCACGATATATGGCATTCTTGCCATCAATTAATAGGTGCTCACAGCTTCGCATGAAAGCCTATATCTCTTCCCTGACCTCGTTTAGCAGCTTCTTTAGCTCAGGATCATCCACTTCATCTACTGAGCTCGTGGCCTTAGCCTTAGCGGCTGCCGGTGCTGTGGTCGGAGGAGCAGGCTTTTTGCTGCTTGACGGCATACCATCGTCTTCATCGATGGTGGGTTTTGGCTTTGATGCCTTTGGTGCTGGGGCAGGTGCCGGTGCCGCAGGAGCAGGTGCCGGTGCCGCAGGAGCAGGTGCCGGTGCTGGTGCCGCCGGTGCCGGTGCCGCAGGAGCAGGGGCCGCTTTCTGCTGAGCAGATTTGGATGGTGCTGCCTTTGGTGCGCTCTTCTGCTCTGGAAGTTCTTCGTCTTCGTCGCCATCAGCGCCACTAGTCTTCGGGATTTCGCCTTGACCAACCTTCTCGAGTAAGTCTGCGAGTTCCTTGGCATTTCTAGGCGGGAACTTGGCTACGATATCGTGGCGCTGATCGAGGATTGCCTGAATTTCCTCTGGTGTTTCGGCAAGCCTGTGGCGCTTGACCAGGAATTTTGAGCTTTCATAGTTGTTATAACCACTCTTGTGTGTGACTTCAACCTGGAATATTAAACAATCCTCTGGATCCCAGAACATGCCGTAGGGTTTTGGGTCATTTTCTGGATCATCGCCAGGACCGTCACGCATCCAACACTCTTCCATCTTATCGAAAACGGTCTTTGGCATTTGATACCACATGACCTTCCCATGAAGATCAGCGGGATTGACGTTCGATGGAGGGAAATAAATATTCACTGCAGACATTGTCCTGGGGAGATATAGCTTGGCGAGTGCTCGCTTTTTGTCTTCAACATCGCACTCTCTGCGAAGTTCAAATCCGAGTTCGCACCAAGGGCATTTAGCTTTATCGAATAACCTTGGACAACCATATGGCCTGCGATCAATCCAGTGAAGACCGCCGCTAACGCAGAACCATGGCATCTTCTTAATTGTTCCATCTTCACCGGGCCATTGGCGCTCATCCATAGTTGCAGACGCTTCACCAGTGATGCATTTCTGGCCTTTGGCAATACCGGGAAGCACTACAAATCGATACTTAAATGTTTCGTTCGGTTTAGTGTTCGGAACCCTAAACATCGCTGGGTCCCTAGAGCTGCCCTTTTCGTCCTTCATGCGCTGGCGCATCTTCTCGAGCATTTTCTTCTTTTCAGACTCTTGCATTTGAAATCTCCTTACGGTGCTGATTGCTCTTGCCTTTTGAATCCAGCCAACGATCGCAATGCCTCAACTTTGAGTTTCATCGCATCGACAATGTTGAAAAGTTTGCCAAGAGTACGATTAGCCAATATTAATTTGCTCTCAATTTCCAATAGCTTATCGTCTTTTTCGACTAGCTCTCGAAGTATTTTCTCTGGTACTTTAACAGACTTTTTCTGCGATTCTTCAATTATTAGATCGTATATTTGTGCTCTTCTACGCTTTGATATTCTATCAAGTTTTGCCACATATGCTTTTTGTTCGCTATAGACCATCGCCCAGAACGCAAAAGTTTGCGGAGCCGTCATCAATGATTCTTCAAGCGTTTCATAGTCGATCGCTAAGTCTGGCCTAAAATCTCTATCTACTACCTGATCCTCACCAATCTCAGCCCTGATACGCACTATACGTTTGGCGATATCCTCTGGCACGTTTTCTGAAAACCAATCCTTCATCTATATTCCCTATATAGTTTCCACTTCTTCCATTGACGCCCAACATAAACTCTAAGAGGGAACGTATCCATTTCAGTCAATGGTCTTAACATCACCTGTGTTGCTTCTTTTATTACGTGCGGCACAAGCCCTGATCTACAAGAGAATATGATTGAGTCATGTGTTTCAGTGAGCATATATGCTTTTAATTTATCAGACAATTTTATTAATGATGATTGCATCGCGTGGGCAACCGTCCCTTGCAATACCGCATTAAATACGCTTTTGGTGTCACGACTACCCAATTTAAATTTTCGACCAAGAGGCGAGCATAAAGAGCCATCCCTTTCCAGCGCGTTTAGCTGATTCTGCATCCACTCTTTTAACTTTGGATATATTTCCAAGATTGGGGAATCAAGATCAATAGAATAAATCGTGCGCATATATAGGCGTTTGCATTCATCTCTTGGAATACCAAGCTCCTCCGATAACATCGTATGTGGATCTGATTTTATAAAACTTTCATTTAACAATTCATCATGAGACAGTAAGGCTGCAGCCCTAATTTCTGCAGCCATCCAATCGCAGCATATGAATAAGTTATCTGCATCTTCCGTTCTGATTGGAGTGTCTTCCGGAGCACCTTGGATGTTATAGTTATGACACCTAGATCTACCAGTATAAGTATCAAGTGCGTAGATCGGTTGTACTTTTATTTCATCGAGAAATATCGGCTTCCTTTCCATTGATATGTATGTGGAGGAACTGGCGCCGAGTAGGTTCCTCCATCTATCTGGTTTAAGGTCAACTAAAGCAATTGAATTAAATAGCTCTATATATCTATTGTTGCTTAGTGTGGGTATGGCGGCTGTTAGTTGGTATAGATTATGATTATTTCGTAAATTAAATGCAATTATATGCGATTTAGCGTCATTAAGGTACACTGGTTCCTGCGATGAGTCCACGATATTCCCAATAGCAAATATGTCAGAGGTTACATCGTATATCTTCCGGTTGGACCCTTTGGCATATAAATAAAAAATTTCCGTCCTGTCGCCAATTTTAAGTAACGACAATAACGGTTTATATGGATATTTTGTGTAGTCGAAGGCTGTTAATAATAACATTATGCGAAATACTTCTTGACTGGTGTTTTACCCTTTTTAAGCCGACACTTGAGGTCGTCTGCCTCTCCTCGTTCTCGCATGTGTGCATACGGATCATCTGTTGTCAACTTGTGCAAGTTCATGTTCCGTCTGCACCCAGCTTTGTCGAGATAGCCGTAACCTCTTATATAAGATACAGGCGCAAGCACCCCCTCAAGTGTTATTGATGCCGCGCCTCTGCATAGAGGGCATTTAATAGAAGGTGTGATTTTAATACTGTGTGCTTCTTCCCAGATCAGCCTACCAGATTTGGCCACAATTATCACAACGTCTTTTAGCTCACTCTTGACATCTGACAATTTGCAACCACTCTGGCATGCGTAATTATATCTTGGCATATTTATGTCCTATGTTATTGACTGCATCTTATCTACTTCGACAATCATTGTGCTATAGTCAACTTTGGCACTGATCGTCTTAAATTTAAATCCATTTCTGTTTTTGGCCACATAAAACCTAAATCTACCAGCAGCATACTCTTCTGAATTCTGATTAATGCTAACCACATAATCAGATGGCATCATCTTACCATACGATTCAGCTGCTCTATTTATATCGATCACGCCGCCTCCGCCCCCTCCGCCACCCTGGCCACCTCCCTCACTCTTTTCCTTCCTAGCGCCTAATTCTCTATTGGTTTGCGTGGCAGTAAAAACCAGAACGTGCTCGCTCTGTGCAAGACCTCTAATCTCGGTTGCAACCCTTTTTTGTCTAACGTAGTCATCTTTGTTGTAATAAGACCTTTTGGACATCATTAGTTCTAGATAGTCAATAATTACAACATCAGCTACCCAATTTTTACTTTTTTTGAGCCACTTTATTATCTGGTATATAGTATCGACACTAATTTCATCTGGTGGAAATTCATATATTATTATGTCGCCAGTATGGCTTGATCTTTCCTTTTCAATCGCCGCTTCAACCTTTTCTTTATTCTGAATTCTTAGAGTTGTCGGTATTCTACTAAAAACTCCTGCATACCTTATCTTGGTCTTGGTTTTCGAAAGTTCAAGTGTAACATGCAGAACTTTAAGATTAGATCTGAAACACATCGCACCAGAATTGACCAATGTCAGTGATTTGCCAACCCCTGTTGGTGCCATCCAAACAAATACTTCCCCACGAGTTGGACCACCTTCGTTAATAAGCCTATCTAGATCTCTGAAGCCAGTCGTTAATTTTTCCTCAAAATCTAGATTGAAAATATCCTTGTAGGTTTTGAAGAATTCATCTCCAGCTTGTGATACATCAACAATTCTCTGTGCGTTTTCGAATATTTCTGAAATTTTATCATAATCGCCACTCTCATACGCGTCTATAGCCTCTTCATCATATAGCAATCCATATGCCTTACTTCTTGCCCAATCAATGACAGTATCTTTAATCGTTGGTATTTCTCTTGGATCCGATGGTCGATCTACTACGTCTAATATTCTTTGATAGTCATCATCCACCGACAATTGCTTCATTGCAATGTCGCGCACCATCTCTCGTGTTGGCATCACTTCATGTTTTTCGTATAACGAGCTGATAATTGCGTGCACGAACTTAACTTCTGGTAGATGGAAATATTTTGTATCTATATGCTGTCCAACAGAACTAAAGAACTCCGGCGCAGTAAAGGCCAAAGATATAATGGCCTTCTCTTCATTTGGCCCAAATGGCCTCTCTTCACTTTTCCCCAATACCTCGTTCATGTCTCAGTTCCTTCTGGGAAATACTTCTTAATTAGTTGATTTACGCGCTTGGTTTTGATATCAAGCGAGCGTTTCATGAGCAGAAGCGCGTCTTTGTAATTAATGAGTTCACTTTCATCAAAGAATATCTGATCAGTGTTCTTGATGTCTACCATTGACATCACGGTTGGTTCCGATGGTGGTTTTTGATTGACGTCGATTGTATAAAGCCACCTGCCTCTTGCACGGACTATATTGGAAACCTTATAGGCTTCCAAGAACCCCACTTTTGCAGACGCTTCAACATAAACTAGATCTCCGATATCCCAGTTAGGCTTTGACGCTGCCATCTTCTTCTCTCCTTTTCCTGTTGGGTATCATCAAATCCAAGATCATCTCTTTGAGCTCCTTAGCTATATTTGGATTGTCCTTAAGATACTTAATGGCGGGCTGCTTCCCCTGTCCAAGCTTCTGCGATGCATAGCTAAGCCAGCTACCTGTCCTTTGGATGATCTTGCACTGCTCACCAAGATTCAAGATGTCAGCTTCTTCGCTGATACCCTTGCCATAATAAATTTCAAATTCAGCTTTTTTGAATGGTGACGCAACCTTGTTCTTGATTATGTGCGCTCTAACTATGTGGCCAATCGGGGCCTCTTCGCCCTTTGATGACAACCTAATACCCTCAACCTTTCTTAGATCAACTCTAACTGAAGCATAAAACTTTAGGGCTCGACCACCAGGCGTAGTCTCTGGGTTTCCAAATGACATTCCTGCTTTTTCTCTTATTTGGTTGATAAAAATCAGAGCAGTTTTACTCTGATTTACAACGCCCTTAATCTTTCTGAGAGATTGTGACATCAATCTTGCTTGCGCTGCGATATGCGAATCACCAATTTCACCATCTAACTCTGCCTTTGGTACTATTGCGGCGACTGAGTCAATGATAATAACATCGACTGATTTCGATTTGCATAAGATTTCAGCGATCGTCAATACTTCTTCACCAGAGTCTGGCTGAGACACTAACAATTTGCTCATATTGACGCCTATATCTTTAGAATACCCAAGATCAAGGGCATGCTCGGCATCAATATATGCAGCTGTTCCACCGGCTCTTTGTGCACAAGCTACCGTCGAAAGTGCAAGCGTTGTCTTCCCGCTACCTTCCGCACCGAATATTTCACATATTCTACCCTTTGGGAATCCACCTATCCCAAGAGCTATGTCTACTGCCAACGACCCGCTAGATATAGACTCTATGTCTTTGATAATTGTACCATCACCTCGAATAATCGCGCCGTCACCAAATCTCTTTTTGATTGCAGCCATGGCATTTTCTGCACCTTGCAAATCTTCGTTTACTTCATTCTCTTCGTTCTCTGGAAACTCAGAATCTCCTTCGCCCTTATTTTTATTTCTTTTCTTCGCCATTTTTAGCCTCCTTTGTTAATTTACGGTTTATATAGTCATTCGGGTTGTATGACGCTATTAGTCTTATCTCCGAAAGTGGCGTTCTAACTACTGTCTCATCTTTGGATATTAATACGTCGGAGCCGATAAAACCAATTACAGACCAGTTGCCTTGTGGTGATGCTGGTCTGCCTGGTGGGCCAGATAAGAATTTAATATTCTTAGCTGACTTAATTTGTACTATATCAAATTGTTTAAGCAATGTTCGATCCTAATCAAATGTAAATATAGAAAGAATGAGGAGACTATTATGGCTCTTAATCCCAATGAAAAAATGCTGCTCGAGGCGATATCGTCCATGCTGCAGCAAGATGCTCGCCTCGGAGTTCCTATTCATAATGAAACCTCACATACGTCGCAATTTAGGTGGGAGGGTATAGACGACGCATTCGCGCTAAAAGCAGCTGAATCGCCGTTTGCCGACTCCCTAACGTCCGCGTTCTTTGCAGTACACAGTCATAAGTACATTGACAACCCAACTTTCAAATTATCTTTCGAGAAAGAGATGTCAGCTAGAGCCGTTCCAATGGAGGAACGACTTCAGGCTTTGAAATACCTCGACGCAATGGTCAATGAACTATCTCCATCAAAGCCGTCAGAGCAAGACGCTGGATGGAATCCAAATATGGATGAGATTGCCGACATGACAAGCCATGCGGATAATAGAAAGCCGCAAACTTCTAAGCCATTCACTGGTGGTGGGCCAGCACCCGAAGGCGATAGGGGCGGTAAGGGTGGGATCTATATGGAAGCATTTGAAGATTCAGTTAACGTAAACACCACAAGTGGAATCTGGAAGGTTACATATAAAGTGACGGCAGATCAAGATCAAAAGATATCGGCGGTGCGTGCTATTAACGAAGAGACTAGTGAATCGATAAATAATGTATATGAGAAACTTGGGATAAACGACGATGATTTATGGTCGGCAATAGATAAGGAAATCCGCGAATAAATGCCTATCCTCAATGAGAAATTGTTGGGTTCATTATCAAACCGCCTACGATATCAGCTCGAACGCATCAACATTGGTGGTATTTCTGAATGGGATCCAATATTTTCAAATGCTTACGGAATGGGCAACGGAAATACATTAGTAATATTAATGCGTCCACTCGGCCCCGACAAGCCAGATATCGCTGACGATGCGCAAAAATCAGAAGAACTGAAAACATTAATTGGTGATATTATTAAGCAAAATAAATTAAATGTGTCGGACTTATCATTTCACAAATGGAATACCGGGTTTTTGGCTGCGGTATCACTAAATGAAGCTTGATTATTTGTATAATATGGGGTTAATCGCCTATAAGGGGCAATTTCTAAAACAACAAGACCCGAATAGACCAGAACTAACTGGGCAACCATTGTCGTCAAGGAGCGGCAATCAAGACACGCCGCTAAAGCCAGAACACAGAAAATTCTTTAATGCGCCATCTCCTGGCACTGCTGGAAAGATAGGGTATCCCGACCAATCGTGGAGTAATATTAAGTCATTCACACCAAGCGGGGCAATAGTCAGACCATATAATTTATATTCACACCACTAAGGAACAATACCCTCGCCACCGCACGCTATACACGCACTGCCCTTTAATTTGCCAGTGCCACCACAAGAGTTACAATTGTGCACCAGATAACCACCTCTTATTAAGTCTGGTGGTTTGCTTTTGCTAGTTTCTGCTAGTTGTTTAAACCTTGTCTGTAGTGCAAGATCACCGCCCGAGTTAACTATCTTGATATCTGTCTGCCCACCTTCATTATCTATAATTTTTTTGGGTAAGATAATAGACCCACGCGACGGAGTAGTCAATTTCTGTTGGTCTTTTACTGTCTCTCTTAATGTGGCTTTTGGTAAGTTATAATTGTCGTGTTTTTCAGCGTCACTGGGAGCGTCAGATGACGGAAGAATGATTGGCTCTGGTTCGGCAACCGCAGTTTTTGCGGTAATTTGATTTCTAGAACCCACTTTTTGAGCTCTAAGTCCAGATGGCAATTTATGTGGTTGTATTTGAGCAGCTGGAGCCGGAGCAGCTGGAGCCGGAGCAGCTGGAGTTATTGCGGCTACTTTGGTTGGCTCGATTAGTATTAGACCATACTTTTGGGCCACTTCTCTGGCTTTGCTGATCTCATCGATCTGCTTTGAAATAGCTGCTTTTATTTTCTTGGGAGATGAATCCTCATGGTCTGAGCATATTGCTACATTATATTCAATACTATCGATGGTAACAGTCATCTTGGTATTTAAATTAGTTGCCGAATCACAGATGGCGCATCTATTTAATAGGTTCATGGAGTTCTCCAATGGATGACAATCGACCATCAAAGGTTGAAATAATTGAAATAGGTTTAGATGAAACCCTAAAATTAGAAATAGAAAGGCAATCAATGTTATCAAATGATATCCAAATTAAACTAAAAGGCCAATTGGATGGTCTAAGACCGCAGCCGATTAACAAGAAAGAAACTGCACAGCGCAAATGGGAGGGCAAGCTCGACATCATTTTCAAGATACTCGATAGCGCACGTGGCGAGACTCCACCGAGGTACGTACCCAAAAATGATCTGACGTCTGCCATATCTTGTGACGATAAAGAATTATCGCCGTTGATGCAAAAATTCAAACAATATCTTAGAACAACTAAAGAAGACAAATGGACGTTAACTAAACGCCACATTAAGAACGTTACGTGTTACTCACTTGCCCCGTTTGCTTAAGATTTTTCATCATTAAACACAGCAATTCGACGCATCTATCAAATCTTTCTTTTCTTTCTTCTACTATCATATTTCTAGGCGACGGATGATATATTGCATATACCTTCTTTTTGATCAATTCTGAGTATGTGAATTTACCAAGTGCCTTAGCGTATAAAGCGTCTGGGCACAATATTTCAAAAGGAACTGCACCAAGCGTAATCACAAATTGAGGGCTTATAATTTCTAGCTCCATGAGCAAGAATAACTTACATTTATCTACTTCGCCCGGTTCTGGCTTACGATTGTCTGGCGTATAACATTTTACTATATTGGTGATATAAAAATCATTTCTCGTTAGGCCATATTTTTCAATTTCTTGGTTAAACTTTTTACCAGCATCGCCAACGAACGGTTGATCCTGCTTGCATTCTTCAAAGCCGGGGTTCTGCCCGATCACCATGAACTTACTTGGCACCATGGTGCTAAAAACGTGCGGATCTATACTTTCTTTATGCGCCACCTGATGCCCGCGCCCAAGTTGACATAAGACGCAATCCTTGCATGTGTCACGTAGCGACCTGAGCATCGTCATTCTAGCATCATTCATGGGAATCCAATCAAAATGAGCTCTTTCCCTTTCCATCCTATCTTCTTCATAATCATACATCATTTTAGTGAAAATAGTTTACTTATACTAGATGCTATATCAAAAAAGTAGTCCCACCTAGCATTGCTGCCAATACAGAATATTGATTTTGATTCTAATTTCTTAATTATTTCAATTGGGGGTGCGCCGTCTGGAAATGCCTCTTTTATAATTGTGTTCGATATTATTCTAAACCTATCTTTAGCTAATAAAGAAAAGACCTTTTCGGCATTAGATACTTCGCTATTGGCAAAAAATTGATATAAATTATTATTTAAAACATTAACCTTCCAAAAAGGAATGGCTACGTCACCTATATAACATCTTTGTGCGCCCTCTAAGTTGAAAACGTCAGTCGCCATCAAAAAGACATGATAGTCAAGTGATTTTAGAACTGAGTCGTCACCAACCAATTCGAGTAACGCGTTTAATGGAATTGTACTAATTATTCTATCGTATGATATTTCTGTGCCATCCGATGTAATAACGCGTTTATCTAATATTCTGATGATTTGTGGTGGAGACTTTAATATTTCATCTTGATATTTTGAGATCAATAAATCGTACAATGATTTAGCAGTCAATTCATAGACGTTAAAGTCTCTACATAGCATATTATAGGCAGCTGGATGGCTTTGAAAAACTTTATCGACAATGGTCGACGCCCACGTTCTTTTATTGAATATTAGCTCGCCGCGATATGACACTGCTACTGGGAAATATTTCTTGCGTAATGGGAGGCCAATAAGTGTGGCCAATCTTGGGCCGTCTTCGCTTGCTTCGATGTGGTTGTCAGATATCGGGATCTGATGTGAGAAAAAACGAGATTTTTTATATGCAATAAATTTACTCTGCTCGCCCAATATTAAGTGAGCGAGAAGTCCATTCAACCCACTCCCTAAGATAATATCAGTCAAGTTTCATCGCCCCAGATTTGATCGGGTCACTAAATTCAGATAAGTCAGGCTTTGGTTCTGCCTTTGGTGCCTCAACTGCCTTTGGTGCCTCAACTGCCTTTGGCGCCTCAACTGCCTTTGGTGCCTCAACTGCCTTTGGTGCCTCAATGATCTTCGATGTTTCAATTGACTTGGCTTCAGACGATTTTGGCATCGTATTCTGAAGTTTGGTATTCGGCGGTCCAAGCTTTGGTCTGCCACTATTACCAGGCGATAGGCACCGCTGACATACTACTATATCTTTACCATCTTTAATCACAATGTCTGACGCGCCAAATTGGATCAAATTACCACATTCTGGGCATGTTGTTATATATGCAATTGGCAATACGCCTCTACCTGACTCGTCATGTCCTTGGCCATCGTAATCTTTCCCATCCCACTGTACTGGTCTAGATTCAACTTCAGCGCCATTAACAAATACGTGGCGTAAACTATACGCTAGAACAGTTTTATCAGACATATTAACTTTCTTCTTCTCGCTCATGACCAATCTCCTCCTTTACTCTTAGTTTGCTCCATCTTAGCAAAAACCTGGTTTTTGCAAGATAAACACACATTAAAATCCATGAATTTTCTTTCAACACCCGCATGTCCATCCGAACTAACATCGGCTTTATCAACCATAACCCTAAAATATACAAACTTGCTGCCGCTTATATATAGCGGGCATAAATCACATTTAATACTACCAGCTTTGAATTTATTGATGTTCTTTTTACAACTTTCCAATCTGCTGCTATAGCACGATGGACAAATGTCGAATGATCCAATCAAGCCTCCTGGCCTTACTGATTGTCCAACATTATTTACTTCGATTGCTCTCCACTCTTCTGAATAATATATAAACTCATTTTTCAGAACCATACCGCAAATATCGCATCTGATGCCGTCTTTAGATTGGAGCAGCATTCTTCTTCTCCAGTGGCAATACAATTGAGCCTGATCTAACGTTAAAGCTCAAATATTCTTCTTTCCAAGATACTCTCATTCTAACTCCCATGCCTTCCTTGAATATATTCTCGTCATTGATAGCAAGTTCATCGGGCCACACCATTACTTTGGCAATTTCAATACCATCTGTGACATTTAATTGTTTAAATGCTCCGTTTTTGCCTCTCCTAGTATCAATGCTATCAATCACCGCCTCAAGAATCCCAGTAGATCTAGCATCATCTATAGTTTGGTTGGCGCAATTATATATACCAAGAGGCGAGCTCCAATAATATCCAAGATATTCCTTTTCAAATTTTAGCCTTTCCTCATATGAAAAATCTCCGAACATTTCTTCGAATTGTTGGATTGTCGGATTGTTTTTCGGTTTCCATTTTTCTATATGAGCTGGTATCTTCTTTTTCCTAGGATAATTGGCTAGAAATTCTTTAGTCTGTCTCAGCCTCTCTTTAGCAATATTCTCATCGCTCCACGCTAATTTGGCCGCCACTTCTTCTTTAACGATCTTGGTGTCATTCCCAGATCCATATTTATAAAGATACCAGTTCCATAATGCTTTCCTATTTGGGTGTAATTTATCAAATGCGCCGAGTTTAATTAACCGCTCAAATATTATTTTGTTCTTCGATGCTTGTGACACAAATTCATCAAAACTGGTGCAATCGCGGTCGCCTTGCGCTTTTAATGCAGCTTTATCGCCAATGCCTTTAATGCTTTCTAACCCCAAAGTAATTGTATCCCCGCTGACCGAGAAAGTCTGGCTAAGCTGGTTGTAGTCAAGGGAGCCGAATTTCACTCCCTCAGATCTAGCGATTCCCATATACTTAACCAACTTTTCGCGTTTGCAATTCGTCATGACCGATGCCCACCATTCTGTTGGATAGTGGGCTTTCAACCACAAACACCTAAATGTAATAACTATATAAGCCATTGCATGTGAATTTGCTTGTATTGGTTGACCATCCTGTGGTGAGGTTATGTAATTGTGCTGAATAGATCTCATCTCTGGCGAATATGTCCTCTTAACTCCGATATATCTGATGCTCTTAATATAGCATCCGCTACGATTTGCTTCCTTACCAAGAATCTCGTTGCCCCCCTGTAGAGATATCTCAGGATCGGTTTGCACTGTTTTAGGCCAGACCACGCCACAGCGTTCATCCTCTCTGAATATTCTGTTATCTTGCTCACTCTTACCCTGCAGTGCTTGATTATCGCGTCCCTGAATCCTTTTACTACTTTCGGAGATCCGCAAAATTTTACCATAGGATATCCCTTGCCATTTACGATAATCGTTCCGTCTCCATCCATAAGCCCTCTCAGAAGATGGGAAATAAACCGCATGCGTGGCATTATCTCCCGTCCTTCTTTTCCCTGAATCACACCATATTTGCTTAGGTCCGCTAATAACATCCTGCTGCTGGCTGATATCCTCGATTGCGGACCAGCACGCTGTTTCTTGCAGATTACCATCTTCCTTGGTGTTTTTATATCTTGGCCAAATTGCTCCACCAGCAATTGATCTTTCGAATTGAGCTGCAAACTTACATATCCCCTCCCGTTGTGAACGTACCCATCTGCTATCAACATCCCGATCCAATATGCCTTTTCTGGCGAATCTATCTTCGAAAAGTAATAATGGTTCACACTGTTGGATGCTTGAGTTATAAATGATCTCTGTACGCCATGCTTTTTTATTATTCTCCTTATCGTTCCGTCCGATGAAAATGCTCTTATGTCGTTTTTTATTTCTTTGTATGATGCACCCTCCTGGTACATCCTTACCACTTCTTTCTCTATTTGCAGATTTAGCTTGTGAAACATATTCTCCTCCAGTCATGCTATCACTTATATATTTGATTGCATGACCGGTCTTCAAGAGAGACTTAACAGTTTCCATGTTGCCATAAACATTCATAAATTTATGGCCAATAGTCACGTTCTGCGTAAGCCCATTACTAAACATAACTTGATATATTGGCAGCATGCCATTGTAGTGTATATTGACCACATCGTCGGCTACTAGTTCACCATTATTAAATGACAACAGCTTGAACGGCTTTGGATTTAGATATAATTGTTCTATCGTCGTCCTTTCTAATGTTATTGGATTGACAATGGTCGTGTCGCCGTCTAGGCAGGCATTGAAGCAATATCTAGCAAATGACTCTATTTTACCCCACCACTCAACCGCCTTATCGTGCCCGATTGTTTTGGTAGCCCCAGCAATCATCTTGTCTTTGATCTTTTTTAGTTGATCGGCCCACTTCTTAGCTACAGCCTTTCTCGCGGCTTCGGCTTCTGGTACTGTGAATCCACATATTTTGATGAAGAACTTGCTTAGTTGCTCCTGAAAAACTATAATCCCGTAAGTGTCTGATAAAATTTCTACTATTTTAGGGTCCTCTTTGGTTTTCCAATCATCATTTTTGGCGTCTCTTCTTGCAACATAATCGTTGACCAGCGGTAAAGGTCCTGGTCTACCAAGAGACGTATAAATAACCATGTCATAGAAACTTTTTACACCATGCCCCTTTTGGATTATGCTTTTAGCGAGATCTGTTTCAAATTGGAATATGGTCTCTACTCTTCTCTTATCGGCCATATCTAACGCTAGGTCGTCCTTAAAACTTATGGCGCTCTTGGTGCCATCCGGCAATATTTCCCACCCGGCCCTATCAACCTCGGGGTCCATATCGCCCCAATCGATTATAACTCCGCGATTTTTCTTTATAAACTGTTTGCATATCCATATATGCAAAAGGTTGGTTAAGCCAAGTATGTCAAATTTTATAAATCCAAATTTTGACAGTTGAGTGCTTTTGCCTTCCGTCCACGCCGATGTCCATTGCCCTTTTGGTCCAGATGGGCTTTTAGTAAGAGGAATATAATCACGTACTGGTACGCTTGATATTATTAACCCACCTGCATGTCTTCCTTGGGACCTAATTAATTTCACTAGCCTATACGACATTTTGATTACGCTGTCGTTATTGTCCGCAAATGTCTTAAAATTCGGGTAGGCATTACATGCCGCTTCAAAATCCATATCGTCGAATTCATCTGGTAGTTCTTTAGTAAGCCTCTGCGCTTCTGTTGGGTCAATCTTCATTACCCTACACACGTCTGTTATCGCCAACTTTGGTTTATATGTCTGCCACAACCCAACACTACATACGCGATCCTCACCATATTGTTTTGATGCATATTTTTTAATATGATCGCGTGCTATCGGTAGGAAGTCAGTATCAATGTCTGGATAATCTGGTTGATATACAATATTATGTGGTATGCTGCGTTCTATTGGGTTGATGCTGGTTATCCCAAGAAGCAGTGGAAATACCAACCCATTATGGTTGGTGTCGAACGTTCTTTTACTATCATATAGGTCAATCCAATAATCCTCAGCACCCTGTAACTCTATTTGGTCTAATTCATATCTTAACCTTCCGGTATATTCTGTAGTTCTACCCTTAAACCTCGTGGCGAGGGTGTTGGCCGCCAATCTTTTCAGTTCCTTCCACGTCATGAGCTACACAGTTTCCTAATTTCTTCGTTTCTTTCGAACGTTATTGATGCATTCTTTTCTATTATAAGCTTTCTGATTTCATCTACTAGTTCTTTATTTGATTTTGGCAGTTTTAGCCAATTATCGCCCTCATGCCTTAAGATATCACATACATAGACGTTTGGTGTTGAAATTATTATTGGTGTAACATTCGAACCAAGTAAAGCAAATTTAACCGCCAATAATTCAACATAATTAAGTGTCGAATCTGATTTGACTTCATGCACATACGATCTAATTTCACTACCTATCTTAATTATAACAGCGAACTTCGACCCAGTCTTTTTACTGACTATCCCACCAGTCTCAATTTTCATGTTTACATTCCTAAATTATTCGTGGGAATCCATGGTTGGCATCACTGATGCCATTAATTATCTTAATTAATTGGTCTCTTGAGCTATGTATGTTTCCCGATTTTGATAATAAGTTTATCTCCTCCCTGACGGCATCTTTATCCATTGCATTTTTGGCAATATCAACATACGTTAATGCTAATGGCCTTAGCGTGCAAATAATTATGGCCGATAAATCGTCAATCGCGACATCAATTGCTGATTCATTGTCGTTCAATGCCAGCACCAAGCTACTTGTTACATCTGGCCACTTAAATAGTGTAATATAAGCGCGAATTGGCAAGTCGTCTCCAACTATGCGTATGTAGTTAGCTTGTGCATGTAGGGCTTTGGCCACCAGGTCTCGGAGTAGGCTTAACTTCTCTTTGGTCATGGATAGTTAATCCTAAAATTTCTCTAGCTATTTTAAGCCCATTAATGGTTCCTTGTATTAATATTTTATCGGTTGGCAACAAATTCAATGGTATTCTCTTCTGGTTTGATAACTCCCACACATCACCTTTTCGATCATCATACATTTTGACTAATTTTCGTAATGTATCACAGGTTTGTGTGAAACCAATCGACCTAAACAAAAACCTTAGTTCTGACGTATATTGCTTATGTGTAATGCTGATATAAACATATGATTCGCCCCATACTTCATTTGAATCTTTATATGATCCATCTGGATCAGCCATTATACTAATGGCGCAAAATCCTCTTCTAAGCAGCTGGTCAATTTCTTTATACATTATTCCATTGATACTTTCAGCATGTTGCCGCCTCGAGACGGCGACATGAACCTATTAAATGATAGGTGCCACTTTAATGGATCAAGCTCGTGGATCCCGATTAGAAAACAAACCAATGATCCGCCAGCGCTACCTCTGGCAGGACCAACATCCCATCCACTATTAATAGAATATTGTATTAAATCTCGAATCACTAAAAAGTATGGCGCGAAGCCTTTCGAGATGATCCGACTTAATTCTATCAGGGCTTGCTCTTTATGGGTGACCATCTTTCCATCAACTTCATATTTCTTCTGGCTATTATATAACTCCTTATCCTTGAGAGCATTTAATACTAAAACTGTTAGTTTATCACTAGCGTTTTTAATGGCTGGTAATTTTGGTGATAGGTCTGGTTTAAACCCATCGCATTTTTCTGCAGCTTCAACAGTGTTATCGCAAATTTCTTCAAATTTAGCCTGACTAACATCTGCATTATAGCCATGCTCGTGGAATATAGCCCTAAGATGCGATCTGCTCTTAAAATATTGCTCGCTTGAATTGGTGGTGAATAGCTCAGGATCATCTAATGTCTTTTTTTGGTCAACCGCCATCATGCATTTTTGAACATCAAAGTCTTGTCTGTGAATATAATGGCAATCATTAGTTATGACGGCTTTTATGCCAAATTCATCAGACCATCTCGCGCATGTCGCGAAAGCTTGGATTGACCCGTCAAGGTCTTTACCCGGCATTTGCATTTCAATATATAGGTCCTTCCCAAATATTTCGCGCATATCATTTAACCACTGTCTGGCCATCTCTAAATGCCTACTTGCTTCCGAATTTTGGCCTTTAATGGTTAATTCGTGTGCTGCCCTTATCTCGTGACATACCGGACCATTCATACACCCACTAAGAATAATTAGCCCGTCTTTATGGCTATCAAGTATATCCATCCAGATTCTTGGTTTATAATAATGGCCAATTTCCCATGCATTGGTAGTCATATGGATTAAATTTTTATACCCAACTTGGTTTTTAGACAAAACAGTTACGTGTCTATGCCTGCGTAATAATTCATATTTTTCTAGGTCCAACAATTTCAAAGATGACCATTTATTACCACTTTTTTGGAATTCCTGTAGTTCATTGTGGTGATCATTATAATATATCTCACATCCTGGTATGAATTTTATCTTATATGTTTTGGCCGCAAAATAAGCGTCTGGGAAAGATGCAAGACACCCATGATCGGTTATGGCAATAGCTGACATACCAAGTTCTCCGCACCTTTTCATATAATCTTCTGGTGATGCAATACCATCAAGAGCTGAAAATATAGTATGTGAGTGCAGATGCACCAAATCTTTTGGTCCTGGATATTTAATCTCTATATCATCTATTGCGTCTGGTGTTCTGACATCTTCCATAGTGGCTCAAATACTCTCTGTATATGTTTTGGGCCGCCCCTGTTACGAGGCGGCCCAAAACTGGCCTCAGACGGGACGCTGCTTAATTAAATAAAAAATTTCTGATTGTATCGTATAAATCTCTATCGCCAGGATCAACTAAGTTGCTCGGAAGATAGTTCCACCATCTTGCGAGTATTGAACATTCTCGGTCATTTAGCACGATTGGTTTGCTAACCTGGGTAATTTTCCTTTCCATTGCCCTATCTGCCGCAACTATATCACCGATGAACTGATACCAACATTGCGCGGCTCGTGCTTGGTTTGGCGTTAATACCATTAGTTTTTCTGTTGCTCCCCTCATGATTCACCACCATTAAATTGCTAATAATAAAATACGTTGCGTAGTCTAAATCTTCTTTGCTTTATTTTTGTGCTCCTAAATATTTACGCTGCTTGCTCGCGACAAAAATACTGGTAGGTTGAAGTTATAGGAGGCACCATGCGTTCTATTCTCGCTATTATCGCTGTCTGCATGCTGTTCGTCGGATGCACTAGTTTTGATGACTTTGGCCCCGGTAATATTATGGCCACAGAAAACCAGGTCAATCTCGAGAAAAATGTTGTCCGCCAGCTGAACAACTTTGAAAAACTAGCTAAAGCTAATCCGGAGTGGAAGCCTGAGGATCAAGTGATCTTTGATGCCCAGAAGAAGGCTATTATCGAGCAATTGACTATCAACTATTGTTGGCTTCTGGTCATTAAGGGAGCTGCAGAGTCTGATACATTAGACCCTGCGTTCTTCAGTAGCGTAATTCAGGAGCTACCGGCGTGGGTAGCCCAAGGCAAGCAGATTTACGATCTAATCGAATCGAAGAGAGGTAAGTAATATGGGTATTTATGATCAGCTTGGACTAGATAAGAAGGTCGACCTCAATTCCTTTTCTGCCGATGACGCAGCTAAGGTCTTCGAGGAGGCTGCCGCTAAGCTTCGCAATTCTAAAGCAACCAAAGAAACCATCCAGACATTAACAGCAGCTGGTTTCACAGTTCTCAAGATCCTGTCTATGTTCGTAAAATAACTCTTGTCTGCTTTGATACTCTGCTTCCTTCCAACCGCATCCCAGCCTTGCCCAGCGTATGTGGCAGAGCCGGTTAGAAGAGATATCAAAAAGGTTTCGAAATCGTTAAAGAGGATCGAAATCGAAATGATCTTTAGATATCTTCTTCACGGTGGTTCTAAACGGTTCGGCGATTCTTAATTCGCTTCCCCGACCCGGCAGAGGCTCAACCGCCGAGCGCCTCTCACGCTCGAAACTCCCTTTCGAGAGCCACCTCAGGATGCACATGGTCCCGGCTATAAGCAGTTCGAATTCGCCGGGGAGCACTCGCTCCTGCCAGGATTTTACGACGCCTTTGGCGAAGGCCCGCTCATGAACTGGTTGTTTTACGCCTAACCCGCCGAAGACCTCCGGCGCCTTTAGCCCTTATCAACGGGCGCGGGCTAAAGGAGAACGTTTTGAACGGCGCATTTTTACTTTTGTTTTCGCTTCGCTTAGTAATTCTTTTAACTACTGGTTCAATTTTTGCCATGAATTTCGGTATCGTTTTCACTTTGGCTTTATATACATCAGAGACGTGCAAAGGCATTATATGAAACAGCTAAGTTAGATGCTTTTGTATTTTGTCAATAATATCTTGATATACCTGCTCCAAATCCGCAATATGTGCATATTTGCTTTGTATATCTTTAGATCTAAATTTAATCAGATAACACTGCATCGTCTCGTTATCTTTGTATTGCTGCGCGAGTTCATTTAATTTGGCATCATCAAGCGGTTGGCCAGGGAACACATGATTATATAGAGTCGCTATTTGTCTAGCGTTTGAATTTATCTCTCCACTATCAGATAGGTACTTAACGGTTCTTTCCCCAGCGTCGATCACATCTTCATCGGGAGAAGTTCCCTCTTTCTCGAAAATATGAGCCAATTCGTGGGTGATGATTCCATTGATATTAGGAATTGCACGCTTTGGGTCTTTTAATATCACATCGGCGTATAATCTTATTGCGCTCCCATGCGCTTCAGCATTAGTCTTACCATCAGCAGATTCTGGGTATACTACTAGATAAAATTTTCCGTCTGGATCAATATCTTTAGGCAATTGAATTTTATTTCCATGTAATATGCCATTCTGACCAGCAATCGTATATAATATCTTGCGCAATTCTGTCGGAGTGCTTGGTTTCTGCTCTAGAGCACGCTTTATAATATTTAATATAAAACGCGATCCGACAGTGACCTTATCTTCTTCAAATAAAACACTAAGTTTCACACATTAATTTTGATCATAACGCAAAGATATTGCATGGATCCTAAAGACATAGCCAAATTAATAACTGAAGACCCAGATGTGCCAACGGCATCAGATGAGGGGTCGCAGACATATGAAGATGAAACTGGCTTATATGAAATAAACATCAGAAAACTTTGGATAATAACCAAAAACAATCCTATAAAGTTCGTCAGCACCAAATCATTATATAAAAATCTTATAAAGAGAGGATGGCAATTTGGAGAAGATAGCGAATGGGAAGCGAGAGCAGATCTTAATTACCCGATAATATTAGATGAAACTGGAGATTTAATAGATGGGACGCATAGGATAAGAAAGGCATTAACTATTGGTGCAAAGACAATCAAAGCAACTATCGCGACTATCGATCAAATAAAGGAAGCGTCAACGTGGATCCCAAAGACATAGCTAAACTGATCACTGAAGATCCAGATGTCTTTTGTGAATTAAGACAACCGATGGTTGGATATTTAAAAGACACCTTCCCAAAGGTTCCGGATTATGTCATCAAAGATTTTATATATCCTATAATAAAAGATGATCCAAAATGGGCTAAAGAATGGAAATCAACATGGTTATCTGATTCGACATGGAAATTAGAAACAATAACCGTTACTTTAGACATTTTTATTCCTAGAATACGTCAAAAACTCAAAAGAAGAATTGAAGGTGAAAACCCAGATTTGGTTCCACGAGACGCAGAAAGGCATCAAAAGCAAAAAGAAATAATAAAAGCAGGACCATCAAAAGAACCGATAATAATGATAAAGCGCAACGATGGCTATGAACTGATTGAAGGATGGCATAGAACAATACAGTCTTTGTTGGCGTGGCCAGAAGGATATGAACAAGCCGCTTGGGTTGCATATCCTTCTGGTGAATAAAACTCGGTGCGTTTTACTCTTGGAGTATACAATGATCGATCCCAAAGACATAGCTAAATTGATTACCGAAGACCCGGACGTGCCACAAGAGCAGGACGAGCAGACTGCAACGCTCGACGACCGCACCTTCGGGAAGGGCCACGATCCCAAAGATCCGAGTGGCATGAGAGAAGAAGACAGGATAGAAAAGGCAGCAAAATCCTTGGGATATATCGACACAGACAAAAGCACTGGAGAAAAATTCTGTGGTAATTGCCACAAACCAATTGGATCATTATATAAACCATTGTCTTTAGCGTGTAATAGTTGTAAACGTCCATTAAAATATGCAAGCCGTGCAGATGCGATGAATGCCGCAAAAACACAACCAGCTCAACAACCAGCTCAACAACCAGCTCAACAACCAGCTCAACAACCAGCTCAACAACCAGCTCAACAACCAGCTCAACAACCAGCTCAATCTCAAGCCAAGAAACAATATGTCGCTTGGGTAGAAGAACAATTTCATGCTGCTATAGAAAAACTTAAAAAGCAGAGGGAAAGTGGGCAGATGACTGGAGAACAACAAAAAGCCTACCTACCAAAGTTGAACGAGTGGTATAAAAACGCGTTACAAGCGGCACAAAACAATAGTTAGCAATTGATCGAAGTGTTAGTTCTTGGGCAGACCGATGAAATTAGCTGTATTACTTGAAGATGAACGATACACACCTAACTTCGTAGATCTCTTAATGTCCGAATTTGAAGATCTTGGATATAAAGTCGACGCTAAACATGAAATAGGATTGACTGCCGATCATGATTTTAGGGTGTTATGGGTTAGTAAGAAAGACAACCCACACATTATAGCAAACATTGGAACGCACGTACTGTATTTCTCAAACGTCAAAGAAATAATAATTAACATATCAAAAGATGACAAAATAATTGATAGTTTTGCGGTCCCATGGGATCCATATAAGCAAGGAAATACTGAAGATTTAATAAAGACCGTTTGTGATCGATTAGATAATCAAGATGTGCCAAAACCAATGAAAGTTGATGGCCCTGTTCCATCAGACAACCGCCACGTATATCACATAACTAATCTAGAAAATGCCCTGCAGATTGCAAAGCAAGGCTTATTAACACATAGTCCATCATATGGAACTGACCAGGAAACGTGGCCAGACGGCACATCAGGAAGAAGAAGTTATTGGATGAACAGTGCTGAACACATATGGCAGTTCGCGCCAGATGAAGGTCAGGCAGTGCTCTTAAGAGCACGGCTAGACCATAATTTTGAAATAGAACACACAACAAACGACTATTATGCCACAGACACAATCTGGCCACACCTTATTGATATATATTGCGAGGATGGAAAGTGGCATAGTTTGGTATAAATGGTGCATGATGAATCCACAAGATGCTAACTTTATAGACCCATGTAACCCAGTGAGATGCAATAATCTGCATACTGCGGATTGCAACGACAATATGGTGTACTGTCAAGATTTAGATGAAACTATAGGTATGGTTGGTATATCAAATTTGATAATCATCAGATTTGGGAAATATACTATTGTCGCGCACCGCAGCAGAATAGAAGATGTCAAAAAGATGATCGACATATTTATAAATAAATAGCGTATGATTAACTTTCCAAAAAGAAATGTAGCCCAGCCAGTAATCCAACCTTCCAAAAACACTGAAGTAGTTGTTTCACACCAGCAGCTTCCAGAATCCCAAAAACAAGTAAAACACTCATGCCCAGGAGCTATATGGAACGATAAGTTATATCCATCAGAATTATGGCAGATGCATGATGACTTAGATAAACTCGCTTATAGGAAATTATCGCAAAAGGAAGCTGACGAAATTAGGGAGAGAATTTGTGTGTCGTTAAGTCAAGCCGAATTGATAGCCGATGATAAGTTATTTAAATTCGTGCAAGACTCAATAAATTCAGTTGGGATCGACCAATATTCCAATATGCTTAAACAAGCAATGACCTCAGACTCGCAGATATTATTGGCTCTTAGATGTTATGCGGCTGCGACGTCTGAATTTCGCGCTCGAGACACCATAGAGATATATTCAAACAAGAGTATGAACTCAATTGAGTTTTTCCCATCATCTTGCCAGGTAGACTCTACCTGCCTAATTGACAGACCTGAATCTGATGACGATGACCCATATTGGAGGTCTAAAAATCATAGTAGCTCAAAGCATCGCAAAATTAGAAGTATAATGACTGACCCAGAACCAACCGAGAGAGACAAAATGCCGTCCTCTATCGCAGGGCAGATGTCTAACATATTAAGCGGATTCGGAATCAATGTCCAAACTAATAGAGATGCTTGGGACGTACTAAGTGTTAAATCTAAAACATCATCTGTTGAAGACCGAATCATCTCGAGAATCGCATATTTAATCATGAATGCCAATGTGCGAAAAAATATAATAGCTAATCATAAATTAGCGGGACCAGCATAAGTTGGTGGCGGACTAAACTAATGAATCCAAAGGATCCTAAAGACATAGCTAAGTTAATAACTGAAGACCCAGACATTCTGTCTGAGGAATATTGTAATTCGTGTGGTGGGTGGGACAAGAAACAGGGTGGTACTGGACATAAATATGGTTGTCCTAAAGGTGGTGCTGGTACACCAATCGCCGCTTTGGTTGATGACACCAAAGAAATAGCATTATCAATACGCGATCAAGTAATAAATGCACTTCACCAAAATAAGAGTGGATGGTATGTTGAACCATGGGTAGATGCCCTTAATAAATATCTAACTAAATATACTTTAGCAATGTCTGTTGATGAAAACGACGACGTTAAACTTACGTTATACGACTACATCGATGATCCTGTTGCTATGAATAAACCAGGAATAATGGTTGGTATACCAGATATAGAACGAGCTGAGATATATGCTGCTAGTAAAAATATGGTAGCTATTGATCATGTTTGTAAGAGAATGACCGAAATGATGGCTGATGCTTATAAAATGGATACCAAAAGCTAATGGAACCAGCAGATATAGCTAGGTTTATTACAGAAGACCCAGATATACCAAATAGGCCAATGCTATATATGCCAATTGGACCTTCTGGTATTGGTAAAAGTACATTTCTAAACAAGCTTAAAAGACACAATCCAGATATTGAAGTCTTTTCGCTTGATATTCTTCGCCACCGCTGGTACGACCCAAAAGATTATGCTGTAGCTTGGAAGAAATCGTCTGAAGACTTGCAATTTTCAAATAAAGCTAATGATGAATTTATAAGATTGATTCAAACTGGGAAAGACATATATGTTGATAATACCAATCTGACACCTAGGCGTAGGTCTTTTTATATTGAGAACGCTAAGAAATTTGGATACGTAGCTATTGCAATAACATTCCCAGGCGCGGACGTCGAAACTCTGGTAGCTAGACAACTAACGCGTGGAGACAAGAGAGTGCCGGAGGATGCCGTGCGTGGGCAATTTAATGCTCTGATACCACCAGAGGAAGAAGAATTTGATTACACCATGCAGGCATCATAAATATCTTACTGACGACAGGCTCACTCGTAAGTCATAGGACTAAATATGAAACTAATACAATTAATTGGCGAAGGCTGGGATGAGATGGGCATACAAGATCCTGGGATATATGATGTTATCGAAGCTCATGACCATTCGATTTCGAATCAAAGTGAAATATTAAGAAGCAAACAGTGTGGGTGCTTCTACTGTGGTATGATATTCCCACCATCTGAGGTCACCGATTGGATGAATGAAAATCCACATCCTAAAACCGGTAAGCCACGCGAACCGACTGCCCCATGCCCATATTGTAACAAAGATACTGTGATAGGAGATGCGTCAGGATACCCAATAAATCAAGAATTTCTAGATAAAATGTATGAACATTGGTTTGGAAGATGAATGTTTGTTTTGATGGGCCATCTGGAGTGTATTAGAAGATGAACACTATTCCAGAAGATATGGCGAGATTAATCACTGAAGATCCTGATGTGCACGATTCAGATTATATATCGGTGATCATTACGAGCACTGGGGACATCGTAAGATATCGCTTCGTGATCGAAGGAAATGAAATGGGCTTGAACGATGCGCGCAGGTTACTAGAACGCGCTGGATTTTCCGGAGCAGAAGCCATAGAATATATTCGCGCTCTGCGAGAGAAGAAATTTGTCCAACAACCTGATGGTACATTAGAACCAATTGATGAAAAGCAACCAGTGCGTGAGTCAGATATTTCAATAGAAGGGAAAGAGTGGTTTAATATACTAAAAGATAAAGAGCAAATCATAATAAAACAAGCGCTTGCAACTACTTCTAAGATCTCAGCACCACTTTGGCACTTTAGCGATCTGGCTGTTCGCCAATTTGTTTCTGATACATTCAATTTCACAAAATTATGTAACCACGTCGAAAAACAAATTGGGTCGCCACGTGATAGAATAATGATGGGTGATTGGCTCCATAAAGCCAAAAACCTAGGGTATATTACTGATATTGATCATAATTTTGGCGTAAGATATATGATAGATAATTTATATTTTTAGGCTTGAGATAAATGAAACTTACATCACAAACATCAGGTCCAGACGGAAGCATCATTAAGACTATGTTATGCCTAAAATGCCAAAAACCATTCTTGACCTGGGCTGGTAGGAGGTTATGTTCAGGATGCACCAAAATCAACGATAACGAACGATGTTATAATAGACGAACAATGTTTGGTTCAATGCGTGGTTTAATTAAAAAGAAATCATATAGTGTCTAATTATGGATGCAATAACACCTATTCTACCATTCTCGCTATGGGTATACAGAGGGAGAAATGTTGTGGTAACATCAAGTAGGATATGCGGAGACTTATGGGAAATAGAGTATGTTGATTCTGAGAAGATTATTAAATTAATTAAAATAACGTGCGATGAATGGGTGAAGAATTCAATATTTATAGATCAAGTCGACGATATATAATTTTATGGTTAACCCAAGGATAATTCACCTATTGTGTGGTGGACACAATTCTGGGAAGACGACGTTTGCTAGATATATGCAAATTGGGAAGAAGAATATTTATAGAATATCTATTGAAGAACTTGCTTTTAGCATAGGATTCGGAGACAACGACTATGAGATCCTCCAGCAGCTCATTGCATTTTTTATAGTTAGAGGAGATATCATAATAGATACAACGATATATAATAAACTTTCACATAGGAAATCGATAATCGACATAGCAAGAAAACTTGGGGCGGCAATATGCGCCTATGTTGTAACTCGCCCAATTGATCAATGTTCCAGTGATGATTATACAAAAGAAGAAATAGAAGAAAGTCATGATATAGATATGCCGAAATTGCTCGAAGGATTTTCCAAAGTTATAACTGTATCGTGGATCCAATCGATTGACTTAATCTCAGTCGATAACACCATAATTAATGCTAAACCAATAATTACGGTTATAGAGCACATTCCAGACAATATGCCTATATCTGTTAAGCAAAAGAAGAAAATAATCAAACATAACTTGGAACGTGGTAGGCAAAACCTATTTAGGCCAAAACCATGACAGAAGAATTAACACCGTCTCCGCCCAAACTGCCATCCAGGGGGATGAAAGATGGCGACCAAATCATCGATGGTAATGGTAATATATTCGAGTATAATACTGAGCATGATACGTGGGTATACAAGGGCAGGATTGAATCTCCAGATCTTGTTACTAGATATAACGATGGTTTGGTATACCCGTCGCTTTATAAGAGAATGTTATTAATTCAAGAATTAATAGACAAAGGAATGGATTTTGGTTTATTCAAACTCGATACTCCAGGTGACATTCCTTATTATTATTTCTTCTATTCGTCTGATGATCTAATAAGATTTTATCCAAGGCCAAATGGTAAGTTGCAAATTGAACTTGATAGGAATAGGTTATACCAGAAGCTCCTACGTAGTTGTTGTGCCGGTCCGAAAGGACAAGTTGGGTTAAAAGGCATAACTGGTAGAGATGGTATACCAGCAGAGCGCGAGCGATATTTCCTACCAACGCATGCTTCTGACAACCAGTTTGAATTTGAAACTACAGTCGACACACCAATAGATGCGGACATATCACTTAGATTATATCGCGCCAATACGATCCTAGTTGAATATTTAATTAGGATATCTGGGGGGACGTCGCCAATCGTAGTTGGTGGAAGCGAAAGTCAGAACCTGACTGATCAACAAAAACAAGCGTCTGAATTAGAATATGAGGCGCATGGAGATGTACAAAATAACAATATAGATGCGGCCATTATTAAACTAGAAAGTATAGTCTCACTTGGGATTGATGTCGTTAGAATCCAAGGAATAATTGATAGTCTATTAACTGCTAGTGTGTGGCCAGAAGAATCGAAGCCTCTCACTATTATAATATATGATAATAGAATAGATATTAGTATCACAAATACTGAAATCAATTTTGATCATAGCACTAATAAGATATGGGGTACACTATCGTTTACTAAAGGTGCTAGTGATATTTCAAGTTGGAGATATAAAGTAAGGCAGAGAGGGCCAAAAGGTCAAGCTGGAAGGGATGGCTCGCCATTTTTGTTTGTATCAAACCAAATACTTGCAGATACATCGATACAATCTGGGTCAGTCATATCTAGTTTGCGAAAATCTGACCTTACAAATAGTATGTTCTCTTTATCTTATTCGTTACCAACAGATGTATGTGTTAGCAATTTAGCCTTAAGCGCCAGTTCACTACCGGTTGGTGATATTATGCAAGCGAAATTCGCGGCTGCTAAAGTCACAACCAGGAGATGCAAAGACATTGGATATTATCAATATGCACCACCTGAATATACACCGCCGGAATTAGAACTGCCATCGTGGGAGCCGACGCCAGATTGTCTATCAGCCGCACGCTACAATGCGTATAAATTTGAATGGTGGGACTTAACGGATCCTAAATATCCATTTAGAATAGTGACTCCACCACGGCCAAATGAGCAATGTTGCCAGGAGCCGTTCTTCTGGTGTCCAAATGTTGGGGACAATCCATGCGGGGTCAACCATTGGAGATGTGGCGAGCTTGAAAAACTGCCATCTGGCGCCGCCAATGCGCAAGGACTCGCATGCGATGGTGAAGCTAAAGAGCCAATTCTGAAGGCCCCAAAACCACACCCACCAGAATGTGATTGTGATTGCGATAGCCCAATCACATTTGAGCTACAAAATGGTGGGATGCAATTAGATCAGATGGTGGTTGACGAATCAAATCGACTCCAATCATCTACGCAATATAGTGTTGTAGATGGAAGAACAGACACATACAAAGCCAACATAAAATCTAACGGCCCAGTTGATATTACAGTGCAGCTCGATTGGAAGCCAGAATTGTGCGGTGGTTCAAAAGAGCGTGATAATTGTCAGTATCAAGATAATTGTTCTGTCCATAGCACTATAATATTTGAGGACAATAACAAAAACGCCGAAATAAGCGGCGGCGGTGCATCTGAGCTATCGTCTATACCAGGTAATGTTACGTTTATGGTTAAGCCATTGTCTGGTGTAGATGTTGATATAGTTATAAATGTGATGATTAATGATACAAGATCGCAATGTTGCCGAGGTTATTCTATAAGAGTTACTTCTCAATATAAAGGAACCATAGAGACTTTAACGCAACAAGCGAATGTCCAGGTGGTAGATATCGGCTGGGGTAGATAACCAGTATTTAATCCGCATTATGAAGATCATCGTATGTGCGGACATTCACTGCGGCGTTCACAATAAGCTTGATGACTGCTTATGGTCAATGCGGACCATAAGACAATATGCGAGAGAAAATGGGATAGATGTAGTTATGGTGGCTGGTGATCTTTTCCACGATAGAGTCAATCTAAATATTAAAGTCATTTCTGATGTTGCTGACTTTCTAGATGAGACAAAGTATACTTATGGGCAAGAATGGGTAATGTTCCCAGGTAATCACGATATGTTTCTTCGACACACGTGGGACATTAATTCGTTACGTCCAATGAAGAGGCTGATGACATTAATTAACGATGTTGCATTGATTAAAATTGGCGGACGTAGATTTAGGATTATACCGTTCATCCAGAATGAAGATGTATACATGTCGGTGCTTGATTATTATGATGATAAGGCTGAAGATGGTGAGGTGCTTTTAACGCACGTTGGAGTATCTGGTGCAACATCTAATGTTTGTTTCCTGATGCAGCATTGGGGGGCCGTTAGATTTGACCAAACCAAATTTGAGAAGGTGTTTGCTGGCCATTTTCATTGTAACCAACAGATAGGCAAAGTATTGATTCCTGGCAGCCCATTACCGTTTAGGTTTGATGAGGGAATGGTTAGCCATGGATTTTACGAGTATGATATAGAATCGGGAGAAGCTAAATTTATCGATATTAAGATCGGCAATCGCTTAATTGGTGGCACTCCTCCACCAGATTTTATAACTATACTCGAGCCAGATGCTGCAGGACTTGACCTATCTAATTGTAACGTTAGAATTATGCTAGATACAACTAAGTCCCGTGACGAACTAAACGATATAAGAGCCAAATTGGAATCTAAAGGCGCCATTAAAATATCCTGGATAAAAGCCAAAGAGAAAGAATTGTCAAGCAATGCTGAAGCGCCGGTAGAGCCGACGTCGCTATTTGAAAAATATCTAATATATGACAAGCCCAAAGGACTCAATGAACAATTATTGATTGGTCTAAATAAGCAGATATTAGACGAATCATTTAGTTTAAAACCAGAATTAGAGGAAGACCATCAATAATGGGCAAGCTAACTATAAGCGATCTGGAAATTAGGAATTTTTTATCGTATGGTGATTACGATACTAATTTGCATATCGATGGCTTAGGACCAATTCTTATCGTTGGTAATAAAGATGATAGCGATGGATTTCAAGATAGTAATGGTAGTGGAAAATCAGCACTTACCACAGCTATAATATGGTGCCTATTTGGCAGAACATTTTCTAAAGATAAGCCTGGCGATAAGATTGTAAATTGGGATACTGGTGAAAATTGTGTCGTCACAATCAAGACTACTGACGGATGGGAAATTAGCAGGACCAGGAAAACGGAAGGAAGGAATGAGCTGTCGATATCGCTAAACGGTGAAGATAGAACGCTATCGACAACAACCAATACTCAGCAATTTATTGATGACTTATTTGGTCTTGATTTTGACATATTCGTGTCTAGTACATTTTTTGGTCAGTTTTCTAAGCCATTTCTAGAAATGGCAGATGCCAAACGTAGAGCTGCTTTGGAGAGATTGCTTAATCTTGATAGACTTAATCTGTGGGCTTCTGTTGCCAAGTCTAAAACTGAAAAAACTGAGCAGGCCGCTACCAAATGTTCAATTAGTCTATCTGCTTATGAGGCAGAACTAACTAGATTAAATGATCAATTGTTGAGAACAGTGGCTTTGAAGGATGAATATGATAAGACTAGATCTATTAAAATAGAAGAGTTTGAAAAACAGATAGTTAACAAGAAAAAAGAGCGTAATTCGATAGACGTGCCGGATATAGAGCGTCTAAAGATAAGGTGGGACGCAATATGTAAGATAGACGATAAGGTTAAGGAATATCAGCGTAAAGAATCAGCTATAAAGACCTCAATAATACAAAATAGAGAGAAGATAAATTCAAATAACGACAGAATAGCCAAATGCGTCTCTAAAGTTAATGGTGGAAAGAAATACGATATTGATCAATTGAAAAAGGAACATGTGATTAGCGCAGAGTTGTCAAAGAAGATTATTGACACCACCAGCGCAATAAACGTTCTTCGCAGAAAGATGATGGAGAAGGAAGTTGCATCACAAAATATTGAATCGTCAATTCGAGATTGGGACGCCGCATCTGGTACAATTTGCCCAAAGTGCAAGCAGAAGATAGGTAAAGAACACGCAATAGACATGTGCGGGCCGATGATTGATAATGTAAGTAAGCTTAAAATTGAAATAGAATCTATCGCATCAGATATTAAATTCCATGAAGATTTAATATTAAAGCTCCCTCCAATACCCAAAATAGCGTCGATTGAAGATGCAATTAAAATTAATTCGTCAATTCAAATGATGCTAGATGATATTGAGCATACGACTAGCGAAAATAATAGGCTATCATCTGACATCATCAAATATGAGGCTGACCTCATTGCTATAGATGATATGCTACGCAAAGTTGCCGAGCAGGCTAGGCAATCAACGCCGACAATTACGATAGATAGCGCAATGAGATTAAAGTCTCTGGCTGATTTGTTGGATCAATCAATATTAAATCTTAAGACACAAGTTGATTCGTTATCTATTGAGGCTAACCCACATTGTGGAACGATTGATCTAATAAAATCACAGATTGCTGGTATTTCCAAGAAAATTGGTGAGTCTGATGCTACTAGACTGAAATTTAATATGTTGTTTGAGCATCTATCTTATATCAAGTCGGCATATGGAGATAGGAACAAGATAAAGCAGTTTGTGCTAATGAACATGATGCCAATTCTAAATAGAAGGATTCAGTATTATTTGGAAGCATTTAGTTGCGATTTTGGGATAGAGTTTACACCAACATTATCGGTGTTACCGTCAAAGTGGGATTATGATCTATGCTCTGGTGGTGAGAGAAAACGGATTGATATGGCAATGATGTTTGCGTTGCACGATTTATTTATAAATATGTATGGGCAGCAATGCAATATAATGGTCTTAGATGAAGTTGATGGGGCGTTGGATAGTAGAGGTGTCGAATCATTCACAGAAGTTATTATGAACGATTTCTGTGGTAATTTAGACTCGCGTCCTAAACCAAGTACGATTATGATAATAAGCCATAAGACCGATCTTCTTGACGCGTTCCCATCTAAGATATCAGTTAGGAAGAGAGGAACCTTTTCTTACATAGAATCAAATATATAATATGGATCAAAGGACTCATAATATAATCCGTGCAGCGATGCTTGAAGAACTAGTCAAGCGTCTGTTGATAAGATTCTTTAAAGATAAAGGATTTTCTGAGCCATTCGATAATCCAGTATACCCACCAATAATGTTCGATGTACCATTTAGGATCCCAGAATTAATAACCAGCGTTGAGATTGTGCCATATGTCGATAGAATGGATCCAATAACCAATGTTGTAACTATAGGGTGGAATTTATTTGTTCTTGGCACCAACAGAATGGACCTTGGCACATCAACACACCCTAATTTAATGGAATTCAGAAGAAGTTTAATGGGATTCCACAACCCAAATCTTCCAAGCGAGATGAAGAAGACACCAAGAGATATAATAGACTTTATTATGTCAATAGTAAGCAGGAATAAAGGGTCGATATTAGAAATGCCTCCGGGCGTGCGTATTCCAGCTATGGCTCACTTCTTGCCGCCGTTGGGGCTTAATAAACCAATGATCGGCCCAACGATGTCTGGTAGTTGGTATGAGAAGAATAGGCCAGTATATTAGTCAATATCAATTAAGCCAGCTATTTTATCAACATCCTCGCCATATTTTCGTGGCTTAACTGTGTGTTTATCAATATATTCATATGAAATCTGAAAAGCACCACTAAATGCCTTACCCTTTGGGATATTTTGAATAATTTCTGACCTTAGTCTATTACCCATTTGTATTTCTGGTATCCATGCCTTCTTGGTTATGCGTATGCGTCTTTTGGCAGAACCAGCAATTATAGTAGTGGTATCGCCTACCTTCAATTCATCTTGCAATTGATATGTAATAGTTTTACTTCCAGATTCGACACCATCTTCATACGATGGTGGTACTTCTATTACTATTGCCATGTTCACCTCAAACGCTAATTTATGTTTGAGGAGAGTCCGGTCCCATTCCAAGTGCCAGCATTTGCATCCTGATGATAGAATCGAATTTCTTTATTTCGTTTGGGTGTATGCCAAGGTAGCTTGCCACATCTGATCTCTTCGGATGATTGCCAAACTTTTCGTCGAAATCCAGTGGTGGACACGCCCTTAATTGCACATATTCTACGATCTTTGGTGGTAATCTACTAATAAGCTCCCTCATTGCATCACTACTGAATAGTGAGTTTAAGTTGGTAGCCGTCTTGGTTTTGTCAGCGATTTGAGATTCAAGGACATCTCTGACGGTTTGATCGCTGTCTTGATTATATTGGTCGTCAAATGACTTAGTCTGTATGTATTGAGCGTCTACAATACGTCTCGATATGGTTGGGGTCATACCGATTGGTTTGATGTAGATTCCCTCTCCCTCCACCACTTTGATATCAACATTGAGTGCAATGAATTCGCGTTTCAACTCTCCAATTTTGGTCACGATCCACATCGGCAATAAACCGGTTGAAGTCTTGATCATCGAAGCGTTGTTTACAACCTCGTACTTGATTGATTCCTTACCAGACGAAAACAACGATGTTATGATTTGTAGCGCGACGGCGTCAGCGCTACCCTTAATTATTTTGGGAGTTTTGGACATGGGTCTTTTATTCTCCTTGATGATCTGTCCGAAGAGTTCCCATCCATAATTCTTGACGAGTTTTCTCATCTGTGAATCGTCGAAGATTACTTCCGGGTTGGTTCTCCGGGACCTGATTATTAGATGAATCGGCTTAACCGCAGGCAGCACAACCATCTGCGGATCGAGTTGAGAAGGCGAATACTCGTCTTTCAACTCATTATATGCCATCCTCATCACTTCTGGGTCCGACCCTATCACCAATGGTTGCGGGTCACCCATGTGAATTGACTCAGGCGTCACTTTACCGATTACAACTTCTAGCCCTTTGTCCCGGCCTTCGACGATGCGGCAGATGTCGCCAATTTTGGCATTTGTTTGGCTAAAGTCGCCATTGATTTTGGTTCTATGGCTTTTGGCCTTAGGTGATGCTGGTCCAAAGATAACGTTATTATCTTTAATGATGACGAATCTTGTTGATTCATCAGGATTAGTAAGCAATGCTCGTACGTTGGTTGTGATATCGATAGTTTCTTCGGGCGTGCAGATGTGTAAGATATGTTGCGGTGGGATGGGCAGTATTTCTTCGGCAGATATAGCGATATTATCACCTATCTCAATTACATCTCCATTATATAGCATTGTCTTTTTTCTTGCAATATGGCCGTTGATCGTGGCCTTGCCGAACATTCTGCATTCCAGTGGTACATGATATGTGAGAGACAATACGGCACGCCACGTTGATATCCAGAATTCAGTTTCAGCAACATCCTGCGAATCTAGATACTCACCCTTAATGGTTCTGGCCAGTTGTCTTTTGAATTTACCTTTACTTGATGCAATCTCAGGGTCGTTAATCATTTTAACGGTGATTTGGTCTACATCAAGGCTCTGATCGCGGTTAAGGTTCTTTGACGTATAATTGACCAAACTACCTCTGAGACATAACCGTGCAACTTGCATCTTGTTTCCCTCCCTCTTAGATGATATAATGCATTTTTAATATTGCCATGTATTTTAACAATATTTAGGAGATGATTATGAATTATGTATCTTCAGAAGAAATCGAACGAAATTGGTCTAAATGGAAAATAGAAAAATGTGATAGCGCGTGGGAAGGGCTCCAGCAACAGGTTTATAAGATCTGTATCGGAATATCAACTAAATTCAGACCAAAAGATGAAGAAGAGCACGCCGATCTAGCACACGAAGCATTTATTTTGACCATGGATAAGATTAAAGACGGTAGACTCACGTTTGATGATAGAGCACCAGTATTCAATTTACTAACCACGACTATCTTCAGACATTTATACAGCTTAAAGAACAGAGACGCCCGCAGAAAGACAGCCATAATTAAATACGCAAAAAGAGCTTTATCCAACGTGGACATCAAAGATCAGCTGTCATCGACGCAATTAAATCATATCTGGGGCTCTCTGTCAACTATTGACAAGACTGTCATCACATAACATATTCAAAAATATATATGATATGAATTTAAAAGTTAATCCAATATTCAAACCAGTCAGAATTATAAAAGTATCGTCCATATCACAATCAATTTCACTACATCCAAAGGGAGCTGTCAAAATACCTACAGTTTATAATAGGGTGCCAGCAGTAAAACCGCAGCAGCACGTCATTATAAGAACGCCGCCAAAGTCATCATTGGCGCCAACCATCACCAAACCAAGATCGTCTGTGATACCAAATCAAGTTTCAATAATAAGACCTAAGACAAAAGAGAGAACCCTAACTCAGGTGCGCCCAAGTCATCTTCGTAAAGCACAGGACGCGCTTCTCGGGAAGCACTTAGATAAGATAAGAAACCTACGAGGGATTGGGCATAGCAGAATTTTGGTTATCTTAGCATGTGGGCCATCTATCAATCAAGCTCCTCTTGATAAGTTGCTTGGGCACGTTAAAATAGACATTATGTGCATCAATAAACCAGAGTTAAGAGTCTGGCCAAGCAAATATTGGATATTCTGTGATCAATCACAATACAATAGAAATCAAGAATTTTGGTCTAGCTACCAAGGAACAATTATTAACGCATCTTCGGTTAGGGCCACACATCCAAATCAAATTATGGTTAAGACGATGGCTGGTAAGGGGTTCTCACGCGACCTAACTAGAGGATTCCATATTGGGCGATCAACGACGTACGCCTCGATGCAAGTCGCATTGTGGATGGGGTATGAAAAATCATATATATTCGGATGTGACATGAGTGCAGTTGATGGCAAATTGCACAGGTATGGACAGAATCCAGACGTATCAAATGAGAATAGAATTAAACGATTTGAAAAAGAAGCTGAGCATTACGATTATGCTATTAGCACCCTTAAGCCAGAGGAGTTAGCGAGATTTACATTCTGCTCATCACACAATAAGTTTAAATTTGTCTCGAGCTTTGAAAATTTAGATCAAATTGGAGCGGTAGATGTTATTTTGAATCGAGCCAATGAACTGTTGACCAAAAAGGAAACTGAGGCGCAAAAATAATTAGTAAAACAGGAGGTAGTCATGGCAAAGAAAACCAATTCACCAAGAATGGGTCAGCAGACCAAAACATCCGCCAAAGGAGGCCATGGTGGTGGCGTAAAATATGGGATGGTAACGCTTGGCCCAGGATTTACTAAGCCGAAGCCCGCTGGCATTAATCGTGGAAAGTCAGTTTCTAAACTACCACAGCCGAAAAGCGGGTTTGTAAAAAGCATTTCCGAGGGAGCCATAGCAAGGCCAAGTGTTGTTTTTGGCCGTGGTTTTGGGATGAACCCATTTCTTATGGAAGCCAAGAAATGGGGCCAGACGGCGCTGAAGAAGGCAGATAAGCCGCCATCTAAGGGCGGGACCAAGGGGTCACTTAGGAAAGCATTGGGCAAGAAGAAGGGTCAAAAAATTTCTAGGACAGAACTTAAGAAGACGATTGATAGTTCCAAGACCACGCCAAAGGTAAAGCAGAAGGCGCTTGCGATCTACAACCTTGGTGGTGGTAAGAAGGGAAAGAAAAGTAAGTAGTTTATGCATGCGCGGTCGTATTTGACTGCACATGAGCATACTACACAACACCACCTGCTATCTTGCAGGGCCAGTTGAACACGATTTAATGGCCAGCTCTTGGAGAAACGAGCTGGCCATTAAATTATCGGCGATTGGGATAAAAGTATATGATCCATTAATCAAGCCAAAATGGTTCCCATCATCATGTCGCATTAATCCTGCTGTGTATAGGGAGGTTCTGCGGGACGGCCCCGCAATTGCTAAGACAATATGTGGTGAGGACAACTTCACCACCATCAATGTGCGCGATGTATTCACGGCTAATGCTTATATGCGTAAAGTATGCTTGAGAATTGTTAGTGCTGTGGATTGGGTTATATGCTATTTGCCAATCAAACCAACTTTTGGGACTTGTGAGGAGGTATACGACGCCATATATGAAGGCAAACCAGTGTTGTTTTGTTGCCCAGACGGAATTCCTTCAACATGGATATTGGGCGCGGCATCAACAGCCGATGATTATAGCAACGTTTTCTTCAAAGACTGGGATAGTCTATTAAAGCATGTTTTAAAGATAGATAAAGGGTTAATTAAACTAGACCCAGTCAAATGGATTTTCCTAACGTGGCGTCGAGAAGATCTAGAGCGAATGAACGGAGGAAACAATGTTTAATATTACATCACACCTAGAAATCAACATGTTAAAACCAGACGTCGATCACAATGCAGTCACCAATTTTGCCGTGAAATATAGATGCCCAGCTGTTGTTATTGCTCCAGAATTTACCCCAATGATGTTAACCGACAGATCGACCAAAGGAGGGCAGTTTAAATTAATAGCAGCCATTGACTTTCCAGACGGGAAGAATTTCGCAACAGATAAGCTTAAGACGATCAACCCAATGACCCTTCGGGTTGAGGGCATTGATATATTACTGACCAGTAAAAAAACTCAAATCGAAACATCTAATGAGGTCAAAGCTATTGGTGAATTAATGAGAAGGGTTAATCCTCTTATTGAACTTAGGTATGTGTTCGGGTATTATACAAGAACCAAAGAAGAAATCGACAATTTCACCAAATCATGCGACAAATATCCACCACACATGATTAGAATTGATCAGCACCTTGTTATCCCTAATGTTGGGGCCAAAGAACATGCAATAGCTATCGAGAGAATTCGAAGCATGACAGCTAGACCACTAAAGGTGTCTGGTAATATAGACGCGACCATGATTGATGAGCTACTAAAAATCGACAATAGACTAGTGTTTGATGTAACACTACAACAAGCCCTCCACATAACCGGTGAATTGGCAGCCAAAGCGGTTAATGCCGCTAAGTGATAAAGGAGATATCATGCGCTTCGACACAAATAAAGTTTTTGAGCCAGGCAAGTTGACGATCTGTATGGACGCAAGCGCCGGGAGCTCTGGCAAAGGCAAGGTTGCTTCGTTCATGTGCGAATACGCCGACAACTGGCAATTCTGCTGTAACGCTTTTTCGGCTCAAGCAGGTCACTGGGTTAGATTTCCTGGGAAGGCTTATTTCTACCAAACACTTAACAGTTGCGCGTATTTAGACCAATATGAAAAGATGTATATTGGACCAGGATCGTCAATAGAACTTAAGGCATTCTTCAGGGAGATCGAAGAGAACAACATTAAACCCAAACGCTTAGGGATGCACCCCCTTGCCACCATAATTCAAGATAAAGACTCTGCATTCGAGAGAGGCGAAGTCGACTTTGATGGCAAGCCGACCAAGCACGAAGGAACAATGAAGGCTGGATCGACCTGTCACGGAGTTGGAGCATGTAGGGCGAGGAGAGTATTAAGACGCGACGACGTGCTGATTGCCAAGAATATTGAATCACTCAAAGAATTTATTTGCGACACATCGGAAGAGATAATGGCCAGGCTCGACCGTGGTCAGTCTGGCCTTCTTGAGATAGCACAGGGGTTTCAGTTAAGTCTAATGGGACCGATGTACCCGCATTGTACATCTAGGAATGTTACTGTGGCTGCTGGGTTTGATGATATGATGCTTCCTGTCAGATATGCCGGTAATGTGGTTCTTAATTGCAGGACATTCCCAATCAGAATTAATAGCAATAAGTATCTTGACGAATCTGGGAAGCATTTAACCTGGGAAGAAACGCAGAGATATAATCAAACTGGTAGGAAAGTCACGATATATCACGGTGACTCTGGACCTGGTTATGGCGACCAAAGGGAAATATCGTGGGATGATGTTACGAAATCTAGCGGATCGCCAATACCAATAATCGAAATGACATCAGTGACCAAGTTACCAAGGAGAGTCTTTACATTTAGTAAAGAGAATCTAATACAAGCTATTAGGTATAACTCGACGCTTGGGAAGACATTTATATCGGTTAATTTTGCAAATTATGTTGACTATGAAATGACTGGTAAACATGGCAGGCTAACTGGATCTTTAATGCGCCCACACCAAAACAACATTGTAACTAACAAATTCGCGATGTGGGCCGATGAAAATATAATCCCAGTCTTGCGTGAAACTAAAGCCGAGCTAATATATGTTGGGACCGGCGCACAATTAGATGAAATGATTGTTTGCGGATAGGATTATATCATGAATATAGTTATAACTGGTGGAGCTGGATACATTGGATCTAAACTTACTGGGTTTCTGTTATGTGCTGGTCATGATGTTACGATTATAGACAAAATGATGTTTGGCGGCGAGCACATGCTGCCTTACGTGTGCTTCGGCAGTAGATTCAACATGATAGCTGAAGATATTCTCGAAGCAGATTTAGCCTCAGCCTTCTCAGATGCCGATGTAGTTATCCATCTAGCGGCTCTAGTTGGCTTCCCGATTTGCCAACAGGTTGGTAGCCAAGTTGCAAGAGCATATAATGTTGATGGTACAAAGAGAGTTTATGGGGCTGCTTGCGAGTCAATGGTGCCAAGGATCATATTCGCATCCACATATAGCAATTATGGGTTATCATTAGATAACTCGCCAGTGACTGAGGAGTCGCCATTAAACCCGCAATCACTCTACGCGGAAACCAAAATTGAAGCGGAGAGATTCTTACTAGACCATAAGGATGACATATGCAAACCACTAATATTTAGGTTTGCCACATTGTTTGGCACATCGCCAAGGACCAGATTTGATCTCATAATCAATCAATTTGTATTGGACGCAATAACCAAAGGCAAGATAACAATATATCAACGTGACTATAGGAGATCATTTTGCCACATATTTGATATTATTAGAGCCATAGCTATGGTTCTCGAGTGGCCATCTAACAAATTCGATGGTCAGATATATAACGTCGGATCAGACTCAAATAATCTATCTAAAGAGCAAGTTATAACCAAGATCAAGTCTATAATTAATGTTGAAGTTGAATACAAGGACTTATCGTTTGGCGGAGACATGAGAGACATAACAGTATCGTTTGCTAAGATTAAATGTGCGGGGTTTGACACCATCGTTGATGTCGATGATGGAATTAAAGAAATTATTCACATCATAAAAAGCGGTATAATTAAAGATCCATATAGCGATAAGTACAGAAACGCGCAGTTTATCGTAAATTAATCATAATAACTTGCTTCAGTTCGCCAATAAATATCTTAACTTCATCGTCTGACATATCTTTCTTTAGCCGCTTAATTCCTTCACATATTAGGCGAGTATTATCCTTTGTGAAATCTTTTGTGTTGTCTATCTTATCAATTCTTACTCCTAATAATGAGTGATCTTTTTCAAGCCGCACACCACTTAATGCGCATAACCCATTCTGCGCATTTAATAGTTGGTTAAAGAATTCCGAACTCACATCAAATTCGGCATCTTTTTTCATATAGACTCTCTTTGTTGATGATACTAGTTCTGCCACAAATCTCTTTTCTGCTGATTTAGGCTTTGTTTTGCGCTCGACATTATTTCTTGACCGCCATTGGCTCCACCTTACTCTTCTCGCTTTCTTATATGATTGATCTTGGTTCCTCTTTTTGTTATACGCAGATATGATTTCAAGTGCACATGGTCTACATCTATTGAGGTGCCTATAGAACGGCACCTTGTCATCTGTCGTACCGCATATATTACAAACGCGCATTTTCACGCAAATATAAAGTGAAGGTTGGACGCATTTGAAATACTGAAAGTAAGGAGATCGAGAGATGGCCAGTCAGCCAGCAAACGTGGACATCAAGGTTTTTCAAAGGGTGCGGTCGTTCAGGCAGATGATTCGCCACGAGAACGTCAAGGCCATGTGCAACCGCATGCGGCCTCTCGTGATGGCCATTCCTGGACGTGAGACTCAGATCATCAGTACCTTCGATGGGGACGCGAACATCGTGCAGACGAACCTTACTTCTAATCGGCGTGGGCTGCCTGTGGTCCGCTACCTCAGGCCGGTGGTGCCTTTCTCGACGGCTGTGGAAAATATCGCTGGGCTCAACTTCCCAGTGGTCATCGGGCAGGACAAGATGCTCGAGAAGTCTACGGCCAACGTGCACGACGACCTCTTCAAGAACACCCAGGATCTGCTCACGAACACCAACTATCGCTAACCACCCAACGGCTGAGATGGGGGAGGGAGACCTCCCCCATCTCTGGCTGGCGGTCTTGGTTGCGATGGTTATGGGTATGGGCAATCTGGGCCTACACAACAAGAGGGAGCCATTTGGCTCCCTCTTTCTATATACCAACATCAAATGTAAGATGTAAAACTATGAGACATAATGGATGCTATTTGAGGTGGTAAATTATGGTTTCCAAGGAATGGTTATATGAACAATATATTATTAAAAAACTAAGCACAATAAAAATTTCCTCCGTGTTATTTTTGGTTTTTCAAACATATTTTAGGTGTATTGAATAGAATTGAATTGGTTGATCCTAAATATATAGCCAGATTGATAACTGAAGACCCAGATGTTCCAGCATTGCTGGTCGAATGGATTAGTGCTCACAATATCTATGATTTTTATGCAATTGCTGGAGCAGAAGCATATGACAAGGGTATTTCTGAATATTTTGAACCAGAAATAAATCAGTTAGCACAAGACTTGGCCTTCCAATTTCATAGGCAAATTGGCGCTAGAGTAATGCTGCAAGTTGAAGACATTGATGTGTTTCCAGACAAAGATTTTTGGATTGCTAGTGGTGGTCTTGCATCATCGTGGGACAAATTGTTTAAAGCTTATAAGAGAGAAGGTGTCATACCTGGTGGGAAATCCGACCGGACCAAACTTCCTGGTTATATTTTTAGATACCCGAATGGCGACGTCAATGAATGGGCTGGTACTCAGGAGAGTATAGCAGATGAATTATCGGTTGAGGACATAGATAGTATTTGGAAGGTATATAGAGCAACCGAGAAAGTGCGATACGGGGGCACTGTTACTAGTGCTTCTGGTGTGTGGTATACAATGTGGAATAATTATAAGAAAATTCTACCACACTTGCTTAGGGGAACCGTTCAACAGAAAATAATCGCAATAGACAAATTATTTGGCACAACACACCACGATGGATCAGTTTTGGCTTATATGGTAAAACCAGGTGAAACTGGTTTGCCATCAGAACCAGCTGCTGAGGAAGTATTGCAGGCGCTAAATGCAAAATTTAATGCTGAAACCCCATCAGATTTTTGGGATTTAGTTGGAGAAAACATTCGAATTAGAATTAATCAATTATTAAGATCACATGGCCAAGAAACCATAAAATTTAATCAATCAAGGGATGAGAACATTTTTGTTGATAATCCACACGAAGACGAAGATGAAGATCAAACGAATATAGAACGATCAGAACAATATCATGCGGCCAGGGGTGCAGAGCCGGAATGTGTGGATAAACTTGATGGTTGGGGTAAAGATATGCAGGATAGGAAAGACAAGTATAGGCAAGATTTGCTTGAAAAAGGTTATAGTGTTGGGGCTGCATGCGAGTTGCTTGATGATGCTTTTAAAAATGAGGGTGAAGAATTTAATAAAGAGTTCATTAGACTCTATGGGAGCCGTTAAATGAGATTGCTTACCGAAGCCATTGATGATTTGACTTTTGTGATTATTGAAGTTGCCATCCCAGCCAAGGATGCGGAATTCCAAACAATTATTCAAATCCATGGCACCGATGAATCAATACTTAAGAGTGGTCAGAGCTCAATCTTAGGTATTGGTGAAGTGTGCGGTATGTGCGGTGGTAGTGGGATGGTTAAGATTGGAGACGCCATAGATAAGCGGATCGCACAACCTTATGCTAAAAGAAGCGATTTAAATAAAATTGCCAGGTTAATAACCGAAGACCCAGACATTCAAGCAGATGTAACTGGGCCACGGAATTTGTTGACGCACTATGACGATACATTACTAGCAATGGCTGAGATAGAGGGAGAAGGTTGGCTTGATCGTCAGTTTGAACGACCAGATGAATATTCTGTCCCAGGTGCTCTAAAAGAGGTGCAAAGGAAACAACGAGAATTTAAAGAATGGCAGCCAGATCCAGAATATCCAAATATAAACCACCAGATCTAGATGACACAATTGCTTTGACGATTTATGGCGCTGGTGGCTGGAACAGGTATATTGTACGTGGGACTGGTGAGGTTATGCTGTCAGGGATGCACGCCAGTTCAAAATCCATCAAACTAGCTAAACAGCTTGGATTTAGGATTTTCTAATGAACTGAGGCGCATCGTGGATCTTGTTAATAAAATTGCTAGGTTAATAACCGAAGATCCTGATGTAATAAATGAATCTGAAACCTTTTCAATTGATAAATTAGCAGAAATAAGCGACAAAGCACTAGATGATGCGTACCATTATGGGCGTAGTACACCTGGTAATAATTTTGGTTGGTTGGCCAATGTTGAATCAGCAAGAGAAGCTTCAAAAGTGATTAGCGCTGGTGAAGACGATATTGAAAGTATAGCTAGTGCAATTCATGATGGATGGAATAAGACGGCGATGGCCGACTATAAAGGCGAACTATCTCTTGATGTGCCAACACCACAAGCTAAAAAAGAAAAGAGATTTGGTTTAGCACAAAAAACATATGCGCAATTGCCAGAAGAGGAAAAGGAAAAAGACAGGGTAGTGGCACGGGCTATATTTGGCGCAATAAAAGGAAATAACCTCGGTGAGAACATTGATGCCGATTCCGGTTGTGCTCGCGCCCATGCTGAGGTTTAGGCCAGTGCCGGCCCCTGCGTCGTCATCGACCGGAGCGACGTGGCCTCCCTTGCCGTACACCGTGTAGAACGGCTGGCGTCTGACGGGCGTCAAAGCCCGCCGGCTTGATGGTAGGCGTCTCGGCTGGCACGACCAACCTCGCTCGGTCTCAGAGAAGCTTGGGCACTGGCCGCCCGCAACTCGGAAAAGGAGTTTTCTACCCCTGCGAGCCAGACACTCGAAGGGAAGGCCGACGTGCTTGTCGGCTTCCTTGTACTTGGGCTGGCCGGGCGCCGAGCTCGCAACGAAGGTCCGCGGTTCCGTGCAGGTCCGCGTCTTTGAGGCGGCGTTCAACTTCGTCGAGCAACTCCCGTACGACTTCCCCGCCGGGGTCGGGCAGCAGATGGCTGCACGTTCTCATTTTCACGGTGTCCATGATTCCTCCAGAACTATCCGTTTGTCATGCCTTCTTCCGTCCGCAGCTCGGGCAGATATCGCTCGGGCACCGTCCACTATTGCCACAGACTTCCTCAGAGTACCCACACCAGAAACACCGCCAAATCCTCGTGGTAATCGAGTACATTGCAAGTCACTCCAAGAGTTAGATCGTGTAGTATTCTCCAGGTCCGGTTGTAGCTGAAATATATCTTATCGGTTGCCAATACCGCATCTCAATCAAAAAGCACCCACGACTGTTTCTAAGAAACACGGCTTCTGGGAATACAAAAAAGATCATATATGTTCACTCCTCTTCAAGTGCGAAGTTACTTCGTCTGGCCGTAAGCGCAATCAGCGCATACCATCGCTCGCTTATCTCCGATAAAGTGCTGTCCGCATTTTATGCACTGACTATGATAGTCACCCGGAGCCCATCTACCGTACTTGGGTCGATCATCCTTCTGGGCTATATCGTTTCTCGTTGTCATGATGGCCCTCACTTTAGTCTCTCGACGGTAGTGGTGAGCACCTTGAACATAAACAAACCATCTATGCCGGTGCATTGGGCCTTAGCCAACTGTTCCTCCAGAAGCCGTAGGCACATCGCCTTCGCCTTTTCAGGATCTTCGCACGTCGTTCCCGTGGTGAAACAGCCAGTTATGATGACTTCGTGCATGTCGTCTCCTTTCACACTCCTATCCGTTTGTCATGCCTTCTTCCGTCCGCAGCTCGGGCAGATATCGCTCGGGCACCGTCCACTATTGCCACAGACTTCCTCAGAGTACCCACACCAGAAACACCGCCAAATCCTCGTGGTAATCGAGTACATTGCAAGTCACTCCGATTGTCTGATATTTGTTGGATTCGGAAAGATAACGCTCGGTGGACACTTCCCAGTCTTCTTGAATTCCCTTTTGATCTTGGCAACCTTTGCTCGGTCAGGCAGGGCCTCAACGATGGCCGCTCCAAGCGGAGTCAGCCGGAAACTTAGCTCTTTCGATTGGTCCTTGCCAAACGGGATCATCATTCACCTCGTCTCAAAAGTCATCCCGCGTAACCCGCTTCTATCGCCTTCGGCAACTTGGTGACACGCCTCCTGTCTGTTCCGTGTCTGGAACAGTATCCCGGAAGTTCTCTCCGCAACTTCGCCACGAAGGAGCATCCGCACGTTTTGTACTCCTCCATCCAGCGTCCCTTTTCTTCTTTCTTCTCATCCATTGCAGTACCCCTGTAGAGTTAGGGCTTTACCTTCGTCAACCTCTCTACCTCTGCTTTGGCTTTGTTGTATGCAGTCATCCATTCAACAGCGGCCTAGCCCGTAATTTTGTAGGCACAGCTTCCCCATGAATCCTGGATTACTCTTGCCAAGATCATCGTAGTGCATATTGATCAGTTTCAACGCAGCAAGGCACTCCCTGGCAACCTCTTCCCAATTCGTATCAGCCACGTTTCACCTCAACATTCTTCTCAGAGTGTAACCTTCAACTCGCGGAGCACCCTGCGAACCCGTGCATCCACGAAGTCCGCAGTCATGCTGTTCGATTCTCGTACGCGACGTTCGATGCTTTCCTTGATCTCTTCCGTTACGAGGGCATGAACCGCATCGTTGACCTTGCCTTCCAGGCCTACGGTCATCCTACTGTCGCGGAAAAATCTCTGGATCTCCGTGGAGAGAACCCTGGGGTCGGTCTTCTTTTCCACTTCCTTAGCCACGAGATTCTTGATTTCCTCGCGGACGATGTTCGTCACCTGCCCACGAATCATGTCTTTGATGACGGCCCTTAGTTCCTTGTCGTCCTTGATTTCCAATTCGACCTTCATCTTGCCCTCCTTGTTCATTCTTCGGATTCTGTTAGATCGAATTAGCCGTTATCTTTAGCCTTCGTCCACTGTGCCGCTACGCTGCATTGTTGTTCCAGATCCGACGACAATGCCAGTAGAATTTATTTCGATATAACGTCGGCCAATACGCAAAGACAGCAGAGGAGAACCCTTGCTGTCAGTGCCAGCAGCGGCAACAACTATTCCTTTCTTCAGGAATGGCGGACCGAATTCCCGATTGATGCTTTCGGACAGCTTGTCGAATGTAATCATGGTTTACTCCTTCACAAATCTTCGGATCAGTCTCAACCCTTCCTCCGCTCTATCTCTGCGCGGATTCGTGCAACGCGACGCATCACGTCATCATGTGTCCACTTGCGGCCATCCAGCGCAGTCTCGAACTCTTCGACCGCCCACTCCAGCGCCTCGATCTTGGCGAAGCGGGTCGCACTACGAATGATGTTCGAGATTTTCTCGTGCCACCAATCCTTTGCCGGGATGGTGAGCGGATCTGGATATTTTGCAATCAGCCGTTGTGCGTACTTCTCTGGCGTCATGTTCCCCTCACAAAGTAGCCGTTCTTCGGAACTACTACGTTCCCTCGGGCTTCACCCACAGGTAGTATTTCTGCATAGCCTCGACGCGATTATACTTCTCCTCGGTGTTGTGCCCGTCCCAATCGTTCGTCACCCTCGGCACATGGGATAGATACTTCTTCGCGTCCTCATCCGAATAGTGCCACGACACCTGTCCGGTTGGAAGACGGACCAGGAGCACCGGCCATCCAGGTTCCTTCGGGTCGTCTGCCACCTTCAGCATGGGCTTGAACTTTGCCGGAGCCGCTGGTCGGGAAGGAAGCGAGGCTGCCGTCCCGAAGAAGAAGCCGCTGCAAGATGAGGACGTGCCCTTCTGGCAGCGGAAGTTGAGGTTCTGCATCTTTCCTACCTCTACACGGCCGCGGTTCCGAGCGCCGAGAGCAAGAACGCCGCTGCCAAAGTTCCCATGAGCCCTGCCCTATTCCTGTGGAACGGTTTCTCGAGAGCAACAATGAATGCACCTGCATCGTTCCGGATGGTCGCATTGTGTGCGATTCATGCGGAAAGCCCATTCCCAACAGGTAGAGACAGCTTGGAATGTCCCACCTGTTGGACAGTTTAGATAAATCTACCCCATACCGGGTTATGTTCAGCCTGCTTATGTAGTATAGCAGTTAAATTCAAGTCTGGCTTATATGGCTTAGTGATCAGCTTCATCTTGGCTTCTTTAGGTGTCCTGTCTGCTTTGGTCCTGTTGCACTTTACGCAAGCAGTGACGATGTTGGTCCATTCACTGGCCCCGCCCTTAGAACGTGGAGTTACGTGGTCTAAGGTCAAATCGTGCTCCTGCTTGCCACAATACTGGCAAGTGTAACGATCGCGCTTGAATACATTCCTCTTAGAAAATGAATGGATCGTTGGCATTTTGTCGTAGTTATTGAGAATCACGGCGTGAGGAGCCGATACTACGAATTTCGATGTTGACACAAAACCGTTTCCGTTTGGCGGTATACGTAGCCAATCTTCGAAATCGTATACCTGAAACGTCTCGTGGCAAACAGCCTTAGCCGCTCCCTTAAATAGCAGCACCAAGGCATTCCTTACCGTAGTGATGTGCACTGGCTGCCACGATTTGTTAAGAATCAGAGTTTTGTGATCGAGAGACGACATCTGAACCTTCCTATTGCTCACGGTCAAGCATCAGCGATTAAGACCGCCATCAAAACGGAAATGACCACCATTGCGATGAACGTTATGACAATTATTATCTTCTTAGCCATTTGGTGCCACCGGCAGGAATCGAACCCGCACAGCCGTTTTAGGAAAGCGGCACCCTATTCCATTAGGTGACGGTGGCAGTACCCCTGAGTGGAATCGAACCACCACCTTCGGCTTCGGAAGCCGAAGCTCTATCCGTTGAGCTACAGGGGCCTGGTTGTGTATTTCTTCCTGTATTCTTGAACCTTATTTGCTACGTTCATGTCCTCACGAAGCGTGTCCCACCAGATAGCTATTGTGCTGATTGCTTCGTCGTAATCGAGGACAACTTTCACGCCGTTCTTCTCTATCGACACTTCTGTATCAGAATGGCGCTGAGCCTTTATCATGAATGTCTCCATAATAAACTGGTGGGGGTCCTGGGAATCGAACCCAGACCTTGCCTGCTTATAAGGCAGGTGCACTACCGTTGTGCGAGACCCCCCTGGTGCGCGAGGGGAGAGTCGAACTCCCATGCCTTACGGCACCAGATCCTAAGTCTGGCGTGGCTGCCAATTACACCACTCGCGCAACCTGCTTTATCTATCCTCGCCCATTTCGTGCGTTACTAGATTTTTGTCTATATAATCTTTATTAATTACTTCTAATACTTTTACGACTAGGAAGTGCCATGGCTTTTGCCGATCATGGTAAATCTCGTGTTGATTTAGATGCTCTGGCTTTCTAATCCTATAAAGACTATCGCCATTTAAGTTTCTGTGACCAGTATTGATGATTCCAATCTCATCAATTTCCTTATCGTTAACCAAGACTTTAATTACTAGCATGTTATTTCTCGTACCAAACTACGTGTGTGGCCCATCGTGGGATATTTCCTTGTCTATTGGCGAATGATGGAATCGCTTGAACTCTTGTTTTTTGTTTCTTTCCATGCTTCATTTTCACGAAATATCCGAACCCATCATTATCATTGAGCACCCCAATGCGGATGGATTCAAGATATTCTTCTATCGTCAGGAATCCTTTGTTTTTATCGCTGGTACTCATTTGGCGCCGAGGGATGGAGTTGAACCACCAATTTCCAAGCAAGCTTGGCGTTTTAGTCACCCCCAACCGGCAGAATCTTGACTGCTCTTGGACGCAATCTTTGGTTTTGCCATTATGAGAGCGCCGGAATCCTTGCCCAAGTCTCTAATCAGGCGACATTCCTGTCCAAGCTCAGTTCAATCGCTAGATCTTCAACTCAAGCTTTGAATTCCGCCAATTAAACTACCCCGGCATTCTGGAGCCAAGGGAGGGATTCGAACCCCCATATCTGGGTTTCACACCCAGCGCTCTAGCCTCACTCAGCCGCGTAAGATCGTATAAGCGATCTAGCAATACGCTGAGTGCGTCAGAACCCTTGTCTCTGCTCGATTCCAGCATGCGTTTAGTGGCATATAAGGCCACTGCACCAACTGCCGGTTTCTACCGCTAGACCTTGGATCCTGCCATTGAGCTACCCAGGCTAATGCCCAGAGGGAGGGTCGAACTCCCGTGCGAAATTTCGCCGTAGGTTCTGAGCCTACGCTGTCTGCCAATTCCAGCATCTGGGCTACTTCTTTTTGATTTTAAATGAGTAGGCTTTCGCGTTAAACGTCTTAATCCTCTTATCTATTTGGTTTTTGATCGCCTTCCATGTTTCAGCTGACATCAAAAAGTCGCCTTTTAATTCAGTTTTCTGGTATTTTTCTTGATATGAAATCCAGATTCCTGGTGATTTTAAAATTTCTTTGCCGAAGACTGGTCCAACCCTAAATCTCAAGCATTGCCCCGCCGAGTCAATCATATCCGCTTCAGTATCGCCGGGGTTAGTAAATACGTCCCCCCAATGACCGAATACTGGATTTTCCTCTGCATCAAACATACAATCCTTTGTCTTACATGAATAGAAATCATCTTTGTGTTTTAATGTCTTATGGCAGAGCGGGCAATGTTTGATCTTCTCCATTTTGCTTTTCCTTTTGCTTTTCCTTAGGCTTAAATTTCTCATAGTTTGCCACATCATATATGAGTTTGGGGTATTTCCCAACTAAATCCTCGAGATATTTAAAATTGAAATACTTAAAGAAATTATCTGCATCGCCGGTAGTGACAAATTGCATAGCAGCCTTTTCTAATTCTTCTTCCAATGATTCCTTACATAAGCGGCGTGTTTCTCCTCGTGCATCAATATTATGGAATTTTTCCAGATCATCGATAGCGGTTTGGTTGAATGACGCACGAGATTTATGGACACCGCAGAAAATGAACGATATTTGTTTTTCGCCAAAATGGACGAATTCTTCGACCATCCTTACTCCATGGTCATCAAGCCATTTATTGAATTCAACCTCATCCATCTTGCTCTTCCTGGAGTTCTGGCAGACTATTAGGGTTAATACCCGAGGCGGGAGTCGAACCCGCAAGGGACTTACGTCCTCATGATCTTGAATCATGCGCCTCCAGCCAATTGGGCTACTCGGGCAAGTGCTTTAATGGGGCGGGTGGGAGTCGAACCCTACCTTATCTCGGTTAAAAGCCGAGTACGATGCCGCTTCGTGACCGCCCCAAAGGTTTACCGGGCTCTTTCCGTTTTCGCTTGGGTTTCATTTTCCACCTCCTAAATTAGTAATTCTACTTGATGTTATGAATGAGCCATTGAGTATGATTGATCCGCCACCCCTTAACCATATGTCTTGTAATATTATATGACATCCTTTTGCAATCACATTGCCGCCGCCAATAACGCGTATGTTGTGTATTTCTCCATAATCTATTGCCACAACATCACCATAGCCATATAGTGTCATTATTTCGCCAACATACTTCACAACAAAATAATCTGTAACCGTGGTATTTCTTCCAAACGGTGATGGAACTGGGTCACCTGGCTCTAGCCACCCGTCTGGCACAAAATTTGGGTCATAAAGTTCTTTAAGGCAATTCATGCATCAACTTTATGTGATTGATTAAGACTTTCTCAACCCATCTGAACACGTCTGGAAATCGTATCATCATTTCGTTGCAGTCGTGACATAAATAGCCCTGTTCGTTGGTGTCTATTCTATGAACACCATCGGTGCCCCAACCATTACCGAATTGCTCGGTAGCCCCGCACATCTGGCACATTCTAAGGATTTGCTTGCTTGGGTCTCGCTGTTTTAGTTCATTATTGGTTGGGAGCACATTTACCTCATGAGTGGGCACCTGACGCCCCAATGTTCGCATCCTTGGTTGTCAGAGCAGTGTAGGAAGCTGCGAATTGTCATATCTATTGACGATGGATCGTGTAGATCGATCTCACCTAATCGTTGGCATCTTAGCTTGATTCCAGCTATACTAAAGATAAGCTTCAGCACCTTAATTTTAGTTGGGGTTGCCGCCAATCCATGACTTTCAAAGTTCATTTTAATATTGCCTAGTATATTGGGGCCACTCGCGATGGCTCTCTTCTCCTGGTTGAACTCAATGCATCGCTGGTTTATCTCATCGACTATCGCGTGAACCAGCTCTTGCTCGCTCAGATTGTTAATATCAATCATTGGTGCCCTGGATGGGATTCGGACCCACAATCTTCGCCTTGAAGGGGCGATGAGTTATCCAGTTACTCCACCAGGGCATTAGTGCCAGAGGCGGGGGTCGAACCCGCACGGCCTTACGGCCCAGTGATTTTAAGTCACTGTTGTATACCAATTCCATCACTCTGGCATTAGAAACAATATGTCTTTTTTGTCTTGCTTTGCTTTAGTTTCTTTAATGCCTTTGCATCTTCGCTGAGAATTACTTCACCATCAGTAACTGCGGCACTTTCAATATCTAACTTATACTTCTTTGGTATTGTTTTGTCAGTGCATTTTAATAACTTACCATTAGCATTATAGATTGCGAATCCGTGCCCAATCGTAATAGCAAAATATGGTTTATATTTTGGATCATACAAGTCTTTTTTGACGCATATTTGCCATTTGCCCTTTACCTTTTTAACAAAATATGTCTGGCCAGTTATTATTCCAATAGTATAATTTAGAAAGAAGAGAAGAGAATTTGGCTGCGACATTGGTTGAACATTTACTAAATTGGTTGATATAAGGCTCGGCATGACTGCCTTTATAACCGGAAGCGCAAACTTCGTGAAACTCTTCATTGATGGCCCCGGCGCGACTTGAACGCGCATCGTAAGATCCGTAGTCTTACATCCTATCCATTGGAAGACGGGGTCGTATATTTTCAGATACCTCTGGTGCCCCTGCCCCGACTTGAACGGGGATATGCGCTTTAGAAGAGCGCTGGTTTATCCAGTTAGCCTACAGGGGCCTTCTTGCATTGCTCAATAGCCGTCTTCATTATACCGAAGTGTATTTCTAATTGCTTAATCAGCTCTGGAAGGCTGTTTGGGTCGAATAAGTTATAGTTATGTGGTTCTTCACTTTTTGTTAATTGTTCTACAAAATGTTCGTCATATGTTGATGGGTGAAATTCAATTGAATTTCCATTAACAGTAACCACACCAAGCCTAACCGCATAAGTTGGAATTTTATAATCTTTCTTATATACAACAAACTCATCGATAGCCATGTTCGATGTTATGTAGAATCCGTATGGAGATGTAAGATATCCCTGTTCTTTAACATACTCCTTTATCATTGACAATACTTCTGACTTATCCATTGGAGCCGCCTGGGAGAGTTGAACTCCCGACTCGACTTTACCGAAGTCGCGTGTTACCGTTAGCACCAAGGCGGCAAAGACTCCGGCGAGACTCGAACTCGCTAAGGCTTGATTTGCAATCAAGTGCCTCGTCGCTTCGGCATCGGAGTCAACAGCTAACTTTTGTCTGTGTGCGTGATTTCGCCGAATCTATTTAAGATTTTATTTAAATTACTAACCGCTTCTTTTAATCTACTAAACTCCTTGCTTATTTCTTGAGAATTTTCGTTGTCGATTGTGCACAACATACTGGTTGCTTTTGAGATTGTATCCATTGATTTGCTTAGTTCTTCGCTCTGTAGGCTTGACATCAAATATGGGATTTCTTGTCTGATGATTGCGAGCTGTTTGATAATCTTTGATTTCTGATCTGAAACACTGACTGCTTGCCCAACCTTGTCCAATTTAGCCGCCAGATCTTTGTTGTCTCCTAGACGCATGCCAATCTCCTTATTGTTTATCAAAAGGACACAACTTAACGGAGGTGGGCGGGTTTGAACCACATCCCATAGGGGACCATCTGTTTAGCAAACAGCGCCGGTAGCCCTACCGGTTCTCACCTCCAAGCGGCGGGTGGGAGAATCAAACTCCATCCCTTTCGGGACCATCTGCATTCCAGACAGCGCCGGGATTCATCCCAGTTCTACCCGCCAGACTATCCAGCGTCTTTTAATTCCTCATTGAATTTCATGTTATTGAATTTTTCTTGTTTTGTTATTCTGTCCTTCTTTTTAGTCCACTCATTCTTGCGTGCGCTGCGACAGCAATTACACGAGCATATTTTGGGGGTATCCTTTAAGTGATAGGTCTTTGGAGGTTCCGGAGGCTTTATGAATTTAGCCCACGGAACTTCTGTTTGCTTATGCTCACCAAGTCTTTTCTTGTAAATGACTGCTGACCTTCTACGTCTCTCACCTCTGTTCATCTTCGGATCCTCACATGACTGGCGGAGGGTGGCTGGTTCGAACAGCATCCCTTAAGGGACCATTCGTCTTCGAAACGACGCCGGTATGCCCCACCGGTTCTACCCTCCAGTTTCAGTATGATGTGCCATTTCGGCAGCAATGGTCATATCATTTGGGAAGCAATCATCACATAACCACCCACCGGGCCAATGTTGGCTTCGTCTAGTGGCGTGCTTACCGCAGCTCATACAATGGTTTTGGTCAGGCATTTTCTCAGCCTTTCGGAATCGCTCGTCATCACCACGGTATTTGCGGCTTCGTCTACTATCGAGTGGCATTCCATAGTCCTTAATAACGGAGAGCGGAGGGCACGATCCCCACACCGTTTCCGGTGCGCAGTGCTTTCAAAACACGCCCGGCGCGCCTGTCCGGTTCACTCTCCACTAATATCTTATAAATTGTCCGGTTTCTTCTTTATAGAATAATTTTATTAATTTATCTCCATCGTCAGGTCCACCAACGCTCAACACGTATTGGTTAGATAGGATATACAACTTTACGCCATCGTTGTAGAGAATCATTGCGTGTGCACTACTGTGATCTCTCTTAGCGACATATACTCTTTCAGTTTTGCCCCTGTACTTGAATGTTGCATCCCAGAGGGCCGCGAAATCGTCGCAATCACCCCTTTTCTTAGCAATTGTTACCCAAGGGTAATTGGTGAAATCTATGACCTCAGCACGCCAGTCGAAACCATCCTTTACAATCTTTTGGCTGATTGCGTATGGGTCAGTCATTGTCCTTAAATCTTGGAGGTATTTCCTTGCCTCTTCCTCGCCATCTTTATATTTCATGGCCTCATTGTCGGCCTGGATCCAATTGTAGGACTTCTCGACGTGTTTTAACCACATCTTCGTGAATTCGTCAGTTGTGATGCACCCGGTAAATAGCAGTGGAAGAATGGCTAACCATTTCATATAAATCTCCTAAAAATCCATAATAGATTTGGTGGATAGGTGTGCTAGTACCGGGGGCCGGTGATGATCCGGCACTTTCGCCTTATGAGAGCGACGTGCAGAGCCGCTACACCACCCCGGCGTTTGGAGCCAGTGGGGAGAGTTGAACTCCCAACCTCGTGCTTACAAAGCACTTGCACCGCCATTGTGCTACACTGGCACGCTTTTAACTTCTTCTGGTTTCCAATTCTGATACCATCTAAGATCATCATTAATTTTTAATAGTTTATCTGATATTTCTTTTAATGCTGCAACCGAGTCCACAACTATCTCACGCCCTGGTTCTTGTCTATCCTCTAGGTGAGTTGAACACTCACCCAATAATCTCATGGTAAACTTAAGGTTATCAATGGCGCGTCCAAGAGGTGATCTACCAAGCGCGATCACAAATCTATCATTGTCTGATATCATATTATCTTCTCTTCTTAGCTTTCACACAGATGTTGAAATCACTCTTCTTAGATACCCATTTGACCCACTTTTGAACCCTCTCGTCGGTAAGTATTGCCTCGAGGGTGTTGAACCTTTTCTCGAGTTCTTTATTGGTGTAGAGGTGGTGGAGTTGGTCACCGCAACCACAACATACCTTTATTGTTGGCCCCTTCTTAAGTCCCGGAATTAGGTGATGATTTTCCAGGTAAGAATCTGGGGCCTTTCTTTGGCAGATCTGGCATATCGTGTCTTTTTCTGTATTCATCGGCGGCTACACTTAAAGGATGATTGCTATACTCAACATGATCGAGCAAAAATGTCAACGCATCTTCTATGAATGGTAGAGGATCAAACTCGTGATCGTGTAGCATCTTCTGAATCAAATCAAAGTTGCGTTGTGATAGCATCGGACCCATGTTCTTAATATCCTCAACTTCCAGAATGGACCAGGTGGCTTTTAAGGCTCGTTGTTGTGTTATGTCATAATTTTTCATTGAAGCCAGTGCGGAGAATCGGACTCCGGTCCTCGGTTTACGGAACCGATGTACTACCACTGTACTACACTGGCTTAAATTCGCGTAATGGGCATGAGTGGAATTGAACCACTTCCGCGACCTTGTAAGAGTCGCACGCTTCCGTTACGACACATGCCCCATATTAATACCCCTGGTCGGAATCGAACCGGCATCGCTTGGCTGAGAACCAAGCATCCTACCACTGGACTACAGGGGCGAAAGAGCCGACCGGGACTTCAGCAGTGAGTGCAGTCCCGCCGTGGATCTGACACAACAACAGGAGTTTCTCGATCTGCCCGAGTGAGACGCGGCCCGAAACCGTTTCCAGTCTCGGCACATAGTCCTGATGGATGTTTCCACCCTCCTACGCCGCCCCATTGTTGCCTCACACTTCCGGTCGCTTACGCGCATCGGCTCTCTTATCCTACTTTATGCTGGGTCCTTGTCAATATCTATGGCGCACTCAAGACCAATGCCGCACGGACAACACTTTTCGCAGTGCCATCTACTATTGTTGGTCTTCCAAACCGCCGGATAACATCGATGTCGCATGTGGAATATCGAACACCAGAAGGCTTTCTTCCAGTGGACATAGAAGAAGAATATCTTCCATTTCAGTCTTTTCGACATCGATCCTCCTAGGCTCTTGAGCATTAGCTCTTATGGACGTACGAGGAATCGAACCTCGGCTTCTTGCGCGTCGAGCAAGCGCACTACCTTTATGCAATACGTCCAATGGACGCGGAGAGAATCGAACTCTCGCATCATGGATGTGACCCATGCACCCTACCGTTAGGTGACGCGTCCCGCTCATGTCTCACAAAGGGACAATTGATGCATACGGTGCCGATTGAACTTTTTGACCGCTTTGCCATATCAGGAAGTCTGCGTCTGCGCTCTGTGTCTATGGCTGGCAATGATCTAATTTGACAATTTTTCATATGATATTTTATTGCTTTAGTACAAATATCAAAACTGTCTGGATCATGCACGTCAGCCGAGTGAAACGTACAACCAAAAGTTGTCCCATACAAATAAAACGTTTCTGGAGCACAAAACAATAGATCACTAAATATTTCAAATGTGTCTGGTGGATGTCCAACAACCTTCCTTATATACAGGCCATCTTTGCTTTCTTTCAATAGTCTTAATATTATATGATAAAGAAGGTTGTCTTCTTTACCAATATCCTCTTTTGACGTAGTCGGCTTCATTGTCTGGGATCCAATATTCGTCAGCTCTTAAATCCTCGCCCCATTTAATATCATCGAGGATATGTAGTTTAGCAGCCTCAGCTGCCCTATCACCCCACTTCTTGCGTACCTCTTCGATACCAGCTTTGTGGTGTCTTACCTTTCTGTGTTTGGTTTTATATTCTTTGGTCCCATGGAATTCGTCTAGCCATAGATGAACATAGTCAAAGTCCTCGCCAAATCTTCGGCGACAACTCATGCAATGTTCTGTGAATTCCATTTAATGCGCGAGGGGAGAGTCGAACTCCCACGCCTTTCGGTACGAGCTCCTCGAACTCGCGTGTCTACCAATTCCACCACTCGCGCATTCATCGAGCGGGCGAGAGTTGAACTCGCGCTCTCCACGTCCCGAACGTGGCGTCTTAACCAGGCTAGACTACCGCTCGAACCCGATATTGAGTTTTACGATATTTCTTCCAGCATCTCACGTTAGTTTGAGTAGGTACGTCATCATAACTGGTTGGGAGGCGACAAGGAGATCTGTTAGCCCTACCATACTCTCGATCCCACAACCGTTTTTCTTGAGTAGTCTTCGGTTGTCTTAGCCAACCCATGTTGTCCTCTAAGCGGCATTATTGCCACTAGAGGAAAGTGTTTATCTTTTTCATTGTGCCTCCGTTTATCTGGTCGGGGCGACTGGTCTCGAACCAGCGACCTCAAGCGCCCAAGGCTTGCGCTCTAGCCTACTGAGCTACGCCCCGAAATATCGGGTTGCCCGCTTGCGCGAGCCGTTGTCATCTCTGGGGCTTCCCCGACAGCTCCCAGTTTAAGTTTACTTACCCGAGCTTAGGCTCGAGCCACTCATCGCAGATTTACCTCTCGGCCCCGACCATCCGGTAGTCGTCGATCCCGTGGCCTGCGCGGTTTCCCGCCAAGCCTCCGATGATCGTACCGGCGATCCCGCAAACGACTGTTCCAGCCGCTGCACCGATAGGTCCTGCAACGATTCCGATCTTCCTGCCGATGGCCATCCCCATAGTCCCTCCAGCAATAGCGCCGGAGATGGTGGCCAAGACCTCGGCCTCGTGCTTCCTGAACCAGGCTCCCATTTATCCTCCTAATAAATGACTAGCCACTTAATCCGATCTTGCTCGCACCACGGCACGTCTTGCATTCTCTTTTCAGGCATTTCCTTAATGTCTGAAGGAGTTCTGGCAGACTATTAGGGTTATGCAGATCGAAGCTCCTACATTTCATATTTAATTGGCTACCATTTACTCCGATAATAGCTATTTCTTCTGACTTACCAACAACACCAGAATGCGCATAAATGTAATTATCATCGAAGAGTTCATTATATAGCTCAATACCGTTTTCTTTTAAATATTCTTGTATTAATTTCGTTGCCTCTGGGTCCGGGTTTATGTGCACAGCTGATATCATATCAAATACGATCTTTTCTTGGAAGTATTATTTTGGGACATCAACTACCCATACTTTCGGGTCAATACCAATATTTAAGAGTGTCGCTATTCTCGTGTTTCCAGCTATTAAATCAAGGGTGCCGTCAGGCCATCGACCCACAATCGGAAGTTCAACTTCATCACGCTTAATAGCTGCTTGAACACGTTCAACCTTATCAGATTCTAAAGCTGATAGGTCTGTGCAGACATTACCAACATATCCAAGCGAAGACCAATTTTCAACCTTCCCTATTCTTGCTTGCTTTAGCCAAGCATCCTTGCCCAATATTTTAAATTCGCGATAACGGTTTGCCTCTTCCCATTCAGCGTCAAGATTTGGTTCGGTGTACTTGATCGCCCTCGTATGATCTTCATAGATTGACTTAATCTTCATAATCTACCTTTGATTATTCTGGGGTGCCCGAGCGGTACTGACCCGCCTTCTCTGGAGCCACAGTCCAGCGCACTACCTTTGTGCTACGGGCACCATGCTAATCTTCTATATCGTTTGAGATGCGTAGGGGGATATCAAAATAATCTTTGCGGCATTTAGCGCATATCGATGATGAGAAATCTGCTTTAACTACACCCTCTGTGTCTGATTCAATATATCTTGGATTTCCATCCTTATCTAACATGTGCTTTTTGCACCACGCACATATCACTGGTAGTCTCATGAGATATTTTTGAGTGCGATCAGCGAGAATCGAACTCGCATCGCCAGAATGGGAATCTGGCATTCTGCCGTTGAACTATGATCGCAATTATATCTCTATTTCCTCTAATTTATTTCGAAGTATCTCTATCAATGTCAAGTCTGTGATCAAGTTCTTATCGAGATCTTCTTGTTTAATAAATTCTAGCGTTGGCCTGATACCACCGAGATAAAACACTTTACTGTCGCTAATGAACCAAACGCCGCCTTGCCCCAACCCGAATTGTTTGTTATTACTTGGGTGTGTTTCTAAGCGAATTGCCACCATGACTTCGCCCGGTGTGTATAATCGGCTAGAATGTGTCCACACCCACCCACCACCATGATGGTTCCTCATCTTTTTTAACCAAATGACCGACCCCACCCAAGGTGATATCGGCGTTAATGAGTTTATTTCAACTGGAATGTGTTCACCACAGTGTTCTATGACTATGGTTGATGATTTAACAACTGGGTTCATAAGTTTATCTCGTGGGTCGCGCTTATGCTCTTTAGCCCAATCGATGAGTTCTTGGTTAAAGGAAGTCCGACATAATGACCATGTCGCGTGCATCTTACGCGGTGTCGAATTGATTTTTTGTGAGTTGATCTTCATTGGTACCCTCGGGCAAATCTATAGTAGCATTATGAAAGGTGCTACTATGGTAAATTCAAGAAGAGAGTTAATATTCAATTTAGTATCGCAAGGTAAGACCATTAATGAGATTGCCATTTCGTTAGGATTATCAACAAGTGGTGTGCGTTATTACACAGGAGATAAAGGGAAGTACCGTGATTCCGAAAGAATTAAAGAACATCGAAGGCGTTTAAAACGTAAAGCAGTTGACTATTCTGGTGGTAGTTGCATGTATTGTGGTTACAGCCAATGTATTGCTGCATTGGCATTTCACCATATTGATCCGCAAACCAAAGACTTAAGAATAATCGCATCTGGTGGTACTGTTAGTTGGAACAGACTACTGATAGAATTAAATAAAACCATCGTGTTGTGCCACAATTGCCATTGTGAAATACATAACAGAATGTGGATTCTATCGAATGATATTGTACAAAAGCAGTTTGAGATTCGCTCTAAATATGAAGACAAGCCGCTTTGCTACTATGCTGATAATGGTTTCAAATCCCATGAGCATACATTGATCGATTTATGCCCTATATGTGGTGTGCAGAAATTTGACTCCACCCAAACGTGCTCAATTAAATGCGCTGCAATGCTACGCAGAAAAACAAATAGACCGACATCAGACGAATTAAGCAAGATGGTATGGTCAATGCCATCCACTCATATATCTAAGATGTTTGGAGTATCAGATAAAACAATATCGAAATGGTGTGAGAAATATGGCATCAATAAGCCTGGCCAAGGATATTGGACTAAATTGGTGGCCCACTCCGGATTCGGACCGGACACCTCTCGGTTATCAGCCGAGTGCTCTTCCAAATGAGCTAGTGGGCCGCTACGAGGGTATGCACACCATTATGTATGGTTGATTTGGCTCAGGGATATTCAATACGTTTTCAATCACCATATTAGTGTCGCCGTTGTGTGCTACAATTGAAGTTATTTCATTCTTGCCTGGGTAATGAAGCTGGGCGCCATATACTGACCATGACTGCATTGTATAGATTTCTTGTTTATAATTATATATTAAAAAGAATAAACCGTCTTTCAGCTCTGGGTTTGCAGCGTGTTTCTCATCAAGCACCGTCAATATTATGAATTGATGCTTTTGATCATCAAACGCGATAAAGTTTAGCTTGATCTTACGACCAGCATCTTCATATGATGGCCTGCAGCTGCCGCCAC
>Ga0315285_10000103_pt1 | contig 81933 bp, 66 predicted proteins | sample YL17G09_36_MG_FD_203698 | JGI IMG/M metagenome (GOLD analysis project Ga0315285, IMG submission 203698) | Sediment microbial communities from Yellowstone Lake, YNP, Wyoming, USA - YL17G09_36 | ecosystem: Environmental > Aquatic > Freshwater > Lake > Sediment | place: USA: Wyoming | collected... | reverse complement strand
GCCAGCCTCCGGCCGCCGCCCGGGGGCCGTTCGGGCGTCCGCCACTTATGCCCCCGCGCTCCTATTCGACCGCCGACCCCCAATCTCCACTCCAACGTGTCCCGGCGGCAGAAAGTTCACAAGCTCTCTCGGGGCTCTCGAAATCCACAGGACGTTCGTTCCGGGGGCTGGCGCCCCCGGCTAACCTCTGTCGGCCCTCCGGGCCTGAACCATTAACCACGCCTGCCCGTTCTGCACAGGCCCCACCCTCCCGTCCTACCACTGCTTCAGCAGCGCCAGCCCCGTGGACCCCGACTCCGGCTCGACGTACGGAATCACCTTCATCCCGAACAGCTCGGGGAACTGGGCCTTGTCGTCGCGGGCCACCGACGTGCCGATCACGTAGCCGAGCATCGCCCCAAACACGACGTCGGAGAAATCGTGCGTCCGCGAGTCGAGCCGCTGGTAGCCCACCAGGCCCGCCAGCGCAAATGACGGGAAACCCACCCACGGGCCGTAATACTCGTTCAGCACCGCCGCCGTGGCGAACGCGCTCGACGTGTGCCCGCTGGGCCAGCCGAAGTGCTCGCCGTCCGGCGTCCGCGTGTTGGTGGAGGCCTTGAGCAGCAAAGTGGACACGCCGTTGACGGCCAGCGCCTGGGTCAGCGCCTTGGCCACCTCATGTTCTTTGACGTCTTTGGTCAGGTCGCTCACCAGCCAGAGGACGCCGGCGGCTGCGAAGTGCGTGCCCGGGTGGCCGAGAATCTGGATGGTTTCATCCATGTCGCCGAGCGCCCGGCTGCCGTGCGTGCGGTTGCGGATCGTGTCGTCAACGCCGGTCTCGCGAATCGCGATGCTGCCGCCCATGGTGGCGGTAAGCAGCAGGACGTTCGGCAGGTTCCAGTAGCTCGACTTGAACCCCCGCCAGAAGTCATGCTTGCCCAGGCTGGCGGCCTCATGGCCCATCTGGTGCCACACGTTCCGGCGCCAATAGCCTTCGGGTGGGACAAACGGCTGCGTGGTCGGCGCCGGCGCGGGCTCGGTCGTCGTGGTCTGCGGTCCCAGGAAGTTGAACATCCCCAGCGTGAACGGCTCTGCGTCCACGGCACGGCGAGACGCCGCGGCGACGAGCGGCGTCGGGGACCAGCTCGTCGCGGCGATCGGCTTGAAGACCGTGAACAAATCGCGGGCGGGGCGCGCCGGCAGTATGACGACCGCGGACCGCTGGGCCCGTGCGAGCTGATCGGCCCGCTCTGCGGCGTAGCGCTGCACCGCGTCGCGGACCATCCCATCACTGACCGGGGGTGACGAGGCAGTCCGGCACCCCGCGCCGCTCACGCAGGCGGCCGCACAAACACCGAGCACCCAACGGATTCTCCACGCCGGCGAGATGTGCTTTGGCATGGCCTGACTCCCATCATGGACCGTTCCGGCCGGTTGACGCGATACGATAATCTATCAGCCGCCTGCCAGTTGTCTACTGCGGCGCCACGCCGTTTTGCGCGCGGTACAGTACGCCCCGCAGCGACCGTCGCAAGAGGAGCACCCAACATGCTGGAGCCCGAACGCATCCGCCTGGCCAACTTGCCGACGCCGCTGGTGAAGCTCGAGCGGCTCGGCCGCGAGCTGGGCGGCGCCCAAATCTGGCTGAAGCGCGACGATCTCACCGGACTGGAATCATCGGGCAACAAGGTCCGCAAGCTCGAATACGTCGCCGCCGACGCCCTGGCCAGTGGCTGCGACACGCTCGTCACCGAGGGTACGCCGCAGTCGAACCACTGTCGGGCGACGGCGGCGGTGTGTGCCCGGCTCGGGCTGCGGGCGGTGCTGCTATTTCGGCCGGCTGCGGAGGCAGCGCCGCAGGGCAACCACCTGCTGGATGTTCTGTTCGGTGCCGAGACGCGCTCGTATACGCGGGAAGAGTACGCTGCGCGGCGCGACCGCATCGTGGCCGACGTATTGGCCGAGCAGAAGTCCGCTGGTCACACACCGCGCTGGACGCCGGCGGGCGCCTCCGAGCCGCTCGGCTGCTGGGGCTACATTCGCGCGGCGGCAGAACTGGGCGAGCAGCTTCAGGCGGCCGGCATCGCAGGCTGCGACGTGGTGGTCGCGATCTCGTCGGGCGGCACGTACGCCGGCCTGCGGCTCGGTCAATGGCTGCACGGACTGAGCCACTGGCGGCTGTGGGCGGTGCCGGTCAGCGACGATGCGGCGTTTCATGCCGGCCAGGTAACGCGGCTCTGCGAGGAGGCCAACGCGCGGTTCGACCTGCCCATCGAGTTCGATCCGGAGGGTCTGTGCTTCATCGACGGCTACGTGGGCGACGGCTACGGGATTCCATACCCGGCGGCGATCGAGGCCATCCGCCTGCTGGCCCGCAGCGAGGCGATCGTGCTGGACCCGGTGTACACCGCCAAGGCCTGCTGCGCGCTGCTGGACGGGATTCGGATGCGGCGCTTCGGGTTTGACCGGCCGGTGGTTTTCATCCACACGGGCGGGATCTTTTCCGATTTCGCCTGGCCAGAAGTACTCATGAGTCGATGATTTGCTTGGTCCGGTGACTGCCCGCCAGTAGAATGACGATGAGGAAAGTAGCGGGAGTTCTGTGGCTGGTTTGGAGAGGTCCGACCATGCGGCGGTTGCTGATCGCGACGCTGGCGTTGCTGCTCTGTGGAACCACGGTAGGGCAGGAGGTGCAGCCCGACGGGCCGACCTGTGCGCGGGCCAAGCAGGCCCTGGCCAGGCTCTTGGCCGGGGCTGGGCTTGCCTCGGAAAACGCGGGTCAGCGGGACGAGCGGGCCGGCGACACCGATGTCCTGCATTACCTGCTCGACATCCAGGTCGATCCCGGTTCCGAGTGGGTCGGGGGATCGAACACGATGACGGTCCGCAGCCTGGTGGACAGCCTGACCGTGTTCCGCTTTCGGCTGCATGAGCTGTTCGCCATCCTCGATCTGCGCGTCGGGGGCATTCCGGCCAGTTGGGTGCGCCTCGACAGTGCCACCGTCGAGGTGACGCTCGACCGGACGTACAACGCGGAGGAGGTCTTCAGCCTCTATGTTGCGTACGGCGGGCATCCGCCCGCGGCCGGCTACTGGGGCGGGATCACTTTCACAACCCACTACGGGTACTGGCTCGTGTATACGCTGAGCGAACCCTGGTTTGCCCATACGTGGTGGCCGGCCAAGGACGACCTGGAGGACAAGACCACCGCAGACCTGTGGTTTACGGTCCCCGACACGATGGTGGTGGCCTCGAACGGCGCGCTCCAGGGCGTCGACGACGTCGGCCTGGGCTGGCTGCGCTACCGCTGGAGGACCGAATACCCGACGGCGGACTACCTGTACTGCCTCGGCGCGACGAACTACGACCAATTCGACGCGCTGTGGACGTACGAAGACCACAGCATGCCGCTGCAATTCTTCATTTACCCGGAGCACAACACCGCCGGCAATCGGGCCAAGTGGCTTCAGACGCTCGACATGCTCACGGTGTATAGCGATCTGTTCGGCCTGTATCCGTTCGTCGACGAGAAATACGGGATGCTCGAATGGGGCTGGGGCGGCGGTATGGAACATCAGACCATCACGAGCATTGTCGGTAGCTTTAACTGGGAGGAAGGGATCTCGCACGAGCTGGCGCACCAGTGGTGGGGGGATAACGTCACGTGTGCGACCTGGTACGACATCTGGCTCAATGAGGGTTTCGCGACCTACGTTGCGGGCCTGTGGTACGAGCACAAGCCCGGCAGCAGCGGCGAACCGGCGCTGCACGCGTACATGGCCAACCACCGGCCGTACCGCTGGGACGACAGCGTGTACTGCTACGATCCCTCCGACCCCGAGCGCATCTTTGACTACGATCTCAGCTACAAAAAAGGGGCCTGGGTCCTGCACATGTTGCGGCACGTGGTCGGGGATGCAACGTTCTACGACATGCTCGCCACATATCGGGCCGCCTTTGACGGCGCTTCCGCGACCACCGCCGAGTTCCAGGCCATCGCGCAAGGCATCGCGGGCCGCGACCTGTCCTGGTTCTTCGGCCCCTGGGTCTACGGCATCGGGGCCCCGGCGTACGAGTACGCCTGGCGGCCGTGCGTCATCGGCGACCACAATTATGTGGAGTTGTACGTCAAGCAGATGCAATCGCCGTCATATCCGCTGTTCACGATGCCCATCGATATTCAGACGACGGAGGCCACCGGTTCATACACGTATAGAGTATGGAACGACGCGCCCGCAGAACACCTGTTGTTCCCCGTGACGAGCACTTCGGTCACCTACCTGGCGTTCGATCCGAAACCATGGATTCTGTGGACCAGCCGGAACCCGATTACGTTCGTCGAGGGCCCTCCGAAGATTGTCGGCATGCGCCCGGCGCCCGGTACGGTCGTCATGCCTGCCGACCTCCAGCCCATCCAGGTGGTGTTCCACAAGCCCGTCATCGTGGACGAAACCAACTTCTTGCTGGTCGGGCAGCAGACCGGGCCGGTGCCGTTTGCACTGCAATACGATGTCTCCGGCCGCAGCGCGACATTAGTGCCGACGGCGGCGATTGTGCCGGACACCTACACCCTCACGGTGTCCGACGCGATTGTGGACTGCATCGCGTGGTTGGCCCTGGACGGCGAGTTGGTCAAGCCCGACGGGCCTGCTCCGCTGCCCAGCGGCGACGGCCTGCCGGGCGGTGCCGCCGTCGCCCAGTTTGTGGTCACGTCGGCCGGCCAGACCGACGTGCTCCATTACCACCTCGACATCGAGATCGATCCGGGCAGCCACTGGGTCGGCGGATCGAACACGATGACCGTCCAAAGTCTGGTGGACAATCTCAGCACCTTCCGCTTCCGGCTGCACGACGTGTTTACCATCAGCGAGCTGCGCGTGGGGGAGGTGCCCGTAAGCTGGACGCAAGCCGATGAGGCCAACGTCGACGTGGCCCTGGACCGCGCCTATGCCACCGGCGAGACCTTTGAGCTGTACGTCGCCTACAACGGGACTCCACAGTCCGTGGGCAGCTTTGGCTCGATCGTCTTCGGGACTCACAACGGGCAGCCCGAAGTCAACACCGAGAGCGACCCGTGGTATGCCTACACCTGGTGGCCGGCCAAGGACGACTTGCTGGACAAGACGACGGCGGACTTGTGGTTCACGGTTCCCGGCGCGCTGAAGGTGGCCTCTAACGGCGTGCTGCGGGGCGTCGACGATCTCGGCTCGGGCAAAGTGCGGTACCGGTGGAAGACCGAGGAGCCGACCGAAGACTACCTGTACCAATTCGCCGCCACGGACTACGACGAGTTCACCGGCACCTGGGACTACCACGGCTACAGCATGCCGCTGCAGTTCTTCATCTACCCGGAACACAACAATGCCGGGAACCGGGCGGCGTGGCTGGCCTGCGGCCCGATGCTGACCGTCTTCAGCGACCTGTTCGGCCTGTACCCGTTCGCGGATGAGAAGTACGGCATGTGCGAATGGAGCCGCGGCGGCGCCATGGAACACCAGACCATGACCAGCATGTGCTGCTATGATGAGGGCATCATCGCGCATGAGCTGGCGCACCAGTGGTGGGGCGACGCGGTCACGTACGCCACCTGGTACGATATCTGGCTCAGCGAAGGATTTGCCACGTACGGCGCGGGCTTGTGGTACGAATTCAGGCCCGGCAGCCCGGGCGAGCCGGCACTGCACCAGTACATGGCGCAGCAGCGGCCGGGCAACCCCAGCGGCAGCGTGTACTGCTACTACCCGAACAGCATCGAAGAGATCTTCAACGTCGACACCACCTACCGGAAGGCGGCGTGGGTGCTGCACATGCTCCGGCACGCCGTGGGCTCGGACGCGTTCTTCGCAATCCTCGCGGCGTACCGCGCAGAGTTCGAGGACGCGGTCGCGACCACGGCGGATTTTGAGCGGGTGGCAAAGACCGTCGCAGGGCGCGACCTCTCCTGGTTCTTCGACGAATGGGTCTATGGTTTCGGGGTCCCGGACTATCTCTATGCCTGGCGTACGCTGACCGTCGACGGCGTGCCCTACATGGAATTGTCCCTCGAGCAGCTCCAGGGCTCGGGAGAGTCTGTGTTTACGATGCCGATCGACATCACCACGATCGACGACCAGGGCGCCTACGACGCGTATGTCGTCTGGAACGACGCACGCAGGGAGTACCTGCTTTTTCCCGTGGCCACCGCGAACGTCGAAACGGTGATGTTCGATCCGACCCCGTGGATTCTGCGGTCCTGGCCGACCGAGGGGGTCTTCGACGAAGGACCGCCCAAGATCGTGACGCTGAGTCCGGCCCCCGGGGCCGCCATTCCCTCCGCCGACGCCTCGACCATCGAGATCGTGTTCCACAAGGACGTGCTGGCCAGTGATCCGGATTTCACGCTGGTCGGGCAGCGCGGCGGCCCGGTGTCCTGTACCTTCTCCTACGACAGCGGCCGTTACGCCGTCACGCTGACGCCCACCACGCCCCTGGGCACCGACACCTATACGCTGACTGTCTCGGACCAGATCGTGGACACCGCCGCGGGATTGGCGCTCGACGGCGAGCTGGTGAAGCCGGACAGTCCGCAACCGCTGCCCAGCGGCGACGGCGTCGCCGGCGGGTCGGCCAGCGCCGAGTTCGCCGTCCTCCTGCGCGGCGACATCAATTGCGACGGCACGGTTGACCTTGCGGATATCAATCCTTTCGTGCTGCTCCTGTCGAACGAGGCGGCCTGGCGGACGACCTACCCCGGTTGCCCGCTCCTCAACGGCGACATCAACGGCGACGGCACCGCCGGGCAAGGGTCGTTCGACGACATCAACCCGTTCGTCGCGCTGTTGTCAGGCGGGTAGTTCGGCTCGGGGATACCGGGCTGGGCGCCGCGCCGCGGTGCCTGTCCGGTTTTCTTACTCACCGTACAATGCCGCCATGTTGTCGCGTGTGCGCATCGTGCTGGTCTCACCCAGCGGCCCGGCCAATGTCGGGGCCGCCGGCCGGGCGATGGCCAACATGGGTCTCGCGGACCTGGTGCTCGTCGCGCCCCGTTGTGACGTGCAGGACGAGGCCGCCATCGCGTACGCCGCGCATGGCCGCCCAGTCCTGGATGCCGCACGGGTCGTGCCGGACGTACCCGCCGCGCTCGCGGGCTGTGTCCGCTCGTATGCCACGTCCTCGAAGCTCGGCCTGTACCGGCGCCAGGCCGCCATCACCCCGGCCGAAGCGGCCGTCGAGGCCCTGCGCCTCGCGGCTTCCGGACCGGTCGCCTTCGCCTTCGGGCGCGAGGACTACGGCCTGCCCAACCGCGAGCTGCTGCACTTCGACCGCATCGTCGCGATCCCAGCGGCGGAATCCTACCCGGTCATGAACCTGGCCGCCGCGGTCGCGGTGATGTGCTACGAGTTGCGTCGCGCGTGGCTCGCGCTGGAGGGCAAATCGCCCCTGCCGATGGCGATCGATCCGGGCGCGGCGACGGACGAGAAGAAGCAGGTCATGTTTGAGCGGCTGTTTGACGCGCTCGACGCGGTGGGCTTCTTCTTCGGGCAGGATCCGGACCATCTCAAGTACGCCCTGCGCCACGCGCTCGGCCGCATCGCCCTGAGCATCAACGAGGTCGATATCCTGATCGGCATGGCCCGGCAGATTCGCTGGTACGTCGATCACCACCCCCAGCGGATCGACCCGCCGGGTTGAGAGCGGACTGGAAAAGAGGTCGGGAGTCTTTTTTCGGGCAAGACGAACTCACCGAAAAGAGACTCCCGCCCCCTTTTTGGCCAATCCGTGAAGGACCCGTTTTCAACGGACCGCTACTAGTTGTGCCCGTCGCGGTTGGCCATTTCCTCCCAACTGGCCCGGACCAAGTGCAGGCCGTGCACGCAGTACTCGAACTGCTCGCTGAGCTGTTGCAGGACTTCCGCCGGCGGACGTTCGTGCTCCCGCGTCAGCTCGCTGGCGATGCTGTACGAGCGTTTGCCTTCCTGCAAGTAAACCTCCAAACGGCTTACCCGACCCGGGTGCGGGCGCAGGTGCTCCGGGTAGACCCCGGTCCAGAACAGCGTGAAGTCGCCGATGTACTTGTTGATCAGCCGGCGGCGGCAGGTCTCGTCGAGGTGGGGGCCCAGGTCGGCCAGGGCTTCCATCTGCGAGAGCTCCCGGATGACCGTGTTGTCGACGGTCCGCAGCCGATAAATCCGGTCCACGTGGACAAAGTCCGCCAGGATGTCGCCGAGGTATTCGGTCAGAGTCGGGTCGCAGATGCCCAGCTCGACCATGAAGATCTGCTCGACCAGCCCGTCGAACAGTTGCCGAAGGGCATTGCCACGTTCGTCAATCGGAGCCATCACGCTACCTCGCCCGTCCGCTGGCCGCCCAAGCAAGGGACAGGCTGCTCCATGAAATTGTAGGGGCGGCCCGCAAGTCGGCTGGCCCCGGCCTGCCGCGGGGGCGTCCGGGAAACAGTCGGCCCGGCCTCCTTCGGAGAATCGGCCGAGTTGCGGCGGCAGTTTATTGAATGTGCGCGGCGTCAGCCGCGAGCGCGGGGCCGACGAGATGGGAGGGGGGAGCCCTCCGGGCGTCCGAAAATCATGCGGCCGGCCGAGGTTTGCAGGACGCTCGTGACGGTGAGCGCGACCTCGTCGTTGATCTTCTCGCGCGAATTCTCGGCCACGACCATCGTGCCGTCCTCGAGGTAGCCGACGCCCTGCCCCGGTTCTTCGCCGGGCTTGATGATGCGGACGGTGAGCGTCTCGCCCGGCATGACGACCGGCTTCAGCGCGTTGGCCAGATCGTTGATGTTGATCACGTCCACCCCGCGGATCTGGGCGATCTTGTTCAGGTTGTAGTCGTTGGTCACGACGCGGCCGTCGACCTTCTTGGCCAGCGCGACGAGCTTCTGGTCCACGTCGCCGGCCTCGTCGATGCTCGGCAGGCGCGTATCGGAAATGCGGATCTCGACCTTGTCGTTGGTCTGGAGCTTGTTGAGCATGTCCAGGCCGCGCCGCCCGCGGTTGCGTTTCAGCTTGTCGGGGCTGTCCGCGATGGCCTGCAATTCCTGAAGCACGAAGCGCGGGATGAAAAGCTGCGAGTCGATGATCCGCGTCTCGCAGATGTCCGCGATGCGGCCGTCGATGATCACAGAAGTGTCGAGGATCAGCGGCCGGGCGCCGCGCGTCTGCCGGGCGAATTCGACGTACGGAATGACAAACCGCACGTCGTCCTTAGTTTGCAGGATGAAGCTGATCGTCAGGTAGCAACAGATAATGCCGATCATCAGCTTCACCGCTTTTACCAGGGGCTCGGCCGCCGGGCTGTCCCGCAACCCGCGGAAGTAAATCTCGATCATCAGGTCGATGATCAAGCCGAGCCCGTAGGCAAACACCATCCCCACCACCAGGCCCAGGAACGCGCCGGAGAGCGCGGCCAATGACTTGCGCGCCAAGAAGACATCGACGCCGACCAGCACGATGGCGACCGCGATCGCCCCGACCATCCACCAGGTGGCCTGGGGGCCGAGGTCGGTGGCACTCTTGCCCGCCGCCAGCAAAGCCACCGCCCAAATCAACACGACGAAGACCGCGCGTAAGACCCATATGACCATGATGTATGTCCTCTCACTCTGGCTGCCTGCCGAGACCGTATAATCCACGACCCCGGAGCCGCCGGGCAGGGCCCGCAGCGCGCCGGGGACCGGCAGAGGATGTCGCCGCGCGAATCGATGTTCCGTCATTCTATGCTCCACGCGGTCCGGCACAAGTTGCCAGGCCGGCCGCCCGGGGATCGGCTTTACGCGGCGCCACGGAGCTGAGCTCCGGATGCCGGCGGTTTCCCGAGGAAGAGACATGCGCACGGACCAGGCAAAGCATCCGGCACACCGCGCCGCACTGGCCGCCATCCGCCACCTGCGCCGGGCGGACGCACGTCTGGCACGCCTCATCGAGCGCGTTGGCCCCTTCTGCCCGGTCGTCACCCGCAACCCGTTCCTCGCCCTCGTGGGCTCGGTCATCCACCAACAGGTCTCGATGAGCGCCGCCGCCGCGATCCACAGGCGCCTGCGCGGCCTGTGCGACCAGCGCCTCACACCCGCCGGCGTGCTGCGCCTGGATCGTGCCGACCTGCGCGGCGCCGGCCTGTCGCGGCAGAAGGCCGAGTACGTCCACAATGTCGCCGCGGCGTTCGCCGCGCGCACGCTGACGGCCGCGAAGCTTCGCCGCATGTCCGACGAGGAGGTCATCGGCGCAGCGACCGCGGTCAAGGGGGTGGGGCGCTGGACGGCCGAGATGCTATTGATCTTTTGTCTGGAGCGGCCCGATGTCTGGCCGGTGGATGACTTCGGGCTGCGGAAGGCGGTCCGCAACATCTTTGGGCTAACGGAAATTCCCGCGCCGGCCGCCATCCGGGACCTCGCCGACCCGTGGCGACCCTACCGCAGCTACGCGACCTGGTACCTGTGGCGCAGCCTGGAGGGGCCGCTTCTACCCGGCGTGACGACGTAGCGAGCCTCGCTCACCACCGTGCCCAGGCCCCCATAGAGCGGGACGGGCGCTCAATTCGACAACCGCGACCACGCCACTGCAGCTTCGAGGACGCGCGTGTCCTCGCCCACCGCGCTCCCCGTCACGTCCACGGGCTCGCTGCTGCCGTCCGCCGGCACCACCCACAGATGCGTCCCGCCGTGTGGGTCGATGTCCTGGAGGAACGCGAGTCGTGTTCCGTCCACCGACCAGAATACCGGGCATTGGAAACCACCCGGGGGCAGCGTTGTGCCGCTCACCTTGAGCGGCTCGCTACTGCTCCCGTCGGCCAGCGCGACATATATGCCGACGTTCGTACTGAAGGCCACACGCGTGCTGTCGGGCGACCAGGCGTCCAAGATGACGTCCGCCGTGCCACTCACCAGGACGGGCTCCTGGCCCGGGCTCACCACGTACGTGCTGTAACCAACGCAAGCCGGCCACGTGCTGCACAAGATGGCGAGGCGCGTGCCATCCGGCGACCATTGCGGCCGCGCGGGCGCGCCGCATACGTCCAGGTTGATCTTCACCGGCGGGTTGCCAGGCGGCATGGCGACCACATAGTACGCCGAGTGGTGAATGTCGGTCGTTTCAGCGACCGCGCCGTAGGCGACTTGCGTTCCGTCCGGCGACCACAGAGGGGGATAGCTCAACTCCAGGCCGGGGGCGCCTGGCACCATCGGGCCGCTGAGCTTCGTCGGCTCAACTCCGCCCGCCGCCGGCACGACATACAGCTCCATCTGGCCTACGACATCCATGTCCGCCACAAACGCCAGCCACTGGCCGTCCGGCGACCAGGCCGGCTGGCCCTGCACGTTGCCGCCAGCGACGAGTGCCCCACTGAGCTTGGTCGGCGCCGCGCTGCCGTCCGCCGGTGCCACGTAGAGCTCAAAGACGTCGGTCTCGTTCGGGTCGGCGATATAGGCGAGGCGCTCGCTGTCGGGCGACCAGTACGGCCCGCCGTCGAAAGTCGGCCGCGCTCTGTGGCCAACCAAAGTGGGGGAGGCCGTGTCCGGCGCCACCACGTACAGATCGACCAGGCAGTCCAGCGATTCCGGCGCAGTATCGGGAATGAAGACCGCATACGCCAGTTGTGTGGCATCGGGGGACCACGCGAGCGCGTTCACAATCTGGTTCACGTCCATCGCGCCGGGCAGCGTGCCGCTCACGGGCGTGAACGACGTTCCATCGGGCGTGGCCACGTGCACTTGAAACTCGCCCGCGGTCTCGTAGTCTCCCACCGTCGCGACGAAGCGACCATCCGGCGACCAGACGGTCCACTGGGCATCCGATTTCGCGGGCGTCGGCCCGCTGATGCAGACCGGCTGGCCGCCGCCGTCCGGGGTTGCGACGTAAACGGCCCGTCCGTCGCAGTGCTCCCGGCCGACAACGACGAACGCCAGGCGCAGCGTCGTGTCCACGACGTACTCTTCCGACAGCACTTCGCTTGTGCCGTTCGTCTGCGCACCTACGCGCATGTGCCGCTCCCCGGTCCCGGGCGTGATCTGCAGGGCGGCGGCCCGTGCCGAGCCCGCCTCCGCCGCGACCGCCTTCGCCGGATCGGCGGCGGGTAACGCCGCGTCGGACTCGTACACGGTGAATGACTGCGGCTCAGCGTCGCTGGCGTATGTCCAGCGCAGCTCGTAGTGTGGCGGCCCGAGTCGCGTGCCGAACACGCGCAGGCGCTCTGGGTTGCCTACGCTCCCATCCCCCGCATTGCCCCCAGTCGGCTGATCCCCCCCGCTCGCGTCGCCGCTGTTACCGGCACCCGCATCCGGCGGAGTGTCGCTCGCGGAGGGCTCGTCGCCTGGCGGCGGTGGGCAGCCGCTGACTGGAATGCCTGTGCTCCCATCCCCCGCATTGCCCCCAGTCGACTGATCCCCCCCCCTCGCGTCGCCGCTGTTACCGGCATCTGCATCCGCCGGAGTGTCGCTCGCGGAGGGCCCGTCGCCTGGCGGCGGTGGACAGCCGCTGAGCAGCAAGGCCAACCCCGTGAGCACTGCGCACCGGCTGAGAGCAGCCCGCTTTGCGACGCACCTCATCGCTTGCCGGGGACTCCACATGTCATGCACCTCACCCGCACCCCCAGCGGCATAATGTAGTATAACCGATTTTGTCGTCGAAGGCCATGCCCCGGGGGGAGTTCCACTCAATTCACGAATTGGCCCGCCCCCCTTCGGCGTGCCGTCTGGACGTGTCCCAGTGCTCGTTACACTTCGCACGGTCTCCAGACAAACGCCTCCGGCGAGTACGTTTCCACGACGCCCTCGACGCTTGCGGCCAGCGTCGCGCGGCCGCTGCCGGCCTATCGCGCCTCGGATTTCCGCGACGCGGTGACCTCCATGAGGCGTTCCGTTAGAGCGCTATACGAACATCGTGGGGCGATTCGTTTCGACGCCGATCTCGAAATTCGACGCCATGGTACGGCGGCTGTGCACGACCGTACCACACAGGAACATCGGGTCGCCGTTCGGATGGGCGACGAGCGTCTCGACCCAGGTTCCGAGCGGCACGTCGATCGCGATGTGGAGTGCCATGCCGCGGCGCGAGAGATTCACCGTCTCACCGACGACCGTGCGGACCTCGCCGGTCGTCGAGTCCACCAGGCGGACGCGACAGGGAATCCGGTACGGGGTGCGAGGTTCCACGCGTGCGGAGCTGGCGGTGCCGCGCGGCGTGGTCTGCGTGGAACCGGAAGGAGGATTCGCGAGAGCGGCGCGGGGTTTCATGACACACTCGTCTGCAGGTTCGGTGGCTCGTGCCGGGGCCGGTCGGCGGTTGCGGCGAGCGACACGCTCATCCGCGACGACGGGTGCAATCCGCCCGTCACAGTCTCTATCGGCCGGCGTGCGCGGAATGGGTTAATACGAATTCATCCCAAGCGCGGCGCGGCGTGGAATGAAGCGTCACCCCCTTTGTGGGACCGGTTTGTAACCGGTCGAACGCGAGGCTCCCGGGATACGTTCAGAGCACCGCCGCAGCGACGGCGTACCGTCCGACTGGTCAGGATAGCCGCTCGACCTCTGTCCACTGGTCGACGTTGAGCGTGCTGAGCTCCCCGTCATCCTTCCGCAGTTGAATCCGCCGCAGCCAGAACTTGTTGTCCCTGGCGTGTGCGTACCAGCTTCCGGTCTTGCTGACCTCAACGGCCTGGATGACGCCCGCCACCGCGCAGTGCCAATCGCCGGCCCGCCGGTCGATCATCTGGAGCACGCGTATGTGTTGACCGGACTTTAAGTCCTCGAATGCCAGGCACTTATCGCTTGTCGGCACGCCGCCACCTCCGTCGGCCGGGACAGAGCCCGGCCGCTACATCCGTCGGCCGGTATCCGCCGCGGCGGACCCGGCCGCTACGTGCATTGTGGGACCGGTTTGTAACCGGTCAGCCGGTCATCAAATCATCACCCGCCGATTGTAGACCCACCATTCCACCAGAACCAGCACGAGGGCCGCTCCGATGAACCACCGCCACACCTCCGGCGTCGCGGTCTTGATCGCCGCCATCTCCTGAACCGGGCGGTTGTCGATCTTCAGGGGGCGGGTGGGCGGCGCGATATTGCTCTCGGCATCATCCTCAAGGTTGACGGCAAACCGGTCCCGGCCCGGCACCGCACCCTCTGCCCGATAAACGCCGACGCGTTCGGTCCCGCCGTAGTACGCGAGCCCGGACGCGTCGGGCACGAGCGTCACGTGGCTCCCGTCCGGCCGGAACAGCGTGGCCTCCTTTGTGTTTGCCGGAATGGCCACGCGCAGCGTTTCGCCCGGTCGGACCGGGCCGCGGTCCGCCTCAGCCTCTCCGCCGCCCAGGTAGCGGATCGCGTTGTAAATGAACACGCCGAAGCTGAGCTTGCTCCACCAAGTGCTGTTCTCGACCGCGAACGTGACTACGAGGTACTGCCGCCCCTGGGCGGCGTACCGGAATAGCACCGGCCCCTTAGGCCCCTCGGCGAGCACCTCGGCCTCCGGCGGGAGCTTGACCGTCTGGCTCTCGGCGACGTACACGTAGTCGAGCGAGACGTACCGCAGGATCGGGTGCGTTTCGTCCCACCAGACGAGCGGGTGCTTCTCCAGCTTGCCGGTCGCCTCGACCCCGGCGACGTTCGGGAGCGCGCCCAAAAAGAGGTAATTACCGATAGGTAGTGTTGCCGGCGCGTACTCGTCGAAGATCACCACGTCGAAGTTCGACTGGCCATCCGTGGCGTACTGCGCCGCCGACGCCTCGTACTGGGCCGGCGTCACAAACGGGTGCTCCTGGAGCGGCAGGCCGCGGATCACGCTGTCCAGAAACGGGTACTTTCCGTCCGTCACGACGAGCACTTTCTGCCGGCGCGGCGGCGGCACGACGACGTAGGCCGAGTTGTCGACCGCCAGTGCGTCGCTGCGCGAGAGCCGGGCCTCGATCAGCCCCCCCCGGTCAAGCACCAGGTCGAAGGGCAGCGCTTGGGAACTCCCCTCCGTTGCCTCCGCCGGCTGCGGCTCGGCGCCGTCCTCACTTGCGGCAGTTGCCCTGGCCAGCGTCACCGGTTGCACCGACCGCATCACGCCGTCCACGTAGATCGACACGTCGGTGCTGACTGGAGCGGGCCCAAAGTTGCGCACCGTCAGGAATGCGCTGAGGCTCTCCGGCCGCTCGTAATTCCGCTGCGTGCGGAGCGCCGTGATCCCCACGTTGTCCCGGCCGCTCCCGATCCGAATCAGCTCCATGGTCCCGCTGCGCAGCACCACCTGGTCGAGGTTCGCGATCCGCCCGTCGGAGATCAGCACCAGCTTCGCGGGCGCTTCCGCCGACACCGGCGTCGCCTCCATGCCGGGGCTAAGCCGCGTCGGCGGCGCCATGTAGGCTTCCGCGAGCTCTAATGCTTCGCGCAAATCCGTACGCCCATCCGTCGGCTCGATCCGCCGGATCAGGTCGACCAGGTCGCTCGTGTTGGTCGTGAACGGCGAGACGACCGTGGCCCGGTCGCTGAACCCGATCACCATCACGCGTGTCTGCGCTTTCGCGCCGCCGAAGGACAGGAACGCCCACCAGCCGCCGGTCCGCTGATTGAACGTCTTGACCAGCCGGACGGCTTGTTCCTTGGCTTCCTCCAGCCGCGTCTGGTCGCCCTCGCGGGTGTTCATGGACGCCGAGCGGTCGATCAGGAGGACGACGCGCTCCTCGTCGGCAACGCTAGACCGGACGATCGGGCGGGCCAAAGCCAGGACCGCGGCGGCCAGAATCAGTAGTTGCAGGAAGAGCAGCAGGTTCTTGCGCAGCCGCTGGAAGGGGGCGTTGACCTGCAGATCCTGCACGGCCCGCTTCCACAGCAGCGTCGACGGCACAAGCTGCTCGCGCCGGCGGAGCTTGAGGAAATAGAGGATGAGCAGCACCGGAACGACGACGGCCGCAACGGCGACTGCCCACCAGAGGTTGAGGAAGCTCATAGCGAGATGTTACCCGGCGCGTTGGGCGGGTGCGAGATTCCTATCCGCCCATGTGGCACTGCTCTTGAGCAGTGCGACGCGCCTACCGCTTGCGAGGGAGTATCTGCGCACGAACCTGTTTCTGCCAGGACCATCAAGGCTGACCGGCGCCAGAAGCGCGTTGCAGCGCCTCGGGCGTGAGGGTGATGACCACGTATTCCAGCCTGCCTTGCGGAATGCCCGACTCGTCCGGCCCGAGGTCGTGGTCCGCCTCGGCCAGGATCTGGCCGGAGTCATTGATCGCCACGGCCGACAAGAACTCCCAACCCGAGCCCGGCGGCAGCAGCGCGTTCAAGTCGGTCATCTTCCCGTCCTGCCAGATGAACGCGTGCTCGATCCGGTACCATGGCTCTGGGTCGCCACGCAGCTCGCCCGTTTCCGAAGTGCCGACAATTTGCGCGTGATTGTTGATGTCGCGCGCAATGCTGGCGTCGCCGCCGAGCGTACCGAGGTCGGTCATTTCACCGCTGTGCCAGAGGAAGGCATGAGTGACGGCCTGTGGATAGTCGGACTGGTCCAGGAAGTCGGCTGTGTCCGCCAGGCCCACCACCTGGCCGAGGTCGTTGATCGCGAGAGCGCCGCTGTTCTCGCCGCCCAGCGTGCCCAGGTCGGTCAGCACGCCGTCGGACCAGAGCAGCGCCCTTCCGGGCCCCCAGAGGGAGGCGTACTCGGAGCTGCCGCCGACAATCTCGCCGCGGTTATTGATGTCCGTCGCGCTGCCCAGGCCATAGGCCCGCAGATCGGTAGCTTGCCAGCCACCATCGACATACTCCCACAGCACGGGGATGCGCGGCGGGAGCATGCGGGAAGTCGCCCGGGCCTGCATCTTCGCGGCGGCATCGGTCGCATCCTCGTCGGCTTGCGCAACAGAGGCGTCCTGACCCCAGGGCAGTTCAGCCCAGCCAACGATCTGGCCCGCGTCATTGATTGCTGCGGCGCCGCTGCCCATTGTCCCCGCCAAGTCGCCCAGACGGATGCTCTGGCCATCCTCCCAAAGGACGGCGCGCCACTCAGCGACCGGGACGAGCCACAACGGGACAAGTGCCGCGGTGGCGATCCGGCCCGTGTCAGCGGTCCCGACGATTTGCCCGTGGCTGTTGATGCCGAAAGCGTGGGCGCCGGTGCCGCCCAGTGTATCCAGCCGCAGGACCTCCCCGTCTTGCCACCGAAACGCTTCCACATCACACCCCCCGTAGGAGTAGCCGGCGGCCGTGCCGGCGGCGTTGATCCGCTCACCCACGATCGGCGTATCGCCCAATTGCCCCAAGGTCGCAATCGTCCCGAAGCCGTCGACCTGGAAGACCTCACCTGCCACAGGTGTGCCCGATTCCACGCATGGCGGCGGGCAGCCAGGTAGCAGAATGCACACACAGCCGGCAAAGAGGGCCCTTGCAGCCGCGCGACCAAGCTCGTGGAACATGTTTTTTCTCCTCTGCCGCGGTGCCATCCACCGTGCATACCATGGCGATGGACCACTCACACGCTATTCCCTTGGCAAGTGTCCCGTCAACCGCGGGTCTGTGTGCGACAAAGGACCCTCGCGCGATCCCGGCTCGGCCGTCGCGGCGCCGACCGAGCCCGCAGGGCGTTTGTAAGTAGCGTGGTGATCCGCCTGTCGCGCGATGTATGCGCGAACGGCGTCAAGTCCGGACTGACTCACGCTGAACGCACCATAGCCGGCCTGCCACGCGAACGCGTGGTGCTCCGGGAACGTGTAGTGTACCCACCCACTCGAGAGGCTCTTCCATTTCCGCAGGGCCTCGGCCACGGAGACGTCCGCACGCAGGGACAAAACCGCGTGTACATGATCCCCGGTTCCACCGATGTCGAGGGCCCGGCCGAATTCGTGGCGGGCAACGCCGGCCAGGTATTCGTAAAGACGTGGCCGCAGGTCGTCGGAGATCAAGCGGGCGCGGTCCTTCGTAGAGAAGATGACGTGGACGAGCATGTTCGTGTACGTGTGGCCCATGGTGTACCCCTCAATCGCCCCCTGCGGGGGCTCACCGGGAAAATGGAGAATACCACGAACCGGCGCCCTCTTCCACGGGCTCGCGCCCGAGGCTACTCACAGACGCCCCCTGCGGGGGCTATTTCGAGCACCGCCGCGGCGGACAGTGGCACCGAGCGGGCCCGCGGCTAAACTCAACATGTGGTGTTCGACAGCACCGAATGTGCAGAGGGCAGACCATGGCAGAATCTCGGATCGAACGCGACTCAATGGGCGAGATGGAGGTGCCTGCGGCGGCCCTGTGGGGGGCCTCCACACAGCGGGCGGTGCGCAACTTCCCGATCAGCGGCTACCGCTTCGGCCGGCGGTTCATCCGGGCGCTGGGACTGATCAAGCACGCCGCGGCGGTGGCCAACGAGAAGCTCGGCCAGCTCGACCCGCAGGTCGCCGACGTAATCAAGCGGGCGGCCCGCGAGGTGCTCGACGGGCAGCTCGACGATCACTTCGTGCTGGACATCTTCCAGACCGGCTCCGGCACCAGCACGAATATGAACGCGAACGAGGTGATCGCGAACCGGGCGATGCAGCTCGAGAGCAGGGATCAAGGGAGCGAGGGATCCAGGGATCAAGGGGGCACAGTTGGGATCCACCCAAACGACCACGTCAACATGGGGCAGTCGTCCAACGACGTGATCCCGACCGCAATGCACGTCGCGATTGTGGAGGCCCTGCGGCACGACCTGTTGCCGGCGCTGGAAAAGCTGCAAGCCGCCTTGAAGGCGAAAGCCCGCCAGTTCGACGACATCATCAAGCTCGGCCGCACCCACCTGATGGACGCCACGCCCATCCGGCTGGGGCAGGAATTCAGCGGCTACGCGAGCCAGATCGCGTGGAGCGGCTGCCGCATCCGCAGCAGTATCGTCGCGTTGCACGAACTGCCGATCGGCGGCACGGCGGTCGGGACGGGCATCAACACGCACCCGCAGTTCGCCAGGCGGGTCTGCGAGATCCTCAATCAAGAGACCGGCGAGCCGTTCCGCGAGACGGAGAACCACTTTGAGGCCCAGCATGCGAAGGACGCGCTGGTCGCCACCTCCGGCGTGCTGCGGACGATTGCGATCAGCCTGACCAAGATCGCCAACGACATCCGCTGGCTGGGCAGCGGGCCGCGCTGCGGGATCGGCGAGCTGCGGCTGCCGGCGACGCAGCCCGGCAGCTCGATCATGCCGGGCAAGGTCAACCCGGTCATGTGCGAGTCGGTCCTCCAGGTCTGCGCGCAGGTGATCGGCAACGACGCGGCGGTGACCTACGCCGCAGCGCTGCTCGGCAACCTCGACCTGCACACCGGCATGCCGGTGATCGCGCACAACGTACTCGAATCGATCCGACTGCTCGCCAATGTCTGCCAGGTATTCGAGGAAAAGTGCATCGCCGGCCTGGAGGCGAACCGCCAGCGCTGTGAAGAGCTGATCGAGCAATCCCTGGCCATGGGCACGAGCCTGGCGCCCATCATCGGCTACGATGCGGCGGCGGCGATCGCGAAAGAGGCCGCCCAAACCGGCAAGACCATCCGCCAGGTCGCGCTGGAAAGAAAGGTGCTCGACGAGAAGACGCTCAGCGAAGCGCTCGACCCGCGCTCAATGACGGAGCCGAGTGACCGGGTGTTGCCAACCTCGGGGTAGTTCCTTGGACTTCGTCAGCACCCACCTGGCAAATACGAGGCCTCCGAGACCCCCGTGGTCGGTGAACTTGGCCTGGCAGTACGCCTCCGCTGGCTGACAGAGCCCGACCCGCCCAGCGCCAGGCCGACCGCCGGCGGAGCGCAAAACGGCCAAACTCCAGGGCCGGCGTCGGCCGGGCTTCTCAGCGCAACTGTTCCCAATGCCGTTCGGACAGCTCCCCGCCATGCCCGCCGTGGACCTGGCAGGCCCGACGCCTGCCCCACTTCTTTGCGGGCTCTCGTGGCCGACGCTTCTTTGCGGTATCCTAGCCGCCCAATTACGCGTGGTCTTGTCCGTCCCCGGCTCCTGGGAGAGCGTGCCGTGCCTGATCCGTCTCCACAAAACGCACCGGCCGCCGTGCCCGCGAACGGGAATCACTCGCCCGGTACCGGTGAGTTTCTCGGTCACCCGAAAGGGCTATATGTCCTGTTCTCCACCGAGCTGTGGGAGCGCTTCAGCTTCTACGCCATGCGGGGCATTCTGACCCTGTACATGGCAAAGGTCGTGCTCGCAAGCATGGGCGCCGCTGCCGGTGGCCAAGCCGATCAGACGTACGGCGCCTATCTCGGCTTCGTGTACGCCGCAACGTTCGTGGGCGGCATGCTCGCCGATCGCCTGCTCGGACAGCGCCGGGCCATCTACATCGGCGGCTTCCTCATGTCGCTGGCCCAGTTCACGCTTATGACGCAAGCGCTCATTGTGCGCTCGGGTAGCACCGCGAGTTACCTGTATCCCTTATTCTTCGTTGGTCTCGCGCTGCTCGCGTGCGGCAACGGCTTTTTCAAGCCCAACATCTCGACGATCGTCGGCACATTGTACGCCCCGGGCGACCAGCGCCGCGACAGCGCGTTCACGATCTTCTACGTCGGGATCAACATCGGTGCCGCGCTCTCCAGTTTGGCGAGCGCAGCGGGCGAGTCATGGGGCTGGTATATCGGCTACCTCCTCGCCGGTACCGGCATGATTGCCTCCCTGGTCATCTTCACTTGGGGCAAGAAGTGGATCGCCGGCCGCGGCCTGCCGCCGGCGGGTGCGACGCTGCTCGGGCGCGGCCGCCTCGGTGTGCCCAATGTCATCCCCATCATCGTGGGAGTGCTGCTGTTCATTCCGATCGCAGCCTACCTGATATCGCAGCCGCACTTGGTGCAATACCTGTCTGCCGTCATCGGCGTACCCGTGCTCGCATATCTTCTTTTTGAGGCCCTGCGCGCACCACGCGAGGAATCGGGCCGGATGATCGTGGCCATCGTGCTGTGCATCTTTTCGATGCTGTTTTGGGGCTTCTTCGAGCTCGCCGGCAGCACGATTCAGCGCTTCGTTGAGGCCCGGATGGACCGGGTAGTGTTCGGTTGGGAGATGCAGGCGACGTTCATCAACAACGTAATCAACCCGGTCCTGATTGTGATGATGGGTATCTCGTTTTCCACCCTTTGGATCTGGCTGGATCGGCGCGGGCTTGAGCCGTCCTCGCCGCTCAAGTTCTCGCTCGGATTGCTGCAACTCGGGCTTGGTTTCCTGGTCCTGTGGGTTGCGGCGGCACGGGCCGGTGCCACTGGAAAAAGCAGTGTGTTCTGGCTCTTCCTGACCTATTTCCTATTCACGACGGGCGAGCTGTGCCTCTCGCCCGTGGGCCTTTCGATGATCACCAAGCTCGCGCCAGCCCGGCTCGTCGGGGTGTTCATGGGCACGTGGTTCCTGTCGTCCGCGCTCGCAAACGTGATCACCGGCGGGGCCGTCGGCCGCTTGACGCAGAAGCACGATTTCGCCCCCGTATTTCTGGGCATCGCCGCCACGACCGGCGCCGCGGCCGTGCTGCTGTTTGTGCTGACCCCGCTGCTTAAGCGCCAGATGCACGGCGTGAGGTAACGGCTCGCCCCGCGGCGGGTCACTCGTCGCAGTAGCCGTCCCCGTCGGCGTCGTAGCATTCCTGGTCGTAGTAGGACTGGTCGCCCGCGTAGTCATTCGCGGCGTAGTCCGCGCCAGTGTAGGTGTCTTCCTCGTAGTAGGCCCCCTGGTCGTCATACCCGTCAGGGGCGGTGTCTGCGGCGACGACGTCCTCGGAGTACGTGTCCTGCACGTACGCAGCATCCTCGATGTAGGCCACATCCTCGACGTAGACCTCGTCGTAGTAGCAGTCGGGGCAGCCCCCGTCGACGTATATCACGCCGTCTGCGATCTCGGGGAGCAGGATTTCGAAGTCGCAGCCCGCTTGCGTGCTCGCCAGCAGGATCGCGACCAACAACGCTGCAAGGTGCTTGTACATGGCGCTAACCCTCAATTCCTCACTCCTGCTGACGGTTTAGACCCGGATTGTATTCAAAGGTTGTCAAAGCTGCACGGGGGGCTGCGGCTAACGGGCGGATCGCGCCCCCCGCGCGCCAACGCAGCGGCGCCACAACTCCTTGCCAGCACGAATGTTGTCGAAATGACCCCATCAAGAACCCCACCGCGCGACCTGCACGCGGTGGGGTGTTCGACGGCCTGGACTGGGGACGCCCGTGCCGGACTAAAACACCGTCGTGTCCGTCCCCTCCGCAAAAACCTGCTGCACGCTCGTGTGGGTGATGTTCCCCGCGGCGTCAATCGTGATGTTCACGACCTGCCAGATGTCGAGCGTCGGACCGCCGCGGGCGTCGCCAACGGAGTACTGCCCGATCTGCTGGTCGCCACCCGTGAGCGTCACGAGCGCGCCGGAGCCGCCGAACTCCGGGGTGTAGCTGTAGTTGTGTACCCAGACGTGGTATTCGCCGGCCACGAAGTCGCCATCGCTCGCGCGGCGGATCGTAATCGTCTCTGGTCCCCCCCACTCAATATCGTCCAGGTCGAGAAAGGCCTGTTCCCCGGCGGACATCGACCCGTAGTAGACATGGAACCGGGCGCCGGCGCCATCCGGTCCGGACAGGTGGAGGTCTAGGTCCTTCGGCTGCGTCGTCTCCGTGCTCCAGGTCAGCACGATCGCAATGACTTCCTCGCCCGCCTCGGATTCTTTGACCAGCCCCCCGGCAACGTCGACCGTCTCGTCCGCCGCGACGGCCAGGATCGACTCGCCGTCGATGTAGCCGTCGAGCGTGAACAACAGTGTGTATTCGCCCGCCGGAACGTCAGAAAGGGAGAACTGGCCGTCGTCGCCCGTCCAGGCCGAATGGTCGGAGTCGGTCAACGCGACCTGCACGCCACTGAGCGGATCGCCGGTCTGAGCATCGACGATCGTGCCGGTGATGGTGCCCGTGCCTTCGGACGGGCCCTCGTCGCTGCTGCCGTTATCGTCGGTGTCGGCGGTGCCATCGTCGGCGCCGTCGGTGCTCGCGTCTCCGCCTTCGTCGGTTTCGTCGCCGTTTGTGTCATCGCCCGTGTCCGTGGACGAAGTTGTCTGCGGATCGCTCGGCGGATCGACGGTGCACCCACTCGGCGCGACGAGCCACAGCAACGCAACGAGGATCACGCCCAGCCCAAGCCAGCCCATGCCGCGCATCTCGGTTCTCCTGGTAAGGGGCAAAGAAACGCCCGCCTCACTAGAACTGATCGGCATTTTTGGCGCAAGAATATAGGCCCGTGGCGGACCTCCGTGCGCTGGTCGGCAAGGCGGCGGCCGCGGTTAGTAGCTGAACTTCCCCAATTCGACCTTCCCGCGGAACATCCAGTAGATGACCGTCGTGTACGCCAGCACGAACGGCATGCCCACAAACGCAATGATCTGCATGATTTGCAGCGTCTTCTCAGACGACGCCGCATTGTGGATATTCAGGGTCCAGGCGGGATTCAGGCTCGACACGAGCAGGTCGGGGTACAGGGCGACGCCGAACAGGAACACGAACGCCGCAATCGAGCAGCTCGACGAGATGAAGGCGTACAGGGGCCGGCCCAGGTGGATCGCCCGCGGGATGTTCGCGATCGCCAGCACGTTGAGGAGCACGACGACCCAGACCCAGGTATGGTCCTTGAAGTTCCGCGTCGCGTTGGGCACCTGTACGAGCGAGTAGATGGTCGTCAGCAGGTACAGCACCAGGAAGAACCCGAACGCCCGCCACATCCAGCCGTGGATCCGCTGCTGCAACGGCCCGGTGGTCTTGAGATACAGGTAGATCGAGCCGTGCATGGCGAACATCGCCACCGCGAACAGGCCGACGAGCAGCGGGTAGAAGCCGAGCAGGTCGAGGAACGTGCCGGCGTATTCTCCGTGCGCGTCGATCGGGATGCCCTTGATGCAGTTGCCGACGGCCACGCCGAACAGCAGCGTCGCCAGCGTGCTCGCGGCAAAGAAGCAGTAGTCGAAGAAGCGGCGCCAGGCGGGCGACTCGTGCTTGCTGCGGAACTCCAGCGACACCGCCCGGAAGATCAACGCGAACAGCAGCGCCATGAACGCCAGGTAGAACCCGGAGAACGCCGTCGCGTACGCGTTCGGAAACGCCGCAAACAGCGCCCCGCCGAAGGTCACCAGCCACACCTCGTTGCCGTCCCACAGCGGGCCGATGGAATTCATGAAGACCCGGCGTTCCTCGTCGCGGCGGGCGCCGAGGTGCAGGATGCCCACGCCCAGGTCAAACCCGTCGAGGATGGCATACCCCGCCAGCAGCACACCCAGCGTGACGAACCAGAAGAGACTCAGGTCCATGGCTCTGGGGACTCCTTCATCATCCGTCGATAAGAAGTGCTTGTCCGAACCCCGCCCGCGAGGGCGGGGCCGGGCCCGGTCCGCCGCGGCGGACGTGCCGGGTTCTGATCAGCGCGTTCGAAATCCGTGTTCATCGGTGGTCTCGTCATGGGCGTCAGTCAAAGACGGCCCGGATGGGGCGGCCCGTTCGGCGGCCACGGTAAACCAGCCGCGTTTGCGGGCCGCGGCGGCCAACTCGTGCGGCGCCTCCGGCCCCGCCTTAATCTTGCGGTCCATCACAAACAGCCACACCAGCAACAACATCAGGTAGATCACGCCGAACATGATGATCGAGGTCAGCACCTCGGGGCCGGAGACGGCTTTCGAGGCCGCGTCGCTCGTCCGCAACAGCCCCCAGACGATCCAGGGCTGCCGGCCGATCTCCGCCGCCGCCCAGCCGAGCTGGTTCGCGACCATCGGCCCCGCGACGGCAAACACGAACACCCAGAGCAGCCACCGTTTCCGCAGCAGCGTGCCGCGCCAGCTCAGGAAGCTCGCGTACACCATCAGGAGAATGAACAGGATGCCGAGCGCGACCATCAGGTGATACGTCTGGAACACCGGGTTCACGGGCGGCCAGTCTTCGGGCGAATACGTGTCCAGGGCCCGCACCGGCGTGTCCCAGTGGTAGTACATGAGGAAACTCAGCAGCCCCGGAATCGCGACGCCGCAGCGGACCCGCTGCTCCCGCTCGTCGGGCACGCCGAAGAGATAGAGGGGCGTCCCGGCGTCGCTCGTCTTGAAGTGTCCCTCGAAGGCGGCGAGCTTCGACGGCTGGTGGAAGCCGACGCTCCGCGCCTGATGATCCCCGGAGATCAGGGCCGCGATCGAGAAGACGGTTGCGAAGGGCAGGGCGATCCGAAAGCTCCGCCGGGCGAACTCCTCGTGCTGCCGCTTGAGCAGGTAATACGCGGACACGCTCATGACGAAGAAGCCGCCGAGGATGAAGGCGCCGATCAGTACGTGTACGAGCCGGTCGAGTGTCGAGGGATTGAGCACGACGGCCCAGAAGTCGGTGACCTCGGCCCGGCGGCTCAGACCTTCGCCGACGAGGTGGTACCCGGCCGGCGTCTGCTGCCACGAATTGGCGACTACGATCCAGATCGCCGAGAACATCGACCCCAGGCTGACCATGCAGGTCGAGATGAAATGCGTGCGCGGCGACACGCGGTCCCAGCCGAAGACCAGTACCGCCAGAAAGCCGGATTCGAGGAAGAAGGCGAAGATGCCCTCGGCGGCGAGGGCCGAACCGAAGATGTCGCCGACGTAGCGCGAGTAGGTGGCCCAGTTGGTGCCGAACTGAAATTCCATGACGACGCCGCTGGCGACGCCGACCGCGAAGGTCAGGCCGAAGATGCGGGTCCAGAACTTCGCCATCGCTTCGTACTGGTGGTCGCGGGTCTTCAGGAACATCCCCTCCATGATGACCATGAGCAGGCCCATGCCGATGGTGAGCGGCGGGAAGAGGTAATGGAATCCGATGGTCAGGGCGAATTGAACCCGCGAGAGATAGACGGGATCGAGTTGCACAGCACACCTGCAAGACCCGAATCCGCGCCGCCCGGCCCGTATCGTGGGTGGCACGGCCGGGCAGACTCAGACCGTGGTTCACGCTCGGACGGCGCTATGGCCGTATCGTAGGCAGCCCCACGCGGCAGGTCGAGCGGGGCTGGGATCGGCAAGCGGGGCGGCACGGTCTGGCGTAGCCAGCCCGCGCCGGGGAATCGCCGTAAACGGCGATCACGACGGACGCTTCAGTTGTCGCGGCCACCGCCCGTTTGCATCCTGCCGGCCGGCCGCTATCATGCCCGCGAAACGAACCCGGCAGTTCCGCTCGGGCGGTCGACACATGGACGTAGTCGCCCTTATTTCGGCCTGCTATGCCTCGCCCCGCTTCCCCGGGAAGCCCCTCGCCCGTCAGACCGGCAAGTACCTGATCCAGCACCTCTGGGGAGGTGCGTCCGAGCGCGCCCCGTGGCGCTGCCGCTGGCCGGAGGGGAGGGATGCTGAATGAGCCCGCAGGAGCAAGAGCGGATTCTCGCGGCGATGCGCGAGGCAGTCCTGGGCCAAACCTACGTCCTGACGCCGCACGCCATGCTGGAAATGCGGAACGACCGCCTCGATGTAGTCGATGTCGAGTCGGCGATCCTGACGGGTACAATAAAGAATGTGTTTGAAGATGACCCGCGCGGCCGGCGCTACGCAGTGGAGGGGCAAGCGTGCGACCTCCACACCGTGGTAGGTGTGGTGGCGAGGTTCGTCGGGCCCTTGCTGATCATCACCGTGTACGAGAAGCAGCCATGACCCTGTACGGTTTCCCCTGCGAATACTGCCCGGGTACGGTCCGTGAGCAAGTGCTCGAGCGTGAGCCGATCAGCCATCATCGCGGGATCGTGATCCTGGAGAACGTGCCGATCGGCGTCTGCGACCGTTGTGCGGCCCACTATTACGCGGCCGCCGTGCTGAAACGAGCCGAGGCCGTCTTGAAAGCAAACGGCCCGCCCCGGCGCACGGTCCAGGTTCCGGTCGAGTCGTTCCAGCCCTGACCGCCTCAAATCGGGCCGGCCGGTGACGATCCGGCCCGTCGAGCGGTACGGTGACACATGGACGTAGTCGCCATCATTCCGGCCCGCTACGCTTCGACGCGCTTTCCGGGGAAGCCCCTCGCCCGTCAGACCGGCAAGTACCTCATCCAGCACGTCTACGAACGGGTTACCGCCGCCCGGCTGGTCCGCCGCTGCATCGTCGCCACCGACGATCCCCGGATTGCGGCCGCCGTGCGCGAGTTCGGCGGCGAGGCCGTCCTGACCCGGCCCGACCACCCCAGCGGTACCGACCGGATCGCCGAAGTCGTTCGCGGCCTGCCGGGTACCCCCAACGACATCATCCTCAACGTCCAGGGCGACGAGCCGGAGATCGAGCCGGCCTACCTGGACCAGCTCGTCGAGCGCCTGAGCCGCGAGCCGCCGGACTGCCCGATCGCGACCCTGGCGTGCCCGTTCCCGGCGGAGGCTGACCCGCGCGACCCGAATTGTGTGAAAGTCGTCACGAATTCTGCCGGCCGGGCGCTGTATTTCTCGCGCTCCCTGATACCATATCCGCGAGACGGCGGTGGGGCCGGAACTCCGCAGAGATGCCTCCTGCATCTCGGAGTTTACGCGTACCGCCGGTCGTTCCTGTTGGAGTTCGCCGCCTCGAAACCGGGCGTGCTGGAGCAGATCGAGAAGCTAGAGCAGCTACGCGTATTAGAGCGCGGGTTCGCGCTGGCGGTCGAGATCGTCAAGCACGCGTGCGTCGGTGTTGATACGGCGCAGGATTACGCGCGCTTCGTCGCGCGGTGCCGTGAGTGCTGAGCGATGGACGGTGATCGGCTGTTAGATTCGATTCGCGATCAGTCGGGCGACACGGAGTTCTACCTCCCGATGCCGGCGGGCTATAAGCCGGGAACCACCAAGTTCGTCGTCGTCCTCGGGACGGTGATGAGCGGCCTGGGCAAGGGGATCTTCAGCTCCTCGCTGGCCAAGTGCCTCCAGGACAAGGGCCTCCGCATCGCGCCGATCAAGCTCGAAGGCTACCTGAACATCGACTCCGGCACGCTGAACCCGTTCCGCCACGGCGAGGTCTTCGTCCTGGACGACGGGACCGAGTGCGACATGGACCTCGGGACCTACGAGCGGGCCCTCGACCAGAACCTCAGCCGGCTCAATTTCGCCACCAGCGGCCAGGTCTATCGTCGCGTGCTGGAGCACGAACGCACCGGCGGCTACCTCGGCCGCGACGTGCAGATGATCCCGCACGTCACGGGCGAGGTGAAGAACCGTCTCCGCGAGTTGGCCATCGCGACGCGGGCGGACGTCGTGTTCGTCGAGATCGGCGGCACGGTCGGCGACGTGGAGAACGCCCACTACATCGAGGCCGTCCGGCAGCTTGCCTTTGAAGAGGGGCAGCGCAGCGTCTGCTTCGTCGCCCTGACCTACGTGCTCGAACCACCGATCCTCGGCGAGCAGAAGAGCAAGGCTGCCCAGCTCGGCATCCGGCGGCTGCTCGAGTGCGGCGTACAGCCGCACATCATCGCCTGCCGGGCGCACGAGCCCGTGACGCGGAAAGTGCGCGAGAAGATCGCCTTGTTCTCGAACGTGCCGCAGGAACGCGTGTTCAGCATGCACGACTGCGAGAGCGTGTACCTGATCCCGGAGCTGCTGCGTGGGGCAGGCTACGACAAGGCGGTCATGGAGTGGCTCGACCTCCAGCCGCGGGTGAGTGAGGAGGAAGAGCGGGCCGCCCGCGACGCCTGGACGCAGTACCTCGTCCGGCTGCGGGGCGCGACCCGCGAGGTGAACATCGGGATCACCGGCAAATACACGGCGGTGCGCGACGCGTATGCCAGCATTCTGAAGGCGCTGGAGCACGCCGGCGTCTACCTCGGCTGTAGAGTGCAGACGCGTTGGGTAGACACGTCGGAGCTGACCGACGAGACCGCCGCCGCCGCCGTGCAGGATCTGCACGGGATCATTGTCCCCGGCGCGTTCGGCACGCGCGGCGCGGAGGGCAAGATCGCTTGCCTGAAGTACGCCCGGCTCCACCGCCTGCCGTGTCTGGGCATCTGCTACGGCTTCCAGATGGCGGTGATCGAGTTCGCCCGCAACGTCTGCGGCATGGCGGACGCGAACTCGACCGAGATCGAGAGCGAGTGCCGTTACCCCGTGATCAACCTCCTGCCCGAGCAGAAAGAGATCGAGGGGCTGGGCGGGACGATGCGGCTCGGGGGGCATGATCTGGTGGTCAAGCCGGACACGCGCGCCGCCCGCATGTTCGGCGCCCGAACCCGGCTGCGCTTCCGGCACCGCTACGAGGTCGATCCGCGCTACATTCCGCAGCTTGAAGCCGGCGGAATGATCTTCTCCGGCAAATCGCCGCGGGCCGAGATCATGAACATCCTGGAGCTGCGACAGGATTTGCACCCGTACTACGTCGGCACGCAGGCCCACCCCGAACTGACCAGCCGGCCGCTCTCGCCCCAGCCGTTTTTCCTGGGGCTGGTACATGCCGCGTTGCGGCGGGCATATCCGGACTACACCGAGCCGCTGGTTTATCCGCAGGAAGCGGCCGAGCCGGCGGAGAAGCAACCTCCGACCACGGAACCGCAGGAACACCGCGTGGGGCAGGTGTAGGTTGGGGGAACAGGGTGGTTGATTCAACCTATCCCTAGCTCTCTCCCGAGGTCCCTTATAGCCCGACCACAGCGCCACCCCACATGTCGCCCACGCTCACCTCGGCCATCCTTCCGGGGCGCTTCGGATCGCCGTTCCGCACTCTGGACAGACGCCACTGACGTTTCCGCTCAGGTTATAACCGCACTTTCGGCAGTGACCGGGCAATCGAATCCGCCGCCACGGGTGAACGCCGATGCAGGTGCCGCACCATGAGACGAGCAGGCCGATAGCCAGCGGCGCGAGCATTTCGAGACGTATGGCACGGTCGTCAATCGACAGAAACCATGCCGGGCATATCCACAAGCCCGGGCAGAATAGAACGGACTCCAACCATGGGCGTTTCGCCCGCCGTGCCAGACCGGCTCCCGCCGCGAGTCCGCTGAGGCCCAGTCCCATTGGCAGGATCAAGAAGAACTGTATGAAAAGTGACTCCTCGCGGAGACCCAAAAGTTGGCACATGTACAGGGCGAAGTACCCTGCCGCGAGATAAGCACCAGCGCCGACGGCCGCGCCCAGCGCAGACCAGGCCAAACGCGTCAACAGATAGATACCGAAACCGTTCGACGTAGCGCCGTTAGCGGGTACGCGCATTCGGCTCTCCTCCCGTTGCATTTGTCGGCGTCCAAGAAATCCGCGGAATCTGCGGCGGAATTCGGGGACACCATACCCATTTTTCCTGGCCCTTCATCCGGCTGCGCGTCCGCGGGCACAGCCTGTCGTTATCATACCCGGTTTTCACGTGGTCGTACTGCTGAAGCGCTGACCCACCAGCAGCCTGATATAGGCGCGGCGCCTGCGGCCTCGGAGAGGCCCACGGTTTCAGCCAGGGGCGCAGCCCCTGGAACGAGCATGCAGTGACAGACCCGCCCCGAAGGGGCGGACGGACGGCGGCCCGCAGACTCCGCTCGCCCCGTTGGGGCGAGGTCCACCGGCCTACCGATTTCACCAGGGGTTGCACCCCTGGCTAGAGTCGTGGGCCCCTTCGGGGCTGGCCGTTGCACGGCGACATCAGGTGATCGGCTGCAACTCCGGCGCGGCGGGCTGGGGCGGCGCAGCGGGCGCGGGCCAATGGCTCACGCACCAGCGAATGATCGGCACACTCACGGCCGCGGCGGGCACGATCGCCAGCTCGATCCACCAAACCGGGATCTTCGTCATCTGGCCCGACAGCAGGAACAGCCCGGCGATTCCGTCCAGCACGGTCATCAGCGCAAACCCCCACCAGAAGTAGCGCCAACGGCCCGTTGCCACGGTCAACAGGGTGAGCGCTCTGGAAGAGGTGTGGCACAGAATCGCAATGAGGCGCTCAACCGGGCCCGTCAGCCACGCCAGGGGCGTGACCGCGAGCAGTTGGGAACCCTGGGCCACGAGTACATCGGGCGCTTTACCGGAAACCAGCAGCACCGCGAAGGCCACGCCGCCCAAGCCCAGCAGCAGTGCCTCGAACGCGCCCGCTCCCACGCCGACGGCGACCGCCCGCGGGGCGTCCGCGGCCATTTTGCGCCAGTACAGCGCGAGGCCCAGCGTCACGCCAATCTCGAAGACCCCGGTCAACAGTCCGACATACAGGGCTCCCCCGACCAGATACCAGGTAGCCGGCAGGCTCTTCTCCAGCCCTTGGAGCACGGGGCCGTTCGCCAGAAGGGCGCAGCCGACCTTCAAGGCCACGCCGATCGCCCAAACGCCGGCGCCGACCCAGAACCAGCACCAAAGTGCTCTCGACCGCGCCCGCCAGTAGAGCACGCTGGCCAGCGCAACCAGGATCATGGCCGGCCCGGTGATCAGGTTGAGCCGGAAGGCCGACGACGGCAGCAGTGGACACACTTGGGCCTTCCACTCCCCCACGGCGCCCGCGGTGACCGCCTCAAGCTGGAACGTGCCCGAAGTTTGCGCCGGCACGCTGGCCTCGACGGTCAGCGACCCACTGGTGCTGTCTTCGCGCAGCACGGTGCTGTTGGGATCGAGGATGCGGAGCGTCAGTTGACCCGCGGTCAGTGTCGCCTTCACGTCGAAATAGAGCTTGGTCTGCGATTTGTTCACCACAAACGGGAAGGACCGCGTGCTGGACTCGGGCCCGGGGCCCGGGTGCTCGTCCAAGTTCACAAGAGCCGGCTGGGCGAGCGCTGCACAGCAGGCCAACAGGACCGCCGCCAGCGCCCACTGCATGGACGAACGCCGCCGTCCTTTCGACTGGTCCGCGATTGTTCTCATTTTCCTGCTCCCGTGCGCGCCCGCGTTCGATCGGTCACCCACCTGCGGATGCCCGTGCGCCCGGCAGTATACGGCGCCGGGCGCCCGACCACGGGAGCAGGCGACGATTTTGCACAGGCCCGGACTGGGTCCGCCGGAAACGCGCTTGTTCTTGCGGGCAGAACTTGCTAACCTGCGCATAGGAACATCTCTTACCCGGTGTGCGATCAAGAAGGAGGAGGATGTCGCATGTCCCGACCACAAACATTCCAGCGAACAGTGCTTGCCGGCGTGATTCTGATCAGTGGCTCATGGGCTCTGGCGAGTGCTGTCCAGCGCGGCGCCAACCAGTTGCAGCAAGCGCACCCCGGCGTCCAGTTCTACTACCAGGGCACGCAGCTTCAGCGCGTGTACGGCGCACCATTCGGCTACGGCCTTTCGGCTGAAAAGACTGCCGAGAACTTCGTGCGAACATACGGCGAGCTATTTGGCGTCCGGGCCGATGAGGTGGAGCCGGGCCATCCGTGCAGCGGGCAGTACACGCAGCCCATCACGGACGGCCAGACGGGTGCGTGCGTATCCACAGTGGTTTACTATCACCAATACCGCGACGGCATCGCCGTCTATGGCTCCGAATTGCGCTTGCTCGTACTCAACGAGCCAGCTTACCCGCTCGTCTGGGCCGGCTCATCCCTGCATGACCTGGGCGATTTCGCGGTCTCGCCGGCGGCGATCGCCGATATCGCCGAAGGTAGCGCGCATGCTACCGCCGCCGCCCTCGTGCCCGGGCTGATCAATTTCGGCGACTCTGACCTGGTCATCTGGGCCGGCGTGGGCGACGCGCCGGCGGCGCCGCGCCTGGCGCTCGCGTTTGACGGCGACGACGGCGCGACGCTCGCCGCGCAGCCGCAGCGGTGGCACTTCGTCGCAGACGCCGCCACCGGCGCGATCCTCTACCGCGAAGACCGCATCGTGCGCACGGATGTGGTCGGTAGCGTGCAAGGCAAGGCGACGGCGGGCATTCCGCCCAAGGCGGACGTCTGCAATCCCGAGAACCCGGTCGCGATGCGCTATGCCAAGGTCGCCATCGGCGCCACGGTCGGCTATTCCGACGCCGAGGGCAACTTCACGATCCCCAACGCCGGCAGCGAGTGGGTGGCCGTCGTCTCATACATGGCTGGACAGTACTTTGTAATTTACGATTCCGTTGGTCAGACGGAGATGCTGCTGATTGTCGTCTTGCCGCCCGGGCCGGCCGACTTCATGCACAATGCCGCCAATACGAGCGAATACATCCGCGCCCAGGTCAATGCCTACGTCCAAGCCAACATCGTGCGCGACTTCGCGCTGGTCCAGAACCCCACCTACCCGGTCATTGCGGCGCAAACGGATTTCCCGCTGTACATCAACGGCAACGCCTACTGCACCTCGTCTTACAACGGCAGCGCGATCTACCTGAGTCGCGCGGGCGCCGGGTGCGCCAACAGCGCCTTTTCCAGCATCGTACACCATGAGTACGGGCATCACCTGGTGCAGTGCGGCGGCAGCGGCCAGGGGGCCTACGGCGAGGGTATGGGCGACTCGATCGGGGTGCTCATCGCGGACAACCCCGTTTTCGGCTACGGCTTGGAAGGCAACTGCAATTCGGGAATGCGCAGCGCGGATAACAATCTTCAGTATCCGTGCGCCGGCACGGATGAATACTGCGGCATATTGCTATCCGGCTGCGTCTGGGAGACACGCAACGAGCTGGTTCAGACGAACCCCGCGACGTACCTGCAAATCCTCTCCAAGCTGACGGTCAACTCGATCCTGCTGCATGGGCCCACAGACACCATTACGCCGGCCATCTATAGCGACTTCATCGCACTGGACGACGCGTTCTACGGCGGCGTGCATGAGGCCGAGATCACCGCCGGCTTTGCGGCCCACAACATGGTCCCGGCGCCGGTGCCGCCGAACGACGACTGTGCTGATGCGCTCGTCGCGTGCCCGGGGCAGGCCTACACGGGGAGCACGGTCGCCGCGACCGTTGACGGCTCGACCACCTGCGGAACCTCCAACAGCACGCCGGACGTGTGGTACAAGTACACGCCGGCCGCGAGCGGCCCGGCGACGTTTACCCTGTGCGCCGGCACGGAGTACGACTCGGTGATGTCGATTCACAGCGGTTGCCCCGGCACGTCGGGCAATACGCTCAACTGCAACGATGACGGCTGTGACCAGCCCTATGCGGCACCCTCCGAAATCACGCGGAGCGTGACGGCCGGAACCCCTTACATCATCCGGATCAGTGGCTGGAGCGGCTCAACGGGGGCCTATTCCCTGACCATCGACGGGCCCGCCTGCGCGCCCGACTGCAACGGCAACGGCGTCCCCGATGCGCAGGACATCGCCAACGGTACGAGCAACGATGACAACAGTAACGGCGTGCCCGACGAATGCGAGATGCTCGCGGGCGACTTGAACTGCGACGGCACGGTCGACTTCGGCGACATCAATCCGTTCGTGCTGCTGCTCTCCGACGAGGCCGGCTACCGGGCCGCGTTTCCGGACTGCATCCGCATCAACGGCGACATCAACGGCGACGGCACTTACGGGCAGGGTTCCTTCGGCGACATCAACCCGTTCGTCGCGCTGCTGAGCGGCCGGTAGCGTCAGGGTCCGTCACGCCGGATGCCTGACGAGGCTATCAGCCTTCCGCCTTCAGCTTGGAAGGCAAGGCGACACCTCTGGATGATGCGAGGAACCTTCGCCTTCAGAGGTCCTATAAAGGCGGCACTTCTGGCTGAGAAAAACGGTGGCATGCGCTGGGCAGATGGCCACGCGAAGTTTTTTCAGGTTTTTGCAGATTTTTTCGAGATTCCGCGTTACGCAAGGCCGGCTCACGCGACTGCTAATACAGAGTGTTGCTTCAGGTGTACGCATTGGAATCCGGTGGCGGCCCGCAAACAGCCGCGATGCGAGAACAGGAGGACAGGTCATGAACGTTCACACACGTGAGATGCGGCGGAGCACTGGCACGGGTCGGGCTTGGGCATTGGGATCGTTCCTTCTGGCGGCGGCCTTTGGACTGGGCGCGGCCCTGTCCGCACGGGCCGACTGCCCGCCGGAGTGGCTGCCGGGTGACGGCATTCCCGGCGTGAATGGCCTCGTCTACGCGATGACGACTTGGGACCCGGACGGGCCGGGCGGCCAGCCGGAGCTACTGGTCGTGGGCGGCGATTTCACGGTGGCGGGCGACGTGCTCGCGAACAACATCGCCGCCTGGAACGGTTCAACCTGGCAGCCGCTGGGCAGCGGGATGAACGACGTGGTGTTTGCCCTGACGGTCTACAACGGTGAGCTGATCGCCGGGGGCGAGTTCTGGACCGCCGGCGGCAACCCGGCGAGCGGCATCGCCCGCTGGAACGGCGCGACCTGGCAGCCGCTGGGCAGCGGAATGAACAACGTCGTGCATGCCCTGACGGTCTACAACGGCGAGCTGATCGCCGGGGGCGGGTTCACCACCGCCGGCGGCAATCCGGCTATCTGCATCGCCCGCTGGAACGGCGCGACCTGGCAGCCGCTGGGCAGCGGGATGAATGACTACGTGTATGCCCTGACGGTCTACAACGGCGAGTTGATCGCCGGGGGCGAATTCACCACCGCCGGCGGCAGCCCGGCGAGCTACATCGCTCGCTGGAACGGCTCGACCTGGCAGGCGCTGGGCAGCGAAATGAACGACGTCGTGCGGGCCCTCACGGTCTACAACGGCCAGCTGATCGCCGGCGGCAAGTTCTCGACCGCCGGCGGCAACCCGGCCAACTACGTCGCGCGCTGGAACGGCGCGATCTGGCAGCCGCTGGGCAGCGGGACGAACGATTGGGTGTATGCCCTGACGGTCTACAACGGCGAGCTGATCGCCGGGGGCTACTTCACCACCGCCAGCGGCAATCCGGCTATCTTCATCGCCCGCTGGAACGGCTCGACCTGGCAGCCGCTGGGCAGCGGGATGGACTGGGGGGTGTATGCCCTGACGGTCTACAACGGCGAGCTGATCGCCGGGGGCTGGTTCGTCTACGCTGGCAGCTACCCGGCGAGCGGCATCGCCCGCTGGAACGGCTCGACCTGGCAGTCGCTGGGCAGCGGGCTGAACTTCTGCGTGTATGCCCTGACGGCCTACAACGGCGAGTTGATCGCCGGGGGCGAGTTCAGCACTGCGGGCGGCAACCCGGCGAACCGCATCGCGCGCTGGAACGGCTCGACCTGGCAGCCGCTGGGCAGCGGGATGGACGGCGGCGTGAATGTCCTGACGGTCTACAACGGCGAGCTGATCGCCGGGGGCTACTTCACCACCGCCGGCGGCAACCCGGCGAACTGCATCGCGCGCTGGAACGGCTCGACCTGGCAGCCGCTGGGCAGCGGGATGGACTCCAGCGTGGAGGCCCTGACGGTCTACAACGGCGAGCTGATCGCCGGGGGCTGGTTCACCACCGCCGGCGGCAACCCGGCGAGCAACATCGCCCGCTGGAACGGCGCGACCTGGCAGCCGCTGGGCAGCGGGATGGGGGGCACCGCCTACTCATCCGTTTGTGCCCTGACGGTCTACAACGGCGAGCTGATCGCCGGGGGCAACTTCACTACCGCCGGCGGCGAGCCGGCTAGCGAAATCGCCCGCTGGAACGGCTCGACCTGGCAGCCGCTGGGCAGCGGGATGAACAATTGGGTGTGGGCCCTGACGGTCTACAACGGCGAGCTGATCGCCGGGGGCTGGTTCACCACCGCCGGCGGCAACCCGGCGAGCTACATCGCCCGCTGGAACGGCGCGACCTGGCAGCCACTGGGCAGCGGCACAAACAGTGACGTGTACGCGCTGGCGGTCTACAACGGTGAGCTGATCGCCGGGGGCGGCTACATCGCGCGCTGGAACGGCTCGACCTGGCAGCCGCTGGGCAGCGGGATGAACGACGTCGTGTTGGACCTGACGCTCTATCCCGGCGCGCCGGGACAGGCGGGCGAGCTGATCGCCGGGGGCTGGTTCACCACCGCCGGCGGGCAGGTCTCGGCCTACTGGGCCCGCTGGGGCTGTCCGTACCGCCACGGCGACCTGAACTGCGACGGCACCGTGGATTTCGGGGACATCAACCCCTTCGTGCTCGCCCTCACGAGCCCAACGCAGTACGACGTGGACTACCCGGACTGCGACTTCCTGCTTGCGGACATGAACTGCGACGGCACCGCCTGGTTCGAGGACATCAACCCGTTCGTCGCGTGCCTCTCCTACGGCGACTGTGGCTGTCCGTGAGCGGGGTTCGGGTCTCGGGTCTCGGGTCTCGGGTCCGCGACAGAATCGCCGGGCCGGTAGCGGCCGGTCCGCCGCGGCGGACTGTCCCGGCCGTAGTTGGACATGCGGTCTTCCACGGCCGGGACGGAGCCCGGCCGCTACACCACCACGGGCGCACCCTGCCCAGGCGACGCCCGCCGATTCTGTCACGGACCCTCTTGCTGCTGCTTTCTCCTTCATCAGCGGCGGGGAGACTGGTTAAGATGAGTGGTGGCCAAACGCGGCAGCGGGTCGTGAGCAACCGCTCTGCTGCACGCTTGGTAAGGAGGACGGCGATGAAAGCAGTCTCAGTCTGCACGGTTGGTATCCTCGCCTCGACCGCGTTGCTCGTCGTTCCGCCGGCCTGGGGACAGGCGGCGGAGCGGGCCATCTTTGTCGCGAACAACGGCAACCTCGAAGGCAGCGTCACGGCCTTCGCGGTCGATGCCGACGGCACGCTGGCGCAGGTCAACCGCGTGATCACCGGCACGCGCCCCACCATGAGCGACCCCTGCCCCGGCTGCAACCCGTACGAGATCTCGATCACGCCGAACGGCCAATACCTTGTCACCGGCCACGCCTCGACGAACGACCCGTACGAGCAGCTCAGCTTCTTCGAGGTCGCGGGCGACGGCGCCATAACCGAGATCGCCGCCTTCAGCGTGCCCGGCACGCCGATGGACGTGGCCTGGATCACCGGCGAGCTCGTGGCCGTCACGCGCACCGATCCCAGCCCCAACAAGGTCGTCATTTACAAGTTCAATCCGGCGATCCCGTCGCTCACCGAGATCGACCTGGAGAACGTGGGGACGTTCAGCACGTACCTGGCGGTGCACCCCTCGCGGCAGTACCTGTACGTCAATGACTCCGGCTCGGCCGACACGCTGCGGGCGTTCAGCATCGCGCCCAACGGCACGCTCACGTTGATCGACACCGAGCCGACCGGATCGTACTACAACCTCGAGCTCACCATCTCGCCCGACGGCACGAAGCTCTACGCCGCCGGCGGGATCACGCACGTCGTGCTGGGCTTCCACATCGCCCCCGACGGCAAGCTCACGCCGATGGCGGGCTCGCCGTTCCCAGAGTTCGGCAGTTCGCCGTCGAACGTGGCGGTGAGCACGAACAACCAGTACCTGCTCGTCGGGCACGGCACGGACGCGACGGTCCGCACGGCCAGCATCAACCAGACCACCGGCGGCTTGACGTATACCGGCTACATGTTCGACATCGGCCTGCAGGGCACACTCGGCGACGTGCAGGCGCTGGATAACTTGTTCTTCGTGACCGACAACTCGACCGCCATCGACGGCATCATGGGCGTCTACTCGTTCACGCTTGCCCCCAACGGCTCCTTCACGCAGAACGGCCCGATCACCTGGACCGACGGCATCGGCCCGCGCTCGATCGCCGTCTGGAAGCCGATCGTCGTGCCCGGCGACCTGAATTGTGACGGGAGCATCGACTTCGGCGACATCAATCCGTTCATCCTGGCGCTCACCGACCCGGCGGCCTGGCAGGAGGCGTACCCGACCTGCCCGCTGGCGAACGGCGACATCAACGCGGACGGGGCGCTGGACTTCGGCGACATCAATCCGTTCGTCGCGCTGCTCAGCGGCGGACGAGACTGGGATGCCGTTTCTTTGCGGGCAAGATAAGGGAGTGACGGACATGGCGCGAAACTGGTTGTGGCGTGTCATACTCGGTGGTTGGTTGTGTCTGTGGCCAGCCGTCTGGGCGGCTGCGAACGACGTGTGGCTTGAGCTTGCCGGGCAGTGGGGCGGAGTCAGTTATGCCGTGGCCGTGGATGGCAACCTAGCGTGTCTGGGTGTCGGGCCGCGCGTCGTGGCGCTGGACATTTCGCAGCCCGCGCAGCCCCAATTCCTTGGTAAAAGCCCGGTGCTCCCCAGCGAAGTCGGGGGGATCGCGTTGACGGGCGCCTACGCATACGTCGCCGCCGGGAATTTGTACGTGATTGACGTCTCGGATCCGCCGAACGTCGAATGGGTGGGCACGGGTGTCGCCGACCCACCCAACGGCTTGGCGGACGTAGCCGTGCAGGGCGGCTACACGTACGCCGTCGACCCGTTCGAGGGCCTCCGCGTATTCGACATCTCGACTCCGTGGACGCCTGTTTGGGTAGGGAGCTGTCCGATAAGCGAAGATGGGGCAGCGCTCGCAGTGGCGGGCAGCTACGCTTATGTTCTATCGCCGTACGCACTCGACGTGATCGACATCTCCGATCCGACCGCCCCGTTCGTCGTAAGCAGCTCCGCACATAGTTACGCGGACGACATCGTCGCGCGGGATGGATACGCGTACGTGACAACTTGGAACGGTGCTCAAGCCGGGCTTGAAGTAGTCGACGTGTCGGATCCGTACGCCCCATTCGTGGTGGGTTTCTGCCCAACCGAGCCGCTCGCACACGCTGTCGCCGTGGCTGGCAACTACGCTTACGTGACCGTGGACCTAGTCAGTCTTGATCGAGGCCTGGCTGTCATCAATATTGCGGACCCGACTGCGCCATTCTTGGTCGGGATGTGCAACACCGACGGGCTATTCTTGGCCTGCGTCGCCGTTCTTGATGGGTTCGCGTACATGACGGACGCCGATGCCGACCACGGCCTGCTGGTCATTGACGTCCAAGACCCCGCGGCCCCGGAGCAAGTGGGAGGTTACCACAACGTTGGGCGCGCCTACGGCGTGACGGTCGCGGGGGCGCACGCCTATGTGGACGGCCGTCGGGACGGCCTGCACATCGTTGACGTATCCGATCCGGGCCAGTCGGCACGCGTTGCCTTTCGCCCCGGCGGAGGGAACGCGGCGGTCGTGGGGAACGTCGCGTACCTGGCGAAGTATTATGACGGACTCGAGATCGTCGACGTATCGGATCCGGCGGCGCCATACACGCTGGGACAGTACACGACGTCGGACTGCGCCATCGATGTTGCCGTGCAGGATCACTTCGCCTATGTGGCGGACCGCTTGGGCGGCCTGATAGTCGTCGACGTGGCAGACCCGTGCGCGCCGTTTTGGGTTAGCGGCTGCGCGGCCGGTACGGCATGGAGCGTCGATTTGTCCGGGCGATTCGCGTACGTCGCGGATGCCGGGGCCGGGCTGCGCATCATCGACGTGAGGGATCCGTACGCGCCCTTTGAAGTCGGCTTCTGCGCCGTGTCGAGTCCGCGCAGTGTGCAGGTCGGCGGCGAGTACGTCTACCTCGCGACCCACACGGACGGATTCGACATCATCGATGTGTCCGATCCAAACCACCCTCAGTCAATCGGTCAGTTCACCGCCCCAGGTACCAACGAATTCGTCACCGTCCATGGCAACTATGCCTACCTCGCGAACCCAATCAGGTTGTTCCTGGTCGACGTGTCGATTCCGTCCCAACCTGCGCTCGCGGGTGAATTCAGCACTACCGGACAGCCCTGTGGCGTCGACGTGAGCGGCGGCTATGCGTACATCGCTGACGACCAGAGCGGACTAACGATCCTGGCCGTCCATATCCCGGGCGACCTGGATTGCGACGGCCGGGTCGACTTCGGCGACATCAACCCGTTTGTCCTGGCCTTGTGCAGCCCGGAGATCTATCCGCAAGCGTACCCGCAGTGCCACCAGATCAACGCGGACATCAACGCCGACGGCACGGTCGATTTCGGTGACATCAACCCGTTCGTCGCACTGCTGACCGGCCGGTAGTGCCAGGCCTGTGTGCCTGACGGCGCGATTGAGAACTGACCGAACCCAAGGCCCAGCGGAGCGGGCTGCCACGTGCGCCAGGGCCCGCCGGCGTCTTTTCGAGCCCGCCTCCGGACCCGCCGCAATCTTTTTTTCTCAACCGACAGGGGGTATTGCCGGCACAATCGTGCTACAATGGCTGGTTGTGGTGGTCGTGCTTGTTTACCCTGCCGCCCTTTGCGTTATGATTCGGCCAGCGGGGTAGCGTACGGGCCGCAGCGACCGGCATGCACGGAGTGCTGAGTGCTCACAGAACGGTCAAACGTCTTCGTTACCGGAGCTACCGGTCTCATCGGCGGCGAACTGGTACGGACGTTGGTCTCGCAACCCATCGGCAAGGTCTGGGCGTTGATCCGCGTCGCGCACGACGGATCGCCCACCGTGCGCCTCGCCCACCGCCTGGACCGCTCGCGCGGCGCCTTGCCGGCCCGGGCGAAAGACTGCGTGCGAGCCGTCGCCGGGGACGTGAGCCTCCCGCAGTTTGGCTTGCCCGATGACGATTATGAAGAAATACGTCGCGAGGTGGACATCATCATCCACAGCGCGGCGGAAACCTCGTTTATCCGGGCGGCCGACTGCCGCCGTACGAACATCGCCGGGGCGGAGAATTTGGTCGAATTCACGCGGGCCGGCGCCCGGCAACCGCGCCTGGTGTGCCTGAGCACGGCCTACGTGAGCGGCGCGATTACCGACGCGTGCATCTCGGAGGAGGCTGGCTGGCGGCCCGGGAACGAGCACCATAACGAATACACGCGCTCCAAGGCGGTGGCCGAGGAGCTGGTGCGTTCCAGCGGCCTGCCGGTGCTCGTCGTGCGGCCGTCCATCGTGTTGAGCGCCGGCGTACCCGATCCCGCGTTCGCGCGGGCGATCCTGGGCTTTGCCCCGCTGCTCAAGAAGCTCGACGCGATTCCCGTCAATCCCGCCGCGCGGGCCGACATCGTCCCGGTCCAGTTCGTCGTCGACAGCATCATCCGGCTCCTGCAGCTTCCGCGGCTGCGGTACGACTGTTACCACATTTCCGGCGGAGAGGCCGCCGTCGATCATGCGCACCTGGCCCGCATCTTCGACCGGTTCTACGAGCGGCAGGTGCGGCTGCGCCTGATCCCGCCCGCGCAGTGGACGCGCGAGGTGCACCGCCGCTACGTGCAAACGCCCGAACAGCGGAAAGCGTTCGCCGCGCTGCGGAACTACCTGCCCTTCCTCAACATGAACGTGTTGTACGACAACAGTCGGCTGCGGCAGGAGCTCGGCGACCGCTTTCCATCCTTGCCGCCATTCGCGTCCTACCTGGAAGAATTGCTGGGGCTGATCTCGGCGGGCCGGCACGCATTGCGGCTGGTGGGCGCAGGCAGTCCGCCGCCCGCCCGCGCCGTAAGCGGCTAACCCTACGGCTCGACGCGCCGCAGGTAGTGAACACATCCTGTCACCAGACATAGACACGCGAGCGCAGGGGCCAGAATCGCGTACCAAAAGGCAATGAACTCGGCTTCGTACCAGGGGGTCGACCCTCTCACGATGTCCCAGATGATGGCCAGCACCATGAAGAGCAACGCGGGCGACACCAGGCCGAGCGCTGTCGCAATCGATGGGCTGCTTAGCAGGGACGAGCACAGCCACGCCGTGCCGAACGCGAGCGCCGCGGTGAGCGTGATGCCCGGCATCGTTTGGTGGCGCAGGGCGGCGAGTTGTTGGGCGAGCGTGGGTGACACGTAGCCCACGTGCGGGGCCACCCAGTAAACGACGACAAGGTTAATGAGCCAGACCAGCAGCCCCGCTCCGACCACGACGATCAGCCGGCTAGCCATGGATTGCGCCCGTTGCACTGGCAGATAGGCGAAGAACTCCGCCGAGCGGTCGGCACGCTCTCCGGCGATGGCGTTGCCGCCGAGGAAGGCGACGGCGAGTACTGAGATCGCGAGACTGAAAAAGCCGCAGTCGGTCAGCAGCTCGGACCACACGACGTAGCACCCGTCCCGCCAGTACGACGCGAGGTTGGAAAACGGACCCACGAAGTACGGGAGCAGGAAACCCACGGCCGCGGCCAGCAGCACCACGCGGTTAACGCGCCAGTCTTTCCACAGCAGCGCTTTCATGCCTGCACCTTCTGGCCCCGGATGTAGTCCTTGAACACGTCCTCGAGCCCCAGGTCCTGCACCTCGACGTTTTCCACCGGGTACGTGCCGCGCAGGTATTCCAGCGTCGCCGGCGAAAAGGGCCGTACCGTCAGCAGCCATTCGCGCCGCTCGAAACGCTGCCAGATCGTGCCTTCCGGCGGCTGATCCGGCGTGCAGCCGTCGCGGACCACGGCGCGGATGCGTTTCGTCGTCTTCAGCAGGTCGTCCGTCAGACAGCTCACCAGCAGCCGGCCCTGGTGAATGATGGCGATGGTGTCGGCCATACGCTGGACGTCGCTGAGCATGTGGCTGGAGAACAGCACGGTCCGCGACCGGTCACACAGGCCGTGGACAACGCCCTCGAGGAACTCCTCGCGCGCCAGGGGGTCGAGCCCGGTCATCGGCTCGTCCAGGATCAAGACCTCCGGCTCGTGCGCCAGCGCCAACACCAGGGCCAGCTTCGCCAGCGACCCCTTGGACAGGTGCTTGACCTTCTTATGGAGATCGATCTCGAATCGGCCCGCGAGCTCGGCGCACAGGGGGTTGTTCCACGTGGGATAAAACGTCCGGCAGAAGCCGATCACTTCGGCAGCGCGCATGGCGCGATAAATGAAGTGCATCTCGGGCACATACCCGACTGCGCGTTTCAGAAGCACAGGTTTGACCGCCGGGTCAATGCCCAGCACGCGTGCACGGCCCGCGGTCATCGGCAGCAGGCCCATGAGCATCTTGATGGCGGTCGTCTTGCCGGCCCCGTTGGGACCGATGAGACCCAGCGTGCGGCCGGCCGGGATGCGCAAGGTCAGGTCCTGGACGGCCACCTGTTTGCCGAAACGCTTCGTGACGCCGACCAACTCAATCGCGCATGGGGAGACTGGCTCTGTGCTCATGGCTCGTCCCTCACCTCCGCGTGGGTGTCCCCCCAAGCCTTGTCGAAGGAGTCCCGGATCCGCTCCGGCGGCATGCTGGCGGCCTGCGCGGCGCGAATGCCCTGTACGAACGTAGCATAGACGGCGGCGGCGGACCGGCGGCGGGCCGAGACCGCCCCGTTCTCCGTCACGAACATCCCGAGCCCCTTGCGGGCCTGAATCAGCCCCTCGCGCTCGAGTGTCTCAAAGGCCCGCTGGACGGTGTTCGGGTTGACCGTCAGCTCGACCGCCAGGGCACGCAGCGAGGGAATCGCCTCGCCTGGCCGGTAGACCCCCGCGGCGACCGCGCGGCGCACCTGGTCCGCGACTTGCTGATAAATCGGGGCAGAACTGTGAGGATCAATATCCATGACCGAAGACCTTATCGCCTGTGCAATGCTGCACTAGTCTACTAATGCAGTATATCACGTGATCAGACCTCCGTCAAGTGGGGTCTGAATTATCGTGCCATCTTCTCCCAAGTGCCTCCCACGCTTAGACTTGGATCATGCCGAACCCAAAACTGGCGCTTGTCCTGCTTTCCGGCGGCCTCGACAGCACCACCACCCTGGCCATCGCCCGGGCCGATGGGTTCGACCTCATTGCTCTCACTTTTCGCTACGGCCAGCGGCACCACATCGAGCTGGACGCGGCCGCGCGGGTGGCTTCCGCGATCGGCGTCCGCGAGCACCTCGTTGTCGACATCGACCTGCGCGCGCTCGGCGGCTCGGCCCTCACTGCGGATATCCCCGTACCCAAGGATCGCGACCTGCAAACCCGCGAGATCCCCAGCACCTACGTACCCGCCCGCAACACCATCTTCCTCGCGTACGCCCTCGCCTTGGCCGAGGTCCGCGATGCCCGGGACATTTACATTGGCGTCAACGCCACCGACTACAGCGGATATCCGGACTGCCGGCCCGACTACATCGCTGCGTTCGAGAAGATGGCGGCTCTCGCGACGCGCGCTGGCGTCGAAGGCCATCCGGTGCGGTTGCACACGCCGCTGATCCGGCTCACCAAGGTTGAGATTATCCGCCGCGGGCTGGCCCTGGGCCTGGACTACGGCCTCACCCGGAGCTGCTACGACCCCGACCCGCGCGGGCTGGCGTGTGGGCATTGCGACAGTTGCCGGCTGCGGCGGGCGGCGTTTGCCCAGCTTGGGCTCAACGATCCGGCTCCGTACGCAGACCGATGTTAGCGGACATGTCCCACCCTGCTGGGCAGCGCCTCTTACTGTAACCGCAAGCATCCTTGGCCGATTGGCCACACGTGGAGAAGTCGCAGGTCGTTTCAGCGCCCGCGCCGGTCCCGCCCGGTCCAGGGCTCGATCGTCGCGAAGGTGCCCGGCCGCGCGACTCGCTGGCCAGCGGCGCGTGCTGGGGCGCGGCCCGCGCTGCGCTGGCGGCTTTGAGGCGCCCCGTGGCCTTTCCGGACGCGCGGCCGCCGGTGTGCACTGCGGCCGACCTCGACACGCCGAGATTCGGGGCTTGGTTCAATCGCCCGCGGCGTGTGCTCCTGACGCTCGCCGCGGTGTGGGTGATCGCGGTCTTTGATCTGGGCTACACGCTGGCGGAATCCGGGACGCAAGACTTCTTTGAGCTGAACCCGCTGGCGGCCAGGCTGCTCGGCGGTTCGATACACAGCATCATCGCTTACAAGTTCGGTCTGCTGGGATTCGGAACGCTAATCCTGCTCGCCCTGCGGCGGCACGTGATCACCGAGCTGGCGTGCTGGTTTCTTTTCGTCTCCAAGCTGTACGTGGCGGTGCGCTGGTACAGTTACTTTGACTGCCTGCTCCACGACTATGTGAATCCGCTGTTAGTCGGGGGCCAGTCGCCTTAGGCGGCGCTATGCGCTGGAGGGAGATTCGAGCGACGCGAGAAACGCCACGTACTCGCGGGCCCGCGCGTCCCAGGAGTTCTGCCGGGCGAATTCGATCCGCGCGGCGACGGCCCCCGGCGGCGCGTTCGCGGCGGCGCGCAACTGCGCGACCATCTCGGCCGGCGTGCGCACCACCTGCACCAGACCGCCGAACGACTCGGTATCCGCGACCGGCGTCGTCACGACCGGCTTGCCCAGCGCGAGGTATTCGTAGATCTTGACCGGGTTGGCGGCCTGTCCCACCGCGTCCTGCTTGAAGGGTACCCAGCAAACGTCGAACGCCTCGAGGTAGGCCGGTACACGTTCGTACGGCCGCGGTCCCAGCAGCCGCACATTCGGGAGCCCGCGCGCGCCGGCTCCTGACGTGCGCCGGTCCCGCGGCCCCACGAACACGAACTCAGACTCCGGCAACTGTCGGGCCGTTTCGCGGATGAGCTCCCAATCGATCCATTCGTACAGCGCCCCGACGAACCCCACGACCGGTCGCTCGAGCATGGGGACGTCGGCCGGGCGGGGCGTGCTGGCGGCCAGACTCCGAAAGCGTTCTACGTCGACGCCGTTGCGAATGAGCGCTATGGGCAACGTGGTACGCCGGGCGCGCAGCGCGTCGCCCAGGCGCTCGGCGGTGACCACGGCCCCGTGAATGCGGGCCACGAGGCGCTCCTCCCACTCCTGGTACAGCGGTGCGAGCTCTGGCCGCGGCACATGCACCGCCAGCTCGTCGATGCAATCGTAAACCACTCGCCGAAACGGTAGTTCCTCGAGCCAGGGGGCCCACACGGGCGAGACCACGAGCGCGACGGCGCGGTCCCACGCGATCAGCTTGTCCAGTTCGCGACGCAACGCGGCGGCCCGCCGGCGGACCGAACTTGCGATGCGCTTCATGCCCAATTTGAGCCAATAGCGCGCCGGATACGTCGGCCAGGGACGCACGACCGGCACGTCGGCCGCCCCGGCGAACCGCGCCGTCACCCGCTGCCACGCCGTGCGCAGCGAGGGTACCTGGACGAACACGGTGGGCTGTTCCAGGCGCCGCCACGCCTCGGTGAGCATGCGCGTGCGCCCGACCAGCCGGAAGTTCCACGTCACGGCGGCCAGGGAGCACAACGTAAGCGACTCTTTCCGCGTGCCCTCTGGCCCCCGCTTCTCTGGCGCGAGACGTGCTATCTCAGAACTGAACACTGCCGGCCTGCCAGCTAATCCAGATAAGTCCGTATCGCCCAACCTTAGCGCGTGGCCGCCGCATCGGCCAAGCGCAGCGCCGCTTATCGTGGTCGGCTCGGCTCAAGTCGCGCACGCGGGTAATCTAGCCAGTTGCCCGCTTCAGAGATAGTCTCATACGCGCCGCTGAATGAGATTACGCGTCCGCCGGATTAGTCCGAATATGTCTGATACGAATGCCGTCAAGTGGCTGCATGCCCAGGGCGCTCGATTCCGGGTGTTGGAGTACACGTTTACCGAGGTGGGCGCGGACCACGCGGCTGACGCGGTCGGCCAGCCGCTGGAGATGGTCTGCAAGACCCTGGTCATCAAGGCTACGGGCAACACGTATTGGATCGCCATCGTGCCCGGCGACCAGCGCCTCGACTCACGCCGCGCGGCGGCCGCCATCGGAGTCCCGCACGCCGATCTGGCTGAGCCGGCGGAGGCCGAGAAAGTCACCGGCTACAAAATCGGCGGCATCGCCCCCTTCGCCCTGCGCCGCAAGCTGCCCGTCTTGATTGAGGAGTCGCTGCTGGCGCTGGAAACGATTATCGTCAACGGCGGCCGGCGCGGCGTAATGGTGGAGCTGGCGACTGGCGATCTGGTGCAGTTGCTCGACGCACGGCCCGCGGACCTGTGCCGCGTGTGAGGCTGGCTGTCGCAGGTGCCCCGATGGCGCTGTACGAGATCCGCCCGTTTCGTGCGGAAGACCGCGCCTGGGCGCGGCGGGTGCTCGCGGAGCGCTGGCACTCGCCGCGGATCGTGACACGTGGTCGCATTCATCAAGCCGACGAGCTGCCGGGCTTCGTGGCCGAAACCGCCGACGCGCTCGTCGGGCTGGTGACGTACCGCTTCGAGTCCGGTCAGTGTGAGGTGGTTTCACTGGATAGCCTGGTCGAGCGCCAGGGCATTGGGACCGCGTTGATCGCTGCCGTCCAGCGCGCCGCGCGCGAGGCCGGGTGCGCGCGGCTCTGGCTGATTACCACCAACGACAACCTGCGGGCCCTGCGCTTCTATCAGAAGCGCGGCTTCACTTTGGCGGCGCTGCACCGCAACGCGCTGGACGTTTCCCGGCGACTCAAGCCCGAAATCCCGCTCACCGGTGACGATGGCATCCCGCTGCGCGACGAGATTGAGCTGGAATTGCCGCTGTAGAAGCAGTAGGGCAGGTCAATGACCTGCCCTACGCGTTCCGTTGACACGGTCCGCCGCGGCGGACCCGCCGCTACATCACTTTCCGGTCAGAAGCTGGACAAATAGGTTGATGTCGCCGAAGTCCACGTTTCCGTCGTCGTTGATGTCGCCGTGCATGATGTCGCACGACGGATACATGACCCCATATTCAATGGGATTCGTCAGGGCCAGCACGAACGGGTTGATGTCGCCAAAATCCACCACGCCATCGCAGTTCATGTCGCCCAGGCTGGGGTTCGAGGGCGGCACCAAGGCCCAGATCTGGATGTCGTCGATGTTCCAGCCCGGATAGGTCACCGACACGTCCGCCGGACCCATCACCCAGCGGATGTACACTGTCGGCTGATGGTCCGCCGTCGCCGCCAGGCTGTAGGTCTGGTGTGTCCACGCCGACTCGCTGATCGTCGTGGTATTCGACCACACCGGCGTCCACGTCGTGCCATCCGCGGACACGTCAATGCCAGCATGGTCGCTCACCTCCACACCCAGCCAGCGCCAGAAGCGCAGCTCGACGTCGTCCAGGTTGCTGCAATTGAGCGCGTTCGTCGTCAGGTACTTCGGCGACAAGTTGTTCGTGTAGTCGCCGCTCAGGTTATACCCGTAGACATTCGTGCCGGTGTGGCCGTTGCTGGGGTCTTTGAGGTGGCTGCCCGCGCCGGTGGGATGACCGAAGGCCCACGCCCCGGTCGTGCTCCAGCCGGGATTGCTGTCCAGCGGGAAGCTGTAGATCAGGTCCGGCATGCCGATCACGTTGACCGTGATCGTGGCAATGTTCGAGTCACCACCGTCCGGCGGCGTCCCGCCATCGTTGGCCTTGAATGCGAACCCGTCAGCGCCGATGTAATGTGCCGTCGGCGTGTAGACCACGATCTTGCCGCCGTTGACCAGCGGGTACGGGACTCCAGTGATCACGGCTCCGGTCCCGGGGTCCTTCAGCGTGCCATGCCCCGGCAGGTTGTTGATGATGTAGGTCAGCGCGCCTGGGGGATTGGGCAGACCTTCGTCCGCGGCCAGCAGCGCGATGTTCGTCGGCGTGCTCTCGTTGACGTTGGCCGTGCCGTCGTCCGCGGTGGGCGGGAAGGCCTGGACCAGCCGAATACAGAGGGACGGGTCGCCGAAGATGTGCCAGGTGTTGAACATGTCTACGCCGCCCGAGCCGTACGCATCCATCATGGAGCACGAGCCGGCGAAGCACATGGCGCCGTAGGAGAAGTAGTTGTTCGCCTCCAATTCGGTGAGCAGGATGTTGAATTCGTCCTGCCCCTCCATCGGCGGGGCCCAGGACTGGTTGATCGAAGACATGTAGGTCCCGATCGCCCCGGTCGGCTCGCCGTTGTGCGTCGCGCGCAGCCACGCCTCGGCAAAGCAGGTATAGCCGTTGAACTGCCCATTCACGCAGGCGACGCTGATGATGAACGGCAGCATGTTGTCGTTGACCAGGGCATTCACATTGCTGTTGGAGAACCCGGTGGTACCCCACGACGTCGTGCTGCCGTGGCCGCAGTAATTCACGATGCCGCGGCCTTCATTGAGGGCCGCGGTGACCATCGCCGCGGTCCCGCCATTGGTGTCATAAATCTGATCTACGACGGTGTAGCCGTAGTTCAGCAGCCACTGGCGGATCTCGTCCATGTGGACGTAATCCGCCTGGCCTTCATCGCCCTGGCCGGCGCCCTGCGCCGATGCGATGCCGGTGCCTTTCCAGAACCAGGGCTGGAGGACGGCCGGCAGGCTCTCGTATTCGACCGTGCGCTGCACCTGCGTGTCGACCTGGGCGGAGGTCTCGGCGGAGAAGCGGCCCACGATGATGTCGGGATAGTTGTCGCCGCCGGCGAGCTTGGAGTACGTCGGGTCCGAGGAGCCGCCGGAAGCGGTCGGCGTGGCCACCTGGGCCGCATCGCCGACCAGCAGCACGAAGGCCAGGTCGCTCGAGTTGTAGACACTTTGAATGTAGTTCTTGATCGCGGTCGCGTTGTTGCCGATGGTGCCGACGCCGACGATCGTGCTGTTGATGCCGTGGGCGATCTTGTGCGTGACCAGCGGCTGGACGTTAGAGATCCACGCATCGTAACAAATGATCAGCATGTCCCCGCTCTCGTCCAGCGGGTTGTAACGCAGCCCGGCCTGCGTGTGGTTGATGAACTGGTGCGCATAGATCTGGTGAAACGCCGGGTCGATCTTGCCGCTGCGAGTGCTGCGGTCGAGCGGGTTGATGCCGCCCGCGCCCTGCGTGACGACCTCCACGGCGATCTCGGTATAGACCCGCAGCGTGCGCGTCGCCGGGTTGTACTGGCAGGGATTCACCGCGACCACGGTGCCGCGATAGTCGCGCAGGATGTACGGCTCGCCGAGCGCGACCACGTCGGCGGGGTAGAACGCATCCTGGCCGTACGCGGGCCCGAACGTGTACGGCACGTCGTCCGGGTTCTGCGTACGAAGCAGGGCGCCTTTGGACGGCGCCACGTCGACGCCGGGCAGGTCCTCGTACTGCGCCCGGAGGATAAGGATCGTCGGATTGCCGGCATCCGGGATGATGATGCTGCGGGCGACGAGGGGCAGCTCCGGCGCGCCGGCCAGCATCAGCCGCGCTTCGCCCGGCAGCGCCACCTGGGCATACGTCTGGCCGTCGATGACGACCGTCTGCATCGTCGGTGCGCTGAGCACATAGTGGATGGTGACGCGGTCGGCCGCGGTCTGGCTGACATTGACGTTCACGGCGCCAGCCAGCAACGGCACCGCGCCGACCAGGAGCAGCACAACGCAGGCAGCTCGGGCCGGCAGTCCAAGGTAATGCGACGCTTTCATGCGCTATTCTCCTTTACTATGCTCGCAAAACTTGCGAATGCCGGCGACGTTCCGCCGGCGGAATCTGCTTGGTAAAGCCCATATCCGAACCCCGTCCGCCAGGACGGGGCCCGCCGATAGACACGGCGCATGTCCGAACCCCGTCCGCCAGGACGGGGCCCGCGTGCCCGCCACTCGCGTGGCGGGTTCTGATGGAAAGGCTGTTGGCACAAGCACCCCGCTTCCGGCTGCCGGCCGCAGGGAGCTGCGGCGGCAGACGGCGGGCTGGGCTGCGGCAGGTTGGATGTGCGAGCAAGCGCTTCTTCAAACCCTGCACTCGCCAGACCCCGTCCCAACTACCGTCACCTTAGCACGCCGGGGACCCGCTGTGCAAGTGTAAACTTCGCCCCCGGGCGGGCTTTCCTCGGTGGCGCCGTGGGATTCCACGATGGCCAGCCGTCGGTCGTGCACGCCTCTGTGATCAGCCGGACTTAATGCAATGCCCGCGGCGCCGGGCGCGAATTCAGGCGACCGCATCCCAGAAGTCGTTTTCGTGCACAATCAGAACCCGGTGCCCCTCGCGACGCAGGTTCACCGCCTGCTCCACTTTGCGACCATAGCAGGCAAACGCCCAGCACGGGCTGCCTGCGGCTCCTACCACGAGGTAGTCGGTGTGACCGGAAACGCTGGCACGCACGTGTCCGCCGCGCTGCTGAACCTGCACCTCCATCTCGTCGCGACTGGCGCGCCCGGACTCCCCGGTAAAGCAGAACACGCGATTCGCGAACTCGATCCTGGGATCCGCAGCGCAGACCCCCTTTGGCATCAAGTTCACCGCGCCTTCCGCCGCTCCGGCGGGCGGAACTTCCGCGAAGTCAGCAAAGTACGCCAGGAGCGTTTGGTGCTCCTCCGGTGTGATTCGCTGGTCTGCCATGACCGCCGTCAGCAAGCTGTCTACTTCATCGTACGGCCAGTGCCCGCGCAGAGCTTCGTGCTCGTCGAGCCAAGCGCGCAGTTGAACCAACTCCCTCTCTGTGACGCGTCCATCTGCGATGAGGCCGGCGAGATAGCCTTGGAGGCGCTGCATCGAAGCCGTGACAGCGTCGTACGCTGCGTTCGGGGTGGTGAACCGCTGGCAAAGCCAAATGAGGTCGGCCTGCGTCTCGGGAACCAGGAAGCCGCCATTCACAGCGGTCCAAAGCGAGTCGGTCAGCTCGCGGAAGGACGCGCGGTCCGCAAACTCGCGGTGGGCCTCCAACCAAGTGACCAGCGCATCACGCTCGGTCTCGCTGATCTGACCATCCGCGCTGATCCCCCGAAGGAGCCCTTCGCAGACGTGCAGGTCGCGCGCGAGTCGCTTCGGCGCCGTGACGGTGTACTTAGGCACGCCGGTTCCCATTGGCCGACCTCCAGACTTGTGAGTTCAGCGGCGCGCTCCATGCAGAGCGTGCCGCCATGTCGGACATCTCCTGTGTGTTTACCTCAGTGTGTCACGGTCTGCAAGCTCGCAGGTCAGTGGCGGCGGCCACGTCTCCCGCAGTTACCACGACTGACCGTTCGCACTCCGTTATCCGGAACGTCGCGGTCCGCCTGGTGAATCGTCATGCCCACCTTCGGTCCCCAGCGAGGACGTTTCATCCAGCGACCGCCCGCAATGTGGGCAACGGAGCCCTGCGCGCCGCTTGTGCTGAATCTCCTCAACGAAACCAGACCCCAGGATGCCGGCCGGCAGCGCGAAGAGGCCGATCCCGAGTAGCGCGATGAACGCGTTGATGATCTTGCCAGGCACGGTGACCGGGAGGATGTCGCCGTAGCCGATGGTCGTCAGCGTCTCGACAGCCCACCACATTGCGGCTGGGATGCTCGAGAATTGCGCCGGCTGGGCCTCGTTTTCGACGTAGTACATGACCGTGGACGCAATCACCAACAGCACGGTTGCGGCGATGAGCGTAACGAGGAGCTCGCCGGCGCGGGCTCTTACGACGCGCCCCAGGAGCTGTAGCGACTCCGAATACCGGGCGATCTTCAGCACGCGCAACAGGCGCACCAGTCGAATCAGCCGCAGCATGCGCAGGTCCAGCGTGATAAAGTGGACCAGGTAGGACGGCGCGAAGGCGATAAAGTCGATCAGCATGATGGGCGTCAGCGCGCAGCGCACGCGCCCGAGAACACGGGCGCGGAAGCGGGGATCGGCCGTGCAGGCCCACAGACGCAGCACGTACTCGGCCGTGAAGACCGCCACCGAGAACCACTCGAAGATCTCGAACTCGCGGTACCACACCGCGTGCAGGGACGCGACCGTCTGCAGCGCTGCGGCGATCACGTTCAAGATAATGAGGGTGGCGAGGCCCATGCCGACGACCCGCGTGAGCGGATTGGTCAGATCGGCGCCCGACATGACTGCATGAACGCGCGCCCGAACACGTTCGTACCGGGACCCACCATGGAGGTCATCGGCACTCGCGACCGTCTGGTTCATCCGCGGCTCGCTCCGATGCTCCCGGCTGCTGCGCTCAATTGAGGCTGAGAGCAAACGGCCCCGCCTTTGCAGGCGGGGTTCTGATAGAGGCGCCAAGCCGCCCTTACCGGAACAGCGGCGCCTTCAGGATCGGCGGCTTGTCGTGCTCCTGCTCGATCTTCGACAGCTCCAGCTCATCCACGATGACCGGCGGGGCGACAATCGTCGTGGGCGGCGTCGCGCCGCCCAGGCCGATGTAGTTGTAAACGGTCGGCGTGTCGCCGGCGGCCTTGATCCGCTTCAGGGCGGTTACGTCCGTCATTCCGAATTCGCAGGTTGATCGCGCCGCGAGGGACTCGAACCCCCAACCTTCGGCTCCGTAGGCCGACGCTCTGTCCAGTTGAGCTAGCGGCGCTCTTTCATTGACCGCTCCCTGCCGGTCGCGGCTCGGATTCGGGACCGTTCCCTTACGGTCGCGGTTCGGATCAGGGGCGCTAGCCGGCGGGGGAACCGGCTCGCGTCCGTATCTTATGCCCGGAACTGGATTCGAACCAGCACGAGGTTGCCCTCACCAGGCCCTCAACCTGGCGCGTCTGCCAATTCCGCCATCCGGGCCCGCAAGCGGGGACGGCGCCCACACTCGGCACCTTAGAAAGGTAGGGCAGGAGCCCGCCGGCGTCAAGACATTTCGCTGCCCGACTTGGGTCGGGCGCGCCAAGTGGCTATATTGAGGGACCATGGGAAGGCCGGTCTGGATCTGTGGGGCGCTGTACGCCGTCGTAGCGCTTGGGGGCCTCGGCTGTCAGCAGCTACGGCCCAACCCGCCGCCGCCGGACGTGCGCCGGCCCGAGATCAAGTCGGAGGCCCAGTTGGCCGCGGAGCGCGAGGAGCGCATCCGCACCGGGGAGGTGATCCCCACGAGCTCCCCGGTGATCCTGAGCGCCGAGCGCGTGGCCTCGCCAGGGCGGCGCCCGCTGACGCCCCTCCAGCCGACGCCCGGCGCCATCGAAGCGGACATCCTGATCATCAACAACACGGCCCTGACCGTGCCGGAAGTGCTGTACCCGCTGTGCCGCTACCTCGAACAGCTCCGCGGGTCCCGCACGCGGGCAGGCTTCCTCGAAGAGACGCGCCGCGTGGTCCGCCGGCAAACCCAGGAGGAGATCGGCACGCTGCTCATTTACGCCGAAGCCACCGCCAAGCTCGACGACGACCAGAAAAAGCAGATCGACGCGTCGGTCGATAAGGAGCTGGAGAACCTGACGGCGCGGCAGTACGGCGGGAGCCAGTCGCGGCTGAAGGCGCACCTGAAGGACTTTGGGCTCACCAAGGACCAGTGGCGCGAAGACCTCAAGCGCGGCCTGGTGGTTCGCCACTACACGCGCGAGAAGCTGATGCCCCAGGTACAGGTCCGACGGGACGAGCTGCTGGCCGAGTACCGGCGCAATCTCTCGCGCTACACGACACCCGAGACCCGCGAGCTGCTGCTGATCGAGCTGCCCTTCGAGAAGTTCCTGTCCGACGGGCGCACCTGGGACCGGGCCACGCCGGCGGAGCGGGCGCAGGCCAAGCTGCGGGCGATGCGGCGGGCCCGCGAAGCGTCGGAGGCGCTTGCCGAGCGGCCGTTCGAGGAGGTGGCCCGCGAATACTCGCTGGGGTTGCACGCGGACGCGGGCGGCTCGTGGGGACAAATCGGCCGGCCGCTGCAACCGCCGTACGACATGCTCAGCAAGCCGATCTTCGAGTGGGCAGAAGGCCAGGTGGGCGAGCCGCTGGAGACGGAGACCGGCTGGTACGTCGTCAAGTGCGGGCGTATCGAGCCAGCGGGCGAGCGGACGTTCGTGGACGTGCAGGAGGAGATCCGCGCCAATCTCATGGAACAGCGGTTCGAGAAGCTCTCGATGGACTATATCTTGCGGCTGGCCGAGAAGGCCACCATCTCTTCGCTGGATGCGTTCGTCACGGCGGCGGTGAACCAGGCCGACAAGCTGACGGCCGCGGCAGCACACGAATAGTGGGCTGACCTACTCAATCAGGATGTCAATCACCGGCGGCGGCGGGAGGTCGATGAAGATGTCCACCAGCGGGACCGAGTCCACCTCCACCGTGACCTCGCCCAACAGACCCGCGAACAGGAACAGCGGCGAGCAGGCGACGATCACCGCGGCCTGCACCGCCTCGGCCATGGCATCCATGATCTCCGCCATCATTTGCCCGACGATGACAATCATGAGGTTGGTCAGCAGGACCATGGGGATCACGACCAGGGCCGACAGCAAGGGGCCGAGGGCGCGGGCTTGCCACTTGGCAGTCCCGGCGGGCGGCACCGTGGGCACTGCCAGTGTCTGCCCCGTCAACTGCTCGACGACCTGGGCCACCTGCTCCGCGGTCTTGTGCAGGTCGACCTCGGCGCTCGTGGTCTCGGTCGTGCCGTTGCTGGCGTCATAGATTTCTGCGGTCGCCGCCAGCCGGTCCGGCGAGACCTCATCGTAGGTGATCTTGAGGTAACTGCCGTCCGGGCCCTTGAGGAGCACGGGGCGCCCCAGCACGAATGCAATCAGGGATTCTTCGCCCGCGACCGTTTTCAGCAGGATGCTGGTCACCTCGCCGACGGCCCCGTCGTCTTGCCGTGTGCCATAGACGAAGAACGCGTCGCCGGCAGCGTTCCGGCCGGCCACGATCAGCGGGTCGCTGGTGTCCTCGTTCAGGAAGAGACCCGCCGACTTCGTGTTCAGGCTGCTCCCGCCGCCACTGTTGCCGCCGGAGTTGCCGGTCGGGTCCCCGGCGAGATCGGCCTGGAGCTGGCAGCCGAACGGCGCGACAAGGATGGCATACGATGAGAGGGCGACGAGCCACTCGCGGGCAAGCTGTCGAAGGGGGTGACGCATGTCCGGTTTCTCCTGTCCCCGGTTCCTATTTCTCGGGCCGCACTTGCACCGCCGTGAACTGGACGCCCTGCGGGGTGGTCGCAATCGTGTAAATGGCCTGTGTAGTATACCGCCGGAGACGTTCCAGCCCGCTCAGATCGCCGCCGGGTGCGCCGCCCCCCATGCTTTGCAGCAGCCCGGCCAGGATCATCGTGCCCAGGTCAGGCGCGCCCGGTCCGCTGGCCGTGGGCTCCGGCGGCTTCTTGGCCAGCTCCAGCAGGCTGTCGAGCAGCTTGCGATTATCGACGTACAACGTGAACGAGGCCTGTTCGGGCACGTAGCGCGCCACCCGCTTCCACGCGTCGGTCTCACGTAACGGCTCAGTCGACGTCGGGGCGAGCGCTCCTTCCACGGCCGCCGTGCTCCCCACGACGAGGCGATCGGGGGTCACCGCGACCGAGAGGCCCGGTACCGGCAGCAGCGGCAACGGCCCCAGATCGAAGATCTGCATGCCCCGCACCTCCCGCGCCTGGAGGAAGCCCTGAGCGACCGGACCGCTCAAGAACCGGGCCACCGCGGCTTGATCATGCTGTCCGATGCTCAGGAGAAAACGCGCGCCCGGCGGCCCCGGCGACCGGCCGATCCGGAAACACGCCGTTAACGGTCCGTTGAGATAATCGAAGAGCGCCTGACGCAGGTTGACGGTCTGACCATCGGACAGTTGCATTTCCATCCACGGCCGGGCCGGGCCGGGTGCCCCGGGCGCCGGCGGCGGAGAGAGCCGCGTCTCGATCTCAGCCAGCCACTGCGGCACATCCAGGTTGCAGGTAGCATAAACACAGGTGTCGGCGGAAATGTCCGCTGGCGGCGCGGCGGGACGGTTCTCCATGCTCAGGAGCTTGACCAGGCCCGCGCGCTTGTCGCCCAGCAGCAACAGGGCATCGACCTTCCACTCGTACGACGCCGCCCCCAGGCGGCAATGCCCGACGAGGCTCCCCAGCGTGTCCAGCCCGTAGGCCTTGATCTGCTTGCGGAGCTCCTTGGCCTCGGACCCTTCCGCGGCCGCCGCCGCCATGTCCAGCATGCGCGGCAGATTGACCACGAAGCGGATGTCGCCCGTCGGCTTCAGGTTTTGCAGCAGCGCTTTGTAGTCGTCCGTCTCAGCCAGAGTCTTGATGCTCGGGTCGTGCCGCAGAACCGCCTGGGCGTACTCCGTCGAGCCGGCGACGACCACGCGGTCTGCGGTCAGGCACAGCGCGAGCTGGCCGGGCAGCGACTCTCCCGCGACCAGCGGGCCCACGATTCTCTTGAGCCACTCGTCGGGGGCGGCCGACTTCGCTCCGGCACCGGCGTCCAGCCGGTCGAACTCGTTTTCTTCCGCCTGGCCCGGCGTCGCCTGCTTCGCGCGTTCGATCGTGAACACGTCAATCGTGTCCGACCCGACGGTCACGGCTTCGTGTTTCCCGAGCGTCTTGAGCTTGGCGACGGCCGCATCGTAGTACTTCTTCATCAGGGCGGCGTCGCCGACACCCGCGACCAGGCCTGGCTCGATCTCCTCCGCCTTGGCCCCGAACGGTGCCGTGATGAAGAGCGCCACCGGCCCAGCCAAGGGGTTCTGCAACTGGTCGGGCGGCACGCCGAGGGCTTTTGCCAGGCGGGCCTTGAGCTCAGCGAGCGGTGCGCCAAGGGCGCTCAGGCCCGGCGGGGCCCCCGGAGCCCCGGCCTCGCTAAGCAAGCTATAAGCGCTCGTCTTCTGAAGGTCCTGCCAGGCGTCGCCGACGTCGTTGATGCCGAGGTAGACGAGCGCATCGGCCGGCGCCCACTCGGCCGGCTCGGGCAGCGTCCGGCGCGCCGCCTCCGCCTTGGGTTCCTTGGATTCCTCCGCGGCGGGCGGCTGGGGCTTCTCGGCCGGCTGCGAGGCAGGTCGGCGGACTTTCTGGGCCAGGGTGGTCGGCACGACGGCCAGGACGAGCATGGCGATGAGGCCAACGGCAAATCGCTTCATGGCAATACCCTCTCCTCGCTGTCCCCAAGGTCCTGAAGGTACCGCGAGGATCACGAACCTGAGGGCATGGTAGAACTTGCTGGCGCGGGCGACAAGGCCGGTGCGAACCAGAATGAGGCTGCCGAGCCGATGGTCGGGCATGGGCCGCTGGCCGACATGACCGGCGCGGCGGGTCCGGTTACGATGTTGACGGCTTCACGGGCCGGTGGCCGGGCAATGGAGCGTGTCGCCGCGGTCCACGTCCAGGACGCCGAAGCGAGCGAAGCGATGAGCGAGCGTGGTTCAGCACAGCCGTCCGGGGCTGGCGGGCCCGGGCCGGATTCCATCAAGGGCACCGCGCTCAGCCTGCTGCTCGGCGGCGGCGTTTGCCTGTATTTTGGCCTGACGCTCATCGCGGATGCCCCCGCCTCGGCCAGCCCGGCCGCGGCGCAACGCTGGTTCGCCGCGGATAACACGCTATTCTGGGGCCTGCGCGGCATTGGAGTGCTGTTCCTGGTGACGGCGGTGCTGGCGGCGCTGGGGCAGCGCGCCTCCCTGCTGCTGGCGACCATCGCCGAGGCGGGTTTCGCGATCCTCATGATCGCAATGACCGTCGAATGGACGCTCGAAGCCCGCGCGGACGGCACGGTCAACTATCAAGTCATCTTGCTGCTGATCCTGGCCGTCGTGGGCGTCAGTGCGGCCAAGAGCACATGGCGCCATTGGCAGGCTGGACGCCCAAGCCCGCGTCCGGGGTCGGAGGTCGACGCCGATAACCCATGAGTCACGAGCCGACCTACCCTCCCGAACTCGCGCGCTACAGCCGGCAGATGTTGTTTGCGCCGATCGGCATCGCAGGACAGCGCCGCCTCAAGCAGGCCTCCGTCACACTGGTCGGGTGCGGGGCGCTAGGCGGCGCGCTCGCCAACCTGCTGGTGCGGGCCGGCGTGGGCGCGCTGCGCATCGTCGATCGCGACTTCATCGAGCTCAACAACCTCCAGCGGCAGACGCTGTTCGACGAGCACGACATCGCCCAGAACCTGCCCAAGGCCGAGGCCGCCGCCCGCAAGCTGCGCAAGATCAACTCCGCAGTCGAGATTGAGGGAATTGTCGGCGACGTCAACCCCGGCAATATCGTCGCGCATTGCGGCGACGCGGACCTGCTCCTGGATGGGACGGACAACCTGGAGACACGCTACCTGGTCAACGACTTTGCCGTGCAGCAGAGCATCCCGTGGGTGTTTGGCGCTTGCCTGGCCGCGGAGGGGCTGGTCCTGCCGATCTTGCCACACCAGGGCCCGTGTCTGCGCTGCGTCTGGGAAGAGCCGCCGCCGCCCGGCGCGACGCCGACCTGCAACACGGTGGGCATTCTGGCCGCCACGGTAAACGTCGTGGCCAGCCTGGCAGCGACGGAGGCGATGAAGATCCTCACGGGGCACGAACGGGATTTGAACCTCCGGCTGCTGGCGATCGACGTTTGGGCGGGCCGCATGCGCGCCGTCAACGTGCAGTCCGCTTTCGACGCGGGCAACTGCCCGTGTTGCAAACAAGGCCGCTACGACTTTCTGACCGGCGACACTGCTGCGACGACGACCCTCGGCGGTCGCGACGCCGTCCAGATACCAGCCGGCGGCGACGTGCAGATCAGCTTCAAGGCCATTGCGGCCCGCCTGCCCGCGCAGGCCCACGCAAAGTTCAACGAGTTCATGCTGCGGTTCAACGTCGAGTCCTACAGTGTGACACTGTTCGCCGATGGCCGGGCGATCATCCAGGGCACCAGTGACCCAACCGTCGCGCGCGGCGTATACGCGAAATACGTTGGGAAGTAGCGGCCGGCGCCGCGCCGCCCGATCCGAGCCCGAAGCAGCGGCAGGGCAGGTCATTGACCTGCCTGCGTCACTTCTACACAGCAGTGAACGCCGGCGGATACTCCACGACGCCGGTGCAGCCCCCCAGCGCGCCCGGCCGCAGCGCGGCGGTCGGTCTGGGGTACAATAGGTACCAGCCGCTTCCAGGAGATATGGCATGCTCCGACGGAGCCCGCGAAAAAGCCCGGCCCTGTTTTCCAGCCTTGTGACGCTGGCCAGTCTCCTCGCGGCCTGCGAGACCGCGCCGCCGACCGCCGAGCGGCGGCCCCAGACCCGTCCCGCAGCCAGCGGCCCAGCCGGCATGACCACGCAACCTGTGACGCAGCCGGAGGCGACTCAACCGGCCGCTGCTGAACCTGGGCCTCCGGACTACGTGACCATCGTCGCGCGTTTCATTTCGAGCGACCGCGCGGCGGCCGAAGTGCAGGTCGAACCCGGCAACCGGTTGGTCATCGACACGCACAACGTGCGCCGGCTGCACATCGACCGCGACCGCGTGCCGCTCAGCCGCCGGCGGAGTATCTCTTTGCAGCTCGACGGCCAGGGACTGGAATGGCTCGCCCACTCGAAAGTCGTCGAGTTCGAGCGCTCCATGGCCGGCGAGTGGATCCCGGTCAAGCCAGAGCAGCGCGGTAGACCCTGATGGTACGTCATTGTTGAACAGCGGGACGAGGCATGCCCCGCAGGTGCCACGGTCCGCCGCGGCGGATCGGCCGTGAGAACACTTGTTGCCTCACGGCCGATCCCGGCGCGCCGGGACCGTGGCGCCCACGATCCGTCAAGGCACGGATGACAGGACACCAGCCATGTCGGCCCCATCGTGTCCTTATGTATCACGCGGGGGACTGAAGCTCGCGGCCGCCCTGCGCGCGTTCAGCCTCGACGTGACGGGTTGGACCTGCGCCGATTTCGGGAGCCACGTGGGCGGCTTTGTGGACTGCCTGCTCCAGCACGGGGCGGCGAAGGTCTACGCAGTCGATCCGGCCTACGGCATCCTTGATTACCGCCTGCGCTGCGACGCCCGCGTGGTCGTTTGCGAACGCACCAACGCCCTGCACTTTGTTGGCCCGGACCCGTGCGACCTGGTGACCATCGACGTCGGCTGGACGCCGCAGCGGCTGATCCTGCCGGCGGCGCGCCGCTGCCTGAAGCCGGAGAGCGGGCGGGTGCTGACGCTCATCAAGCCGCAGTATGAAGCGCCGCCGGAATGGCTGGCGGCCGGCGTCGTGCCGCCTGAGCGACTGGAAGCCGTGCGCGACCTGTGCCGCCGGGACATCCAGGGCCTCGGCTGGCGGATTCACGGCGCGATCGAGTCCCCGCTGCGCGGGCACGGCGGCAACGTGGAGTATGTTTGGCTGCTTCAGCATACGTGATCACGTGACACGTGATAGGTGGCACGTGACACATGTCACCTGACACCTGACACGTGACACAGGGCTTGGGATTGTCCGTCGTCGTCAGCCTTCGGTTACACTACGCCCAGATGCCGGATCGAGTAACGAACAGATCGGTGCGCCGGCTCCTGGTCGTCGTGCCCAACTGGGTCGGCGACGTGGTCCTCGCTACGCCGGTCCTGGCGGCCTTGCGCGGCCATTTCCGCACGGCCCGCATCACGTACCTGATGCGCCGCTACGTCGCCGAACTGGTGGACGGCGGCGGCTGGCACGACGCCGCGGCGTTCTGGCCCGACGGCCACGGCCTGGCCCGTGAGCTGCGCACCCTGCGCCTGGCGCGCCGGCTGCGCGGGGAGCGCTTTGACCTGGCGCTCCTGCTCACCAATTCCTTCCGCTCCGCGCTGGTCGCCTGGCGCGCCGGCGTTCCGCGCCGCGTGGGGTACGCGCGCGCGAGCCGCGGCTGGCTGCTGACCGACCGCCTGAAACCGCTGAAGCACAAGGGCCAGTATGTACCCAGCCCCGTGCTGCCCTATTACATCCGGCTCGCCGAGCACGTCGGCTGCCAGGTCGCGGACCGCCGGCTGCGCCTCGGCATCCCGCCGCTGCAAGAGCGCGCCGGGCAAGAGCTGTTGCGGCACTACGGCCTGGCCGAGGGTCGGCCGTACGCCCTGATTAACCCGGGCGCGGCGTTCGGGGCGGCCAAGTGCTGGCTCCCGGAGCGGTTTGCCGAAGTGTGCGACCGCTTGCAGAGCGAATACGGTCTTCGGCCGGTCATCGTCGGCGCGGCTGGAGAAGCGGCGCTGATGCGTGCGATCGCGGCGCAAACGAAGTGCGGGGCGATTTGCTGCGACCAGCCGGGCACGACGCTCGGGTCGCTGAAAGTGCTGGCGCGCGGTGCCGCGCTGCTGGTCTGCAATGACACCGGCCCGCGGCACTACGGCAGCGCGTTCGACATTCCGACCGTGACGATCTTCGGCCCCACGCATCAGGCCTGGACGGACACCGACTATGCCGGCGAGATCAAGCTGCAGATTCCGGTCGAGTGCGGGCCGTGCCAGCTTCGCACCTGCCCGCTCGACCTGCGTTGCATGACCGGGCTGACCACGGCTATGGTGATGCGGGCCGTGGCGGAACTGCTGGCCCGGCCCAAGCCGCGCGAAAACGTGGGCGCGCGCACACCGGCCCACGTGAGGCTGTGCTGATGTTCTTCACCGAGCACATGCGAATCGATCCAGCGTACAGCGAGCGGCTGCGCGTATGCGGCTTGGATTCTGTCGGCCAGGTGCTCGCGCGAATCGAAGGGCATGTCGCCGCGTGGAGCCGGACCACGGATACCCTGTTCGTCTCCGGGGCCGACGGCACGCCGGGCTTCTATGTGAAGCGCTATTTCTTCCCGAATTGGACCAAGCGCCTGCGCGGGACGTTGCGCGGCACGTTCTTCGGCATGCACCGCGGCCAGGCCGAGTATCGCGCCCTCAACGCGATGCGGGCCCTCGGCATCCCGGCGGTGCGGCCCGTGGCCTACGGCGCCCGCCGCGTGGCCCACTTCCTGTCCGCGTGCTTCCTGATTACCGAGGAAGTGCCGGGGGCACGGAATCTGACGGCCTTCGCCCTCGACGTCGCGGCGGGCCGCCAGACTCTTTCGCCGGCCCAGCGCCGCGCGTTGCTGGTCGCGCTGGCCGAGCAGCTCGCCGCCCTGCATGCGACCGGCTGCTCGCATGGCAACCTGTTCTGGCGGAATCTGCTGGTGCGGCACGGTCCCGACAGCCGCCCGGAGTTCTTCTTCCTGGATGCCCAGCCCCTGCGCTCCTGGCAGCGGCTCGGCCGCAACGGCCACTGGTGGCTGCGCGAGCTGGCCCAGGTCACCGTCTCGGCGACGCCGTTCACCACGCGCACCGAGCGGCTGCGCTTCATGCACTATTATCTCGGCGGTGCCCCGCTCACGCCCCAACTGAAGAACCAGCTCTGCCAGATTGAGCATCAGGCGCAGAGCTGGCGCCGCCACGAGCTGCGCCGGATACGCATGACCCGCTTGTTTGACGAGTGGAACCGCCAGCTACTTGCAGAATCCGGTGCGTCGCGCGGGCGGGAGACAGCGCTCGTGGGCGTGGAGCCCATGCCGTGATCCGCCGCTCGCAGGTCGTGCCGGACTGGCGCGCGCGGCTGGCGGCTGCAGGACTGCCCGACCTGGGCCGTTTACTGGAGGGGCGGCCGGGTACGCAGGGTCTGGCCGGCCGTTGGCAGGCCCTCACCAAGCCCGGCCTGCGCGGCCGCGAGCGTTGGCGTTGGGAGCTCGACGCGACCTGCGGCAACGTGCTGTACGTCAAGCGCTACCACGGTGCGCCCGTCGCCGAGCAGATGGACCGGGTGCGGCGGCAGTCGGTGCGACACAGCCGCGCGTGGTGGGAATTTCAGCAATCCGCCGAGCTCAGCCGGCACTATGTCCCCGCCGTTCGCGCGATTGGAGTGGTCGAGGAGATGTGTGCGGGGTTTGAGGTGCGCAGCGCGGTGCTGTTCGAGCGCGTGCCGGGCGATGCGTTCGATCGCGTCTGGCCGCGGTTGTGCGCCCAGCAGGCTCCGCTCACGCAAGGCCTCGCGCGCCATGACGTGACCCGGCGGCTGGCCCGCTTTGTGTCGGCGTTTCACCAGGCGGGGCTCTGCCACCGGGATTTGTACCTGTGTCACATTTTCGCCGACGTCGAGCCGGAGGGAGCCCGGCCGCCCCGCTTCACGCTCATCGACCTCGCCCGTACGCATCGTCCGCGTCTGCGGCACATGCGGTGGCTGATTAAGGACCTTTCGCAGTTGGACGCCTCGGCCCGGCAGATCGGCGCCTCGCGGACCGACCGCTGCCGTTTCCTGCTCGCCTACCTGGGTTTGGAGCCGGGCGCGCCCCGCGTCCGCTGGTACGCTCGTCGTATCGTGCGCAAGAGCGACCACATCTTGCGGCGCATCGCCCGGCAGAGCGGCTCGGCCCCGTCCGAGCCCCGAGCGGAAGCGAGGGGCCCAGACGTATGAGAATAGCCATCCTCCAGGAACACGTCGCCGTGCAGCGCGGCGGGGCCGAGACCTCGACGCTGGAAATGGCCCGCCACCTGGCCCGCCTGGACCTCGATGTGACCATCATCTGCCGTGGCGAGAGCGACCGACCGTTCGTGGATCAAAACGTGACCTTCTTGCCGGTCGTCACGCCCGGAATTTCGCGCGCGGCACGGACCTACCGGTTCATCCAGGGGGCCCGCGCGCGCTGTCACCGGGAGCGCTTCGACATCGTGCACGCCGTCACGCCCTGCCTTGCGGCCAACGTCTATCAGCCCCGTGGCGGCACGTACCCGGAGACGGTCGAGCGCGGCTTGGCGCAGGTGCGCTCGCCGCTGTTGCGCGACATCAAACGCCTGGGGCGGCGGTTCAACGTGCGGCAGCGTTTCCTCAGCCGCATCGAACACGCCTTATTGTGCAAGTATCGGCAGCGCGTCTTTGTCGCCGCGGTTTCGGAGTACGTGCGCCGGCAGGTAGAGGCGGGTTTTGGATTCCCGACTGAGCGCATCGGGGTCGTTTTCAACGGCGTCGATATCGCACCGCTCTCCGAGGAGGAACAGGCGCAACACCGGTCGGCCCTGCGCGCGGAACTGGGCTTGAGCACCCAAACGCCGCTGGTGTTCTTCGTGGCCCACAATTTCAAGCTCAAGGGACTCGCGGAGCTCATTCGGGCCACGGCGCTCGCGTCCCAAACGAGCGTCGAGGCGCACTGGACGGTGGTCATCGCCGGTCGCGGCGAACCGCGGCCCTATCGACGGCTGGCGCGGCGGCTGGGCGTGGAGGCGCAGGTGCGCTTCGTGGGGGCCGCTACCGACATCCGCCATTGGTATGCCGCGGCCGATGTATTGGCCCATCCCACGTGGTACGACCCCTGCAGTCGCGTGGTGCTGGAAGCCCTGTCGGTGGGTCTGCCCGTCGTCACGACGCGCTATAACGGTGCCGCCGAAGCGATCGAGCCGGGCCGGCATGGCGAAATCATCGACGAGCCGGACGACCTGGCGGGTCTGGCGGCGGCGCTCGGGCGGGCCTTGCAGCCGGCGGTGCGCACCGCCTGTCGCGCGGATGCCCCACGGCTGCATGAGCAACTCTCGATGGCCCGCCACGCGCGCGAGCTCAAGGCCTTCTACGAGCACGTGCTGGCGACGAAGTAGCGGCCGGGCTCCGTCCCGGCCGTCGTAGCGCCGGCCCCGAGCATGCCCGCCGTGGCGGGTGGCCGACGTGGAGGGCGAATCAGCTTACCGCCAGCGCCCGTTGAACCACGCTGACCAGCTCTGCCAATGTCGTCTGCATGTGCAGGGCGTAGAAGTACTCCCGGTCCAGCGCGATCTGATCGAGCTTCCACTGGGCTTCCAGCGTTTGCACCCGCTCGTCGTACTGGGCCGCCCGCCAGGGATCGGTGGCCAGGATCTGTTCCCCGGTGCGGCGCAGCTCGCGGAAAACCCGCCGCCGGTCGTCGTGATCCTGCGGCCGGTGCGCCCGCAACTCCGCGCTCGCGCGTATTAGCGTGGCGCGCCGTTCGAGCAGCTCACGCGGCGCGCCGCGCAGGTGCCGTTGCGGGTTGTGGCGCAGGTCGCGGCTCGCGTGGCGTGCCGCGGCGATATCGGCCGGCCGGACGTTGCTGTGCGGCAGCGGCAAACGCAGGGTCGCGCTGACGCAGCACGCCAGCACCGGCTCTACGCCAAAGAAGCCGCCAGCGAACTCCTCCATCATCTCGTCGTACTTCGCCCCGCCGATGCCGTGAATGAACAGGTCAGCCAAGAACAGGCGGGCGAACGCGGAGAGGGCGAGCGCGCGGGGCCGCAATTGCCACCCCTCCTGCTCGATTCGCCAGGGCTGGGCGTGCACCGCAGCGCACGCCAGCTCGCGGCGCGACAGCGAGCCAACCGCGTGCTGGTCGGCCAGCAGCTCGACCGCATCGTCGCGCGGCGTCACAAACAACCGCTGCCGCGGCTCACCATCACGGACGACCCAGAAGGGCAATTCGACGGCCCGGTCGCCAATGACCAGCGGGGGGACCGGGCGGCCACGGCTGCGAACGCGATGGCGGAGCCGGTAGGCCGCCTGGGCCGCGTTGTATCGTTCCGCACAGCGGCGCGCGTCCAGCAGCATGGAGGCGGCGAAAGCGCGAAATGCCGGCGTCGCGCACAGGTGTGACATGCGCAACTCGCGGCTGCCCCCCAGCCCCAGGGCGGCCTGCGCCGCGGCCTGCGCGCGGGCCCATGCGTCGCAATAGGCCGGTTCGGGCTCGTCGGTCGTCAGCCAGCCGCGGGCAAAGACCGGCAGCAGCGACCGGTCGCCAAACTCATGCAGCGCGGTGACGCCGGCGAAGAACTGGAGCCATTCGGTGCGGGCGATGCGCGGCTGCGATTCGAACGCCCGCTGCGGATCGCAGGCCGGAACGGGCACTTCCACCCGCCGTACGCCGCGCGACGTGACCTGCGGTACGGCGAGCTGCCGGGCCTTGGGGACATCCGAATCCACGGTCAGAAAGACGGCTTGCCCGCCGGCCCGCCGCGCCAGCGTGTGCGCCGCGATCGTCTTGGCCAGGACCCCGGCGTGAAAGAACTCCGTCTGGTGGCCTGTGACGAGGACCGGCCCGGCCAGCTCCAACTGCGAGCGCAACTGGGCGCGCAGCGCGCCGAGCGTCGTGTCCAGCAGGGTTACGCGGTCCAAATGCGCCGCGCGTCGGTCATCGAGCAGGGCGCACAACTGCAGCGCAGCCGGCTCAACCAGTACACCCAGGTGCTCAGCCGGCGTCACCAGCCGCTCGTAGCGGATCAATCGTGCGGGACCCAACGACATACCACCAGCGCACGTCCGTTCAGCGGTACCGACGGCTCGCGCCGCAGCTCGCGGACGAAGACTGCCAGGTAGTGCAGCAGTCGCGCCGCCGGGTCATCCAGTGTTCCGCCAAACTCGCGGCTCTTGTCGCGGTAAATCCGTCGGACCGGCAGTTCCCGAATCCGCAACCCGGCGCGGACACACTGTACCCAGAATTGCAGCGGAAAGGCATAGCCCGGCTCATCGAAGCGCAACCGCCGCATGGCGGCCACGCGGTGGGCCTTGAACCCGCAGAACGAATCCGTCAGCCGCAGCCCCAGGACCTGCTCCAGCAAACGATTAATCGTCTGATTGATCTCACGCCGCTCCGGCGGAGCTTCGTCGTCGTCGGGGAAAGGCCGCAGATAGCGCGAGCCACTGATCACGTCGGCGTCGTCGCGGCACGCCTGCGCGACGAACTGCGGAATCTGGGCCGGCTCATGCTGCTCGTCACAATCCATCGTAATGACCCAGTCGTAGCCGCGGCGATCAGCGAATGCGAATGCGTCGATCAGGCTTTGGCCGTAGCCGCGGTTCTCGCGGTGCGTGATGGTGCGGACGCCCGGCTGCAGTTGCAGCAGCGCGGGCGTCGCGTCCGTCGATCCGTCGTCGATCACGAGGATGTCCCGCGTGTACCGCCGCACCGCGTCCAGGACGCCGGGGAGGTAGCGCTCCTCGTTGAAGATCGGAATCGCTACCAGCCACTTCATGGTCCGCGCTCCGTTCACCGGCCCGCACACCCTTGGCAGGCAAGAGATTCTTGCCGGCCCTCGGCGATTGTCAAACGGCGGCCTCGGGGGCGGGGTATCGGGTTTCGGGTCTCGCGTCTCGGGTGCCACGGCCGTGCCGGCCGTGAGGCAGAGAACCCTGTCACGGCCGGCACGGCCGTGGCACCCGACACCCCGCAGGCCTCTATGTCTGCCATAGCGCCAGCGCGTCGGCCGCGATGTCCCGCGCCGCGTGCGGCCGCGCGATGGCCCGCGCGGCGGCCCGCAGGCGCTCCAGTCGCGCGGGGTCCGCCAGCAGCGCGCTGACACGGTGCCCGAGCAGGCGGGCATTGTTCACCTTGATCGCCGCCCCGTGCTCCAGCAGGTAGTCCGCGTTCCCGACCTCCTGCCCCGGAATCGGATCAACGATGACCATCGGCAGCCCGCACGCCAGCGACTCGGCCACCGTCAGCCCGCCGGGCTTGGTCACCACCAAGTCGGCGGCTTGCATCCACTCGTGGATCTTGTCCGTGAAGCCCACCACGCGGACGGGCCGCGCGGCGCCTGCGACCTGCCGTTCAAGCCGCGCCCGCAGCTTCTCGTTGCGACCGACCACGACCATCACCTGCGCCTCAGCCGGCATGAAGACCAGTTCACGCAGCAGCTCGGCCGTCGGCCCCACGCCGAAGCCGCCGCAGAGTAGCAACACCGCCGGCCGGTTCAGATCGAGGCCGCACCGGCGGCGCGCCTCGTGGCGGTCCAGCATCTGCTCAAAGCCCGGACGGACAGGGATGCCGGTGACCCGGACGCGCTCCGGCGCCACGCCGCACAGGGTCAGGTAGACCTTTCCGTCCTCGGTCGCCGCGTAGTACCGCTCGGTCGGCTCGTGCACCCAGATGCGATGCGTCTCATAGTCCGTCGTGACCGTGACTTGCGGGCAATCGAGCTGGCCCGCGCGCCGCATCTGGGCCACGATCTCGGCCGGCAAGTAGTGCGTATGGACGATCAACCCCGGATGCCGCTGCAACAAATGCTGCACGATCGGCCGCTTGCTGAGGTCCTGAATCCAGACACGCAGCGCGTCCAGCACCTCGTTGCGCGGCCGGTCCATTGTCTTGTACAGCCAGCCCATCACCGCCGGCGCATGGCGTACCAGGCCCAGGTATCCGCCGGCATAAAACTTGCGGAACAGGACGTTGGTGATCGCCAGCACGTCGAGCACTTCGATGTCTGCGTCGGGGGCCTGGGCCCGTAGGGCGTGCTCCAGCGCGCGGGCCGCAATGAGGTGCCCGCCGCCGGCCGACGTGGTGAGAACCAGAATGACGTTGCTGCGGCTCATGATTCTCGCGCGCTACTCGCGTGCTTGGCCCGCCTCGCTGGTAAAACACCGCGCCAGCCGAAGAGCCAATCGCATCAGCGATTCCCTGCATCCGGCCAGGTCCAGGTCGGCACCGGCCCGCGGAGCGCAGACCCAATCGAACCCCGCCGGCAATTCGTGCTGTTGCAGCCGAAACGCCTCGCGCAGCAGGCGTTTGATCCGATTGCGCTGCACGGCGCCGCCGCACTTGCGCCCCACGACGAGTCCCAGCCGCGGATACGAAAGCCCGTTGGGCAGTACCCACAGCGTGAGCCGCCGGTCGGTCGCCCGCCGGCCGTCATGCAGAATGCGTTCGAAGTCCGCATGCTTCAGCACGCGGAGCCGGCGGCCGAAAGCGAGGTCGCGATTCTGACAGGCCGACGTCGTGGGGGGACCCTTTCCAAGACCGCCTAACAGAACCCGCCACGCCAGTGGCGGGCCAGGGTTGCCCCCCGCCCTTGCGGGCGGGGTTCTGATAGGCGCCCTAAGCAAACGCCAGAGGTTCACTACCTGCGGCGTGGCCAGACACCGAGACCCGGCCGGTCGCCCAGGCGGATGGTGCCGCCGTCGCGGGTAATACCTTCAAACGGGTCTTCGGCCAGGAGCAGGGCGCCGTCCAGGTCGGCGTAGTCCACCAGCGAGGCGATTGTCAGGGCGGGCGCGATCGCCAAGCTGCTGCACACGAAACACCCCAGCATGACCTGCATGTCCAGGGCCCGCGCCAGCGCGATCATCCGCAGCGCCTCGCGAATCCCGCCGCACTTGGTGAACTTGATGTTAACCCCGTCCACGCAGCCGTGCAGGCGCAGCACGTCCGCCGGCCGCTCGCAGCTCTCGTCGGCGAAGATCGGCGCCACGCCGAGCTGGCACAGCTCCGCCATGCACCGCCAATCCTCTTTGCGCAGCGGCTGCTCGATGAGCGTCGGCCGATAGCGGGCCAGGGCGCGAATCCGGTCCGGAGCCTCGGGCGGCGACCAGGCCTGGTTCGCGTCCAGAAACAGCGGCCCGTCGAACCGCGCGCGGATATACGCCAGCGTCTGCTCATCGTCCTCGACGCCGACCTTGACTTTTAGTGCATCAAACCCGGCGGCGAGGGCCTCGTCGACCTTGACGCGGATCAGCTCCGGCTCGGCCACGCCGATGGTAAACGTGGTCCGCTTCTGCGGGCGGGCCAGGCCGAGCAGCCGCCAGACCGGTACGCCCAGCTTCTTGCCGCACCAGTCATGGAGGGCCGCATCGACACCGTCAACTGCGGCCCGCTGGTCGTCGTGGGCCGCCAGCAGCCTTTGCACGATGGGCTCGATCGCAAACGGGTCATCGCCGAGCAGCCGGGCCATCGACGCCAGGGCCGCCTCGGACGACTCCAGCGTCTGTCCGTACAGCGTCGACGGCACGACCTCGCCGTAGCCGACCACCCCGTCCTGCTCGAGCTGCACGACGAGAGTTTCATTCTCGTCGACCGCCCATTGGGACGTGGCGAACCGGTGCCGCGGACGCAGACGTTGTCGCTGACAGGTGAGCTTCACGTCCCGGCCCCCTCCGGCTCTTCGATTCCGCCGTCGACGAGCACGTCGTCCAAGGCCGAGACGCTTACGACGGCGCCGCGCTCGACGAAGACGCGCTGCCGGTTGATCGCCCGCATCCCCTCGCGCGCCAGTACGCAGGCGTCGTTGATGTATTTCTCCTTGGTGCTGTGGCCCTCGCTGCGGTCGTGGACGTCCGCCTGGGCGAGCCAATAGCCGCGTTCGCCGTAGGCTTCGAGCAGCCCGATGTAGACGAGCGGCCCCTGGGTGTCCAGCACCACGCACCGCCCCACGAAGCAGTCCAGCGAGTTACCCGCACGCTCGTGCACGCCGTGCCGCCGATCCTTGACCGCCGCCCGGAGGGCCGTTTCCTTGCTCCACAAAAACGTTATTCTATAGGTTTCAAGTCGCCGGAGCTACACCGGCACGACCCGATGGGCACATGAATCCATCGCAGGATGAGGCTGTCGTTGTCCGTCTGACCGAGTATTCGGAGACCTCCCAGATCGTCACGTTGTTTTCCGCCCGGCACGGCCTGCTCCGCCTGATCGCCAAAGGTGCCCGCCGCGGCACCAAGCAACGCCCATCGGCCGGCCTCGACCTCCTCGAACTCGGCGAGGTCGGCTTCCTGCCGCCGCACGGCGACGCGCAGCTCGGGACGCTGACCGATTGGGTGCAGCGGAGGACGTTTGGCGGCGTGCGGCGGGAGTTGCTACGGCTATATGGTGCGCTGTACGCGATCGAGCTCGTGGCGTCGCTGACCGAGGAAGCCGACCCGCACCCGGAGTTGTTTCAAGCGCTCGTACGTACGCTGCGGGTCCTGGCCAGCAATAGCCCGGCCGGTCCAGCCCTTCCGGCATTCCAGAGTGACCTGCTGTGGGCGATCGGCTACGCCCCGCACCTGGCGGAATGTGTGGACTGCCACCGGCCGCCGCCGCGCGGCAGCCCGGTATACTTCAGCGCCGGCGCCGGCGGCCTGCTGTGCCGCGACTGCGAGGTCCATCACGCCGAGAAATGGCGTGTCCCACCGCGACTCCTTGAGACGACGCCGCCAACGGGCGATCCGCGGGCTTGGTTCGAGCTGCTCGACTATCACTTGACGCACATCGCCGGACGCCGCTTCAAGACGGCCGCGCAGGTGGCCGCCCTGTTGGCTAAAGGCGATTCGGCGGCGTGAGCACGAAAAAGGTGTCAGGAACCTTTTCGTTCGACGAAGGCACACACGCCCGCGACGTTGGCCACGGGGGACCAATGCTGCGCCGGCCGGCGGGGCGCCGGCCGCTACGTTTTCCACGCGGCGGCGGATAAGATTCAGCAGACGTAGTGTGTTTCCCGAGACCGCCGATGGACGATGAGGCGCTTTTCATCCCGCAGCTCGTGCCGCTGTTCCCGTTGCCGGAGGTGGTGCTGTTTCCGCGCACCATCCTCCCGCTGCACATCTTCGAGCCGCGCTACCGCCAGATGATGGCGGATGCGCTGGACGGCGAGCGGGCCATCGCCATCGCGCTGCTGAAGGCCGGCTACGAGCCGTTGTACTACACGCACCGGGCGCCGATTCATGCGACGATCGGCGTCGGGCGGATCATGGAATCCGAGCAACTGGCGGACGGCAACTACAACCTGCTGCTGCGGGGCGTGGCCCGGGCGACGATCCTCGAGGAGACACGGGATCATGACTATCGCGTGGCGCGGGTGGAGCCGGTCGAAACCTTCTGCAGCAGCAGCGAAAAGCAGACGGCGCAACTCCGCAGGGAACTGCGCGCCGCGATCCGCGGCAACCCCGGCCTCGATCCCGATCTGCGCCGCCATTGGCTCTGGCTGGCGCGGGCCGACGTGGAGCTGGGCGCGCTCAGTGACCTGATCGCGGCCGGCGTGCCGGTTGAGGCCGAGCTGCGGCAGTGCCTGCTTGACGAACCCGATGCCTATCCCCGCACCACGATGCTGCTGGATCAGATGCGGACACTCGCGGCGATTGCCCGCAACTACTGGCGGCCGATGCGCCCCGACGGCAACAGCATGAATTGAGCCGGCGTGTTGCCCGCCCGAGCCCGGCGCGGAAGCGACGGGCCGCGCCCGGCCGTCGGCGCTGTCACCGAGCGAGCAGCGCCAGCCAGCGCGCCAGCGTGGTCCAGATCCGCAGGTCGTACGCCGCCCACACGCCGCTGACCAGGGCCAGACCGAAGATGCCCGCCTTGACCGCCCACACGCCGCGCTCGAAGCGCTGGGCGCGGCCCGGATACAGCGCCAACTCCTGAATGAAACGCGACCGGTGGGAGATCGACGAGTGGCGCCAACTCCGCGCCTCCGGCCGAATCCCATTGAGCAGGGCCACCTCGTGCAGGGCGTCGGCGAACAGGTGCGCGGCGGTGCTGCACAGGGCGCCTGGGGCCGGCGCGCTGCCGGGATTGCCGCCCGGCGTGTGCAGCGCGCAAGGCTGTGCACACGGCACCCCGCTCAGCGCCAACGTCCGCACCCCATACACATCCGCCTGGCGCTCGAACCGCCGCGAGATCCAGCCGAACAGCACGCCCCACTTGGCCGCCAGCAGCAGCCCGAACGCCGTCGCGAGCCACTGATAGAGCGGGTAGTCGCGGCGGGCCAGGCCGAACGTCCGCAGCGAGAAGATCGTAACCGCGCAGCCGCTGATGAATGCGAACATCAGGAAGTACAGGATGTGATGCCGCTTCACGTGCCCGGCCTCGTGCCCGAAGACGGCCTCGATCTTCGTGTCGTCCATCTGCTCCAGCATCCCGTCGGTGATCAGCACATAGCGCAGCGGCGCGACCACGCCCATCACCGCCGCGTTCACGATCATCCCGCCGGTCCGCCAGACCAGGACTTCCCGGCAGCGCAGCCGCAGCTTGGTCGCCAGGCGCATCAGCCGGTCGCGCAGCGGCCCGTCCGGCAGCCGCTGCGTGACCCACACGTAGCGCAGGATTCCCGGGGTGACCACGGCCACGAGCAGCGCCGCGAGCCCGACGAGCAGGTCGGCCGCATAGGCCACGTTAGTCATTCGCTCGATGGGCCGCTGAAAGCGCATGACCACGTCGTGGGCGCCCAGGATGAGCAGCATGGGGATCAGGACGAACAGCACCTGGTGCCGCAGGTTGTACAGCAGGTAGTGCAGCAGCGGCCACACGGGCCGCACCGGCTTGCCGCGGAAAAGGTACACCTCCAGCGCAATCTGCCGCACCGCCCGGTCGGCCGGGTACACGGCCAGCCAGACCAGCACGACCGAGCCGAGGAAGGGCAGGATGGCCAGCACGCCGGACACCAGGGGCCAGGTTCCGACGACGGGCGTCCGCTCGCACAGCGGCAGCCAGTCAGTGCACACGATGAGGCCGCCGTGGCAAACCATCAGCAGTCCCTGAACAACGACCAGGCCGCGCGCGAAGGCCGTCTGCCCCCGACTGGGCTGGTCCGGGTGGAGATCGAGCTGCCGGAGCACGCGGCGGGCCAGCGGGACGCTGATCAACGCCGGCAACAGGGTCGCCGCCGCGGCCGCGGCCAGGACTAACGCCGGCTCGTCCACCAGCCGGTAGAGGGGCCGGGAAAGCGTGAGCACGAGCCCGAGAATGCCGATGACCACGAGGTACATGTCACCGGGATGATACGCCAAAGCTCGGGCGACTTCATTCTGGCCACAGCGCCGCGTACGCGTATGGGTGCCGGAGCCACCGCCCGATCAAGGCCGGCCGCTTCCTGGCCGATAGTACGTTCGGGGTTTCGCTCCACGCTGGAGCTCCCTCGTGCCGCTGGATTGCTATGACAGCCGCGACGAACCGCCGGCAGACACGCGGCCCTACATCGGCGTGCTATTCGAATGTTGCGACGTGTACGCCCGCGTGTACCGCCGGCCGGACCGCATGGTGTACCAGGCGCGGTGCCCGAAGTGCCTGCGAATGGTCCGCGTACGCGTCGCCGCCGACGGCGTGAACGCCCGCCTGTTCCGCGCCGGCTGACCCTCGAAATACCCGCCCATTACGGCGATCCGCGCCCCTCCGCCGCCGCGTCCAGGATAACGTTTAGCACCGACTTTTCCTCAAGCTGGAAGCGCGGCACATAGCGGCCATTGATGAAGATGGTCGGAATGGCGTGCACGCCCGGCGGTGCTCCCCAGCGCAAGGTGGGCAACTGCTTTCCGGCCTCGACATCCTCCGCGATCGCGGCCTGCACTTCATCGCTGGCCAGGGTCGAAAACAGCGCGTCGGCATCGAGTCCTATCTCGGTCGCTGCGGCGGTCAGCGTCTGGTCACTGAACTCGTCTTCGTGCGCCATCAGCCAGACGTGCATCTTCCAGTACGCGTCGTTTCCGCCGAGCCGGCCGGCCGCCTCCGCCGCCTGCGCCGCCCGGCAAGCCTGCGGGTGCCGCCGCTCCTTGAGCTGCGGATTGCAGTCGCTGTTGAAGGGAAAGTGGCGGAACGTGTACGACGCGTCGCTGCGCCGCGTGACAAATGCCCGGATGGTGGCATCGGCCCCCGCCGTGTACGGCTCCTGGTAGTCGCCCCACAGCACGATCTTGAGGTCCGCGTCGGCGGGCCCGAGCAGCCACGTCCGCGTATCCGCCGGCAACTGCCGCACCGTCTGCTCGCGCCAGTCCGCGATGTACTTCGCCAGCGCGGTCGGCGGATGATCGTCGGCCGCGGTCCGCGGCGGGGGGTTGGTCGCCGCCAACTGCGCCACCGTCCGCAGCAGCGCATTGGGCGCATACCACCCTTTCAGCTCGACGCCGTTGATAAGGATCATCGGCGTGAAATGCAGCCCCAGCACCTTGGCCTCTTTCACGTCCTCACGGATGCGGCGCAGCGTTTCCTCGCTGGACATCGTTTCGACAAAGCCCTTGGGGTCGTAGCCCAACTCGCGGATGCCCGCTTCCAGTTGCGCGGTGGTTTCGAACACGCCGCGGTGCGCGAACAGCCAGTGGTGCATCTTCCAGAAGCCCTCGCCGCCCCAGAGGATGCCCGCGGCTTCGGCGGCCCGTGCCGCCCAGCACGCATTCGGGTGCAGGTCGCGGTCCACGTTCGGGTTGCATTCCTTGTTGAACGGAAAGTGCTTGATTGAGACGGAGATGTCGTTGCGCTCGGCAAGCAGCTTGGTCAACTGCTGCGTCTCGATGTTATAGCAGTCCTGGCACTGATAGTCGGTGAACACCACGATGCGGATCGGCGCCACCTCCGGTCCGTAACGGTACCGGCCGGTGAACGCAGGGCCCGACGCCGGTTCCGACGGCGCGCTGGCCGAGACCGTGGGCGCGGTAGCGGGCGGTTGCGTGGCCGCGGGCTGCGTCGGGGGAGTCGGCTTCGTCACCGGCTGCGTGGTCGTCGGCTTGGTGGCCGGACCGACCGGCTGGTGCGAGCGCTCGATAATGCTCTGGGTGGCTTCGGCCAATTCTTGTTCGCCCTTGCGGCGTAGATGTTCCCGATTTCGCCAATCGAGTACGCCTAGCACGGCACTGACCAGCACGAAGACCAGGGTCATGCTGCCGAGGGCCAGGCCGGTTCGCGGCGGCCGGCGCCGGGTCCGCTCCAGCGTGATCCAGAAGGCGAAGTTGCCCACGTGGGCCGCGAGGCAGTAGGGGCACAGCAGCCGCTCCAGCACGATGATCACGCAGAAGCCCAGCGACCCCAGGGCCCCCAGCCGTACCAGGTAGCGAAAGGCCTGCGGGACAGCGGCCCGCGTGGCGATCCACGCGACCAGCGCCGCGAGGAAGTACGCCAGCCCGAGGTAGGACACGGGCCACACGAAGCTACCCAGCTTGATTTTCCCCCAGACACTCTGCGCGGCCTGGGCGCAGGCTCCGCCCTCCCCACAACCGGGCAGGCTCAGCCCGCCCAGGTGCTCCACGACCAGCAGCAGCGACATCGCCGCGCTCAGGCCGACAAACGCGGCGCCCAGGACCAGCGGCCACCTAGCGGCGGGAGCCGAAGGAACGGGCGCGTGTGCGTGGGGGTTGGATTCCGGGGAGCGCGCCGCGTGCCTGACCGCCGACTTTCTGCTCATCACCATTGCGCCTTTCCCGGCCCCTTGGGAACCGAGTGTCGAATGCGCCTGCACAATCGTATACGGCGGCATAGGTAATACAAGCGCCCACGGTCCTCAAGGCAGTTGCGTGTTTCGCGGGCAGGCGCAGACCATCGCGTTTCAGCGTCTGCAATGGTACAATCGCTTGGTCATGAGCAAGCCGCATTTCGGTGCTGCCCTTTCCCTACAGCAGTTGGAAGCCGTGCTCGACGCTGTGTCTGACGCCGTCGTCACGATGAACCGCGATTACGTCATTACCAGCTTCAATCGCGCCGCGGAACAGGCCACCGGGTCCGCCCGGACGGACGCGATCGGCCGGCTCTGTTCCGAGATCCTGAGCAGCTTTGTCTGCCAGCACGTCGGCGAGTGTCCCATGACCCAGTTACTCGCCGCCGACAGCGCTTCCATCACCCGCCAGTACAGCGTCTCGACCCGCCACGCCGAGCAAACGCTGCGCTCGGTGTCGGTCTATCCCCTGCGCGACGGGCTCGGCCGCGTCGTCGGCGGCATCGAGACGTTCCGAAGTCTACAACCGGCCGGCGCTTCGTCCGTCGCGGCGGACGCAGTCCGCGGCATTCAACTCCTGGAGCCAACCGGTGCACGCATCCTGGAGACTTCGCAGCGCCGGGTGATCGAGGAGGTCTTGCGGCGTCACCGCTGGAACCGGTCCGCAGCTTGCGAGGAGCTGGGCCTCAGCCGGACCACGTTGTGGCGCAAGATGCGCAGGCTGGGCATCCGTCCGCAGCCACCGCGAGAGGCGTAGACCCGGAGCCCGTGGGCGCCGTTCGCCGGTCGGCCCGCCGCGGCGGGCGGACCGGCCGCTCAGCGACGGTTACGAGGTGGGAGGTACTTCCGCCGATTGCTGGGTTACCCACCAGGCCCGCAGCGTCTCGGCCACCGACCACGCCTGGGCGAAACACCCGCTGGGCCAGTGCGGCTCGTGCCCGTGAAACACCTCGCTCAGGGTGCCGATGCCGCTGGCCCACAGTTGCCCCACGAGCGGCTCCAGCAATTCGCGCGCTCGTAACGGATCGTGGTGGACGCGGTAATGGGCGAGCACGAACGGCCCGAGCAGCCAGCCCCAGACGGTGCCCTGGTGATACGCCTCATCGCGCTGCACCAGGCTGCCCTGGTACTGCCCCCGATAGTCCCGGTCGTCCGGCGCCAGACTGCGCAAGCCGTACCAGGTCAGCAACTGGCGCTCAGCGGTCTCGACCACTGCGACTTGCTGCGCCCGCTCCAGCGGGGAGTGCGCCAGTGAGACGGCAAAGACCTGATTCGGCCGGACCTTCGGATCGGCGCCGGCCGGGCCGTCGAGCACATCGTAGCAGCAGCCGGCCGCGGAGTTCCAGAAGCGCTGGAACGAGGTGCGCGTCGTCTCCGCCAGCCGCAGGTATTCGTCGCCCGGCTCGTTGAGCAGGTCGGCCAGGCGGGCCATGTTGCACAGCCCGTCATGCCACAGGGCGCTGAGCTCGACGGGCTTGCCCGTCCGCGGCGTAATGACCCGCTCCCCGATCTTGGCGTCCATCCAGGTCAGGTTCACGCCGGCCTCGCCCGCCTGCACCAGACCATCGTCCCCGACGCGGATGTTGTGCCGCGTGCCCCGCCGATACCAGGCCACGATGTCCTTCATGACCGGGAACAGCTCGGCGAGCGTCACGACGTCGCCGGTGGCCCGCACGTACTGGTCGATGGCCCACAAGTACCAGAGCGTGGCGTCGGCGGTGTTGTACTCCGGTCCCGGCGCGCCGGGATCGCCCTCATCGGGGAAGCGGTTGGGGATCAGGCCCTGATCGACATGCCGCGCCCAGGTTCGCAGAATCTGCCGCGCCACGGCGAAGCGGCCGGTCACGAGCGTCAGCCCCGGGAGCGAGATCATCGTGTCGCGCCCCCAGTCGGTAAACCACGGATAGCCCGCGATCACCGTGTGGCCGTCGGGCTCTTCCGGCGACGGACGGGCCACCACGAATTGGTCGGCGGCCAGGACGAGCTGCCCGAGCGGCGCCGGAACTGCCCTGGCGCGCCCGCGCCAGCGCGTCGCCCATTCGTCCAGCCGGGCGCGCACGCGCCGGCGGTGACGCGCGAGGGCCCGGCGTTCGTTTTCGCCCTCCGCGCTGCCGGCCGCGAAGCGGAACGTGACCGTCCGCCCCGGTCGCAGGGTGACGTCGCAATGGCCAATCGCCAGGTGATCCTCAAGGTGGTCCTGCCCGCGTCCGGCCTCAACCGGCAGATGAAACCCGCGGCACCAAGCACAATCCAGGTGCCATTCCAGCTCTAGGCCGGGCCCGCCGACGCAGTGCACGTGAACTGGGACGCGGCACTCCGGCGGACGAATCTCCAGGTCCGCGTCCGCGGCCTGAACCTTGAACACACGCTGCCCGCGGCCGACCAGATGGTGGTAGTCGCGGTCGTTCACCAGCAGCCGGCACGATAGCACCAGTCGCGGCGCAGCGCGGGCCAGCGCGTAGCGCACGAAGGTGACATTCTGGCCGGGCTCCATCCAGATCTGCTTGATGAGGCGCGCGGGACCGAGCTCGAAGGTCCACGTGGGGACCCCCTCCGCCAGGTCGAAACGCCGCAGAAACTGGCACCCCGCCGGTTGCTCCACCCCGGTTTGCCAGATGTTGGTGTAAAGGGGAAACGCTTCCCCGTCCACGCGGGCGGTCTCGTCCAGCTTGGCCACGAGCAGCCGGCGTGCCACCGGCGGGTGCAGCGCCGCGATCAGCAGCCCGTGGTAACGGCGCGTCAGGGCCCCGGCCACGGTCCCGGCCGCGAACCCGCCCAGGCCGTTCGTGACCAGCCACTCCCGTTCGAGGGCCGTCTGCACGCCGGCACAGCTCCGTTCGGGAAGGTGAATGCTCATGATCACGACTCAGGGGGAAAACGAACCGCAGGTTCAGGTAGAGTCCGCCGACACGCTGGCCGCACCGACGGCCTTCTCGATCAGCTCCAGCAACTGAGCGACCTTGAACGGCTTGAACAGCACGCCGGCGAGCCCTTCGCGACTGGCCCGCACGATCGAATGCTCGGGATCGTAGCCGAACCCGGTGATCAGAATCACGGGGCAGTTTCGATCCACCTGCTTGGTGGCCGCGAACACTTCGTAGCCGTTCTTGTTGGGCATCTTGATGTCCGAGAGCACCAGGTCGAAGTGCTGCGCGCGGATCATGGCGATCGCTTCGTCGCCATCGCATGCCATCACCGGCAGCGCGCCGGCCTTCGACAGCACGTCGGCGACCGTCTCGCGGATGATCTCCTCGTCGTCGGCCACGAGTATGCGCTTACCCTGCAGGGCCGGCTTCAGCTCGCCGGCTTCCGGCGCCAGACCACGGATCGCCGGCGCCGTGGTCATCGCCTGCAAGCTTTCCTTGACGCGGTCCACGTGTTCAATGACCGCGTGCAACCGCCGCTGGATCTCTTCCGTCCCCGGCGCTCCCTGGAGCAGGTGCGTGGCTTCGGCCACGATGTCGTTCAGCGGCTGCGCCAGCTCGGCCCGGACATCGGCGGCCAATTGCCCGGTCGTTTCGCTGCGTTCGACGACGAGCAGCTTGAGCAGTTGCAGCGCCACAGCGATGTACCGGGCGAAGATCTCCGCGACCTGCCGGTCTCCCGCGGTGAACGCCGCGGGTTGGTCCGACTCCACGTTCAGCACCCCCACGACGCGCTCACTCAGCCGCAGGGGCACCGTCAACGACGAACGGGCACATTCCAGCCCCGGCAGATAGAGCGGGTCCTGCGTGATGTCCGGGCAGATGTAGGACTGGCCGGTGGCCGCCACGTATCCGCTGATGCCGTTCCCTGCGGGGCGCGCGTAAATCGGGATCTCCCGCGCCTGCTCGGAAAAGCCGCCGGCCAACACCATATCCAGCCGGTTCGTCTTGGGATCCAGCACGCGGACGGAGAAGTGCGTGAAGTTCAACAAGTCGCGGCAATAGCGGATGAGGTTGTCTTCGAGGAGCTGCAACCGCTCCGGCACCTCCAACCGGGCCGTCGCGTCCACGTCGAGCGCCACCAGCTCACGCCCCGCCGCGTCAATCGCGTCCAGCTTCGCGCGCATCCGCGTCAGCGCGGTCGTGTCGTGCACCAGCAACACGACGCGGTCGAGCTGGCCCGCGGCGTCGCGCAGCCCCGACGCCGTCAGTTCGAAATGCTGCTGTCCCACCTCGAGCGACCGCTGGCGCGTCGTCTGCGCGGGAGCCGCCGCCAGCTCCGGCAGCAGCGCGGTGCAGGCCGTCCGAATGGCCTCGACCACCTCCGGCGCATAGGCCTGCAAGGCAGTATTGGACCAGAGCAGCTTGCCGCCCCGGTCGACCACACAGACGCCTTGGGCGATCCCATCGAGGATCATCCGCGCCTGGTCCCGACCGGCCGCCGAGGTCAGCGGGAGCAGTTCCGCACTCGGGCACAGCACCACGTCGAACGGTTGCTCGCGGAGCGCGGCCTGCACCTCGGCGATCGCCGTCACGACGCGTACCTCGGCACGTTCCCCGAGCAGCGGAAGCCATTCCGCAGCCGCCTCCGGCCCCATGAACAGGAGTACACGCCGTCTGACCGGTGATGTGGACGGGGCTGTCATCCGATGCCCAGCAGCAGGTCGAATCCGCGCCACCAAAAGCTTTCGTATACCTCAACCCGGGCCGTTTTCCAAGCGCATCCTCGACCGTTCAGCCCGCCGCGGCGGGTCGCCGGCCCCCAGGGGAGGCCGACAGTCCGAGGTCCGGGCCGGGGGCCGCGCATCAGACCTGCGCGCGAGCGGACCGGGTTTCGTGTCTGTTTTGCTCGGCCGAGGTTCCTCTCGTACTCCTGCTGGCAGAAACCAGCCGGATCGTGTACATCGTTGTAGCGGTCCCCACGAGGACGACCCTGCGGGCGCAAAACGAGCTTACCGTGCCGAACCTCGTGACCCACGATCTGGTTGGCCCCCCGGCCGGAATTCGGGTGTCCGCGTGAACAGGCCGCAACAGAACGAGTCCGAACCGGGCCGAGAGCGCTCCCGGCTCATGCGCTACGCCGGAATGGGCCTCGAGCTGGCGGCCTCAATCATCGGGTTGACACTCTTGGGATTGTGGGTTGACTACCGATTTCATACACGACCGACGGGCGT
>Ga0315285_10000102_pt1 | contig 82853 bp, 132 predicted proteins | sample YL17G09_36_MG_FD_203698 | JGI IMG/M metagenome (GOLD analysis project Ga0315285, IMG submission 203698) | Sediment microbial communities from Yellowstone Lake, YNP, Wyoming, USA - YL17G09_36 | ecosystem: Environmental > Aquatic > Freshwater > Lake > Sediment | place: USA: Wyoming | collected... | reverse complement strand
AGATGAGATTATTTGATCTTTTCTACTTTGCCGCCAACTTGACGCGCCAAGGCGGCCGCTTTCTTTCGAGTAACGAATTTCCGAGCCCCAAAAGGAGCCGTGCAAAACCATAGTTTTGATTTTTTCCTATCCTTGTATATTCCGAACATAATCTCCCTCCTTGCCCTCGCGGGCGCCCTCGTTTGTTTCTCTTCAACTACATATATTATAACCTATAATTCCTCGCATGTCAAGAAGTTTTTTAACGTTGTATATCGTTTAATTGCAAGGAGTTACGTACTATCCCTCAAAATAATTAGGGATATCGTAGAATGATTTTGTGTAAAAGGTGCCCGCCCCGGTGGGCTATCCGGAGCGGGCTGGGGAGGAAGTCGCCGGGGGAGGGATAGGCCCGGCGACGTGGGGAAAACTATTTATGCCGCAGCCGCCTCAACAGGGCGAGCAGCGGGAACTTGATGTTTATACCCTTAGCCCGCTCCCGCGCGTGCTGCGCGTCAAACGCGGCCCCGCGCTGGGCCTCCTGTCGCCCTAACGCGGCGGGGTCTGGCGCGACGGGTTGTTTAGATTGGCCGAACGTCATGGTGCCTTTCGATTTGCTACTGCCGTTTCGTGCATCTCTATCAAAAAAGCTGTCTGTGCCGCTGCCTTAGCGGCTTCCAGTTCAACTTCGGATAGACCGCTCGTATGCCCGCGCAATCGCGCAACGATTCGAGATAGAAAGACAAAAATCCCGCCCGCGGCTGCGCTTAACGTAACGATATTGTTGAGTAAGCTTTCATCATCTGATTGTCCCCAGGGCACAAGATCGGGTTTCATGGTGCGAATCACGCCGACGATCATCAAGATAAACACGGCGACCCCGGCCTGATTCTGAGTAGTCTTGGATTGCCAAAACGGTTTCATTTTCCTAATCTCCTTTTCCAGCCGGCGCTTGTTGCGCCAGGTTTTCCACACAAGTTTTACAATCTGCCAGCGCGTCATGCCACGGGTTTCCACCAATTGAGCGCGAACAGGATCACCGCCGCACCGACTTGTTTTGATTCTGCGTGCGGATCGTAACGCCCATCCGCAATGTATTTCCCGACGCCCTCGCCATGGTTTGATCCACGCCATAGATAGGGTGAGTTCATACCGCGGTTGCAATAGCCCATGCCGTTCCACGCCTCGATATCGCCCAACGTGCGCAATGCCCGGTGCCGTAATGCTTCGTCCGTGCTATGCTGCCAGTCGCGCCACGGGCCTTTACCCTCGGGGTGTAAGGTGGTTTCCAGATTCCACGGCTCGCCGTTCAGGATCTGCCTATTAAAATTGCAGGCGCATTCCATGAAATGAATCACGCCGACGAACTCCCATGGCGCTGGGAATCCCGAGTATCGAACGGCTCCTTTCCGCACCAACGCGGCGGCGGCGACTACGCGCTCCTGCCAGTCCGGTAAAATCTCGATGCTATCCCACAATGTGCGATAGTAGGCGGGCGTTCTCATCGCTGTGCGCTTCCCTCCAGCCGCCCGATACTGTGTGCAATTTCAGTAAGTTGCGCAGTCATCGCGTCCATCCTGCTATTGAACCGATCCCAAATTTCAGCCTCAGTTCGCTCGCGTTTCGCCGCACAATCGTTATGTCGATCTTCCATCGAACAGAGCCTCGTTGTATGATCTTGCAGCGTCGTGTCCGCACCCCGGGTCCATTTGAAGAGCCAACCACCTATCCCCAATGCAACTGAAATCGCCGCACCAAAAAGCACATCCAAAAAATGATTAGTCATGTATCCGCATTCTCCAGAGTGACTACGCACTCGTAAATCTCGCCAATGTCAATATCATACAATGGGGTATTTTTCATCTGCGCTTCGGTGCGTGTCCAGCTGAAGCGCGGCCCGCCCGTGGCCCCGTATTTGGTTCGGTCCCCCATAGCGCAATAATAGAGATTGTCCTCGACCATGCCTGAATATACGTATGGTTCCCCGGTCGCCGGGTTTAAGTAGTAGCCCTGAGCGAGGATGGCGGCGATAGCCGTGCGCATCTGGGTGAGGTTGCGCGTGACGAACTGGACCGCGATTAGCGCATCGTCATCGGGATAGTCGCCGATGCTGGCCTTGGTGGCGGGGGAATAGGCATAGAACTCGATAGGGGCCATCAATGGCTCAATGGTCGATCCCACGGCGGGGATAAACTTTTGCACCCTATCATTGTCTTGTTCAGTAACGTAAATGCTACCATCGGCTATAGCAATGATCCCATATGGGCCATCCAGTTGTCCGTTACCACTCCCCGAAGACCCGATAGTTTCAAGCGGCACACCGTTTAAATCATACTTATTTATCACATCATCGGCCCGGAAAGAGCAAAAGATCAGCCCGTCTAAACTACAAATATGCCAATCGCCAGTCCCTGCGGCCCACGTTGTTAGGTATCCCCCGGTAGTCGTAAACTTGCGGACTTTGCCCTCAACAATGACGAATAGAAAGTCGCCCTCTAATGCTATTCCGTAGGGATAATCATAGACCCCGTCACCGCTGTGCACGATACTAAATTGATTCTGATAAACCCCCGACGTATTAAAAATCTGGACTCGTTTATTTATTTGATCCGAGGCGTATACGTAACCGCCGCCGACCACAATTCCGTAAACGCCGTTGAACTTACCGTTACCTGTGCCTGAGCCACCCCAAGATGTTTGAAGTGCTCCAGCAATATTGTATTTTCTTATATAGTTCCCTGCCCCGACGTAAATATAATCTGATGAATCAATGGCAATAGACGTTGGTTGATAGAGCGTATCCCATGAAGTTATGAATGTTCCCGTTGCGGTAAATTTTCTGACGGTGTATCCGCTCCCATCTAATACATAAACGTATCCCGATGAATCAATGGCAATCCCACCGGGATCGGCTTGATCCCATTTCAAGCTATACCCGTATGTCCCCCAATAATCCCCGACATTAACGGTCGCCAAGACGTTGATCCGCCGCATGAGCTCGCACAGGTCTTTGCCGTATGCAGGGTTGCTTTTGTATGGGTTTGTCATGCGCCGGTATACTCCACCCACAGGCCCGCGTGGACGTGATCCACCCGCGCAAAATTCGCGCTTGAACCGCTTGAGTTGGCTGCACCCACTGCAAGCACGCCAGTACCTGCAACGGGAATTACGATCTCGCCAATCTCATCGTCGGTGTAGTCTTCTGCCGTGGTGATCGCATCCGTTACGTCGCTGAGCAGTGCGCCAACCTGCCAATTTGCGCCATCGTAATGTTCTATGCGGCTTTCCGCATTTACCAGCAGATCGCCTTCCCGCTCCACTGCGGGATCAATCCGTGGTACGCCCGTAATAGAGCCGGATACCAATGCGGCGTTGACGTTTCGCGTGTGGTCCCGCGTTTCCTGCGCACCGATCCGGCGACCGAGCGTTTCAATAACGCTGCGCATATCTTTGTGCCGCCGCGCAAACTCAAACGTCGCATCAAGCGGGTTGTCGAGCCGCCGCGTAATACCGATCACGGTCTGCTGGGTTATAATGCCGAGATCCGCATCTTCAATGTTAGCCAAGCAACCCAACGTAATCGGCTGGCCTAACCCGAGCGAATAGAGGTCTGCCGCTGAAACGGAATACTCCAACGGGGGTACGCTCGTAACCAGGATCAGTTCATCTGCATACGCCCCCACCGTCCCGCTATCGGCCCCCTCGACGGTGATCCGTTTAATGATAAGCCCATAGGTAGCAACATTGGCTTCCCGCATGGCGACAGGCCGCTGGCCATAGCCCAGCCCTTCCCCGTACACGTATAGGCGTGTAGCCATTTCGTCTTGGTTGCACTGCCGTTTCAAGCTGCGCAGGTTGTATCCGAGTTTGATGTCTATTGCCTTGGCCGAACCGAGCCGCTCTTTCCACACAAATTGCCGCGATGGCGTAACGGTGAACTGGCCCTTTTGCCCGGATAGCCGCCAAAGTTCTTGTAGACATTCCAATAACGGCTTCCCCTGAAAACTAACCTGCAACCCGGCGTAGGCGATTCCCTCATAGATCTCACCGATACTGAACGCGCGATCTGATTCCTGGAATTGAGTAAGCAGATTAGCCACGATCATGCCGATGCTATTCTGCGACCAAAAGGTCGTAACATATTCGTCTTGCAATTGGGCTAATAGCGCCTTGGCTGTGACTTGCACCGTGATCCCGTTGCCGTCCCGCTGAACATCGGGAACCACGGGCGTCAATGCAAATACCTGTTGGAGATCGCCAAACTGATCGTAAAGGCTGAGCATGTTTGGGCGCACTAGATATTCCGCCAGATCCGCAGCGGCAGGATAGTCAAACGTCAATACGTCCGGCTCATTGATCCGTTGTGTCCAAGTCGCTGAACGCCAGTAGGGTAGCACCCCATAGTCATCAAGCCGGATCTGGTAATAGCCCGCCGTCCCGCCACGCAATACCGTCTCAGCGGATTGCTGATCGGATAGGGACGGATATAACACCGCTGTTGCGCCATCCGTACCGCCCTGGTACGGATACCGGGGGGAGCCGAGAATAGCATCTGCCTCGGCCCGTGTAAGGCCCGCGCCCATGTACGTAGCCAAGCCGTCCAGATAATCCTGCCAGTTAGTGACGGTCTGGACGTCCGGCTGTCCGAGCCGGTAGTGGCCAAGCGTTTTGTTGCCGAGCCTCATTTGGGTTTAGGATCTTTCTTTTCCGGTTCCGGCTCGACGAGTGGTTTCGGAACATCCGCAGTAGCGATCTTCGCTTCAATCGCCACCTTTTCTTCGGGCGTCTCGGCCTGGTCGATCCGGTAGAGATCGCGTTGGATACCACGCCAGCCCGCGACCTGTGCAGCGGTATAGGCGAGCCGCTCTTCATGGGTTTCCAGCTTCTTGAATTCCGTCATGTCGATCATGATTGTGTCCTTTTATGCGTGTCCCATTTTGACGGCATAATCAGCCCCCGAGTCTACCCACATGCCGCCGCCCGCACCCGTGTTGGAGGTTGCCAGGTTCGGCATTTTCACGGCCGCATTATTGATTGTGGCGACCCCCGTAGCGGCACCTACAGTCCATGCCACACACAAAGCTCCTTCAATAATCGTGGTTGGCGTGGCAAGGAAATTAAAGGTGCCGGTTGCACCGTCCAGATCGTTACCGCTGATGAGCACATCCCCGTCCACAATTAAATTGTCATTGCCGGGATTGCTGTCGCCGCCGACGTGCAGGCCGAGTCCGGCAACGACGTTGCCCGAAAACACCCCGTCGCCCATTTCAACCAGCGAGATATTGTCCCAGTCAGTGTACCCTCCCGAATCGCCGACATTTGCCATCCACACGTCCATATCTATGTATGCCGTTGCGCTTATAGCAGTAAAATAGGCCGTGACTGTGCCGGGACTAATGTAGTCTGCAAGATAATCTTCACTATTCCACGGCAGACTGCCAATGTGGAAAGAGGCATGGTTAATCCCGCCTCCGTTGCCCACGTATGTATAAATAACTTTATACCGTTTCCCTACTACAAGACTTACAACTTGATGAAGCCGCGCCACCGTAGATGCCGATGCGGATTTCGTTATCCTTAGATGGCCCGAATCGAGGCTGGCTACGCCGTCAATAGCCGTCCACCCCGTCGTGCTGCTACCGTCGCCGTTAATTACTTTCTCTGCGCTGTTCGCTGCCGCCAGCGTTCCGGCCAAACTAACGCCGCCAGAAAATGTACCAGTGGTCCCGGCGACGGTGTTCGGCGTCACGGCCCCCACGGTCCCGTTTAGCGGACCAGAGAAACCCGTGGCTGTGAGTAGGCCGGTAGACGGGTTGAAAAACAGTTTGCTATCTGCAACTTTCGCCGCATAATTCCCGTCTTTAGTGGCTGTGAACAGCAGGAAAAACGAGGCATTCGTTGCTACATCGTTGACGTTGTTGACGGGCACCGTGATCGCCGCACTGCCGTCGAAATTCACGCCGTTGATCGCGCGGGTTGTTGCGAGTGCGGTCGCCTTTGCCGCTGGAGTAGTCCCATCCTCAAGGTTATTGATCGCCGTCCGCATGGCCGTCACGTGCGCCGCAAAAAAGTCCTGGCATACCGTATCACCCGCCAAGTGTGCCGCCGCACTGGTCCCATTCGCCCCTCGCCCACCCGTGCATGTGAGCGTTACTGTGGTCCGGCTTGCCACAAGGATCTGCTCGAACCCGATGCGGACGTAGAAATTCGTGGTGCTCATATTCGCGCCGGGATCGCTCGCTAGTACGATAGTTTCAACGGTATTGTTGATCGCCGCATTTAGCGTTGATGCGCCACCCGGCCAGTCAATAATGCCTTTCCAGGTAGTAGCCATCAGAGGAATCTCCCCCGGTAAGACCAGCTTAATGTGCCGCCTGCGCACCCGATGACAACCAGTCGCGCTGCCGCGCCGCCCGTAAACGTCAACCAGTTAGTTGTGACTTTGCCGATAACTTCAGTGTACGTCGTCCCGTCTACACTCGCGTAGGACCGCCGGGTATCGCAGTCGAATTTGACATAGGTTTCATCCGGGACGCTATCAACGTAATCGAGGTAAGCGCCCGTGACATAGTTCCAAATCTCCAGCCCGTCCGCAGCGATTTCCGCCGCTGTATTACGCAATATCAAAATGGGTGCAACTATGGTGTTCCCGGCAATGACGCCGCTGGCCTCAATAGGGCCAGGCACCCATATTGTCTGCGGGTTAATCGTGATTGCCACATTGCCCGTGCTCGGCGAAGTGGCTAACATATTGGGTTGGGCCAAAAACCGGATCGTAGTTTCCAGCGTACACGTGTTTAGGACGGGCATACGGAGCGCTTTGCCGTCCCACCGGGCGTTCCAGTGGCGATCCGTGTACCAGTAGGAGAGCGTCACGTCAACGGTTGTGGTCAAGGCCGTGTTGATCAAGTCGAGCGCCGTCTGTAACGCACCTGCCGTGGCCGCCGCGATCCGCACCGGGAATGTAATCTCGACCGGCTCACATTCACCCTGTTCGTACCAGACCTTATCTGCTGCTGGTAAGCCGATGGGCCGGACAGGTTTTGACGTTGCACCGGGTAGCTCGAAATTGTCGAGTACCGTGACGCCGAGCGTCCCAAAATCCACATTGTTGAATGTGAAACTCATTATGCCGTCCCCGCAAATGCGAGCGTAATCGTCTGCGCTATTTTCTGGCTGATGCGGTCAATATCCGCCTCTTCGCGGATCGTTACATCGCGGATCTCAATTTTAAACGTGTTATTCTGTATCGTGCCTGCCGCCGCCGTTACCGTTCCTCCGCCCGCAAATCTAGGGACGTTTTTAAGATTTAGCTCACCGGCATCGCTCTTTAAAATCCCGCCTTTTTGCGATTTAATGATCTCCCATTCGAGATCGCCGCCCCGATACATGCCTTCACCTTTTTCACCCGTGACTTTATCATCGCGCTGAAATAGTCCGGTCATCGGGAACGTGCCCCAGAACACGTCCATCTTGGCTTGCGCGGTTTCATCAACGCTTAGTAGGCCTCCCACCATGGCTTTATTCAACATGGTTTGAAATTCTTTACGTGATTTTTTAAGTTGCTTTTTCTGCTTGCGGCTCAGCACCAACCCGCCGGATGCGAACGCGCCCACATATTCGGCTTCGGTTTCTTCGGCTGTCTTGATCTCGGTGCCGGGCGGGACCGCGAACAGGCCGGGGCCGCCCATGCCTAGAATCGCCATATCGCCTTCGGGCGTCTCCGCTTCTTCCGGACCTTCTTCGCCCGCCTCGATGACGACCTTCTCGCCTTTGCCCCCCACAGTACCGCCGCGGGCAAACGCCGCAGGCTCCTCCATCGACCCGCCGCCGAACCAACCTTTGACCGTGTCCCACAGGTTTTGCCAGAACCCGCCGATCATCGAGGTAGCGGTTCCTTCTGCGGTTACAATCGCATTAGCCGAATCCGTGTAAGCAGCCTGCCTTCCTATTGCTGCTTCCTGAAACGCGGCCAACATAGTTTGTGCGCCGACGACCATCATGTCCGTTACAGATGTATCGGCTTCCATTTCCGCAGTCGCAAGCCACTCAAAGAGCGATTGTTTTTCGACGCCCGCGCTTTGTTCCGCCGCCGCCCGTATTCCCAATTCACCGAGGATCGACGCGGTTTGCGCTTCATCCGCCTGCAAGAGCGCCATGAGTTTGTCTTCAGATAGTCCCATCGACGCAACCGCAGCCGCTTCCTCCGCCGATAACCATTCATTCAGCGATAGGTTCCGCGCCTGCGCATATTGCTGGTCGCTGGCCGCCTTGCCGGTGTTGACGTAAATCTGCGTGCGCAAGGTTTCATCGAGGCTTGCCTGTTCCTGTTCAGCCATATATGCAAGCCGCTGGCTGTAGTCCATTTCCTTCATTGCGTTTTCATCGAGCACTACGCCTTTGGCCCGGAGGGATTCGACATACTGCTGTTCTTGTCCGTCGAGCCGGGCGGATGATTCGGAAAGCTGGTTAAATGATTCCGCGACTTTGCCCGCAATGTATACGACGCCCGTCAGCGCAGCCGCGATTGCCGCGATACCGATTATCCAGGGAGCCGCCGCGAGCGCTGCACCGGCCAAGCCAAGGCCACCGACCGCAGTTGTGGCCACCCCCGCCGCCGCGCCGATACCGCCTATAACCGTACTCAAACCGCCGAATAGAGCGATTAGAGGCTGGACTATCAGGAGTAGCGGTCCAAGCACCACGGCCAGTCCGCCCACAATGGCAGTTCCTTTTACGATGATATCGAACAACGTCGTGTGTTCTTTCGCAAACTGAACCACCCACATAATCCCATCGCGCAACCATTTAGCCAAGTCGGTGATCATAGGAATCAAGGCTTCTGCGAGCTCGGCTACTACTGGCATCATACTATTTTTGAGTTTCGTCATTTCATCGCCGAACTTTTCGCCCGCGACAATAGCTTCCTGGTCCATAACTAACCCCAGGTCACGGGCCTCTTGCCGGAGGCCGGCGATCCCCGCCGCGCCTTCTGCCATAAGCGGCTTCAGCGCCAGCGCCCCGCGCCCGAAAATATCTTGAGCGATAGCCGTCTGCTCCATGGCGTCGGGGACGCCGGCCAGGGCCGCCATGATCGTCTCAAAGGCTTCCTCGGGTTTCATGGCTTTGAGCGATTCGACGTTCAGCCCGAGCCTTTGGAATGCCCCGCTTGACCCCGCCGCGCCCTGCTGGATCTCGTTTGCCAGATCTGAGATTTTGTTTTGCTGGTCGAATATCTGCTCCGATGACGCCTTACCGCTGGCCGTCATCATATCCAGCTTTTCAACTGCGCGGACATATTCAGTGTTGAGGTTTTCGAGATCGGCCTGACTCTTAGCGCTTGCCGTCCCCGCCGTGTCCAGGTTGTTCGCCATAAATTTGACGGCATTGGTTACGTCATCGATTGTGGCGCTGGACTGCTCCGCCGCAAACTTCCATTCTTGTACCGCATCCGTCCCCATGCCGGTTTTTTTAGCTGCGGTATCTATGGTTTCGGCATAGTCGGAAAAGCCCTTGACGCACGTCCCGAGCGCGCCTGTGACGGTTGCGCCGAATGCCGTAACGCCAAGGCCGACTTTAGTTATCGTCTGCCCGATGCTGGCCGTACTCTTGTCGAGCCCGGCCATATCACCTTTGAAATAGAGAATGGCGTCGCCAAGTGAGATAGCCATTTTTAAGTCCCCCGCTGACGATAGTTACGCCAGGCTTTGCGCAACGGCTCATAACATTCGGCAATGAAATCCGCTTGATGGGCTTTTGTCTCGCTGAAGTCGTGGTGCCTGAAAACGAAAAGGCAGTTGTTTATATCGCCCGAAAGGGCCTCTGTTGCCCTATAAGTGTGTCCCCTATCGTGCATAAGGAATTCATCTGTTTCATGCAGTAGTACATTCAGGACTTCGCGCCACTCTTCGTAGTCAAGGGAAACCACGACCCTTCCGTTCCCCTTGCCCGAAACATGGACTGTTGTTCCGCCTAATTCTGTGCGCCCATATAGGTCAACGTTCCGCCAGCCCAGCGGCCATGTGCCTATGTAGATCTGTTTTGGCTTACTCGCCACGGATCACCTCAACCTCGCCGGCCAATGTTGCGCGGTCCCAATCGGTAGATGACGATTCCCAGCCACCGCGACTCTTGCCGTAATATGCGGATGCTTGCTGTTTGTACCGTTCATTGAGCCGATCGATATACATCTGTACCTGTTGTTGTGTAAACCGCGTTCGGATCGTTACATGATCCCATCCATATTCCGCTGCCAGAATTTCAAACGCCGCGCTTAACCCGTGCCGTTTTATGCTTCGAGCATGAGATTGCGCAGGCGCTTCATAGGGTTTTCAAGTTGGAAGATCATCTCAAATGCCGCAACAATCTGTTGTGCCGTCGCCTGTGCTAGCGCTTCCGCAGTCAATATGGTAGGACTGTGCTCTCCGAGTAGATCACGCACCATGAGTAGATCGCAGGCCGCGCCCGACGCCATAGCGTTGTCGAGCGCCGTTAGCCGATCTTCATCCGGCGTCTTCGTGTCGGCGAGTACTTTCCCGAGCGTAAGGTTCTTGCACGCCTGCGCATACCACGCGCTGCGCACACGTTTAGTCCATTGCACGCTCGACTCGATATTTAGCGCCTTGACCGCGATTGTGCCGGCACCGATCTTTAGCTGTACCGCCCCGTCCTCAATCAATACATTAGTATCGTTCATTTAGCCCGTCCTTCTATATCGAGCGGCCACCACAATGGAGCCGCCTCTGGATTTTCTACGGGCGGATTTTCTACGGCGGCTCGCATAAGTATTGTGTTGCCGCGTTTTTCACCCGTGATCGTCATCGTTACTACATCGCTTATTTCACCCGTCATCTTGTGACATTCCGGGCATTCCAAGCCACCATTTATAGAGTCTGCCGGAATTACAGCGTCCCATTCATGATGACAAACTACGCATGAAGCAAGGCCGAATGTAAATCGCCCGAGTATGGCGGCCATATATCGCCTCCATTTTAGTAGGGGGCGGCGAGCGAACCCGCCGCCCCGCCCTCGCTCAGATTGGTCAGCTTGTGGCTGCGGTTTTGTACTCGTATTTTTTGGAGCACCGGTAGTCGTTAGTACTATCGGCGAATACTTCCCACGTAATGTCAATCGTATTGGGTTCGCCGCTCTTGTAGCTCTGTTCGTAATCGTGTTTGCGCTTGCACTTGAAGAAATGTTCAAGCTTTTTCCAGCCGCCCGCATTGTTTTGTGTAACCGCAAGGATCGTGTAGATCGATGCATCGATGTCCGCGGGCAATGGCTGCAAGAGCGATTCCTGTCCGGACTGGCCCGCGCCCGCCGGAATCACATCTAGCAATTCACGCGCAGCCGTGATGCCGATGTTGTGCGCATCGAGGTCAGACTCTTCGATGGTATAGGTCATTTGGTCGATACCGACCTTGAGTGTGGTTGAACCAGTGGGGTGTGGGGCAAATGCATCCTCGTGCGGTTTCGTGGTGTGTATCCGCTTGACCTTGTAATCGCCAACGATGTCTGGCAGTTCTGTCCAAGTCCGGCCAGTCGTGGTGTGCGATGGGGCCAGCGTACCGCCGCCCGTAATAAGCGCATCATCGATTTCAATCAATGTCATCGGCGTGTTGGCATACGTTCCGCCAAACGTGATTATTACGGGGTTTGTCGAAAACGGCCCGCCAGTGACGGTAAGATCTGCGGCATCAAGATTGTCAAGCGCGGCTAGCGCGGCTTTGATTGCCGCAGCGTCTGCATCGAACGCAATCGCTGCGGTGGTCTCGCTTGATGCATCCGCATAGATAACTTCAATAGTTGCCGTGCCGCCTGATACAGTCCCGGTTTTGGTAATGGTCTGGACGTCATTGTTTGTCAGCGTGATTGTGCTTCCGGTCAACGCGGGCAACGACGTAGTTTCTACCGCAATATAGATTTTTGCACCGCCACTTACGCGGTTTGCCACTGTGTCCGACATGGTGTTTCTCCTTTACATTTACGCCGCTGGGCGCATTGTTACCCGCCAAAAAATCAACACGTACGGCCAGCCCGTGTCCGGGTCTTTCAGTGGTTGGCCGATACTTTCCTGAGTGGCGGACATAATCGTCCCGCCAGATAAGACTTTGGTGTCGAGCTTAAACAGTAAGTCGTATAGCGCCCGCTCGACTAAGGTCGCTTGGACATGGCTGGTCGTGCCGCCGAAACATTTGATTTGGTAACTGACCGCGTGCTCTTGAACGGCGGAGTTAGGTTTACCCCCACGCCGGAATACCTCAAGCACCGCCAATGCGCCTGCGTGGTGGGCGGCTAAGTAACCCCCTGGAGCTTCCGGCGCATAGACGCGCGTGCCGCAGAGTGTGTAGAGCGCCGTCCCCGCTGTTTTGAGGAAGCCGGTAAATACGGTATCGAGGTCTATCATGCGGACCCCTCCAACTTGTCAACAAGCCCGTTGACGGCGCGTTCAAAGCCGGGTGAGATGTACGGACGTGCGGACATTTTTACTGTGCCGACTTCGAGAAATCCGCCATAACCGGATTGCGTATAAATGCGGAACCCCATATGGCCCTTTGCGGGCATCCCCTCATTGCCGCCTGCACTACCTGTTTCGGCAAACGTCCCAACTTTGCCTTCAGCGTCGGCGAAATCAGCTGAAATACTTTTCCGGTTTGTGCCGGTTTTCCAAGGGCTTTGTTCTTTCGAGTATTCAACTGCGACTTCGCACGTCTCTTTGATATGGCCGCCGAGCTTCTTTTTGAACGTGTCCATAGCCCGCCGGACCTGCTCAGGATCAAACTTGAAGCCCATCAGCCCACCCCCCCACTCGGTAGCGCCTGGAGCCGGAGCGTGATGCAGGTAGGGCCATATAGGGGGCCGCCCTGAACGGAGTAGACCTCTGGCGCAGGTAGCGTGTAGCCAAGTTTCGTAATCAGTTTGATACGGCTCACGGACGTGACGATCGTTGTGATCGGGACGCGCACCACGGCGTCATTCAGCGGGGCTTGGCTGCCAAGCGCTTCGCGTGCGCCCGCTGCCCTGAACCCACAAGCGATAGCTGTCGCCCAAGAGACCGTCTCTGTGGCATATGCGCCGGATGTAGAAACCATTACCGTTCCAAGTTGGCAGGTGTCCAGCATAGTTTCCGCAGCCGTTGTACGAAGCGCGGTGATCTCTGCGGTTCCCATGGCGTTCATTAGTTATGGTCATCCTGGTCTTCAATCGGTGCGCCGCTTGACACTTCAACCCGCAGACCTTCTTCAGTCTTCGCGTACTCTCTCCGCACCATACCGATAGCCCGGATCGCGCCACGGCTGCGGTAGATAGATGCCATTTGCATGTATTGTTCAAAGACCTGTTGGCGGTTGTACGTTGCGCCGTCCGCGCTAAATGTATAGTTGGGCGCGAGCGCCGCGGCTTTCTCTTCCCATATCTCACCGGCGGCCTGGTTCAGATCATAGGTGGCAATCCAATTGTCATTAGTGGAACTTGTCGGGGGTGTAGTTGAATAATCCCATTCGAGCGGGTCAACGCCTTGTGCATCCGTTAGCGGGAAACGCTCGATTGCGGCAGAAATCAGCGCGTCCGTGTACGTCACCGTACTCGGCTCGTTGACCATCCGCCGCAACCGGGCGATCTCTACCGCGGAAGCTGCCATTTATGCAGTCGCTGCTGTGCGGATATACTCGACAAATAGTGTGGCTTTCATGCCAACGGTCGTTGCCGAACCTTTCGCCGTAATGTAGCCGTCGTGCGGCCACAAGGCTGGCGTAGTCGCCAACTCGGTTTTAGTAGCGACAACGTGGGCGTTCCCGTTGTAGCATTTGCCGGTCGTACTCGCCGCAGCGAGCGCATTGATAATGTCCGTGCCTTCCGTTGCTCCCGTTGCCGCAACGCCGATTGTCAAATTTGCCGCAGCGGTTGATGCTGTCCGAAAGAGCAACCAGGATCGCGTGATAAACAGATCCACGCCTTCCGGGTTGAGTACATTCATCAGCGTGCCGGCGACGGTAGATTCCACGCCGTCAAAGTCAATGGCGAAGAAGCCGCTGCCTTCTGTTCTAATAGTTCCAACCTGAGCCATGTGTATGGCCTCCTTTCAGAATGCGGGGGAGCCGAGCCGCACCCGGCCCCACCGCTGGTTTTTGTTTACGAACTAGTTACTACTGCCGTTCCGGCCGCATTGGTCGTACCCGAAGACGGAATGTATACATAGACCATGCCCGTATTGGCGTGGTCCCAATCCGTTGCGCCAAGCTTAAAGCAGTTAATTAGCGCAATACGTTTGTAGTTGTAGTCAACTGCGCCGAACACGAAAGCTGTTGCAATAGTCTGCGGTCCCATGTTCCAGAACTCGCAGTCTTTGAACACGAGCATCCGGTCAATGCCTGTTGCTCCAAGCGATTCCACAAAACCAACGCTAGTACTGTTTGCATAGGCATTAAAGATGCAGTTCTCGAAGCGCGTCCGGTTCATGCCGCCCGATCCGTGGATCACGAGTCCCATGCAGCCGGTCGCTTCCGCGATAGTGTCAAGACCGATTACGCAATCCTTGAATAGACACTCGCTTGCGCCTTGAAGGTACAGACTGCATCCGGTGTCGAGAGCGCTGGATTCCGTAGCATTACCGCAAAACTCGACGCTCTCAAAACGGTTTCGGATGCCCGTCACCTTGACACAAATCAAACTGCCTGTATCATCAGCTTGCTCATGGACGATGCGCAGATTTTTAAACGTACAGCCATACCCGGATACGGTAATGAATGGCGATAGATCGTCTGTACCGGAAATGATGCGCGTTCGTTTTCCGTGTGGCGTGTCCGTGCCTATGCCAATTAAATGGGTCAGGTTTAGGTTCCAATCAACCGCAGCGGTTTCAGTGACAGCCGTTCCGCTCGCCACTACGAGTACCACGTCATGATGTCCCGTGGTGCATTTGGCCAGCGCGGCGCTAACGGTCATCAGCGGGCTTCCCCAGCTTTCGCCAGTGTTGCCCGTTGCGCCATGTGCGGGGTCAACCACAAAGATCTTGCTCTGCGGCCCCCGTGGAATACCCGCGAGCGCGACGTATTCCAATACGTGTTTTGGGAACAGTCCCATGATGTGATCCTTTCTCATTTCGCTACTATCGCGGGCCGGGTCACTATGCCCAGCCCGCTTAAGCAGCACTAAAAACTAGGCAGTAAGTACCGCGAACTGACACCGTGTCGTCGCCGACGCGGTCATTTGGTTGATGGGGTTGGGGAGCGCAAAACCAAGGCGCATGACGGCACGGAGTGCTACCATGTCCTGTTGCGCGAGGTTGTAGACGATGGCGCCGGCAGCGTCCTGGATCACGGCCTGATCGAGCAACTTGTATGTCACGTCCTGCCGGATCGCATAGACGAGTTTCGACCAGTCACCCGTAATCAGGAGCGCGGTCGAAGCATTAATAGACCCGTCTACCGGGAAGGCAATCGGCGCACCGTCGAGTTCATAAACGAACTTCGAGCCAGCGGTTCCGGCGAGCTTGAAAATCGGATGGCCTTCGCTATCCCGGCAGTTGCGGAGTTTCCCGCGCATGGACGGGTGGGCAACGTGGCCGGTAGACATAAACCCGTCGGCTTCAATACGCATCAATAGGCCATCAGTGCCCGCGTCGGTTTCGCCCAACAGCGCTTCGTATAGGTCTGTATAGGCCGCGAGACTAATGGTATGCGAGGCCGCAGTACACCGAGCAATAAGACCAGCCGCGCCGAGGTTCGTAGTCCAGCTTGTCGGAATGTTGGTGCCGTCGAGCAGCGCCGCGATGATCGCCTTGTTGAACGCCTGGATCAGGGCGGGTTTTACTTCACCCCAAATGTCATAGTCGGAGTCAGCGAGCACGGCTTCGGAAATCGGCACAATCACGGCCAACTCTTCGGCGTCAATGTATTTGTTTTCCCAGGATACATCGGTGGTCGATTTTTTGGAGATGTCGCCCGTCACGAAATAGGCCGTAGCCAGCGCGGACATAACGGCCATACGCCGCTGGTTCTTGGTCATGTTCGGGAGTTTGCGGGCCATGCCCATGATCGGGTTTGTTTCCGCGACGGCGGTTACGATCTCAGTGGCGACCTCTTGCGAGATCAATGCCTCTGCGCCGGTTCGATCAATTACATCGTTGTAAGGCATTCGGTGGTTCTCCTATCCGCGGCGAGCTGACCTGATAAAGGCGTTCATGCCGCCGCTGGGGGTAGCCCCGCCCGTGCCTGCACCGCCGTTCACGTTGGCGGATTTGATGGCAAAAAAGGCGGGATGTTCTTTCTTGAATTCAGTGATGTCGAGCTTGCCTGCCTTGAAGTAGCCGAGTTCTTTAGCTACCACATAAGCGGCTTTGAGATCCGTGACGCCTGCGGGGATCGCGGCGTCCACAAAAACACCGTACCGCTCGGCTTCTTCGGCGCGCTTGCCAACTTCAGCCAATTTTGCTTCAGCATCTTTGGTTTTGTCAGCAATTAGCGCCGCCTGTTCTTCACGGTGCTTTTTTAGGGCGGCATTGACGGCAGCGCTCGTCGCAGACTCGATTTGTTCTTTTGTAAATACTTCCGGCTTATCCGGCTTGCCTGGGGTAGCTGAAACGACGGGTTGCGCAGCGGGTTGCCCGTCGGCTCCGCCTATCGCTCCATCGCCCGGTGCATCGTTTGGCGTTGGCATTGGTATTCATTTCCTTTTCAGTTGTGTTGTGACAAAAACAAAAAGCCCCCCAGTCGCCGGGTGTTAACCGACAAATGGGGGGCGGTAACTCAGAACAAAATGCCGTGGGGCATCTTGCCAATTTTGCTAACTGAGTTCTGGCTTACCCGCTCTTAAAATTTTAGACCTGCCCGACGTAACACCATTTCGATGTATTCGAGCAAGGGCCTTAACTGCCGCCGCAAATTGATCAGATCTTGCTTGATCCGGGGCGGTATCGGCTCATCTATGGGATACCTTGAAGCGGTGTTCCCTAAATTGTCAAGAAGTTTGTTAGGGACATCGTAGGGCAGTTCCACGGCATCTATTGCCGACACGGTAGATGGCGGGCTTCCGGCAGCCGCCTCAAATGCTTCATTTTCAACCTTGTTCATTTCGCACTTTACTGAACTAATCACGGCTTTAATGTCCGTATCAGTGGGATAGAAGCCGGGTAGGTTCCGCACCGCCTTACCGCCCGTGTCTGCGCTTGCCCGTTTTGTTGCCTGCTGTTTTCGTGGTTTGCCCTTGGGCCATGCCATTAGGTACATCCTCCTGTTTCGGCGTGTGTGCCTTTATGAACTCCGCTAATACCAATTCGGCTTGCGCCACATTGGCATGATCTCCAAACGTCATACCGCCCACCGTCCCGTCGGGGCGTGCAAACAATGTCGCGTTTTTGAGTTGAGTGACAACGAAATTCAGCGCTTGCATCGGGTCCATTTATTTAGCCTCTATTTCTATGGCTTTCATTGCCATAGTTATTTGCCCGCCGCTTTCCGAATAGCGGCATTCACTTTTTCATTTCCTATGGCTGCGTGGAACTCGCCTCCATGAACCCGGCAATGCGCTCGTGCAGTATCTGCATCCCATCGCTCCCGGTCGTATCGGAATGCTTGATCCGCTGATTCCCCGGATTTCAGTTTACCGATGATCACAGAATATTTTTTACCGTTGTGATCGCGCTCCATTCGGCGCATCGAACTAGGATCGAACTCGCCGGGTTCGCGCAACCGGCAAGCGTGCTCGTTGGGATAGGGCATTATTCAACCTCCGTTTCCGCGGCCTGCGCCGCATCGATTTCCGCCCTGACTTTTTCTACACGTATCTGCGCCCGCTCCGCCGCCCGGTCCACTTCACCTTGGCCTGTATCAGTTACATAGCTCACCGTGCAATGACAGTTCGGATGGCTTTGTCCGAAATCATCCCCTGAACTGAACTGTTGGTCAATCGGGATCGGCCCCTCGTCGGCGTTGGCTAGACAGTCCGGGCAGACGTTGCCGGCGAAAACCGGAATCCAAACTTTGTGCGTAGCCCCGCCTGTCTTAGCATTCTCAAACATGCCGCCTTCGATAGCCTTGCCCATTTCGTTTTGAGCGATAGTGTCAGCGCGGTCGCGGATAAGGTCGTCACGGTACGCTTCGACTTTGGCGTCAATCTGCGCTTGGCTCAACCCGTCCGCTATGAGTTCATCCCGATACTTTTGCAACTTCTCTGCCCGCGGCGCATCGAGTCCGAGTCCGTCACGTATAAGCCGGGCGGTCCCGTCCACGCCGAGTTGTTGTTCAAGGCCAATGGCGATTTTTTCTGCTAGTTGCTGTTTCATCTGGTCAGTGACGTTCGTAACGAGTTCGGCGGCTTTCTCGGCAGCCATAGCGAGAATTTCCTCGCGTGTTACGCCGGATACGGATGCGCGGATCGCCTCGATGAATGATTGTTCCATGAGATCCCTGATCGCATCCATGGACAAGTATGTGGCGAAGGTGGCGAACAGGTCGTCGAGGAAGGCTTGAGAGAGGTCAGGCATTTATAATCCCGTTCCTGTTTCCGTATGCACCTCACGCGGTAGTTGCGGTAACAGTCGCCAGTGAGAGATAGCATTATCTGGCACCGGCTCATATCGCCCGCCTTCACCGTGTATATTCCACAGGTGGTTGAGGTCAAGGCAGTCAGGAAATTCTTTTGATGATTGTGGGTCGTATTCGCCCTTCTGAACTGAGCGTTTGCCATTCCACAAAAAAACAACAAAGTAAAAGTCTTTTTTCTTGGGCAACCGTTCGGCGCACGGTATCCACTCGCCGCTGTTCCACGCCGGGCAGTACACACTATTACTGCCATTAACGGGCCGAGGCTCAATAATAGTATTCATCTGTTCTTCGGTGATTATCGAAAATGGAAGGCGACAGGCACATTCCCCTGTTTCCGCCAAGTAGTGTATGCACGTATCGTGCCGATGAAATTCAGGTGTTGACATCGCCCGTCTCCTTATGCCCGTATCCTACTCAACAAACTTTTTGTGTATACGGGTGTGTTCTTCTCCGGCATACATGCGACATCCTTCCCTATCGATTTCCACCAGTCTGGCATTACATTTCATGTCGAAGTTGTTTGCGCAATCTTTTCTATCGCAGAGGTTGACCCGCGTAGTGGTAGCAATAGCGATTAGTTTTTGGCGTTCACTTTCGCGACGTTCTATCATGTTACCCCTGCTACAATCGGTTTGCCTGCCCATTTCGCCATGAACTTCTCCAGCGTGCCATCCCGCACCATACGGTCAACAGCGGTTTGACTTGCGCCCGTTATAGCTTTGACAACTTCTGGCTGAAGGCCGCCCGCAAGTGCCCCCTTGGCTTCGCCTATAGCCGCGGCGCGTATGCCCTCGGGTACATTGCCTGGCAATCCTGCCAGCCGTGGGATATTGCCGCGCGTAGCTTCATCGGCCTTCGCCTCGTGCAACTCCTGGAGTTCTTCCTCCGTCAACCCTTCGCGCTTCATCTGCCATTCGATAGGCAGGCCCGCGCGTGTATTGATCTCCCGGATTTCTGCCTGTGCTTTTGGAATAGGCGTTGCAGCCGGTTTCCAGAGCGGCCAGAGATCCTCATCTTCGCTAATATTCACCCCAGCAAACGCGAGCATCATATCTCCGACTTCGCCCCAGGAATCGCCAAAATTGTCTTGCATAGATTCAACCTTAGAAACGAGCGGGGCTTCCATGGCCTGTAGGGCTTCACCACTCGGGTCTCCGCCGGTCTTGAGGAAGTACGATTTTGGCGTCCGGCTGATAATGGCGATTGAATGGACAAGCTGCTCCAAGGGTAGCAAGTAACATTGTGGATCGCTGGCCTCAAACTGGCCAACAGATACTGGCTGTTCACCGGGCGCGCCCGGCGGGATTTCCACAGTCGTAAATGGCGCAACGGGGATTTTGCCTGTGCCTTCAAACCGTCCGATCACCCACCGCTGTTGAAATGCACTATACTCGCTTGTGACCATCATGTCGGAGAACAACTTATTAATCGCATCTTGGATGCTGAGCACGCTGGGCGTTAGTTCGCCAATGGTAGTGCGTAGATCGCGGCGGAAATGGATGATAGGGATAAACCCAAAGTCATGCGGCTCAACGGGTTTCACGTTCTCAGCCGAATACGGGGTAAAGGTCGATCCGAAGTCAGCGCCATTGTTGATATAGTGCTCGATGCGATTGAGATAATACAGGTTCAACCGCCACTTTTTGACTTGGGTATCTAGCCATGCCTTTACTGCAAATTTTTTAACCTGCGGCTTTTCATCGTCATAGTACATGGCCATGTTACATGGGTCATTGTAGAATGCGCGGACAGCTTTGTCTGCATCTTTTTGAACAACAACAAACGCTTCGCCCGTTACTAGTGCGGCCTTATGAACATCGCCCGCCCGGCGGCGCAACTGCGTCTTACGCCATAGCTCGTCGAGCGCGTCTTTTGCCAGGCCATCCTGGATGCTCCACCCATCAATTATGAGCCGGTCTAGCGCGGCATTTATGATAACTTCACACCAGTTCTGGACAAACGGGACGGCGCGATCAAATACCTCAGCGAGCTTCTCGCTACTAAACACGAGCGGGTGTTTGCCCTCGTAATAATTCCATAGGCGGCGGTACGCGACGGCTTTTGTAGAAAGGTCCAGAATGGCTCGCTTCAGATCGGTCTCAGCACTCATAGAGAGATTAGGCGGGCCGTGTTCCCCTTTTTGTCAAGGGATTTTATCGGACGCGGATTGGCTGTAACGGACGGCGTTTGCCCAAGTGTGTCCATAGGCCGTAACGCATAGCATCCATGGCATGATTTTTGACCGCTATTGGTTCATCCAGCGTCTTGCCGTTTTTATCCTTTAGCCAGACATAAGAGGAAAACTCCGCGTTTAGATTGGCGTTACTAGATTTGGTATAAAGCTTTACTCCTTTGCAGAATGATATCCCGGCATGGACCGAACCTGGCCCCTTGTCGGCGGGTTTACAGTTGAACCCGGCATTACGTATTTCGACGATGCGTCCTGGTTCGGCGGCATCGGCATAAATGGGTAAGTTCCGGTTTGTGATAAGCGGCTTAATAAGCCCTTCCGCTTCACTACCAGTCAGTTGTTTTATCAACCCAGCGTTGGTGAGTTCCGTTTCGTACACTAGTTCTGTTAGGTACGGAACCTTGTCTTTTATGTCAACCTGGATTAACGCCGTCGGGTTATTGTAGCCAAAATCGAGCCCGTAGAACGTTTCATCGAATGATTCCGGCCATAGCCCTATGATGGGCGGGTCGTAAATCAACCCTTCCATGACGCCCCATTCGCCACGGCCGTAAATGGTCCACCACGACGGGTTGCGCAGCCGGAGGTCTTCTAGTTCAGCGCGGTAGGATGCAACCAAAAACGGGTTGTCCAAGAACGTTGATCGCATCGTAGTTATGCGTTCGGTTGGTTCACAATCAAAGAAACGAGTCTTTAGGTGGTGATTGATTGATATTGGGTTGAACGTCAACATGATCTGCATGTATGGCACGATATCAGTGCGTAACCGCAGGTTGACTTGACCTATATCTTCCTCGCTGAATTCAGTAGCCTCTTCCAGCCAGAAGCCCGTGGGTTGTTCGATGGATTTTAGTTTCTCTGGGTCATCCATACCGACAAACATGATCTGTGCGCCTGTGGGCATGAATGTAATATCGAGGTCAGACTTGTTGACGTTGAAATGTTTTGTCCAACCCCAGCGGTTTATGTAGTCATTCAAGAGGCGGAAACATGAAGCCCGCAGCGTTCGTTGTACTTTGCGTCCAACCACGAAACGATGTGGGCCCTGCTCTGATACGAGCCGTCCAAGTACCTTTTCTGCCGCAAAATGAGACTTGCCCGATCCGGCCCCGCCTACCATAACCAAGAATCGGGATCGATTGAAATATAACGGGTAGAATCTAGGGACACATGCCTCAGCCAGGCGGCTCAGGTCAATTTGTAGTCGGCTCTGAGGCGGCATTGGGTTTGGGGGGCGGAATTACGGACAGGATAATATTGGCGGATACCTCGCCCTTATACACATCGCGCCATTCATCGGGTCTACGGTTTTTGAGCCAGAAACAACACGCGCCCACATCCGGGGCCATCTGTTTCTTGACCTTCTTAACTTCCTTCATACCGATAGGCTGCCCGTGTTCGTCTACTACGCCTTTGACTTCGGTTTCCTCGTACTCATACCCGAGCGCCCGTTTGTAGAGCGCGTCTATGACCATCTGATCGGCAACCGTCTTGCCGTCATCGAGCGCGGCTCGAACCTCTGGATATTTGTCGCGCCACTGCCACAGGCATTTGCTGGACACGTCGAGCAGCGCCGCCATTTCAGCGTTCGTGTGGCCAGCCTGGGCGAGTGCCCGGATGATGCCCGGCGTGCGTGCGGGGTCGTATAACTGGCGGGGGCGGGGTTTGCCGTTCTTAGGCATAATTTAAACCAATAAAACCGCTGTAAGTGCTGGAGCCACTGGCATTTATGCACATATTTTGGTTGCGGTTTGCGGGATTGTCAGATACAATTAAGGGGTAGGGAATGAGAGTTGAAGTGAAACGATAAAGAGAGAGGGAGGGCGAGATGAGCGATTGGAACGATTTAATGATGTTCAATAAGATGCACGAAAAGACCCCCACGAAATGCACACTCGTAGAATACCCGACAGGGCGATGGGGTTTTCGCGGGCTTGTGCCAATGTCCTTGACGAAAGAATATGTTTCGGGCTTTACGAAGGGGATCCGTTCAAAGACATTTGAAACTCGTGAAGAAGCCGAGACTGCCCTTGCGGACGTGATTGCAGGTGCAAAATGAGGAAAGCATTTCGAGCGTCCCCGTGTAGCCGTTTCCGCAACTTGCCGATCAACGGGCCGGACATTGTGGACTACGATTTGTGGCGGGATCGCCTTGAACTCCTTATGCTCTCGCCGGACGTGCAAGACCCCGAGAATGGAAGCCGCCACGCGAGAGTAACGGAACTTCTTGCCGTAATCGAGGCCCGCAAGCCAATCGCCGATGCGATGATAGAGTTGATGGGGAAACAAAAAGCGTGTAGGATCGAACAAGCGAAGATGGAACGGGCGAGAATGAAAGCACAGGCGCGGCCTCACTGCAAGGCCCGCTCGCCTCAGATGCAAGACGCAATAGGCCGCGCAGCCGCAGCGGACGTAGGCAATCGCAGGATGCGCAAAGGTGGACGTAATGCGTGGGATCAAAACGACTACAACGCAGCGTGCGCAGAGTTGCACCGCCTTTTCGGGCCGCTCCATGCCGCGTGAAATGATTGCGCTTAGCGTCAAACAGCCTTGGGCGAACATGATCGCCCAGGGGCGGAAAACGTTGGAGATCCGCCAGTGGAGCACGCCTCCCCGAGCGCAGGTGCTCTTGTGTTCCTCGGCGTCGCCCGCAATATACCCCGCGGGTTTTGCGATTGCCGTGTTTGACATTATCGAGTGCCGCCCGTTTGTACGCGCAGACGAAGACGCCGCTTGTATCGCGCACATCCCGAACATGTACGCTTGGGTTATCGCCAACGTCCGGCGGATCAATCCGATTCCGGCGAAAGGGCATCTCGGGTTCTTCCGTGTCGAAGTCCAGCCCAAAGGCCAGGAGCCGCGCATTGTGACGTTACGCAAGTAGGGCCTCCGCTTCTGCGCGGTCCATTGCTAGACCGCAATATTCAAACACGGCATAGGGACGGCCCTCGTTATTCGGATCTATGCGGTTTCCCTTCATGGCTTTAAACCCCTTTTGGTTTTCCTTGCCCTTGAATTCTCCTGGCTTCTTTATGAGCGCCCATTCCGGCGATTTATCAAACGACCTCATAAGGCTCGGATGCGCGGGATAGGTATGGAGCCGCTTGCCAATGGCTTTGTGCGCCCCGCCCATCTTGCACGCCAGTATCATTGCCAATCCCAGCCCCTGCCAGTCTGGTAGCGTTACAAGCCTACTCACACCCCATAGATCCGCTTTCTTGGTTGGGCGGCAGAGCAATCCGGCAAAGGACGTTAAGCGCCCACCAATCCAAAGCCCGAAACATTTCGCCACCCGGTTTAGTTCTGCCGTCAGATAGTGAAATGGAGCGAATAGTTTCCACGCTTCATAATTGACTCTTGTGATTTCGACCTCCATGCTTGGGCGTCGCCGAACTAACCCCCTTACGAACCTGGACAACGCCGGTTCGTAGATCCAATCAGGTTGAAGCCAGTCGATTATGTCGCTATGACACGAGACGGCCACAAATCGTTTTCCGTTTCGTCTCACGTATTTCTGGACTGCGTTCGCGCCGATCTGCGCGACTTGCCGATCCACAACGGACGTGAATTCGTCCATTACAATGAGATCGCCGCCTTCGATAAGGTTGCGGGCAAGTTCCACTCGGAATCGCTCGCCAGTGGAAAGCACGGCGAATGGGCGTAGCCACGCCGGTATAGTGTTGAACCCGACCGCCTGACATACGCTCGATATGTCCGCAACCGAAAGCGTCTCTGAGAAGTCGTCTATAACGCTCTGTTTGCCCCATTCGTAAGTACGCCCATATTCAGCGGGAAAGAGGTACTTAGCGATTGTGGACTTGCCCGCCCCGGACGGGCCGACAATCAGGCCCACGCTCCAGGGTTGCGAGTCGAGATCGAGTTCGCCAGTGAACTGTAGGCGCGATCGTTTCGACGGCGGCACATCGAACATGCCTTCCAGTTGCCTACACCGCGCAGAGGCGGATACATCGCTTTCAACTACGATATCAAAACTTTGCATTCAAGCCCTTCTTTTTGAAGCATCGACAAGACTTCGGCGTGGTGTTCTTCGTCCCGGCACGTCACGACGATCCGGTATTCCAGTGCGCCAAGTTGTGGTGAGGCATCTAGCGGTTCCGACTCTTTTTCTGGCCCGATCAATTCCATCTCCCCCGGTAGCCAGAACTTGTCCAGGTCAACCCCCGCCGCGAGGTCCGCCGCCAATACTGCCGGGTCCCAGTCAAGCCCGACCTGCCCCGCCCGGTTGTCGGCATAGGCCAGTTCACGCGCGGCCCCGCCTTCCGCCAAGTCCAAGTCGGTCCGCTGTACCACCACGAGCCGGGTGCCGTCGCTCTGGATTACCTCCACGTCCATGCCGATGTCGGCAGCACGTTCGAGTGTCTTGTTGCCGGCGATCACCACGCCCTTGCGGTCGCATAGGATTGAGCGGCCTGCGCCGTATGTGCGGAGTGATTGATCAAGCATCCCGAGGCCACGTTCGGTACCACGATTCGCATTTTTCGGATCAGGAGAAATGTCGGCTAAAGCCTTGATATTATAGGGCTTCTTTTTTTGGGCATTACCCGCCATGCCTACCTCGCCCCCTCCATTTGTTCTTCCGCCCAATCGGCCTCATCTTGCATTATTTCCCGGTATACGTCGAGCGGTATCCGCCCATGTTTGCGGAACTGCTGCAACTCATTTCGGCCTACCTCAACAAGCTCAATCCCGCTGGCCTTTTGCCGGTATCGTGCTCGGTACATACGGTTAGCGTTTAGCCCTTTTGGGTTCTGAGACTTCTTAGTCATACGCGCGTGTTCCCCAAAACGTCAAGAGATTATTTTGATATTCATAGCCCTTCCGGTCCGCCGAACCTCATATACAAATAAGTCACGACAGACAAAAAGGCGATTAGCCCCAAATATAGTAGGGTCAACTGCATCCATGCGCCATACTCCCACATTTCCGCAATCTTGTCAGTTATCTTATCCATTTCCGTATACCTCCTGATTTTTCTTTCTTTTCTTTTGCTACTTTTCGTTTCTTTCTTTCACCACGCAATCCCCCCGTCGTGCTCCTGCCCATCCAGCACGCGGCCCGCAAGGGCTTTGCCGATGCGATAGACCAAAACTTCTCCGGTCTCGCTATCTACGCCTGTGCGTCCGTTCCACGGCGTTGTCCGACTCCAATACTCGCCATTCTCATCGAGCGTTCCCCATTCGCCTGCGTAAACTCGGGGCTTCTGTGTGCTCCATTCCCCGAGGCTTTTCAGATGGAGCGGCGTCCCCGCGGCTTTGCAGTCATCGCGCACTTTGCGAAACCACTGGGGGTGTGCGGGCCGTGCGCCGGGGCCAGTCTCGCCGCCGGCGACAACGAGGGAGAGGCGATTTGTAGTTTCTTTGCTTCGGCATTCAGACACCAATTCCTGTGGATCATGGTACAGAATCTTTGGCTCAGGGCAATGACATTCCACCCGCCGATAAGGCCACGGCGTAAAATCCACTGCGGACAACGCGGGTTCGTAGCTCACCCACAGTTTGCCAGCCATCCGGCAGAGTATGGCCAGTTTAGCGGTTTCCGCTTGGTTGCAGACGGTGACGCCGTGGGCGATGTTTTCCAAATACCCCTTCGCCAAGATGCCGGGATTAAACGCGCTTTCATTGCGCCGTAAATGAAACATAATGTCTGGCACACGCGCCGCCATAATCTCAGCCCGTTTCGTACACATCATGTACGTGTGCTGAGGCGCAAGAGCCATCCGCCTATAGACCTCGTATTGCATCCATGGTTCTACCGACTCATGAAACAAGTCGCCCATGAGTTGCACCGCTATGGTTTTCGGCGTCTTCCACTGCAACGGCTGACTCACCCGACTCGTGAGTACGGGTCCAGTTTCGCCCGCACATGCAATGCGAACTTCAACGGGCAATGCGGAATTGGCGGCTTGCCGTTTTGCCATGCGCAGATGCCAGCAATGGTCACAACCCGGACTGCATGGCGTACACAACATTGATAGCGGGTTCCACGTTGCATCTGCCCACGAAATTTTCGTTTTCTCGCTCATTTACTATCCCCTTTATGCTCGTGTTCTATCAATCCGATGCGTATGATTCGGCACCCGCGCCGATAGCAGTCTCGCCAGTAGCCAGCCCAGTAGTGTTTCTCAAATTGTGCAATAACCTGGCTCCGAGTTCGCCCAACATAAACCAACTTACCCTTGATGTTGAACCCGCCCCACCGCGGAATATCTAGCCCGCACATCAGGCGAAGTTCCTCTGTCGCCGTAAGGTTTACGACTGGCTTAATTGTTGTCGTTTTCCCGCTCATGCCTGCTCCTTCCATAGTTCCCCACGCTTTCGCGCTTCAATCGCAATTTCAGCACTAGCTCTCGATCCTGGTTGTGAACATGTACCCTTACATGAACGGCACTTTTCAAGTGCATTCCAGAGCCTACAGCGCCAACAAAAATATCTAAGCCATACATCGCTCATGCCTCTTCCTTCCCCAGCCCATACCGGAACACGCACGGGTTGCTGTAAAAGGGGTAGCCGCGTGCGGCGTTGAGACTATCCCATAGGCACATAAATGTCGTCTCGAAAATCCCGTATGGAAGTGCTACACCACCTATTTGTTGATGTTCCACATAATCGTACCATTCCCCTTCTGCTACGCCCTCGGCTATCGCATCTTCTTCCGTAATATCCCACAGTCGCTCGGCCCGCGTGTCCGTGATCGGCGGAAACAACCGCGCAGTTTCGCGGATACCACCATAAGGTAGGCATTTGCCGACGATAGGTTTCCATTTGCAACGCTCCGGGTATTCAATCCAATCACTTTCGGCCCCATCGGCTTCGTAGCGGACGCGGATAAGGTGATGCCTCCTAACCTCGATCACCCGCTGACGTTCCCGGATGTAGCACAGATCGCCGGGCTGATAGCGGGCGTGTTCGGCAATTTCCTTTAGGGTCCACGTTGGTTCACCGTTACCGGGTTTGCCGTGTGTACAGACGCCAGCGTGTGGCCCGCCACGGGTATCCCAATCGCCGTGCCACCAAAATCTATCTCCATCTTGTTCCGGCTGTGGCACGACTACGCGGCGGGTACACCACTTGAGCCCCGCCATGTACGCCCGCACCATGGGGCCGCACATCAGTAGCGGTTTCATTGGCTTGTCGGTCATGCCTACTCCTTTGCCGTGCCTGGTATCGTAACGATGCGCCCGCAGTCTATACATTCCGCGCGTTTGCGGAGTGTCACAATTCCTATTTCCGTGTCCTCAATTTCGCCATTCCATAGCACCCACTGAGTCACATCGGCCTTGGTTTTCATGTATAACCCTGTGGTTCCACCACAGTAGGGGCATTTACCGGGCCAGTCTTTCATACTTTCTCCTTCGCCGTTGCGTCTTTACGCATATCGGTTACATGATTTTGTATTAGCATGGTTTCTCCTTTTTTCGATATGGATCTTCCGTAATTGCCATTATCTGTGCAGTCATGATACTGCGCCGTTTTGCTTCTGCGAGCACATCGATCTCGCCTTGTTTAAAATCAAGTAATCGCGACAACTGCAATGCCGCAACAAACGCATCCCGTTTCGTATTTAGAAATCGTCCCACTTTGCAGCCGCTATTTAGGTGCGTGATACTCCACCGTTTTTCACTACCCATAGCGTGCACTACGCCTAACCCGATTTCAGTACAGACAAATCCTTCAGTGGCTTCTTCAAATATGCCGAACGTGCTCACGCGATCAATCAGCGCCCGTACCCATTTGAGTTTATTCGCCGCACGGATCAATTGCTGTTTATCCCTTGTGCTCATAGTTTCTCCTTCACCGTATCCAGTGCGGCCTCAGCCTCAGTTTCGGCGGCTATTCGCAACCAGACGCGGCCACGTCCAGTGGCTTTCGCCGCTTGCCCTTCGCTTAATGTTCCCTCCGCATATAATTTCACGATGAGCCGCGTCATGCGTTCACAACGAACACAGAGTATTGCTTTGTGTCTGACATATGAGCCGCGGTGGCCGCTTGCACCATAAAGACGCCGCCGCGTAGCCCATGCCCGTATGCGAGCAGGGGTTGACGTGCTCATATTCCCTCCTTCGCCGCATCCAGTGCGGCCTTGGCGTCACGTTCGGCGGCAAGCAGCGCGCGGTAGAATGCTTTTATGACCCGTTGTGGGTGGCGTGGAACCAGGCTACCGCGGTAGGACGCCAAGATCGCGCTCTCACACTCGACCCGCTCTTGGTGCGCCCGCTCATATGCTTCCCGCGCCTCGCGTTTCGCCCGCCGTTGTGTTGCGCTCATACCTGCCCACCTTTCTCTACCACCAATATCCTTCGTCCTTCCCGAGACACGCGGGACATAAATCTTTCAGTTCCCCATCAATCCTATAGCGTTCCCATCCATCGGCTCTATAGAGTTTCCGAATAAATCGTGCCGTCTCGCCGGGGTTGCCACCCTTCCAATTCTGGCATTCATCACAAACCAAGTCTATTGGTCCGCGCGTTGTGCTCACGTCTCTATCCTCCACTGCCACAGTCCATCAGCCGCCCCCATTTGAAAACCGCCCAGTATTCTGCTTTCATGCCTGCCTACCTTTCGCTTTACCACGGCCCACGAATACGGCTCTAACACCTTCGGCGGCGGCTTCGGTGCGGCATTCCTTTTTCGTCATCATGAGACCATAGGAATAGTCGTTATAGCCACAACACCAATAAAGTTTCCCGCCCTTATCGCGGCGCTGAACCTGGCCGCGGTATGTATAGACAATAGTGCGCCCATCAATCATGCCTGCCCGCTTTTTTCAGCGATCCCCAATGGGGTGCTCGTTTTTAGGGGGTCAATTGCTACTATAGTCTTGCTATCAACGGGGTTAAGGGTGCTCGATTCACAGGCTGATTCCAATTCCGCCACCCGCTTGCGCAATTCCCAATTATCCTTAACTAGCACATCCCGAACGGCAATCGTTTCGCTCTTGTTTCCGATAGCGTCAAGGGCGATTGTAAACATCTTATCTAGTGCTGATTTGTAATCCGCAATCTCTTTTTCCGCCCACTGAACGCCATTCCGATATCCACGGATATAGGCATTGAGCGGCTTCATTTTGCATACATGCCTTGGTGGCATCATGGTGTTATCTCCGTCTCGATCCGCCACTGCCACATGCCGTCCCGCCGCTCCATGCCGATAGCCGTGACGATGCGCTCGAAACGCGAGGCCCAGTGGGGCATGGTGACGGGGGAACGCCATTTATCGCCGACAGTGCGGTCAAATAGTTCCGGTTCTATCGCCCGATACAGAACCCGTGTAGATCGTTTGCCCATACCGTCTTCCCACGGTATTTCGCACCACGTCTCTTTGATCCATACCACATCGCCGGACTGAACGGGCGGTTTAATGGGAATCAAGAAAGGCGCACCGCAATCCTTGACCCACCCCGTGTATTTGCCATTGGGGAATGTCGTTTCATTCTCAACCCAAAAGATCCGCGTACATGATGGATCTTTTGTAGCTGGCACCCACAGCACGGTCCCGCCGTCGAGTAGGCCGCGCACAGCCGGGGCGGATTGGACTACGCCGATGGGTTTCATGCTAGTTTGCCCCCGTGGCGGTAAGGGCGCGTCTGGTTGTATTGCATCTTAGCCGACACTTCCGCGTCGATGTCGATGTCGAACGACGCGCAGATGTCCAGCACGCGGATAATGATGTCGGCCATCTCTGAGGGAAAACCGCACGGCTTACAATCGTGGCCTTCTCCAAAATACTTGCCCATGTGGTCGTTGCGCCACTCTTCCAGCGCCTCGCTAACTTCGGCGTGGACATTTGCCAACATTTCACCGACGCTCGGGTGCGTGTCGTACCAGCCTTTATCCTTGGCGTATTCATGAATCTGGTGTGCAAGTTCATTCATGCTCATCACGTCCCTTTCTCCGTTTCGACCATCAATAATGGCAACCCCTGTTCCTGCTGAATCTGTTGCACGTTTTTTTGAAGAAGCCCAACGAGTCTATAAAGTTCGATCCATTCTTCCTCGCTCAACTTTCTAACGGAGTCGCCTGGTTCGGGATTCTCGATTGTCTTCCTAAGAGCTAACGCGACGTTTCGGATACCGCTTAACAGATTATCTATACGTTCCTGATTCACGTCGCCTCTCCTTCCGCCCTCTCGGCGCGGCGCTCCTGGTTACGCCTCGCATTTGTCGCGGTCTTGGCGTCACACGGGGCATGGCCGGGTCCGGTATGTTCCGCCCAGATTGCATCCGCTTGGGCCTGTAACCGGGGCATCCGCACGATTGTTCCGGTCTGGTATCCGCCACATGTGCAGTACCGCTTGATCTTCACGGTGCCTCTCCTTCCGCCTGCGCGAGCGCCTGTTTCCGTTTCTGCCACCGGCGGTCAAAATTCAGCCACCTTTCCGCGCAAGTGCCGAACGCGCGGCCAAGGGCGGCGGCGATCTCGGGGGTGATGGGTTCCCGCCGAGATATTGCCTCAATTATAAAAATGGTCAACCCCGATGCACGGCACAACATGTTGATACTCCATTTCCTAACCTCGACTTCCTCTTTGATGTATGTCCATAGCGGGAACACCTCGGCGGGCGCGAGGAGGCGGTCGTTGTCGGCGCGAAGGGCAACATACTCTTGCGCAAGTTTTGCGTTGAAGAAAATCGCAATACAATCGTCTTCCGTACAGACTTCATATTGCTCATGCGTCACCAGGCCGCCCGTGTCCTGCGGCCCCTTGTGACAATTGACGGTGCGGTATTCAATCCTAAATTTACTCACGTTCTCTCTCCTTTCTTGCTGCCTAACCTAGCGGCATCGGCTGCGACTGTCTTCAGGTAATCAGTTACTAGACTGCGTAGAATCTCATATGGCATGTGGTCCAGTTGGTACTGACTATATTTCTGAAACTGGTTTAGGAACGTCAACACATTCGGTCCCATCACTTGTCCTTTCTCCACTCAAGCGCGTTGGCTATGCGGTACAGTTCATTAGAAATAATTATCAAGGTCAGGATTACATCTATTATCGACAATGAGATCGCAAATCCAAGCATCATGTCTCTCCTCTCATCGTTACATCCGGTGTATATTCACCCCCAAGATTATCGCGGAAAGTAAGTGGTTTCGGGTTATCGTCAGATCGCGGTCGCCGTTCTACGACAACTTCGCCGTTCGGCAAAATGTCAACAGCCGTCTCGTCATCTCTACCAAGGATCGCTTCAAGCTCCTCAATTGTTGGACGGCGATCTGTGTTGCCGTCTGATTCTTCTTGTGCCCCTTCCTGTTCTTCCTTCGCCGTCGCCAGCGCCTCCTTCAGCTGGTCCGCTTCTAGTCCCAGTGCCGTGGTGTCTTCCTTGAGGCAGTCGTTGTCAGCACTCAAACTCGCAATGGTATCTTTCAATTCCTGCTCAGGTGTTATCACTTCCATCTCCTTTCTCGCCGTCCGCCCTGGCGGCATCGGCTGCGACTGCTTTGATGCAACCAATTACTAAGCTGCGCAAAACCTCGTAGGGCATGTTATCTAGTTGCCTCTGGCTGTATTTCTTGAACTGGTTCAGAAACGTTAGGACGTTCGGCCCCATCATGTTTCTCCTCTCGCCGCCGCATGGACGGCCTCTACTAGTTCACCTAGCGCATCTGCGTATAGTTGCGCGGTTGTTCGCCAACCGATGAATCGTCTTTTGCGGACCCGGTAAACTTTCCGGGCATGTTTGGATAGGCTCTTTAGGCGTTGCCGGGCTTGGCATTGGCACATCACGCCTTCACCTTTTCCGCCGCCGCGATGACGGCCTTTAACACCGTAACCATAATTTCCTTGTCGTAGATGTCTAGCGAAGACTGCGCTTGCTGCCCCAACTCCCGCAGCACCGTGTTCGCGGCGTCGAGACTGGCGAGAAAACGTTTTAATAATCGGGCACCACCATGAGTTGCTTCACCGACGCAGCGACGTACATCCTCTACTTCCGCCGGCGTCATCGGCGTCACGTCATACGTTGGCATCGGGGGTCTCCTTAACCTTCAAAAGCAGAGTCATCTGTGTCATCGAAAATCTCTTCTTCATTTGGTGCCTGTAAGAGTGGGAATGACATAATATGAGGGTCTACAACGCTCAGGCCAATGTCCTTGAGGACCCTGAACGTTGGGTGCAATTCTGCTTCCAACTCTACCACTCGCGCCTGTAGCCGCTCGACTTCATCGCACAGCGGCAAAACATGCGTGCAAAACGTACACTCACAATCTGGCCGGTGATAGGTTTTTGTTTCGCCTACGGCTGCCTTGATTTCCTTCAGGCGCTCAGGGGTCATCGGTTTATTCCGGGGGTTGGCATCGGCTTGCTCCTTCCCCATTTCGGGCGCTACCTCTTGTGCTAATAGTGCCGCTACTCCTCGAAGTATAAGGGTTGCGTCTGACATCAATTCACGACACTCATCACAGGTGACTTCTTGTGGATCTGTGGTAACAAACGGATGCCAATCAGCAATATGATAGCCACATGCAGCGTAGTGTTTTCCAAGATGAAGCGTAAAGCCCATTAGTGCTCCTTCCCTGTTTCGGCGGCCGGGTTGCGGATGGCTTTTAAGGCTGCATATGTTTCGCATCTGTCACATGTCTCGCGCTCGGGATCGTCTTGGTGGGGGCAAATGCTACAACGGGCGATGACTATATCTTCTGCACACCGTTCCCGCTCTGCCTTCGCCCCCTGCGCGCGGGCGGCGAACATGGCGGCGTGATAGAGAACAAGATCGTGTTCGCATAGTAGTGTGCTTGCCATTGTATTTGCAGCAACAACAACTATGTCATGGCGTATCTTCTCGGCCAGCGCTTCAACGCGTTCTTGGAGTTCGGCGTCAGTCATGCTCATGGCAACCTCCTGAATGTAACAACCCAGCATATCACTAGCACAACAATAACGGCGCATAGAAATATCACGCTTGGATCAGTCAGTGTAGATAGCCACAACGCCTACACGTTACAGTTTTGCTGACGTGACAATCATCAGCATCGCCGCAGGTCATACAGGTCTTTTCCGGCTTCGACACGCCAAGTTCTTTGCGCAGACGGGCGAGTTCGGCGGGGGTGGCCAGCACCCATTCACGATCACCCAGCGATTCCCCGTCACACACCTTGCGTATCGGCCAAGTTGTCGATTTTGTATGGTCAATCACTACTTGAATTTCGCCTACTGTCAGGGGCACCGGCCTACCCTTCTCGTCGCAGCCGGCAGCGGCGATAATACCAGCGGCCACTAGACAACAGGCTGGCGAATGTGTGCGCAGAATCTCGGCCAACACTTCCGAGTCAATCTCGACTTTCTTTCCCATTATCCCTCCTCGCGGCACACGCCGTGGTCATTTATTATTTCGTCCCTCGCTATTCGCAGCCAGACGCGATCACGCCCGGTTGCTTTCGCCGCCTGTCCTTCGCTCAATACGCCTTCCGCGTACAGCCGCACAATTACACCGATCATGCGTTCACAATCACGACAACGGAGTGCGCCATGACCCGAATACGATCCACGATGGCCAGCCGCGCCGTATAGCCGCCGCCTCGTTGCCCATGCCCTCGCGCGCGCACCGCTGTCGCTCATGCCAGTCCCCGCCTGCGCAGTTCGTAAATCTGCACGTCCGTTCTCGGCTTCTCTCCGTAGACCTTCTCCGTTACCAGACGGACTACGCGGGAGTCATCTGTCCAGATCACGCCAGTCAGAGAGTCTTCCAGCGCCCTGATGATCTTCGAGCAGTCCGGCTTCGATGTGACCCAATGTGGCGCGTCGTCTTTGAGTTGACCGAGCCGCGCTTTGGTCTGGTAGTAATGAGACTTTGGGCGCTGCAACGTAAATTGGGCCTTGAGAAACAGCGGCCCATCGAGTAGCGGACCTTGATATGCCTGTGAAGCGATGTGTTTCACAAGTGCCCGCCAGTCCGTGTACCGCTTGTTGTCGTTTACCATAACGACTTTGCCGGTGTACTGGCCGCCCTTCTTGAGGGCGAATCCATGTTTGCTCCCGGCTGTTGCTGGCCTTCCCGGCACGAAGAAGGTTATCGGTGCGCCTGGGGGTAGCGATACGATTACGGTTGGCATTGGTCAGGCTCCTCTGGCTCGTACACCGCGTCTGGCGTGTCGAGCACTCTAAACGTGTTTCCCATGACGATCAGGCGATTTTCGCCTTTTCCAGTTACTTTGTTGGTCCAAACCCTCAACCACAACAGTCCCTCGATCATGATCCCCGTCCCCGCCTTCAGGTCCAGCTTGATCAACTTCGTCGCTGGCCTGTCCCAGAACTCCACGATGACGTAGGTGAGCGTGACCGTCTCGGTGTCGCCGCGCGTCCTGGTGCGTTTGTTGACCAACGTTAGTTCGGCAACGTCAAACCCCTGCTTCGATTTCTTCGCTTTGGGCGCCCTGGCGAGCGTACCCGCGATCTGCACCGCGTTGAGTTCGGGGATCGCGGACATCAGGCGTCACCCCCTTTTGACCATTCCCCGCGCTTCATGGCGCGGTCAAACAGCACCACGTTCACCGTTGCCGCTAGGTTCATACAATGCCACGTTGGGATATAGACCACGCACTTGCACCATTCCTGTACAGCCTTCGGCACGCTCCCGTCTTCCGGGCCGAACACGTAGAATGCCCGCTCGGGATGGGTGAAATCTTGAATCGGTTTTGCACCATCGGCTCTCTCAATCGCAATGGGGATGCAGTCATAGGGCACACACTCGTGCAGGTCCGGCACGTTCAACAAGGGGATGTGGCGGTAACTCGCCAGCGTGTCCGTTCCGATCCGCTTATACCGCTGCCCCTGCACGGCCACCAGCGCCGCGCCGTAACAGTCCGCTGCCCGCAGAACGCCGCCGATGTTTGCGGGCGTCTTGGGCTGGTACAGGCCGATCGCCGAATAGCCTCTCGTCATCAGAACAACTCCTCCTCTTGCGCCGGTTCAGAATGGTATCTCATCTGTTTCTGGATTCGCTTGTGGATCGGGCGCAATCGAGGCGCCCGTTTCTGCGTCGCATTCTATTTCAGGCTGTCCGGGTTCTCGGAACTGTTGTACCGACTTATCGAAAATCATCTGCACTACTCCCGTCTCACCTTCACGGTTTTTCGCAATGTGAACCTTCACGATCCGGTCGAAATCGACGTTAAGATATCTACCTGCTTTGTGGAGTTCAGTTATCTCGGGTTTGAGGTAGCGGGACAGAAGGATGATCACATCCGCGTCCTGCTCGAAATTGCCCGATTCCCGCAGGTGAGATATTTTGGGATCAACGCCATCCGCGTCCCTGCCGAGTTGTGATATGCCGATGAAGGGGCATTCGAGTTCGCCGCTCAGGTTTTTCAGTGTGCGCGAAACACCGCCTAGAGCTTCATATCGGTTCTGGCCTCGTGCCTGCGGGATATCCATGAGTTGCAGATAGTCGATGATGACGAGTGTTGGGCCGTGCTGATGGATATGTTTTCGCACTTTCGCCCGGAGGGCGTTCGGCGTCAGGTTTGGTGTGTCATCAATCCACAGAGGCCAGCGGCCGATGCCCGGGGCGATAAACCGCACTTTGTCCAGTTGGCTTCGTGCGTTAAATCCCGCGCGAACTTGCCCCCAATTCACCCCGGCCCGGAACATCAGGATCTTCCGCATCATTTGGGCGTCCGACATCTCGAGGGCGAAGAAAAGGGTCGGGTGGCCCCCTGCCGCAACGTGGCAGGCGATGTTTGCGGCCAAGGTCGTCTTGCCTACCGACGGTCGGCTGGCATAGATGTAGAGATTCGGCACAAACCCGCCGTGTACTGCATCCAAACTGGTATACCCTGTAGTCCATCCTTCGTTTCGCGGTTTCCCGTCAACCACCGCCTGAATCTCTGCAAGGGCGCCTGAGACGATTTCAATCGCGGGTAGGGGATAATGCCGATCCCGATGTTCAAAAAGCGCCAGGAGCCCGCTGTGGGCTTTGTCGAGCCAATCTGAGTCGCATGAGGAATCAGCCTCAAGGGATTCGGCTGCAAGGCGAGTGCAGACTCGATGGACTTCTCGCCGGATATGGCAGTGGCGGACGATTTCCGCATAGTAGGCCACATTGGCCGCAGTGGGTACGGCATCGACAATCTCACCGATGTACGTGACGCCGCCGCCCAGCTCGTACTTGCCGTCTTCCCGCAGTTGTTCGGCAAGGGTGATGCCGTCTACCGGCCGCCCTTTGTCGATGATGGCAAGCATGGCCGAATAAATGGCTTGGTGTGTGGCGGAATAGAACATTTCATTCGACCGACCGATGATGTTTACCACGTCCGATACCGCGTCGTTGTCCAGTAGGATCGCCCCAATGACGGCCTGTTCAGCTTCGAGATTGTGGGGGGGTATGCCGTCTGCTATGACTGGCATTTTGTACCCTCCCGCTGTTTCCGTTCCGCCTGTAACCGTTCCTCGGCCTCGAATCCAGCAAGTTCTCGGGACGTAAATTGGTGTTTGCCGCTAGGGTCTATCCCTTTTCCCGCCACTGCGTCACCCCATCGCTCGTGAATCGACGCGAATTTGGTCATGCCGTTCTTGCACACCCTTCTGAGGCCCGGCACTCCGCATAGTTGTTGTCGCCAGAAGATCGCCTCGTCGTCGTCTGACTCAAAAACCCACCAAAGAGCCTCAAGGTCTGTTGACGTGAAGCGGTCCCGCTTAATGAGGTTCACAATCGTCATCAAACCATCGAGATACTTTTTGGGTTCTCGGGTCGGCTCTGGCAGTTTGGCATTCGGATGTGCTTCGAGAATCTTGCTGCGAAGTTTGACGTGAACGACTTCTGCGCCTGGGTGTTCGGTGAGAACTTTTTGGAGTTTTTCGTTGGGGGAAATAGGGGGTTCTTGTTCTTGTTCTTGTTCTTGTTCTTGTTGGCCCTCTAAAAGTTCGGAGAAAGTTAGGGAAAAGTTAGCTAACTTTTCTTCTAACTGTGGGTATTGTTTTGCATGCCGTCGCATTAGTTCTAGTTTCAACTTACAATCAGGTATCGTGTCAAAGGAGTTGATATAACCCTGTATGGACTTTGCATTTATAGGTCTGTTCGTTTCTAACAAATCCATCACGGCCACACAACCGCGTACTTCATCAACTCGGTACTCAACCACCTTTGTAAGCTCCGTGAAGGCTGCTGTAAATCTCTTTTCACCCCAGTGTTTTTCTTGTGCGAGTCCCGATAATGTTGCTCGCATGGCTCCGCACGCGGCCATGTTGGGATGCGTGCGGACAAAAAAATAGACAAGTTGGGCATCATCAGATAGGGAACAAAAGGCAAGATCGTTCCAGATTTTTACAGGGGTAGAACGATATTTAATCATATCCCCGCCCTGACCTTAAACTCTTCTTGGATGTCAGCCAACAGCATCTCGGCGATCAGCATTTCATAGGGCGGGTTCACTGGGCCGACAATCCCCTCCCATGTGGATTTAAGGTCTGCCAGTTCCTCGACAGCCGCTTTCAGGATGTCTGGCGGTATGACCGCACGGTCACACATGAGGTCGTCGAGGGCATTGGCCTGTTTGCAGAGCGCCCGATAGCGCGGTTCATAGAGGGCCATCCACTTGTCGACCTGGGCTTCAGTTTTTTGCATTTCGTAATTCTCACCCCATAGGCTACGGAGCATTAGTCGCTGATTTTCCCCAACAGGTTTTTGAGCGTGTCTTTATCCCGTTTTTGCACGGCCGTCATTTTCTTCCATGCCGTATGGTCTTTGAGGCCGGCCATCTTGTTCGTTATGAGTTCGACAATCACGTTAGGCTCAAGCGCATCAAGCTCCCAACTCTCCTCGCCATATTCATCCATATATCCGCGACACCGGGAGTCGGTGAGTTTTGCCGGGTTTGGCGGCGGTGAGTACTGGTCGATTTGCTCCATCGTCAGCGCGAGACGGTCAAAGTGCATCCGTGGATTGTCCAAGAACAGATTGAGGCGGACCTGGATGTCTCGCGCCATGTCGATTCCACTTGGATCGTGGTCGCCGAAGTAGAGAATGTAGGGCATTTGATCGGCTTCTATGTATTTCTCAAGGCGTTTTGCAGCCCCATACATGGCGCTCTGGCTACAGTATCCGCGACAGGAAAAGTACGGGAGTTGAGCCAAGTTTGCGGCACGGCCAACGACGTCAATCAAAGCGTCTTTTTCTACCCACACTTCAATCCGATATAGCTGGTTTTTCCAGAGGTCAATACGGTAGCAGTCGATTGAGGCTTGGATAATGTCCTGTGGAGAGTCCCATGTGCTGACGACTTGACAGGTGCGAGTTCGGTCGGTTATGTGGTCCCAGTCGAGAAGGCCCGCGAGTCTGCCGTCATTGACGACGGATCCGAGCCACTTGTAATTGCGCTCGGTATTCTCCAGTAGGCCGCGCGCGACGAACTGGTAGTAGAGTTGCCGCAGCGTCAGGATCCATCCGCCCAGGGCATATTCTTCAAGGATGACGTCGGCTTGGTTTGCGGCGGCGAGTCGGAGTTTGCTCAACTTAATATTTTGAAATGTTTCTTTCATCACTACACCCTTGCCATCGCCGCGAGTTCGCTCAACGGCACACCCATGGCTTTGCAAAGTTTCAATACCGTTGACACCCGCACGTCGAAGTCTCGCTCGAATCTGCTGATCGTAGATTGCGGTACGCCTGAACGTTCAAATAGTCGCTCCTGACTGATTCCCCGTTGCATCCGGCAGTAGGCGAGGGCATCGCCCATCGTCTTGATCTTCACAAGCGACAGTTGGCGTTTCATCAGTCAGTGAATCCTTTGGTCGCTTCCCAGTAGCAGGACGCACAGAGTTTTACCCACCTATACCCGAGAAAATCGTCAAGATTTGCGACCCTGATGCTTACTTGCCCCCGCTTAATTTTGCGCTGGCAGTCGGCGCAACGCGGGCGGCGGAATAGGTTTAGGAAGGAGAGGAACATGGTGTCTTCTCCCGCTCGGCCAGCATGGCGTCGGCTATTCTGTAGGCTGTTTTTGCAAGATGCTCTGGCGTCTGTTCGGTTGTAGGCAACCCTGTCAGCGCCGCCATTGCGAACCGGTCCCGGAGGCGTTCGCGTTGCTCTGACCGAATTTGCCTCATCGTCTCATCAGGATCTTTTTTATTCATAAACGTTGTTCCAACCTCCGTGCCTTCTCCAGGTCGTTCCTCAGTCTGGCGATGATCGCGTCCTTCTCCGCCGCCAGCGCGTCGCGCAACGACGATTGGAGCGTCATGCACTCGGCCTCCCAACTATCGGGCACGGCCTATAGTGTCTTGAACACACCGTTGCGTGGCGGGTTGATTGTGCCGGCGAAAATCGCTTTTGATCCCATAGTCCCCTTTCTTTGCGGGGGCGGGCCGGCGTCTGTCTGACCCGCCCCCGTGCTGCTTGCATCGTTAAATGGGAGAAGTTAGTCTTTACTTCATAAACCACCCCCTTCCCGTTGTGGAGACCAGTGCGCGGCGCCCTTGGGGGTTGCGAGACCATTGAAACGCCGCGCACTGGAGAACCAGCGGCGCTCGCGAGTATTTACCGCCGCTGGAAAATCGGTGTGCTGTGGCTGTCTGGCGTTATCTCGGCCTGTACTGTTACTACGGGTAAAATCACCCGCGCCCGGCTGACCTACTTGCTGCTCTAAGGGTCTGTTCCTTACCCCATCGTCGAGCCGACCGTAAGCCGTCGTCGCTTACCAACGCGATTTCTCGCGCCCGTCACGCATTCCTCGGCCACAGCACACCTAAAATCTTCAACTTTCAAGCGGTGCGCCGCCGTGTGTCTCTGATGGGGATCAGAGGGGGCGTGAGGGCGGGCTGCGAACCTGCCTGGCGGCGCACCGAGATCAGAGAAGTTAGAAGTTGTCGGGGTCGGCGTGTGCCTCCGCTACGCTCACAATATCCTCTGCTAGCACTTCTTCACGCTCCTTCTCGTCGCCCACCCGAGTCACTTTGACCAGTTGGATCTTATGTGGCGAGGGGCCGACTTGTGAGACGTGCCAGAGGTACTTTTCGCGGGCCTTGGCTTCGTCGTCGAACTCTATGGGCCTGGCCCGGAAACCGCACAGCTCGCCACGCATCTCGTAGATTGGTTTCGGATCCGGTGGCACCAGCAATTGGAGGCCGCCGTATGGCCCCGGGATGATTTTCAGAACCACGTCGTAGTTGCAGGCCAGAGCGACTTCCCTGAGCGTGCCGTTGACATGTTCCAACTGCAATTGAATCGGCCCATCCAACTCGGGCAACTTGTCGTCAACCCCTAAAATCTTCCAGTTCATCAGTCGTGTTCTCCTTTCGTTGGTTACTCTCCCTTTGTCTCCCCGCCGTGATTACTAACTCTCCATATAGAGACTTGCACCGGGCGTCCGGGCAGACGTCCAACACGGCGATCAGGACGGCCGCAAGCAGTTCCACCGACGTCTCGGCTTTCACGATCAGCCGTCCCCCGTCTATGTCGGTCTCTGGACCCTTTTCGGTTTCCGGCTCTGGCTCTTCGTCTTTGCAAAACCGGTATTCCAGCGACGATGCCAGTTCTAACGCTGGCAGTTTTTCCGGCGGGTTCACTGGCGCAGAAACGGGCACGGGCATGGGACGCGGCGCCGGCCGCTCCTTCTCTTCCGCTTCTGCCAAAGTGGGTGCCCGGCCATCGTTGATCTTCGGCCTCGGCTCGCTCTGACAGGCCCGGCATACGCTGCTCCCCGCGTAAAACGAGACGTGGTGTTTCTCCTCCCCGCATTGTGTGCACGTCTTACGGCTCATTCGTCCGCCTCGAAGCCGACCTCGACCCCCTCGTAGTATTCGCTCGGGTGCTGTGACACCCATAGCTGCGCCTGCGGATGTCCGAGACGCCGGAGCATCTGGATCGCCTGGTTGATGTTGCGGGTGTTCGTTGGGGTCGACTGCAGAGCCATCAGGCCGTCGAGGACGGCTTTCGGGACGCGCACGGCAGCGGTTGGCTTTGGTGCTGCTGTCGGCGCCTGCGCTCGCGGTTTGCGTTTCTTAGGCATGAGCGTGGTTCTCCTCTTGTGGTTTCCTATGGCTGCGGATGATGTCCGCAGCTTCTTTTTCCAGTTCGGGATCGGGTGTGACGGGTTTTGGTTTCTTCGACTGCATGTAGGCGTCGAGGTCGTAGACGCTATAACGGCGGCACCGGCCGAGCGGGATAGCCGCGGGGAATGCGGCGTCGCCCTTCCGCAACCGGTAAAACAGGGTGACGCCGATGTTCATGTACTTTGCCGCCTGGGCGGGGCCAAGGTAGGTTTCAGGCATTGCTATTCCTCGCAAAAGAAATGACGCCAACTCATGTTAAATACTTTGGCCAGTTTCCGGGCTGTCCGAAAGGTGATCGCCCGTTCCCCGCTCAGCAGTTTGCCGATGAGGCTCTGATGTAACCCCGCCCGTTTCGCAAGTTCTGTGTATGTCCAGCCCTTGTGGTTAATCATTCGTTCCAACACGGCCCGTTGTGGCGTCGTCTGTCGTTCCATCTGCATTGGCCTCTCCTTTTGGTGCACCGCCAGTGTATAGACAGGTGGCTTGTTTTGTCAAGAAAAATATATGGTCTGTGTATAATTCTGCAACCCCTTGACAGGACGTGCATTATCGGTGTACTATCCTATACGGATGGCGCAAAAGCAGTCTGCGCGATATATATGGAGGATTGACAAATGAGTAAAGGGGCCGGGGCAGATGATGGGGTATTAAGGGAACGGGCAAAACAGTGGCGTGATGAGCAGGGGTTGTCGCAGATGGATGTGAGTAATTTCCTTGGGTTAAGCATGAACACTTACGGGGCTTGGGAACGTGGTGGGACTAAGGATATGACGAGAAAAAACCTTGCGAAGCTGAAAGCGATGATCGAGGGTAAGCCACAAGTGCCAGAATCGGGTCTGCGGGAAGTGACGTGTGCCATTTGCTACGAGTTGACTGTTCTCAGTGTCCGGGGAAAAACGGCGAAGTTCTGTATCCATTGTGGGAAACAACTCAAATAAAGGAGAAAGCCATGAACAAGAGATTGCGGTACGCGGTAGTGCTGTTCGTTCTGGCGGTCCTGGCGGGCTGTCCAGATTCACCCAACTCCAACCCAAACGGAACGAACAGCCTGACGTTGCACAACAATTATGACCATGATATCTACTCTTTGTCGGTTACCCGCATCGGTCCAGTTGATCCAGTTCCCACAAAGGGTATGAACATCTTACCTGAGCCTTTACAACCCGGAGAAACGTTTTGTGTGGAGAATCTCGTGGATGGGAAATACGAGTTGGCAATCGGTTATTACTACCACTACTTCGGTGAAGAACTCCTTCGCCATGGGGGTTACGGTATGGTAATTCAGTCCTTGGAAGGTGGCTTGAACTACGACTGGTACTTTGACGACAAGAAAGCCGCTTCTGATGAGTGTCTTGAGTCGAACGGGCCAACGATGAAGGCCATCCTAAATGGGCTGCTGGGATTGTGAACAAAGTGACTACCCCGAGCCGGCAAAAGTGACTACCCCGATACCATTTTGGCGGTGTTTGGCGGTGTTCTGCGAAGAGCAGCGTTCCCGCGCAAGTCCAGTGATACCATGTAACTACATGATGTTGCTGGACTTGTGCATTTCTGTATTATATAACTGGCAGTCATGAGGGCGACGGTTCGATCCCGTTCATCTCCACCAATCGTAACCCTTGACAATCCCAACCATTTACGATACACTCCTCATGGTCGCATTAACAGAGCATTTTGAGAGGTGACTACTCAAAGTGACTACTCACGGAGGGAGGGACACCATGATTGACCAGATTGTCGAGATGATGCAGCGGGTTGAAAACGAGATGGAGGGGCAGTTGGAGCCGATGGTGCTGGTGATGGGGATAGGGGCGCATGATGCTTTGCGGGCCGAGTGTTCATCGCCCGAAGAATCGCCGCCGTGTGAAGTGTTGGAATTGCACACCCCGTTTATGGGCGTGCCGGTGCATGTCTATGACCTGCTCCAGGGGTTTGCGTATCTACCCAAGCGCGTCTGGGACGAGTTCCAGTGGCGGCCACAGTTCGAGTTTCCTGTGTTGGGACCGCAGCCCGTAAGGTTTTGTATGCACGATCCCGGCCATAAGATATCGCGGGTGGAGTGAAGCCATGAGCACGCTCTATCTGCGGGGCAAGACGTGGTATCTACGGTATCAGGACGGAGCCAAGACGGTCTGGACGAGCTTGCACACCAAAGATGCCGCTAAAGCGGAGGCAAGGCGGGCAAGGATCGAGGCGCTCCTGGTCGCGGGTCTGCCTGTCGAAGCCCCGCCGCCGGCTGTCTGCACCCTGGCGGATCTCGAGGACCGATACCGGGCGTGGGCTGACCTGCACCATCGCCAGAGCACGCGGGATTCGTACCTCTGGGCGTTGGGTAAACTCAAGGCCGCGTGTAACGGCGCCGCGCTGGCCGACGTCGGGATCGCTCACCTGGATGTGGTCAAGGCAAGGTTCAAATCGGCCGGCAGAGCGGCCAAGACCACCAACGTCTGCATCAAGAGCCTCAAGGCGCTCTTTGGTATCGCTGTCGAGCAGCACTGGATCCCCGGGCCCAACGCGTTCAGCGGCGCAAGGCTCATAGAGGAGCCTGCCCGGCACGTCAAATGGTTGGACAAGGCCCAGGTAGCCGCGGTGCTCGACGCGGCCAAGGCCCATAGTCAAGATATGCTTTTGTACTTTGCCTTGGGGATCCATGCCGGGTTGCGCAAAGCGGAGATCGTACAGGCCCGGTGGGAGTGGTTCGATTGGGAGCAAAAGCTGATCCACATGGTAGGCATCGACTCAGATGATGATGAGCCTACCGGGTGGGACCCCAAAGGCAAGCGGCCACGCACAATCCCATTCCCTGAACAACTACAAGCCATCCTGGGCGAGTTCAGGCAGGCCCAGGGCTTCATCATCGCCCCAAGTGCGGCCCCTGGGCGGGATCGCTACCGCTTTGACCCCAGGAAGTCTTTTGAGGCTGTCGCCGTGGCTGCTGCCGTCCCGTGGTGCACGCCCAAGACGCTCCGGCATACGTTCGCGTCTCAACTGGTGAGTGCTGGCGTCAGCCTGTTCAAGGTGTCTCAATGGCTTGGCCATGCCGATAGCAAGACCACGATGATCTACGCTCACCTGTCGCCCAGGGACGCGGACATAGATCGTCCCTACGCCTGAAAACAGCACGCCCCCGGCCAGACTGCAACCGGGGGCGAATGCTACGGACAAATTACGGCGTCGGTGGCGATATAACTACGGATGAGCGTGGCCTCGGTGTACCGGCCAGTCGCCTGGGCATGCTCGCATGCGCTTGTTGCGATGCCCTCTTTGTCACGAGATTGGACCGCTTCGACATAATTCTTCACGGCACGTGACATCTCCGCAGAGAGATGATCAATGCGCCGGTTCAACCATTCTAAATTTGCTTCTCGGTTTCTCATGGTCCTTCCTCCTTGTCGAGCGGGATCTGTTTCATGTGGGCTTTGACGTACTCCACCGCTTTCCGCAATCCCGCGGACATGTTGCCGTTGATCGCGCCGGGTTCCCGGCCAAGCTCGCTGAGGAACTTCGCCTCCTCCTGCGTCAAGTAGAAGTTCCGGCCCATCAGCTGCTTTTTCTTCGTGTTCACCATACTCCGATCCTTTCATCCACCAGTTTTAGAGCTGCACGCACTCGCGCATGCAGACTCCCGTTTTCGTCGTCTACCACATCTGGCCCGCATAACAACCGCTTGAGCCGTTTCTACCATTTCGGGTAATCGGCAATGTCGCCGGCGGCGACCAGGTGTCGCAATTGCGCGTGGTGGGCCCGGTCCCGAGCCGCTTCTATCGCCGCGTGGTTCATATTCAGGCTTTCTGCGCCGTGGCGCGTTGTTACCAAATACCTTTTAACGGCTTCCCATCCGGCCCGATTCCTTTCACACCGGGGAACCATTTCTTAAGAATTGGTTCTGGACAGGGTTCTAATTCTTCGTGTTTTTCCCCGCATTGTGTGCAATGCTTAATCATGTTCACGTCTCCCTTTGCGCTCTCCGGCGCGTTGTTTCCCGTGGCGCTCTATCCCTATCCCGCCGCCGGTCGCCCTATGCGTTTTCCCGTTCCACATAATCCTGTGAATCGAGCACCCTTAACCCCGTTGATAGCAAGACTATAGTAGCAATTGACCCCCTAAAAACGAGCACCCCACCGGTAATATCGCTGTGCTCCTTCTTCCATGCCGTTCTCCTCGCCCTCATAGGCTGTTAGCGTCCACGTCGATCCCCCGCCTGGGGCAGCGTGCGGGGCGGAATTAGTCCTGATTCTCCTGGTCGTACCGTTCGTCCGAGTATTCCTCGGTTTCCGGGGTTGTCGCCATTTCATGCTCAGTCGCATTTTCCCAGCGGGAGTTTAGCCTCCGTTCTTCGATTAGGCGTTTCTGTGCCGCGGTGTATTCCGGTTGACAATCCCCGCATAACTCGCACTGCCAAAATGGGGTGTGATCATCGGTCCCGGCAAACGGGTTTTCCATGTCGTCAGAGTGGTACATTGTGCCGGGGCATAATACGTTTGGGCATTTCCGCGTTTCCATATCGCTCCTTTCGTTTCCATGGTCCCTTACCTTACCCCGCTCGCGGTCGCCCCACCTGGGGCAACGTGCGCGGGGCGGAGATGAGATTATTTGATCTTTTCTACTTTGCCGCCAACTTGACGCGCCAAGGCGGCCGCTTTCTTTCGAGTAACGAATTTCCGAGCCCCAAAAGGAGCCGTGCAAAACCATAGTTTTGATTTTTTCCCATCCTTGTATATTCCGAACATAATCTCCCTCCCTTGCCCTCCCGGGCGTTAGCCGCCATAGGCGCGCCACATGCGCTGCTGGCGTTGTTCCCTCGTCAATGTGCGTCGTGCTACCCGTGCATGTATACCAAAACTTGCCAGTCGTTTGACACCTCCGTATAATGCTAGGTGTCTACATCCGGGTTTCCCAACCTCAAACCAGGTCTCGTCGCCGATAGTGCGTTGGATAGCATGTCCCTGCCACCAACGGTACATATCGGGCAAACAAAATTCGTCCAATTTGTCAACGTCATCGGGGTGTATCAGGACGACTAGCATTTCTCGCTCCTTTCGTTTCCCTAGTCTCTTACTCTTACCCCGCCCGCGGTCGCCCCGCCTGGGGTAGCGTGCGCGTGACGGGAATGGGGCTATTCGCCTATTCGTGCTAAGTTCGCCCGGTAGAGAGCCCCGAGCGCCGTTCGGCAGCGCACACACAGGAATTCATTCGGTGCGTTCAGGGGCACGCCGGGACGGGTAAACTGCCCGGTCAGAAGATCAACATTGATCACGTTTTTCGCATCGATCAGCCCACAGGCTGTCGTCGCCTGCGCATCGCGCTGTAGGTGGATCGTCAGATGGTGTTTCGCGCGCCGTTCCCGGACTGCGCACTGAAATTTTTCCTGCTGTTTTGTAATCATTTCCGTCCTCCTGCCCTCTCGGGCGGTTGTTCAGTACCCTAAAAATTTGCGATATGCCCCACGACCGCGCCGAGCAGCCTCAATTTCCGGCCCAACATCGTCGATCATGTGCTGGTCCTCGTAGTCCTCATTCTGATCCTCGCAATCCGGGTCCTCGTTTACTGCACGCGCCGGGCGGGGCGTGGCATGTTCGAGAAACGACGTGCCGCGAACGGCATCGAGTTCGATGCTATCGCCTACCCCAAGACCCCCGCAACCGCGCACCGTGCGCAAATGTTTGCACTCGCCCCGCGCGGGACAGGTGCACGTCCACCGCATTTGACCGACCGATTTATAGTGGTTCACTTGATATGTTTTGTTGCCGGACAGCACCACAAACCGACTGTTTGTAATTCGCGTGATTTTCATTCCGTCCTCCTTGCCCTCGCGGGCGTTGCCTTACCTCAACTTGATACACCTATTGTCTCATGCCCTTAAGCCCCTTGTCAAGCACTATTATCCCCAGTGTTTATCGGCTTATCTCACGATACCATGATACTATACCGTTACTGCGTTATGCCTGAACTCAGCCACCACCTATCTACCTTCCAACACCCGCGATATGGCACGATTTATGCTCTTTTTGCTATTACCTCCTTTGCTATTACCTGAATGCGTAGGTCTTAAGCGTTAAGAGGAGAGACTATTAGGGAAAACGGTCCAGAGTGGAACACCACAAAATAGGCAAAACAAGGGTAAAAATAGGTGGCTGGTGCTTGCTCGCAGGATTCCGGTCGATACGCATGTGGTCCAAGATGGAATGGTTTCGGGTGGGCCTGCACCCTCAGCCGGCAGCCGCTCACCCATCCTGAGCCATTGTGTGAGTCCGAGTCGAGCAGGTAGTCAGCCCATCAGGTAGTCAGTTTAGGGTAGTCACTGCCTGTGCTCGATGCACGCAAGTGCAATGGTGGCAGCACGATAGCATAGGTCGAGCGCTTAACCTAGTGTTAAGTGGGCGGTCCTGTCGAACGCTCTAACCTGTTGGCGCTCATGGGCTTAAGCCCACTCTGCCCTGTCGTTGGCGCCGCGCCTGCTGGTGGACGTCGGCTGGGTGGCAGGCTGGACGCTGCGCCTGAGCCTGTGGCCGGGGTGGGGGTGGGGTGGGGGGTGGGGGGAGGGGGGGACCGGCCCCCATCCCCGTGTACCATCCCCTGTATCCGGAATTTTTCTCAAATTTTTGGCTTGCCTTTGGGCGGTCGGTGGTGTACTATAGTGTCATGGTTGGTTACGTTAAGGAATTTGACCTTGTGATGGACGTGTTTGGTCAGCAGTTTAGATTTTACCCGCTGACCCATGTGGATATGGAGCGGTTGGACTCGTTTCGCCGGCAAGGGTTAGAAGAATTTAGGGCGTGGAAGAAACATCTGATGAAATGCCGTCGGGGGAAGATCACAAACTGGGTACGTGGCCCGTGGCCGGTGGCGGCGAAGAAGCGCGCACTTGAGGCGGAGGTAGCCCAATAAGGCGCGGCTCTTGCGTTTTTGGGAGGCAGACTTATAGACTGCGCGACGTTCGACTCGCCGCAACGCACCAAGGATTGACGCCCTGAGTCTACGGACTTGGGGCGTTTCTGTTTCCCCGCCCGCAGGACAAAAATCGTCAGTTTCGTTCCATAATGGTTCCATGTGGAACCCTGAAATCCTTGTTGTAAACCCCATCTAACTACCTGTAGCGTCAACCACTTAGCACACCCCCACATTTTGTATTGACAGAACTGTGAGTATTGGGGGATAATACGCAGTAGTGGGTGACATGACCCAAAGTGGGGATTTTTACACATGCAAGACGCGGATCTTCTTGAAGCGGTGAGGGTGCCGGGGGAGTTGCAGAAGCTTTCCGACCATCACAAAGCCGTCGCCTTTGGCATCGTCAACGGACTCACGAACCAAGAGATCGCGCTTGAAGCCGGAATCAGCGAGTCTTACGTGTCCAACTTAAAGCGCGACCCGCGGGTAATGGCCCATGTGGAGAAGCTGGAGACGGCGCGGGAAGAACAGCGGCGAATACGTCAGGCGCGGATAGAGGGGTTGGCGCACCGTGCCATCGACAAGGCGGAAGACCTGCTGGGATCCAAGAGCGAGAAAATCGTCGCCAAGGTTTACGCGGACGTGCTCGACCGGGGGGGACACCCAAAGACATCCCGGCAAGAGACTCAGGCCACGAAAGTCTACGTGGATGCGGCGAAGTTAGCGGAGATCGAAGAGATTGTCCGCAAGGCGGCGCTGGAAGGCCGGGAGATCATCGACGTCACGCACAGTGCGGAGAAACCCGCTGATGCGTAACTTACCATTTCTCACCCACACCTTCGCCAGGTGTTTGTGTGACCCAAGCGTGCTGGCAGGGTCTTCCGTCCTCCTTTGCCCTGCCAGCCGCCCTCTTTTTCAAAACGGAGAGATCCATGAGTCTTGACCCTGGAATCGCGGCAGCCGCAGTTGCGGGTTGCGGTGTGGTCATCGCCGCAATAGTGAAGTTCGGACCAAACAAAGGAAATGGCAGTAGTTCCAACTACGTCTCGAAAGAGATGTTTGAAGAACGGACGGGTTCGATTGCCCAGTCCTTGCAGCGGATAGAAACCAAACTCAATGCGCATTGCGCACGCGAAATGGAGACCTAAAACCATGAAGAACCCCAAGACCACCATCATCGGAATTCTGTTGATTGTCGGGACACTGTGCGGAGTCGGTGTCCAGTTGCTTCGCGGCGAAACCGTAGACCTCCAGGCGGTCATCGCCGCCGTCCTGACCGGTCTTGCAGGCGTTGGTCTTGTGACGGCCAAAGATGCACCCGCGAAATGTCTGTTGCCGATCTTGCTGATCCCGGCGTTACTGATGCCCGGCTGCATCACGATCCGGGCGATTGACGACACCGGCACGCAGAGCTTGACCACACGGGTGGACGTTGACGCGATTGTCGCTATAACCCAACTCGTGATAGCGAACACGCCCGCGGCACTCGAGTTGATTCCTCAGATTCAAGATGCCCTCGCAAAACCGGACAGCCCAAGCAAGACGGACCAATTGCTGGCGTTGCTCGAGCAAGCCCGCGTGCTGCTCGAAGTGTTCCGGACAAACCAATCAGCGGCCGTAATCGACGGTTCAGATTTTCTCGGAGGCGATATAACCGCCCCGGGGCCATTCCTGACCCTGAGACCTGACGGTTCAGTCCGATGAAACTCATCCTCGCCATTCTGATCCTGACCGTCCTGGCTGGCTGCACGACTACCCGCTGGAAGCACGTCGACGAACTCGGGGCGCTCACCCAGGGTCGGCAAAACACATTCTTCGCGAAGACGGACGCATCGGCAATTCAAGCCGCTTACAAAGGCGAAGGCGACAAGTGGGATCTCGAAATCGGTTCGATGGCCGACAACGCGGATTCGACGGATGCCCTGAAAGGTATCGAGTTTCTAACCGAACTGGTGCGCCTGTTGGCGCCCATCCTCGGCCAACCGGTGTCCGCAGACAGGGAACCCGAAGCGATAACCCCCGCGGTCGTTCCCCAGGTAGGTCCGTATTTCGTGACCCCTAAAGGATAACTGAACGATGGCCGGTTATGTCGACTGCCCATACACGCCGGATGAGTGGCGCGACATCCTGAAATCTACCCAGAGCCACTTGCTCCAAATGCAGTTGGCTGTGAGCGATGTTCGCAAAATGGAACGGCGGGCGACCGCGGCTACTCCCGGGTACGACATCTTCCCGATCGACGACGACGCCAACGCCGCCATGCAAACGGTGATGAACTCGAAGTGGGGGAACATCCTTGGGGACATCGGTTCTGCGGCATCACTGGCACTGTTCCGATACAAGTATCTCATCGCTGCGGGAAAACCGGCTGCATACCTCACCGCAACCATCTCTGACCATTCGGCCACCCAGTCGAAGATTGTGGCAAATGGCGGAGAACCGTTTCTTAAGTGCATCTCTGGTGGCGCAAACGCTGGCGACAAAGTAACAATCCGATGGACGACATCTGCTGGCGTCGTGCGAAGCCTCACCATTCAGTACGTGGACAGTGTGGCAACCGCCAACACCCTGCTCCTTCTCGGTCTCCTAAATGGGGAACGCCTGGACAACGGCGACTTTCACGACGGAGACGATTGGGTATTCGGTGCACCAAACTGGTCATGGGATGGGGCCGGGAAGGCTTACGCGAACGCAATAACCACGGAAGTCTTGTCTCAAACAGTTGGCAACGTCGTGGCTGGAATGACGTACCAACTGACGTACACGGTCTCAAGTTACTCCGCGGGCGATATTCGGGCAGAAATTTACGGAATCACGACGTTCACCGGCGAAACCCTATCTGCGAATGGATCTTCTACTCAAACGTTCCTTGCTGCCGCTGCTGGAGCCCCAACGCTCCAGTTCCATAGCCCATCACATTCATTTACCGGGAAGATCGATAACGTCTCCATCCGCGAAGTTATGCCGTCCGCCGACGATTCTGTTGAAGTCGAGTTGGAGGCGACCTACGTGGCATGAACACTCAAGCCTCCAATGAGACGCTTGCCCAGGTGCGCAAAGACACCGGGGCGTTTTCCCGGGCCGCGTTCCGCCACATCTTCTTTACGCCTATGAACGTATTTCATCGCCGGATCTGCGATGCCATCGACGCGGAAGACGCCTTTGGTCTTCCCCTCAACAAACAGGTGGTGTTCAACGGCCCGCGCGGCCTTGGTAAGACGAGTTTGGTTCTCTCATACGCGGGCAAGAAGATCGTCCATCGAAAAATAAAGTATCTCGCCTACATGACGGCCTCCGGCGAAAAGGCCATCGAAAAAACCGAGGGCCTGAAGAACGCAATGCTTCGTTCCGACTTCATCCGGGACAACTACGGCACGATCATCCCAGAGAAAGACGACACGGGTATCGACCTCCAGTTCAGCAAAGAAACATGGACGGTCAAGATGCCCGAGAACGATCCACTCGCCCGCAAAGACTATCACGGCACGAAAGTTCTTCCCCTTGGCGCAAACCAACTCATCGTTGGAAGCGTGGTGGAAGAAGCGCGGCCCGACCTGATATTGGGTGATGACTACGACGACCCCCGGTTCCTCAAGAATCCCGCGTTGCGCCAGGCGGCGAAAGAGGACTGGTTTCAGAACGTCATGCCGTCCATCTCGCGGTATGACCACAACCATCAGATCGTTTATTGGGGCACCCGCCACCATCCCGACTGCCTGCTTGCCACTCTGATGAAGTCCGACAGTTGGGTCAAAGTGGACCTCTCCGTCTGTGACAAGGATTTCAAGACGCTCTGCCCTGAGTACATGGATCAACCCACTCTCGATGATCTCATTCACCAACATCAAGAGATGGGCATGATGGACATCTTCTACCGGGAGTATATGAACCAAGACGGCGATGCCGAGTCGGCGCCGTTCAAGGAAGAATACTTCCACGCATACGACGAGACGACCACCGAATTCCGGGCGATGCACCTTGACACCATCATTCTCGTAGACCCGGCGAACACCACGAACCTCAAGTCTTGTAACAGCGCCATCATGGGTGTGGGGATCAACTGGCAAACGGGCGCCATCTTCGTCCGTGACTGGATCGAAGACAAACTCCATCCAGACGAGTTGCATCAAGCCATCATCGACATGGGCCGGGCCTTGAATGCTTGCGCGGTCGCCGTCGAGGACAACGGCCTTAAAGAACATCTGACGTTCCCGCTCGAAAACCGGATGGCGATGGAGGGATGGGGGAAACCCATCATCCGCCTTGTCCCGCGCAAAGCCCAACTCAACACGGCGCTCAGTGGCAAAGACGACCGTATCTGTTCGACCGTACCGCTTTACCGCAAGGGGATGATTTTCCATAACAGGGCAAACCACACACATCTTGAAATGCGACTCCTGAATTTCCGGCCGGGAGTGGGCGGGAGCGTCACGGGAGCGAAAGACCTCATCGACGTGGAAGGTTACATCCCGCAAGTCATGGCCGAGCGGGAGCGGTTCTTCTCCAGCCACCAGTACGCCAACCAAGTCGAACGGAAAGAAGCCAACCGGAAGTCCCTGGAAGAACTGAGGCGGAGGCCCAGCCCCGTAACGATCCGTCGCCGCGAGTCGACCAGACCCGCGTGGGCCAATTAGGGAGAGACGCGCATGGCTTTGAATTTTGCCCCGAGTGGAGGACAAGGACAAGACAACAGCGATCTCTACCCGGAGCACTACGACCATTACAAGACTCAGGGCATCTACCCGGTCAACGGCGATGGTGTGTTGCTCGACTTCGACCCGACACTCGACGGGGAAGACGTGCTCCACGGGAAGATTGCCAACATGGTGGTGAATTTCGCGCGTGAGTCCGGCACGAAGATGTCGGTGCGCCACCCGTCCTGGCGGAAAATCGACGAGACGCAGACGGCTTATATCTCCACTGACGAGAAGGAAGACGCGGAACAACACAAAGATTCCCGGAAACCCGTCCACATCGTAATGCCGATGTCCAAGGCGTGTCTGGAAACTCAGGTCACGTATGACTGCGCGGCGGCGCTGGAAGACCCCATCTTCGGGTACATAGGCACCGGACCCGAAGACAGGTTCGGCGCGATGATGTGCGAGATCGAGATCCAGCGACAGGCCGTTCTCAACAGGTTTGTCCTGAACCTGATGACATTTTTCCGCGATGCCCGGAAGTATGGGTTTGGCGTTGTTCATCCGCAATGGCGGCGGAAAATGGGCCAGGAGATCATCGACGTTCCCCGGCCAAAGTACCTGGGGATAATTCCATACGGGACACCGAGGCGTGTCGTCTCTGAACGTATCGTCACAGAAGGCAACCGGCTGTTCAATATCGACCCCTATAGATTCTGGCCCGATCCCAAGGTGTCCATCAGCGAAATTCAGGATGCGGAGTTCCTTTGTTGGGGCCGGAGTACAGACAGGAACGCCTTGTTGTCTATGGAACGCTCTGGCGGGTATGGGTACTTCAACTGCGAATACCTCCGAAAAGAGGGGACGATGCGCAGTGCGTTGATGGGCGAATACAGTTCCGGCCGGGACACTAAGAGTGGGTTTGATAATACTACCGGAACAACCGAGAGCAATCCCGTAGACGTGATCACGATGTTCGTGCGCCTGATCCCTTACGAGTTGAAACTCGGGTCGTCCAGATACCCGGAAGTGTGGTGTTTTGAAGTCGCCGGCGACAAGTTGGTCATCAAGGCCGAGCCGATGAATTTCCGCCACGGGATGTACCCGATCTCCGTGGCCGCGCCAACCTATGACGGGTACAGCATCACGCCTACCTCGGATCAAGAGACCATCTACGGGATGCAGATGATTCTCGACTTCCTGATCAACCAGTTCGTCCGCGACCAGAAGAAAACCGGCAACGACATGATCTTGGCTGATCCGTCACGGTGGATGCTTTCAACGCTTGAAGACCCGGAACCTGGCAGGGTTATTCTTCTCGATGAGCAGTACTGGGGTGTGCCGGGTGCCATAAAAGAGGGGCTTGAACAACTCAAGTTCAACAACACGTCCGGTAACAACATCCTTGCGGCGGGGTTCTTTGCCGACTACATGCAACGGGTGACGGGGGCGACAGATGCCGTCCAGGGCGTGACGCGCTCCAAGTCTGAGGCGATAACTAAAGCAGAGATCGACACCGCTAGACAATCATCGCTATCCCGGCTGCAAAAAGACGTGCGCGTCATGGACGTGATGGGCATGACGGATCTGGCGATCATGTTGGCCTCGAACACCCAAGATTTCATGTCGCTGGAACACTACGTCAAAGTCGTTGGCAGAAACGAAGAACAACTCATGCGCGAGTTCGGCATGTACATGCCGGAGTACCCGTATGTACTTCTGAACCGGGGCGTGCTTGACGTCAACCTCGACATCATGCCGCGCAGTGGGGCTATACCGGGTGGGGCCAACATCAGCGCCTTGCTCAACTGGTTCCAGATCATGATGGGGAATCCCATGACGGCCATGCAGATCGACCCTATGAAGTTCGGGCGTCGGTTTGCGCGTGAAGCGGGGATACAAGGGGGTATCGACGACATGCTCGTTCCGATGCCGGTGGTGCAGACCCAAATCCTTCCAGACGAACAGGTCGCTCAACAGGCGCAGGCGGGAAACCTCGTGCCGGTTGACGCAACGACGGGGGTGTTCTGACATGGCCTTCGAGCCTACTGCGACAAAACGTGAGTACGACGAGTTCTTCAAAGGGCGTGTCTGGGCCGACATGAAAGCCAAGTTTGAGGGCGATAAGCGCCGATTGCAGGACACGGATCTTGAGACGCTTGAAGGTGTCCCGCTCTACAGAACTCAGGGGACGGTTAGGGCACTCAAAAAGGGACTTCAGTTTGAGGCGTATGTGAAGACGGCATTTGCCGTTCAGGAGTCGATGGACAAGCGGAAAGCGGAGACAAAACCCAAGGAGACGTAGAGCAATGACGACACATGAGACAATCCCAAGTTTTACTGACGTAGAGACAATGAACGATGCGGAAATCGCGGCGGCGGAAGCGGGTATCGAGTTGCCAGCGGACGCGCCAGCGAGTACGCCAGCGCCCGTAGTGACTCCAGCGCCGGAAACGCCAGTAGTGCCCGCGCCCGAGACAACCGTACCAGAACCCGCAAAAGAGACTCCGGCCCCCACAACCACGGAAAGCCCGCCAGTGGATCAGCCGGTAACGCCTGACTCGCTCGAAGAGATCCGTGCGCAGTTGGCGCGGATGGAACACGACAGCGCCGTCTATCGGGAAGCCCTCGAACAGGTTCTCGCAGGGCAGGTGCCCACCTTGCAGCCGAAAACCCCCGAGAAGCCCGACGAGATCGTGTTTCCAACACTGGAGTTCACGCAAGAGGAGATCGCTGAGGCGCAGACCAGTGAAGCGGGCATGAGGGCATATAGCGCCAAACTTGCTCAACACAATCTGGACGTGGCCGCCGCAGTCGAACAGAAGATGTTGCGGAACATCCAGTCTGTGATTCCAAAGGTGATCACGGATGCGGTTCAAAACGAGATCACGCGCCGGGAAAACATCGCAAAAGGCAATGACTGGGAGACCCAGCATCCGGAGTTCGCTGGGGAGATTCCCCGCGTTACCCAGATAGCTGCCCGGGAACGGGCGGCACACCCGGACTGGTCTGTCGACAAACTTCTTCAAGAACTTGGCCCAATCGCATCCAAAGAATTACGAATCCCGCTCATCAAACGAAGTAGCACACCCGCCGAAACCCCGCCGTCGCCCGTAGCGATTCCGGGGGCACGTCCGCTTCCTGTGGCGACAAAGAAGTTGACAGGAGAGCAACAGGACGTGTTGTCGTTGCACGCGGTTCTTGGGTCGGACCAGGGCTAACCACAGCCAGAGCCTTTTCCAACCCGTAATTAACGCTGGCTGAAACGATAGGAGAAACGACACATGGACAACCAAGTAAAAGGCGCAGTCCTGAACGGCCAGCGACCCCCGCAATGGAAAAGCGTGATCGCTGCCACCGCTCTCTCGGCGTATGACACACGGGTCCACGTGGACACCGTGGGCGCAAGTTACGACATCACCCTTCCCGCGATGGGTGAAGCCGTCGAACGTGGTCTCTACATCATCAAACGCATCGCCGCAGCCGGCGGTGCGTTCGAGGCCACAGTCGTGAGCAAAGAATTCGATGGTGGCGGGGCGATGTTCACCAGTGACGGCCTGAGTGCCGCCGCCGACGTGTTGATGGTCATCACGGACGGCGAACGTTGGTACACACTGTTCGATGTGACCACATAACCCTGTCAACCAATGGAGGAGTATCTACCCATGAGACACAAAAAGTGGTACATCGGACTGGCGATTGGGCTGATTGCCTGCACGGCGGCCTATGCCATCAATTTGCAGGGCCAGTTGTATGCAGTCGGTATCGAATGGCTTGGTGACACGATCAAGTTCTTCAATCCCGTTGACCTTACCGACGGTTGGGCGATTGACGGCGTTACCGTTACGGCCAGCGCCGCCGAGATAAACGCATTTCCGGGCACCGGATTGAGTGCGGCAGAACTCGGCGTACTCGACGCAGTGACTCCGGGGACATCCGCCTCTAATAAAGCGGTTGTTCTTGGTGCAACCGGCAAGATCGACACTATTGACCTGACGGCCTGGAAAGTCGGTGGAACCGCAATTAGTTCGACGGCAATCGAACTCAACTACAACGATGTTACGACCCTCGGAACGTCTCAGGCCAGCAAAGCCGTTACCGCCGACGCATCCAACCAGGTTCTCGGTCTCGACTGTAAAACCAACTTCGCCATCGACAACACGAACGTAACCTCTACCGCCGCGGAGTTGAATTACTGTGATGTCACCACGCTTGGTGCAGCCGAGGCCGGGAAAGTTGTTACAACGACTACCCCCGGAAACGTGGTAACGGCTCTTGACATCACGACGTTGACCTTGAACGGCACCGCCGTGACGGCGACCCCTGCCGAGATCAACGCTGTTACCGGAAACGTGACGGCGGTTCAGGCTCAGGTCAACGCACTCAAGTTTGTCAGGACGTTCACCGAGACAGCGACAGCCGGAACCTACACCGCCACTGTCTCGGTTCCTGCCGGGTATACCGTCTTGAACATGGACTGGATCAATTCCGCAGTCTGGAACAACACGACCAGCGCGACCTTGAACGTTGGCGATAACGACGATCCCGATGGCTATTTCGACGCCGTGGACCTAAAAACCGCTCCAGCGGCGGCGGCTCGATTGTCGAGTCTACCGAATCTTCCGGGAGCCCCTTATGGCGATTATTGTGGCGCACCGAAAGCTTATTCCGGAGCTAAGACAATAACCGCAACCGTAGTCACAGTACATGCGGTAGGCGACACGGGCCGGTCAACATTCATCGTTGAGATGGTGAAGACCGCCAATGCCGTAGCCGCAGCGAGCAAGGCATAAACGACACAACTGAATCGAAGCCGGTGACCTCTGTGGAAGGAGAACGCCAGCTAAGACATGAGGAGAACTGACCATGACTACTGCTTATGGCATGATCGGAACGGGGGACATCCCCGCCGGTCATAAACCCCAATCGTACAAGGAAGGCATCTTGTACTGGGATTTCAAAGGCCGCGTCCCGTTCACGGCGATGACGGCCAAGATTCCCACCAAATCCGTCAATTCCGACAAGCACACGTGGATGGTGCAGGCGCCGCCGGTACAGTGCGGCGCGATCACCCACTGTCACAACGACCCGGCGCTGACCAGCGCCTACGTTGCCGCTGCCGGCGTGGATGGAACCATCGTATACGTCCAGTTGGCCGCAGCCCTCGCCGATGAATTCCTCGAAGGGCATACGGTCGAGATGAGCGTGGACAACTACCCGTTGTACGTGATACACGGCAAGGTCATCGCGCACCCGTACATTGCCGGAGCGAACAGTTACCTGACCGTGCGGTTGACGGAAGCGGACACGGCGGTTGGCGGCAAGACGCTGGCTAACTGCAACAACATCACCATGGTGTCATCGGCGTTCGCGCATGGCGACACCCGGCCCCGCGACGTGACCTACTACCCGGACGATCTCTACAACCGCGCACAGATCATCCGCACCGCGCTGGACTTGACCAACAACGCGCTCAAGGAGAAGACTCGCTACGGCACGCCCGAGTATGACCGTGTGAAAGGCCAGAAGTTGCAACTTCACACGCTGGCCCGCGAACGTTCCGCCTTTTGGGAGCGGAGATGGGAAGGCACAGGCAGGAACGGCCAGCCCGAATATCATCAAATGGGCATGGTCGATTTCATGAAACGGTGCATCGCGGCGGGTCAACTCGACTCGACGCGCATTGCGGATTTCCGCGTGGACTATGCGGGCAACACATGGCTTAGCAAAGGCCCGACGTGGCTCAACGGGAAGTTCGAGGAGTTGTTCCGCCAAGGCACCAGCAACGGCGAACGTCTGAGTTTCTGCGGGTCCGGCGCGGCGCAGGGCGTGACCGACCTCGGGGCCACCTACGGCAACATCGACATCACCCCCGAAAGCCATGTATACGGTCTCGATATCCGCACATGGCTGACGCCTCACGGCAAAGTCGGACTGACTCCGCACCCGCTGTTCAACAAACGCAGCGAGGATTGGCGTCATGCGTGGCTGTTCTTCAACCTCGGCAACGTCAAGTGGCGTCCCTTCTCCGACATGGACACCCACTTCCGTAAGTCGCCGCCTGCCAACCAGGAAGAGCAGGTATCCGGCGAAGACGGGATCCATGAGGAGTTCTACACGCAGGGCTCCTACGAATGGGGCTGTGCGCAGGACTTCATGCTCCTGTACGGCGTCGGGCTAAACGGTTAACCCATGAACCCGTGGGGGCGGGGTTTCGGCCCCGCTCCCACATAACCGAGAGAATCGGAAGATGACACTTGCACAGATTCGGGAGCACGTCGTAAAGCGAAGCGGGCGGTACGATCTGGTCGGTACGATTGGGGGAAACCCCGACTACACCACGGACAACGGTATCGACGCCTACATCAACGAAGGGATGCAGTACCTTTGCGACAGGCTCCCGGAACTCTGCGAAACCCGGTACGTGGACGGAACGCTATCGGCGGGCGCGTACCAGATTCAGGCGGATTACCTGCGGCAGCCGGAGATGTTGCGGATGTGGGACGCCTCGAAGTCGATTGTGAAACCCCTGATGAAGTCAGAAGCGTGGATGGTGGATTACTACGAGTTGACATTGGGAGACGCGGATCTTGAGCAAGGGACGCCGGCGCATTGGTGCGAAGTCTCCGAGACGCCGACAGGTTCGGCCTCGTCCGGCCTGGCCGCGCAGTTGGGGATCATGAATTTCATACTGTCCCGGATGGCGGGGATCGAAGACAACAGTGCGGCGTTCGCGTACGGCGCGGGCGGCGACGGCCTGGCTGTCAGTCAAACAACGCCCGCCTCCATGTGTATCGAGGTTGCCGAAGGCATCGCGTTCCTCGACACAACCCCATTAGCCTTGCAGGCAAAGTACACGTCTGGCGGTATGCCCGCACCGACAGTCCTTCCCCGCATCGACCGCGTGGTCATCACGAGCGCCAGCGCCATACAGATCGTCACGGGGACGGAAGCAGTTGCGCCCGTTGCGCCTGCCGTTCCTCCAGGCACCCTTCTCTTGGGAAAAATTCTTCATTCCGTAGGCGAAGGTAGTATCATAGATCTCGTCATTACTGACGAGAGGGTGTGGTGCAACAAGTAGGGAGAAAGTGTGATGAAGAAGAGTTTATTGGCGTTATGCCTGATTCTCGCTGCGGTCCTGTTTGTCGGGGCGCGTACCGAGTGGTTTGACACGCTCATCGTTTCCGGCGGATACGGTTCAACCGGGGCGACCATTACGGCGGGCGGGGCGATCTCGACGAACGGGGCTGTCGCTTCCGACAGCACCGTCACCGGAAGTCAACTCGTCTCGACCGTGACTACGGGCACGGCCCCGCTGACTGTAGCCAGTACCACGGCAGTGACGAACCTGCGGGCGGCAACGGCCTCGAATGCGTATCAATTACTTGGGCAGACATGGGCGATCCCAGGAACGATTGGCTCAGGGACCCCGAACACGATTGCCGGGACCACCGGGACGTTTTATGATGGTACTAATGGAACAGTGTACTATAAACGTATATCATATGCGTCGCCAAACGTAGCACAAGCGGTTTACGTGACAGATGGAGTGAATAAATGGTTAGTAGGACTCAGGGGAGATCTAGCACCTGGAACAGATGATCTTGGATTCTACAACAGCGCAATGTCGTGGGTTCCGACGCTGTTACTTCAACATGCCACTGGCAACGTCGGCATCGGGACGACGGTGTTTGATTATGTTGCGTTTCCGTGGACTACTGCTATTCATTGCAGTACAGTTATTAAGGGGAAGACATCTGGCATATCCGATGATTCTCCACTGACGTTGATAGACAGCAATTCTCAAGTGTCTGCAATATTCGCAAACAGTGGAAGACTCGACTTGATCAATTATGGTGGATTTGGCGGGACCATGGTTTTACAGAATCAGACTGACCCGGCTGTGAATGGTGAGCAGACAGGACATTATGCCTTTTCTGGACGAAATTCCGCCGGAAATATGAACACAACTGGAAGGATTTTCAATTTTATTTCAAACGTTACAGAGACCAGCATGAACAGCGAATTCCATTTTGATTTCATGGATCATCAGGATGCCAGTGGGAGCGACTACAAACAACCAAATAGCGGTGTTGTTCTCGGTTGGCAAGGTTTCGATCTTTCAGACTATCCGATCACCTCTGGCGGGATCGTTTGTGCTGGAGGGCTGGCGGCATCGAACAGCGCGGAGAAAGTCGTCAATGGTGATGGGAGCAGTTTAACGGGATGGACGGCACTAGACGGCGTAGCCTCTCTTAATGCAGGAAGTCTAAGAATAACGAAGTCCGCATCGTCATTTCCGGTGGCACGGATGTACCAACTTACAGCTCTTGTAGTAGGCAAACGCTATAAGTTTACTTATACATACGTGGGTAATGGCGGCGGGATGAATCATACCAATGTAACCATTGGCAGTATGCCGTGGCTTGATGAAGATTACAGCGCAACCTATATTAGTCCCGGCACAGTCACGGCCTATTTTACTGCTGTAACTACAACGTCATGTATAACTGTGGACGTGTGGATGGTAAATGGTGGTGATTCGGGGGGGTACACAGACTGGGACAATATCTCGCTGATTGAGATGGGCGACGGGGTGTTTGCAGGCAACGTCGTTGCCGGACTTGGCCTCCACGTCGGCGGCGTCAGCGATCCGGGTGACAACAACCTGCTGGTAGACGGCAATTCGGCTGCTGCGCAGTTTAGGCTCTCCGCACTCAACACCGCACCTGCAAATGCTGGTGACACTGGAACCTTGGGGGAAATTCGGATTGATGCCAGCTACATTTACGTTTGCATGGCGACAAACACGTGGAAACGGGCGGCCATAGGGACATGGTAAGGAGATTTACATGACCGGCACAATCGCATTTCTTCCCCCGGCTGACGGGACGTACACGTACCGCGTAAGCGGCACGTTCTACCCGGCAGATCTGAGTAGCGGGAATCCATCTAACTATATCACGTTGCAGAAACCGTGGCTGCTCATCAAAGCCACTCTCTACATGCTGGCGGCTGCGCTTGGCGCGGGCCAACAGGCCCAAGAGCGGTTGGCTGACATGGAACTGTTGTTCCGTGAAACCAGGCATGATTTCATCCAACAACGGCTCGGCGCAATGAAAGACGAGCATGGACAGATCACTATATGAAGAATCCAAGCAAGATGTCATTTCGCCGACCTCGAACGGTGGTTGACCCGCCAAAAGAGATCGAGATCTTTCTGGCCGCGCCGTCCCCCGTGTTTCTCAGGGCGATAGATCTGGCCCCCGGATCGCCGTACTCGATTCTATTTCCGCGAGATGGCGTTGTGGCCGACATCACCGTGCGCGCGCAAGGGCTTCCTGAAGGCGAGACTGCCAGCATCACTATCGTCCCGGAAGGCTCTACCGTGACAGGCACCCGTCTGGTTGTCGCCAACGAATCCGGCAGCATCGATTTTACCTTTGCGGTGAAGAAGGGCGCCTTGGTGTTTGTCGAACTGGACAAACCCGTTCCGGTACTTCACGTCTCGTTCATGTACTACCCCGGCGCATCTCCCGAACAGGTTGAAACTGCCAAAGAAAAGAAAGACAAGTGAACGTTCTTGAATACAAAGAGGGACTGACCAAAGGACTCGTCCATAGCGACGACAATCCCCGCAATACCCAGGGGTTCACCGTCCTGCAAGGGTGCAAGGCCAATCAGTACGGGTTTGTCGCATACGACACTATCGTGAACCCGCTGGCGACCTGGATGACGGCGGAAGGGATCACGCTGGCGTGGCCGTTCCCTCAGTTCTACCGGGGCAAACAACTTTCTCTGCTGATGACTGAAACGGCCGTCTACATCATCAACGAAACCGCGTGGACCGGCGCAGTCCCCGGTACCACGCTGAACCTGTTTGGCATGGATGAAACCTACACCATCGTTTCGGGCGGGGGCGCGTGGCACGTCATCGATCTCGGCAGTCCTGTCATTCTGGTCAATGCCACCAACGTGCTTTACGTGACTTCCACGAAACTATGGGGTAGCGCGGACGCCTACTTCCAGTGCGGCGCGGAACATCATGGCAGAGTCCTGGTCTCCGGGTTTGAGACGGACACATACGGTCGCGCTCAGTGGCAGGCCATCGGCCATCTTATGAACACCCTCGATACCACAATCACGCTGACGCTGCCAAAGACTGCCGTGTTCTGGTCCGCCTATGGCGGGATGGACATCTTGTTTCTGCTCATTCCATATCTTGCCATTTACGGGCCCTTGACCATAACCCAACTCGCTACTCAAACTCGGTTCCGGGTCTCGCCTACCGACTGGACGCTCTCAGACGCGGCCATGTGGGATGCTGTCGCGCTCGAGCTGGACTTCTCCGGAGCGGATACCGCGTCTCAGGCGCTTGCATCATCTGTTGCCGGGAAACGCTATTGCGTCGGTTATCTGGTCAAAAACTACGTCTCGGGCACGATCACGGCCTCTCTTGGCGGCACGGCGCTTACTCCGCGGTCGGCTGACGGCTACTACTTCGAGGAAGTCGATTGTCCCGTCTCCGGCGCGACCCTGCTATTCACCGGATCTGCCGGGGCGTCTCTCAGCCTCGACAACGTGCAGGTCTACGATGTTGACGTCAGCAAGTACGGACTGACGCGGCCGTTTTACCTTGAGCACCTACACCGGCGCGATATGGGGATCTTGCCGGTGCCGTGGCAAGGCACTCAACGAGTCATTAAATCCCTTGGCAACAACGCCCTCATCTACAGCGACAAGGGGGTTGGCGAACTGATCCCGTTTGATTCCGAATCCGGCCCGACGCTCGGGTTCAAGAAACTCTTGGACACCGGCATTCACGGCAGGGCCGCAGTGGCCGGTGATGACGGCGTTCATCTGATGGTGGATAAGACGGGGTGTGTCTGGCGGTTTAAGCCAGGGCAAAAACCAGAGAGGCTCGAATACGAATGGCTCTTTTCCAATCTCACGGATATTGTCGTTACGTTCGATTCCACCCGCGAAGAATTCTACGTCGGCGGCAAAATCGGCTCTACTCTCTATTCATACCTTTTCACAGCTTCTGGCGGTATGAGCAAGATCCCGCAATGCGTGACTTCACTCGAATGTGGTGGGGGCACCCTGGCCGGCGTTGTTTCATCTAACCTGTTCACCACGTTTCGGGCCGTCACGGACGTGTTCGACCTTGGCACGAGAGAGCCGAAGACAATCCGAGAAATCGAGTGGGGCGGATTCACGGGGTCATTGGCGACTACTGTGGCCCTTGACTTCAGAGAGAGCATTGCATCGGCAACGTGGCGGCGTTCGGCGGCACAGATTTTAGGCACAAACGGGAAAGTGTCTTGCGCCGTCACCAGCGTGGAGTTTCGCTTCGTGGCGGAAAACCCGACACTCACCAGTATCGAAGCGGATTACCTCAAATTGCATTGGACGCCGGATGGAAAACAGTCCATAAGGCAGATCCTTGGAGGGTGGCAATAGACATGGCAACGATAACGTATCACCCGATAGCCGAACCGTTCATAAAGGGACTCCGCGAAGACAAGCGTATGCCGCGCAATGCCCCTCGGCTCAGTACGTGTTTGAACGCAAAGCCGACAGAATTCGGCCTGTCCCGGCTTGAAACAATCACCTACCCTATCACCGACAGGACGCTCGGCGCTCCCGACAACCTGCTGGTCTGGCCGTATCCCCAAGTGTTCCGGGGAAAGACGCACACGCTCCTGTGCGCCCGGAACGCCGTCTACGAAGTTGCGGAAACTGGTTGGACCACTACAGTGCTGGCCCTCTATAACCTCGGCGATCCGCAGACCGAAACCCTCACCAACGGCACGTTCACCGGCAACGCGAATAACTGGACGCTCGGCGCGAATTGGGCTTATGCCTCCAACGCTGTCACCCACACGGCGGGCAGTACGGCGACCCTCAGCCAACTTTCCGCGTCTCAGGCCGTGGCGTTGCAGAACGCCCATCTCTACCGCGTGAAATACACCGTCTCGGCCATGACGGCGGGATCCGTCACGGCCAAGGTTGGCACCACGGGCACCGGCACGGCAGTCACTCAGGACGGAACCTACACCGAAGACCTCGTATGCAGCGGCTCGCTCGATTTCATCTTCACGCCAACCAACACGTTTGACGGCACCATTGACAACGTGTCGGTGAAAGAGATCAAGGTGGCGACAATCCCCAACGGTATCGGGCCCTGGCATTTTGCCGATTTCGAGGATACCTGGTTTATGACCAACGGCACCTGCATCGTGTGCCGCACCATGCTGTACAACCGCTGGACCACTTACGTGGTCGAGACAGAGGCGGGGGCATGGCCGTTCGTGCCGACAACGATGTGCAACTTCGACAACCGGCTCCTGATTGCTGGACTGCCCGCAGCGACCACCTACTTCTCCGACGCGGACTGGACGGAACTCTGGGCCACCTGGATCAAGCACTCGCCGCACGACATTATGACTAATCAGACAATGGCGATGGGGCCGAACATCGTCATGTACTCGGCATTGGGCGGGAAAGAGTACATGTGGCCGTTCTCTGTTGAACTTGCAATGCTGGGGTTGCCCGGGCAGACAGAAGTGGACCTGCTCAAATCCCACTACCTCGAAATGATCCGAAAAGGCGACATCGGATTTATCCCGATGCCGTGGCAGGGCGCAGTGAAGTGTCTGAAACGCATGGGTGACACCGTGATCGCTTATGGCGACAACGGCATCACGGCCATCGTTCCGCAGCAAAAAGACGGCATGGCGATCTACCGCACCGTGGACGTGGTCGATGTCGGGGTAGCCGGGCGCGGGGCCGTGGGCGGGGATCATCGGCAACATTGTTTTGTGGACAACACCGGGACCGTCTGGTACGTCAAAGCAGACCTTTCTGCGGAACGTCTCGGCTACAGCGAATTCACGGCTGCGATGACGGACGCCAACATTGTTGTGACATTCGACCCTGACCAGTGGGATTACTATATTTGCGACGGAACATACGGCTATATTCGGTCCAAGACCGGATTTGGCAGGATTAAATTGTTTCCAACGCACCTGTCGTATGTCTCCTCCGGTCTGATCTCTGCGTACTCGCCGGCAGCCGGGGCCGACCAGAACTTCGAGGTTGTGACCGACTCCATTGACCTTAACCGCCGCGGGTTGAAAACCGTAAAGTCCACTGAGGCGGCGGTAACGGATGTCACAAACCTGAAGAACTGTGTCGAGTACAAACACAGCGCAGGCACAACCTACACCCGTTCAATTGAAATTACGTGTTCACAGGAGGGGTTTGCGTTTCCTGTGGTTTCCGGCACCGACTTCCGGGTCCGGTACACCGGCACATGGGGCACGCTCGGTAAATTCGATTACTTCAACATTGGAGAATCTCTCGATGACAAACGAAACGCAGCCGGCGCCCTCGCCAAGTCTGGTTAAACCCGTGCTGGCGCTGGAACCACTCAGTTCTGAGCAGGTCAACGTCATATGGCCGCAACTGGAGCCGGCGATCAAAGCGTCTCTGCCGCCGACAGAAGTGTCGGACGACCCAGGGGCGATGAACAACGTGCTGGCGGCGGTGATGAAAGGCGAGTTGCAGGTCTGGATCGCTACAAAACGGGGTGAAGGTACTTGCTACGTTTACGGCGGCGTAGTAACCAAAATGACGTCCCCGGCAATCTCAGCAGTAAAGAGTCTATGGATTTACTCCTTGTTCATTAACGAACTCCCCCCGGCTCCGCTGGTGGGGACCATCATTGAAACTCTGCGCGAGTTCGCCCGACAGAACGGTTGCAAGACTATTTTCGCAATCACCAATAACCTGGTCATCGAGAAATTAGTAAAACATTTGGCTGGCACCACTGACTACCGGCTAGTCCGGTTGGAGGTATAGATATGGGCGGGGAAGCATGGGGTGGCACTACCGTTCCGACACAGACAGCGGCGGTCTATCAGGCAATCTCCGGCCTAAAGGATGCTACAACATGGGGCGATCCGTCATCTTATGCGATCTACAATTTCAGGGCAGCCCTTGAAGCGGCATGGGATCTCACTGGAAGCACGTCTCCCTACGCGCTTGCCGTACTTCACGATCCCAATCCGGAACTCGATGATGCGCTGTCCCGGCTGGAAGATGCCGACGTGCTTGTCCAGATGTTCGACCCCGAGACGGACTGGGAAGACCTGTTAGCCAAAGTCAAGGCACGGATCGACGCCGACCTGACTTGGGAAGGCGACATCGTCGCCGTGGTGGACGCTTTCGACACGGCCAACATACCCGCGTTACAACGGTCCAAGGCACGACAGCAAGCCCAACTTGGCGAGATGGGCGCGGCATACGGCACGGCATTCTTCCTTGCCGGGGCAACCCTGGAAAAAGCGCATAACGATAAGGTGGCTGAGTACCGCGCCCAGATGCTGCTCGAAGCCAAGAAACTCCGGGCGAGTATCGTCTTGCAGGCCATATCCCAATTGTTCGACGCGCTCCGGTACCGTATCGAGTCCAATCGGATCATGGCGCAAATGCGGCTCGACTTCGCAAAAGCCAATATCCTTGCCAACTCGGATCTGGTGGCAAACCAGATCAAGGTCGATGTGGAAGCCGAGAGGTGGAACCTGAACCTGCTGTCCGAAGTGAGGGCACACAATATTATGAGCGGCGCGCCAACCTTGCAACGCGGTCTTGAACCGTGGCAGGCAGGATTGTCGCTTATCCTGAACACCGCTGGCAGTGCGATGAACGTTCTCCCCGGCCTGTTCGGCAAATAGGAGATATGAAATGAATATGTCGATTTTCCCATCCCTCGGCCAGTTGTTCGGCAATCTCGGCCAGGGGTTTGCAGGTAACAACCCAGGGCTGCTCGGCATGAGCCAGAACACCGTCCAGACGGGGCAAGGTATCGCCGCGAACCTTGAGTACCAGCAAATGATGGAGGAGCAGGAGAAGAAAAAGAAGGCCGCAAAATTGGGTGGTCTTGGCGGTACGCTCGGCGGGCTGGCCGGCGCTCTGTTGGCGATCCCAACTGGCGGTTTGTCTCTTGCTGCAATTCCGGCAATGGCGGGTGCTGGTGCTCTTGGCGGTGCGCTCGGTGGCACCGCAGGCGAGTTGGCTGGAGGCGGTAAATTTGACCTTGGAAACACTTTGCGTTACGCCGGAATGGGCGGCATTGGCGGTGCGCTTGGCGGTCTTGGCGGCACGGCGCTTGGCGCTTTGGGTGCAGGGGGCGCGGCGGCTGGCGCTGGCGCCGGAGCCAATGTTATGAGTGTAGGTGCTGGCGCTGCCGCACCTGTATCTGCGATGGGAGCCGGACTTATCCCGTCAGCCGCAATGGCGCCACCTACCGCTGCACAGTTGGCGGCAAACGCTACTTCAGCCGCTGGCGGTGGCCTGCTCGGTTCCCTCTTTGGTGGTGCGGGCGGGGCCGGAATGTCTGACCTCTTGACCCTAATGATGATCCAACGGATGATGGGGGGAACCTGATCCATGCCTACCGCGACACTCGATGATTATCTTCTCCGGCTTCAGCCATACGCGCCGAAACCGCAGGCCCCGGTGCAATTGCCACAGGCGCAACAGATCAACCCGCTGCAACTCATGGTGGCCCAGCAACTCATGTCGGCGCTGCAACCGCAGCGGAGTGTGACACCGAAAGTCCCGAAGAACAGCATGTGGATCACACCACAGATGATCCAAGGCGCGGCGCAGACCAACGTTGCGGAACAACGACTCGGGCAAGAGGATCAGGCGATGGCCCAGAGCCAGATGGCCCAGATGCTGCAAAACCAGATGGCCCAAGAGCGGATGGGGTTGGAACGAGCGCAACTGCAAAACCAACTCAATCAGCCGGGAGCGGCGGAACAGGCCAAACTCCACATGGTCGGCCAGATACTCGCCAACGAAATGATGGTCAACCGGCAGGCGGCAATGCAGGATGAGATATTGAATCGGCAGATGGAGGCCGAAAAACAGAAACGCGAATTGCCCCTTACCGAACAAGAGAAGGCCAGTCTCGACTATATCAAAGCCTTGACGGGTCAGGTCGGTGCTCGCGGCGGCGGTGCGGCTGGCGGTTGGACAAAGTACGAGATCATCCAGGCTATAAATGCCGGGTTGATGACGCGAGAAGAGGGACAACGCCTTCTGGCCCAACAGGGACTTGCCGCTCCACCCGCAAGTCTTGGCGAAGAGATGCAGGGCTGGTTTGCCCCCAAGTCACCCAAAGAACGCACCGTTGAAGCAAATGCCACAATTGCTGAACAGAAGGCGAAAACGGCGACGCAACCCAAAAAGGCCGGGTATGAAGGGTTCAAAGACGAGGCGATTCAACGGGAGTGGCCCACTATGAAAAACGCCTACATCACGCCTCCAGAGGAGGGCACACCGGAGCGGGCCGTATACGACTCTCTTCGCGCCGAATTGCTCAAGAGGTTTGGAAATGCAGAAGCGGCTCCGACTGAAGCCAACAAGAAGAAACGTACCGCCGCAGAACTGTTTGCCCCGTGAGGTAGGGAATGCCGCAAACCATCACGTTCAGCAAGAAAGACGGGGGCGAACTTGACCTCGATTTCCCCGACAATTTCTCTGACGACCAGATAAAGTTCTCCATCCAGTCCCGCCGTGACCGGCTTGCCGAATGGGGTGTTGACATCGGCAACATCCCCAAACCCGAACAGACTGGGATGTTGCGCCAATTGCCCGGGTCAATGGCTGCGGCAGTCTACAACGACATCCCGCAGGCACTCGCGCAAGTGGGGACCGCAGTCAAAGAACATCTCCTTGGCGCACCATCGCCGCCGCTGGCTGACACCCAGGGCAATCTCATCCCGGGCACTGAAACATATCCGGGCGGGCAACTCGGCCAAGCGGCCAAGGCCGGGTTACAAGGGTCGGTGTTGGGAATCGCTGCAACCCAGAAAGTCCCCGACTTTCAGCCCATAGGCGCGGGCGAACGGATCACGCAACTGCTGACTGGATTGGCTGCCGATTTACCCCCTATGGTTGCCGGTGGGGCGTTAGGTGCGGCGCTTGGCGGAGGTCCGGCTGGCGCGGGCGCGGGTATGTTCGCTTTGCCGGCCATTCTCAAAGATGCCATGATACAAGACATCCAGCGTGGCGGCGATCAGCGCATACAAACACAACAGGCGCTTGAACTCGCTCCACCTAGTAGTTTGAACCCGAACGCCCGAGATAAAAGGGAAGATAATACATTAAAAGGATCTGGCTACTTCGGTCCTCTCAAATGGTTGGGGGATCGCGAAGGTGTTGCTAGCGAAATCAGCATCGGCTCTGGAGACGTTCTTGAAGGTAAAGACGTACTGATTCCCTCGATAGTGCCGACGCTTACCACTGAAGAACTCAAGTGGCTATTGACGGGCGGAAAAATTACAGAACGTAGTCCAATGACAGAGCGCATCTGGGCCAAGGGCGTTGCCCATGCCAAGGAACGACTTGCTCAGGGCCGTAGCGTGTGGATAGAAGAAGGTGAGAAACCAACACCTCTTCCACGTGAAGGAAAGGGGCGTGGTGGCCCGCCACAGGGTCTCGTAGAATCGGCGGGCGGGCTGGCGGAAGCCCTCTATGCCGGTGTCAAACCTGCCACACTCGGGGCGCTACTCGGCGCGACTGGAAAGGCCCTCGAACCCGTAGCGCAGACATTGGCCCCGGCATCGAAGACGGCGCAAGCCCTCATAAAAGGTGCCGCCGAAGTCCCGCTCTTCGCAGCGGCTTCGTCGGTGCCGGAAGGGCGGTTGCCGGGAGTGGCAGATTTTGAAGACGCGGCCGCTATGGTCGCCGCGTTTGGCGTATCCCGCGCCATAGCCGATGGCCTTGTTGCCAGGAAGGCCGCGGAAGGCAAAACGGCAACACAGGCCGTCGAAGAAATCAGGAAGGAGATCGGCGCTCCCGGCGCGGACGTGTCCGGTCTGCCCGGAGTGACTCAAGGGAAACCGGAGACCACCCCGGTCACACCGCCTATAGTCGCAACGGACAACATTTACATCCGGATGCCGATTGAACGGGTCAGACAAGACGCCAAACACGGGGTTCTGGCGGCGCAGGAAGCTCTTGCCGCGCGGGAAGCCGTCCCACCAGTGCTCGAGGGAACGCCTAGGATGCCCCAGGAGACCCCCGCGGTTCCAGCGGGTAAACCCCCGACCAGACCCGAGATCGTTCAGCCCGGGCCAACGGCGCCAGCGCCTGCCCCGGTAGCGCAGGTCAAAGAACCCCAGAGTAACCTTGAGCTTGGCCAATACAACGAGATAGCCCGGGAGTGGGGCAGACCCGAGATCGACGCGAATGAATGGGCAATGGGCGACAAGGTAAGACCTGCGATCATGAGTGAGATGCAAAGACGGTCAATGCCGACTCAACCCCAACCAACGGAGGTATCCCCCAATGCCGTGCAAAGGAAAGGGCAAGAAGAAGCCCCGCAAGTAGCGCCAGAGACTCTCACGGCCCCCCGGAAGGAGCCGACCACCCCAGCGGTGCCGGAGACTCCGCTTGCTCCGGCACCGCCCCAAACTACTCCGGCCCGAATAGGCCCAAAGACCCCACCCGGTCTTATTTCGAGCATGAGTGATTTGTCAGCGCCGCTTCCCGCCGTAACACCCAAAACTGTCGGGGCCACGACCCGTGAGGCGGTACTCGATGACACCAACCAGGCCGTCAAACAGTTTCGAGAGAGGGTGCGCGAAGGCGGCATCAGGCCCTTGCGCGGCCCCATGACCACGGAAGACTTTGGCGGTGCGTTCCCGCCCGGTTTGTTCAGGCGTGACGCCAAGACCACATGGGATCAGTGGGGGCAAGAAGCGGTCGAGATGGGGTTGCTCGACCCGGACCATACAACGAACGAGTTCCGCGACCTGCTCGTCGGCAAGAACAAAAATGTGCGGCGGTATGGGGAAGAACGGGAAGGCGCGGCGCGGAAACGGTATGGTGACGAGTACGTTGACGCGCAGATAGAAACGCCCGCCCAGGTACCTGAGACGGTCGAAACCCCCGAACGCTGGGGCCCACCGGGTCTATCCAGAGAGGCAGAGGGCATTGTCGGCGTCTACGGGAGTGAAGTCCAGGCCATCTCCGCTCTTGAATCACAACGCAAGGTTTTGGAGAGTGAACAGAGTTCGACCAAAACGGTTGACAAATTGCTGGTTGAACTGCGCGGAGAAACGCCGGGACAGGAGGAATTGTTTGGCGAAACCGCAATCGAAGCAAGGCCCAGAGCTGATCTGCCAGGGCAACGTAGGTTTGTTGGTAAGCCGCTCGGGATTGTGCCACCTGGAGCCACGGCGATACCCGACGCCATACGCGATGCCACTGATGGGATGGTGCGGCTGGTAGCCCCCACTCTGCGGCGCGGCGGCAAAGAAACCGGCGCCATTACGAGCGAGGAAGTCTCGAAAGCGGCCCGCGCAATGGACGCTTTCCATGAGGCAATGAAACCCGCGGACACCACGTTTCAGCGGGCGGCTCCGCAAGACAATATCGACTTCATGCAGCGGATGGATACGGGCCAGGCCCAATCAAACCCGCAACTCCAGGCGACTGCCGATTCGATACGAAGTCTCTTTGAAGCCAAGGTCAAGGCCGTTCAGGCGCTCGGTACGGGCAAACTCGAAGAGGTACGCGACAGTTATTTCCCGCACATCTGGAAAGAAAAAGGCGCGACAGCCCAGCAGGCGATGGGGCGCCGTCCGTGGGAGGGCGGCAAGTCTTTCCTGAGACAGCGCGTCTACGATGACGTTCAGGCCGGTTTGGATGCTGGGTACACGCCAGTCTCGACCAACCCGCTCGATCTGGTGGCAATCAAGATGTCCGAGATGGACAAGTACCTCATTGCCCACCAAACGATCAACGCCCTCAAGGGCAGCGGCCAGATCGAGTTTGTGCGCCTCGGGAAGAAGGCCCCTGACGGGTTCACGAAGATCAACGACCGATACAGTACGGTCTACGCGCCAAAAGCCGAAGGCGGCGCCGGACCCCAGCTTGTCGGCCACTATTACGCAGCAGACGCGGCCGCACAGGTGATCAATAACTACCTATCCCAAAGCCTCTACAACAACAAATATTTTGGCTCTCCGTTCCGAACCTACATGGGAGCGGCCAATTCCCTTAACCAGTTCCAGCTCGGGATGTTTTCCATGTTTCACGGCGGGTTCGTCACAATGGAATCTGTGATTTCCGAAGGCGCATTGGGAATAAGGCAACTCTCGCAGGGCCGATTGGTGCCAGCCATGCGGTCCTTTGTAAAAGCGCCGGTTGCACCTATACTCAATTTCCGACAAGGCGACAGACTGATTAAAGAATGGCTAAAGCCAGGGTCGCAAGGTGGCGACATGGCGGGGATTATCGACGCCCTCATGGCAAGCGGGGGAAAACTTCATCCGTGGGGCCGGTATACGATGGAAACAGGCCACACCCGGCAAATGGTCCAAGACTGGAAAGCGGGCGGGTTGACCAAGAAGGGCGCCGCCGTATTGCGATCTCCGTTGGTGCTTGCCGAACAATCAGCACGCCCAATCATGGAAGTGCTGGTCCCGCGTATTAAATTCGGCGTCTTTGGTGAAATGATGAATGACTGGATGGCGCAGAATCCAGGAGCGGGCCATGAGGAAATGCGGGCCTCAGCACGTGAGATATGGAATCGCGTAGACTCTCGGTTGGGTCAGGTCAATTACGACCGCATTTTTATGAACAACGCCGCTAAGAACGTTGTACAGGCCCTTGTCCGTGCGCCGGGGTGGACTGGCGGCACGATCCTAGAGGTCGGAGGTGGCGGTATTGACCTGGCTAAAGTGGCCGCCGATCTTGTGAGGTTCCGCAAGCCGGAGATTACGAATCGGGCAGCTTACACCATCTCGCTCTTATTGACGACCGCCCTAGTCAATGGGGCATTGACAACGGCCTTCACCGGAGAAACACCCACGGATAGAGATTTCTGGGCCTTCCGCACTGGCCGCAAGGACGAGTATGGCAAAGACGAACGGATGATGTTGCCAACCTACGCAAAGGACTTGTTCGCTTATTGGCGGTCCCCACTGGGTACCCTGGGCCATAAGGCAAACCCCCTCATTTCAGCGGGCATCGACGTTGTGAAGAATCAGGATTATTATGGCAACCAGATCCGCGATGAGTTCGCGCCGATCATGACACAACTTGCGCAGGTTGCCGGGTTTGTGGCAAAACAATATATCCCGTTTTGGGTTCGCGGGGCACAAAGGAATGTCGGAGCCGGCGAGGGCATCGGCGGTGTGATACCCCCTTTGGTCGGCATCATGCCGGCGTCAAAAGTATTGACGCAGACTAAAGCAGAAGCGTTGCTTGACGAGATGAGGATGGGCGACCGGCCAGTTGGCGGGTATTCGACAGAAGACACGAAAAGATACCAGACGATTGCCGCGCTCAGGAGAGGACATGTGCGTGGTAACATTACATCCATACGACAGGCCGTGGAGACCGCAGAAAAGGCGGGGGTAACCCTAAACAGGGCGAATCTGGAATCTATATTCTCGTCTGGTAAAAAGGGGACGAACGCGGACATTGAACGGGCTGGAGATCGGATCAGGGAGAGGACCGTTCCCGAGATGATGCAGGTTTGGGAAGCGATGATGCCAGAGGAGAAAGAAGTGTATCGTATTCCGATATTGCAAAAAATAAAACGGTCAGAAACCATTTCCGAAGAAGACCGTAAAAAGGCATGGACTCTTGTTGAAAGGAAAAGCCCCTGAGCGGTGTGGCTCAAGGGCCTGGGCGCGGGCGCAGGTCAGGCGGTAGGGTCAATGTAGGTTTGGATTGCGAACCACGGGCATTCCATCCTGTATGTAGGTCACACAGCGGGCATTGCAAATTCGTTGTGCCTCCAAGGGGAGTTTCTCGAACGCAAACCCCGGAGCCTCGGGATCTATGTCCATAAGAACGAGCATTACGTCTCGCATGGGCGCGGCCTTCTCGATGTTCTTTATGAACTTATTTCTCGTCTTGTCTGTTGCCTTGAACGGGCCGTGGTAGGCCATAGGATCCCAGTTGTCGAGTGGTTTGGTTTTGTCCCTCATTTCAGGACCGCCTCGATCTCCGCGATCAACGCGGCCAGTTTGCAGTTCTCATTATGCCCGATGATTTGGGCGCACACTGGGCACCGCGAGCCCCGGCCATGCCTACTGAACGTCTCCAAGAACGGCAAGGCGCGGGCAAGAAGGGGTTTGCGATCTACAGTGATGACGGTTGCTTCCAGTGGCGCGTTGTTCACTATCAGGGGCGCGGGCGATGGATCAACCGAGACAACCGGCTCATCCTCCATATCGTCGCCAATTCGAACGCCGTGGTCGTCAAGGTCTTCTGTACGCGTGACCCCTTCGGCCGGTTCCTCCGGTTCCTGCAGGAACTCCTCCGGATCTTCCATCGAGACCCGCTTCACGATTCGGTTCTTGCTCATTTGTCACTGTCCTTCCTCTGCTGCGCCAGCAGTCTTTCGATAAATTCAAGGTTGATTACCGCCATGTGCGCGTACCCAACGATCTCGAGCACATTGTAAATCAGCAACACCCCGAATACCACGATGAACAATCGCGTGCTGAATGTTGCGGCTTCCTGTACGGCATTCGCGGCGTCCATATGGCCGGCACCGTATCCAACGATGAAGCCAACAATGCCCGCGAACATAGCGCCAAAGATGGCCTGCCTGGTTAACCTCATTTCTTCTTATTCTCCTTCCTCTTGATGGTCTGTTTCAGGTTCTCCCGGTCCACATCAAACGTCTTGAATGTCTTGAACCCGCCATACCGCTTCAGTATTTTCAACGCCTCCACGTCGTCTTTCGGGACCTTCCGGCACCGTTTCGCCATCTTCTTTGCCACGTTGAACAGGACGCGGCTCAGGAGCCTGCCCCGGCTACTGATTATGCCGGGGTCTACGCCCTGCTCGACGTGGTACTGCACGATGACGGCCCAATCGCGGGCGCTGATGATGAAGTCAGTCCGTAACCGCACGGGTGTAGTTCTCCAGTAAGAGACTTTCTTCTATGGCATAGGCGTCCGTATGGGTCGTTTCTTTGACTTCGTACATGCCAATGGCAGAAAGTCTCACGTAGATCGTTTCTGGTTTGCGAACCCACTTCTGCCATTTCACCGATCCCGGCAACGGCGGTTGCTGTCCAGGTTGTAACCACGTCTTAATTCCCCATGCTGATCTCTGATCAATGTTGTTCCATCCGTTTATCAGATCCCACCGCCGTCCGTGCGTCGTCAAGATGGAATTGATATCCAATTCTGTCTCGCCCATGTATGGTTCGAAGGTGTGATCTCCGCCCGCGATGGTGTATGCTAGGATGCGTTCCTCTTTCGCAAGACCAACTATTTTCATACATTCGCCTTGGGGATGTATGGCGAACCAAACACACTCGTTCTTATAGCTAAATGTTGTCTTCATGCTCATCCTTTCTCTGTAACCGCATCTGCGGGTTCCTTCTCGAACCATTCACACCCGTTTCCCATTACCCGTAAAATAACGGCATGTAGAAGCGTGTCAGAGCAGGTGAACCGCATGGCGTGTCCGCATACGCATCGCTTCTTGCAGTCACAGCAGGATTCGGGGCCGAGGGCGTCAAGTGCGTTCATTAGAGCAGACACCCGCCGTAGCAGTTCTTGTCCGGGATATATGACCGCCGTGTCATCGTGCCTTACGATTATCCACTGGCCGTCCTCAGTCAATACCTCCGTCATGGCCGCATCATCAATCCACGAACTGAACCGTTTCCAGCAGACAGTATCAGAGCGACAGGGCCCGTCCTCCGGGCGCGGCCACCAGCGGTAAAACAGGATCTTCTTGTCCTTAAGGTTCATTCGGGTGTCTCCTCGTCCTCGTCTTCGACCGGCGATGCCGCCCATTTGTCGCAGGGTCCGCCGTCCGCGGCCCGGGTTTCGCAGGACACGTAATCGGCGCACGCGGCGCAGTTCTGTTCTGTCTCGGGCAACGGTTCTTCCTCGTCGAGGTCCGGGCGTCCCTCCTCGTCCAGCGGCAATTCTGCCTGCTTTTCCTTGTCACAGAGCGGGCGGGTCTCGATGACTTCGCCGGAGTCTTCCCGCATCGTCCGCATTACTCCGACATCGTAGTCCAGCACTTCGTAGACCCGCACGTCTTCGATGATGGTGTCGTTCACGATCTGCTTGGCGAGTTCCTGGATTCGCGTCTTCCCGCCGGTGATGGCTTCGGAAAGCTCTTTAACCGTGGCCTTCTTGTCATCTTCCAGCGCCTTGACTGAACGTTCGAGCTTGGCGATTTCTTGCGCCGCCGCGATCTGCTTTGCGGGGTCGCCGCTAAGGGGCACGGGGATTTTTTTGACGTACGACTTGCCAGCTCTGACGTGGCCGAGCTTCACTTCGGACAGTTCCAGCACGGGGGTTTCTTCCACTGGTTGTTCCAGCGGGGTTTCCACTGCCACTTCTGGCGTAGCCACTTCTGGCGGCGCTTCCACTACTGCGGGTTTCCTACTCATCGGTCGGTGTCTCCTCTCTGTTATTGAATTCTGAACGTTTCGTGCCAGTCGGCGCCGTCGAACTTGAGGTGGACGTCTGTGTCTACTGGAGGCCGCATTGAACCTTCCCAATTTATCGCCGGCGGCTGTTGCGTAATAAATAGGGTGCCCCTGGTGGTGAGGTTGGTCTCTTGCTTGGCCTCCAGTTGCTCCACTCGGACCTGAAGGGCGTCGATCTGGTCTGTGGTGTCATCCCGCCAGAACTTCGCGGCCTTCATCCAGAAATCAGACTCCTCTTTCCAGAACTTGGCCAGTTCATGGTCTGAACTGGGCGTGCTACAGGCGAGCATCACCAAGAGTAGGCCCGCCAAAATCAACACAGGGATTAACACGGGGGTTTTCATTCGGTCTGTTCTCCTTCCGGCTCGCCACGCAATGCCGGTTTGTAGAGTTCGTCTGTCCACTGGCAAGTGATTTGGTGAATCTGCTCAGCCGCCACCCAGATTATCCGTTTCATCACGGGGCTGATTCGTTTCCCTTCTGTTTGGTGTAGTATCTCCAAGAGTATCTCCGCGCAGGCTTGGATTCGGTCAAGTTGTTTCCTGGGGTTCATCTTTCTTTTCCTCCTCTCGTTCTGGCATTGCCCGCAGCCAATCGTAGGCCGCAACAAGTTCTTCCGGCGTCATGTCCGATTGCGGTTTCTTCCACTGCGTGAGCCACGCTCGAGTTGTAACGCCCTTGTGCTTCCGAAAGTCGGTGACCTCGGCGCCCAGATACTGTACCTGGGTCGCGGTGTCGGCCGGGGGTGTTGGTTTCGTTTCCGGCTTCGGCGTCGGGGTGGCCAACTTCATTCCTATTGCCAACGCATTCAACGAAGCCGCTTCTGCTTCTTCGGGCGTCAGGTTCTTCACTCTCTGATCGACGGCTGGCGTCAGGTCTGCCGGCGTGATGGTGCCGGTTTCCACATCGGGTCGTTTGAAGAACACGTCGTCAACGCTCTGGTGCCCATCCTTGATCGCGTTGGCGATCCCGCGCAACTGGATCAGGTGCTCTTTTGTGATTTCGCCTTCGTCCAAAATGTTCAGGTAGGCGAACAGGACGGCCATCGAGACGCCCAACTTCTCGAAGTATTTGACCAGCACGTCGCGTTTTTTCTTCATTTCCTCCGCGTTGTTGCCGACCGCCGATTGCATGGCCCGTTCCCGGAGACGGTTCAGGTAGACGCGCGGGATGATCTTGCTGACGGCATCGCGCTCCGCAATGGCCTGTGCAGAGAGCATGGCCTTCACGACGTTTGGCTCGGTATACCGCTGACCGCTCTTTTTGAGGATGCTGCGGGTCTTGACCGTCGTGTAATAGGCGTTGGTTTCGAGGTCGTAGCAGTATCCCTGGGCGGTAACGGTCTTGTCGCCGTAGTCGAGGGGGCGCGAACCGTACCGCACGTTGCCCCACTGGCTTGCCGCCATTTCAGCCAACCGTATTGAATGGCCCACTGCCGGTTTGCCGTCTTCGTCTTTATAGAAGTCGAGGCAGTAGAAGCACTGCTCGGCCAGTTCGGGATCGAAGTCGATCATGGCTTCCATCGCCTTGACCGCTTTTGGAATGTTCCTCGGGTACTTCTTGGCGGTTGCGATGTGCATATCGATTTCAGCCCGGTCAATCGCCACCAACGCCCCGCCGTCCATTACCTGCACTGCTGTCGATTCCTCATTCGGTCCCATGCTCTTGTCCCTTCTCCGCTCTCGCGGTTTTATCTTCCCTAATCAGCGCGTTCCAGCACGGCGTACAGAGGCCGATGCCCTCGTTGTCCGTGTGTGTGGCCTCTCGTTTACATCCGGCCTCGCACGGTTCCAGGTCGATGTCAGCGGCGATGCAGTCTGGTACGCGATACCAGATCCCGCATCGCGCCTTCAGAACGCGGGGAGAGTGGGGAAACAGCGCACAATATTCAACCACACCCTGAATGCACCGCCCGCACGTCCACTTGTTGCAGGGGAGTTCGTACTGAACCTGTATGATTCTCCTCACGTTCGTCCTCCTTTGGTTTGCCTTGGGCTATGCCAAGAGCTCGTCGAGAATGCGGGTTGCCACTTCAAGACTTTGTTGGGCCTCACCCTGGTGCGTGATGATCTCGCAATAGAGCCCGCCGATAAACTCGTTTCGGCCCTGTTCTCCGCACACCACCTGCGCCATTGGCGCGGCTGGCGGAGTGCCTTGCACTACATCCTTGTAGGCACAGAGTTTGCGGCGGAGTTCAGCCGCCAACCCAACGATTGTTAATGTTCGATCCCGGATCTCCACAAGCAAATGCGGTTGATACTCTTGCAACCGTACATTCCCTCCAATTGCCTGTGCTAGTACTTTTCCAGATAATCCGTTCATGTTGTCATCCTTTCGCGCCCCCGGCGTCCGTAGGGGCATTTGTCCTCAGTTGCTCCAATTCGATTTCTCTCTTACGGCGAAAGCGATCCTTTCGGTGAATCGTCGTGTGACATGATCGACACACGATCTTAAGGTTGTCACGGTCGTTATTTCTTGGATTGCAGTCAATATGATGAATGGCTAGATCCGCCGGGGTCCCGCATATTTCGCAGACAGTGAGCACAGGAACGACAAGCCTGTATCCCCGTCTCGCCTTTACTCCTAAATATGCGTGGTTGCGCTCACCGCATGGTGGATTCTTTGCCCCGAGTAGTCCTTTTTCTCTGGCAATACGATACCGGTCTTTGAGTTCGCGCACTGGGTGACTGGCCGCTTTCAGTGCGTCTCGCACGGTGGATTTGCCGCGACCTATGGTGGCGGCAATTTCTCTGTAGGACATCCCGCTCTTGTACATGGAAACAACTTCGTCTATGTTTGTCAGCCTCGGTCGGCCCATAGTCAGCCCTTTCTTTCGCGTCCGCGTCTGCCATACGCACAGATGCTCGCAAAGTAGCCACAAAATTTCTCGCTGCACGGCCAACTGTCCCGCTGGCATGGTAAAAACACTCCCTTCTCTTGGGCATCGTGCATTGCCGCGAGTCGATTCAAAAAGTCTTGGTGGTCGAACGCATTTCGTATTGTGGGTTTCGGCACGAAATATCTCTTGGTCTTGGTCTGCACAAGCGCGTCCATCTGCAACATGCAATCGTGGTGGTCTAGGACCGACAGGGCCAGATGATATCCCGTCAACTGGATTGATCCGTGGACTTGGTTATCTGACGGCCGCTTGCCGGTGAACTTGGTGTCCCTGATGCGCCACCCCGCCGATTCGTCTTCGCAAATGTCGATCTTCCCCATAAGGTCTACGCCCAACGGCGTATGCAACCGCCAGTCGCGCTCGATGCCCTTGAACTTCCCATCCGCAGTCAGATCCGAGATTGGCCTGATTTCAGGCGCCACGATGTTGTGGTGAACCTTGGATAAATTAACCGCTTTGTCTACCGCAGCGCCCTTTGAGGTGATGGCGCTCTCCTTGTCCTCGTCGCTGAATTGCGGCGGCTCGTTGGCCCACTCTTCGTTGACCGCGTCACGGGCTATGTCTGCTACATCCGATTCGCCCAATAGCACGCCTGTCTCAATTTTGTGCGTCAGGTTTTTCTCTATAGCCCTGTGTCCGCCTTTCCCCATAATTAGAAATGCAGACGGCGCGACCGGCCCTACCTTTTTTTTGAGATACCATTGCATCGCGCACTTCCAGAACATCGACATCTGGCTGACGCTGTAGTGCGGGTTCATGCCTTTTTCGCCTTCCCATTTACTTCTCTCAGATATGGGTTTTCCGTGATCCCATATATTTGTTTAACCGTTAACCCGCCACGTTTGGCCTGTCGCCTCACGCGTGCGGCCGATTTGGTAAAGTCCAAGACCCTGGATAGAACTAGAGCGGCCACCATTGCACCCCGTTTTGTATTTACTGGGCCGCCCACCCGAAGGCCACTCTGAAGATGTGTGAGGGCCCACTGTTTTTTATTTGTCCATTCGCGTGAAACGCCAACGCCGATTTGCATACACACGATACCCTCTATGGGACGGATGGGCCAGTCGAGACCAATTGCACCTTTTCTGCTAATGACCCCTTTTACCCATGCCAGTTTATTCGCGTCACGGATCAACCGTTGTTTTCTGGTTAAACTCATGCCTGCTCCTTTCCCAATCCGTGTCGGAACACCCATGGGTTACTTGCAAACGGGTAGCCACGTGCGGCGTTGAGGAAGTCCCACAGGCACATAAATGTCGTCTTGAAAATCCCGTATGGAAGTGGTACACCACCTATTTGTTGATGTTCCACATAATCGTACCATTCCCCTTCTGCTATCCCCTCCGCTATCGCATCTTCCTCAGTGATGTCCTGTAGCCACTCCGCCCGCGTGTTCGTGATCGGCACAAACAGCCGAGCGGTTTCGCGGATACCGCCGTAGGGCAGACAGTGGCCGACAACGGGTTTCCATTTGCAACGCTCCGGGTATTCAATCCAATCGCTTTCGACACCATCCGCTTCGTAGCGGACGCGGATAAGGTGATGCTTAAATTCGATCACCCGTTGGCGCTCCCGCACGTAACAGAGGTCGCCGGGTTGCAGCCGGGCATATTTAACCCATTCCGATTGCGGGATCACCATCATACCCCGGCGCGGGGCCCATAGCCATTCGCCGTCAACTAATAGAGGTTGCGGTACCATGACGCGGCGGGTACACCACTTGAGGCCCGCCAGACGCGCCCGCACCATGGGACTGCACATCAGCAGCGGTTTCATGCTTTCTCCTTCGCCGCATCTAGTGTATATTCACCCCCAAGATTGTCGCGGAAAGTAATTGGTTTGACACTATCATTAGGTAGTGGTCGCCGTTCTACGCGAACTTCGCCGTTCGGCAGGATCTCAATGCTTGTCTCATCATCTTTGCCAAGAATCGCTTCAAGCTCCTCAATTGTTGGACGGCGATCTGTGTTGCCGTCTGATTCTTCTTGTGCCCCTTCCTGTTCTTCCTTCGCCGTCGCCAACGCCTCCTTCAGCCGGTCCACTTCCAGTCCCAGTGCCGTGGTGTCTTCCTTGAGGCGGTCGTTGTCGGCACTCAAACTCGCAATGGTATCTTTCAATTCCTGCTCAGGTGTTATCACTTCCATCTCCTTTCTCGCCGTCCGCCCTGGCGGCATCGGCTGCGACTGCTTTGATGCAACCAATTACTAAGCTGCGC